>Ga0315282_10007487_pt1 | contig 17901 bp, 10 predicted proteins | sample YL17G07_20_MG_FD_203693 | JGI IMG/M metagenome (GOLD analysis project Ga0315282, IMG submission 203693) | Sediment microbial communities from Yellowstone Lake, YNP, Wyoming, USA - YL17G07_20 | ecosystem: Environmental > Aquatic > Freshwater > Lake > Sediment | place: USA: Wyoming | collected... | reverse complement strand
GTCCCACCGAATCACCTCGGCTGACCCAAGCGGCGGCAACAATGACTTTCGCGACCTAGAACCAGGCGGAACCCTTGTGCTCGCCGACATCCACGGGCCGGGGCGAATAGTTCACTTCCGGGACAACATCACCAGCAGAGAACCCCACCACCTCCAGTATCACGTTCTGCGAATGTACTGGGATGGTGAACAGGAGCCGAGTGTTGAGGCTCCGATAGGTGACTTTTTCGCGGTAGGCTTCGGCTTCACCGAGAAGTGTAGCTCCGCCCTCATGGGAATCGATCAGCGGCCCGGCAAGCTCACGGATCCTGCTGCCTTCGGTGCGGCGCGCAACTGTTACATTCCGATGCCTTTTGCGCGTTCCGCCCGAGTGACATTGTCCAATGAAGGTAATGAACCAAGCAGACACTGGTTTGAAGTCAACTATCGCACCTACGACCCGGCACCGGGCAGCCAGCTGTCTTTTCATGCTCAATACCGCCAAGGCGCACCGCCGCCGGAAGGTCCGTATCTTATTCTGGAGGCCGAAGGCCGCGGCCACCTCATCGGTTCCGTACTTAGCGTGAAGAACAACGACGGCGGCTGGTGGGGAGAAGGCGACGAAATCCTATTCATTGACGGCAAGCACTCCATGCAGGGTACGGGTTCGGAAGACTACTTCGGCGAGTCCTATGAATTGCGCCCGGGCTGCTTCCCTTACTTCGGCGTCACGCTGCTGGAAGGACCATTCACCACCGCTTACCGTTGGCATATACCAGACCCGGTTACATTTCGGAAATCACTCCGGTTCCTGATCGAGCAGGGCGACGGCAATCCGCCTTTCCGAAGCGGAAATTACTATTACAGTGTTGCGTATTGGTATCAAACGGAGCCGCACGCACCGTTTCCGAAGCTGCCTGGCACGAAGGCGCGCGTCAGCTGGGCTGGGACGTCGTGAATGCCGGTAGCGATGTTAACGCGTGGAAATCTCCGAAGATCGCAGAGACGAGTGCAAGACGGCTGGCCGTGATGGCAATGCAACTCACGCTGCTGAAGTGAGTTTACCGAGCCCAATAAGCTTTGCCCCGGCTCTTTGATCGCGAGTTTTTCGCGGCACAGTGACCGACGAACAAGCACCCGCCGATGAGACGGCAGTGCGTGCGCATCAGGCCGCCTTCGCAATGAAGCGGGCCCAGCCCGTTACGCGAAGCCTCGGCGAGCTGGGCAACGAGATAAGGACTGGCCAGCAGGGAGTCCGCGGTTGGTACCCGCCTGCCGCACGCCGGTGCATTGCATGGATTTCCTTACGCCTGCAAAGACCAGTTCCTGACGAAAGGAGTTACGACATGAAAATCACGCGGGGCAAGCAACAGGGTCTGACGGCCGTATCCGACGCGCGAGGCGTTATCGCCGCTGCCGCAATGGATCAGCGCGGTTCGCTCAGGAGCGCCATCGCGAAGGTGAAGGGCATCGACAAAAAAGACGTGACCGCACAGATGCTCGAGGAGTTCAAGACGGCCGTAGTGCGCGTTCTGACGCCACACGCAAGCGCCATCCTTCTCGATCCAGAGTACGGCCTCCCTGCCGCGCGAGCTCGTGCGTCGAACGCCGGCCTGATCCTCGCCTACGAAGCCAGTGGCTACGACAACACGCGTCCCGGCCGCCTCCCCGATCTTCTCGACACCTGGTCCGTCCGCCGCCTCGCCGCTGCAGGCGCCGATTGCATCAAGACCCTGCTCTATTACACGCCGTTCGATCCGCCCGCTCTCAACGACATCAAACATGCTTGGGTCGAGCGCATCGGCGGCGAATGCGCTGCGGCGGACATCCCGTTCTTCCTCGAATTCTTGGGCTATGAAGAGAGCGGCAACGAAAAGGGAATCGAGTTTGCGCGCAAGAAGCCCGAAATCGTCACGCGCAGCGTGGAGGAATTCTCTAAGCCACAGTACGGCGTGGACGTCCTGAAGGTCGAAGTTCCGGTCAACATGGCCTTCCTCGCCGGCTCGAAAGCCTGTAAGGGGGAATCCGCATACACACGTGAGGAGGCCAAGGAGCATTTCCGCCGCGCCGCCGCCGCGACGAAGAAGCCGTTCATATATCTCTCCGCCGGCGTGAACAACGACGTCTTCGCCGAGACGCTCGAGATCGCCGCCGAATCCGGCGTGAATTTCTCCGGCGTTCTCTGCGGCCGCGCGACATGGAAGGACGGCATCCCGGTCTATGTGAAGCACGGCGTGAAGGCGCTCGAAGACTGGCTCAGCGATCAGGGCATCAAGAACATCAAGAACGTCAACGACCGGCTCAAAGCTGCCAAGCCTTGGTTCAGTTCATACGGCGCGTCTTTCGCCGCGGCCCTCGCCGACTAGCGCACGCGTGTCTGCTGACTTTCTGGTTTTAGAAACAAAAACCTTGTCCCGATGTCTTGGGATGGTGTGACCCAAAACCTGCAAACTGATCCAATGGAAACTGGAGTAATCTGGGGCAGCAGGTCCAGCGAAGAACGCCGTTGTTGAGGCGGCCCTTCGTCTGACCACACAAAGGTAGAGGTACTATGATAATTGCTAAGAAGCCTGCGTCTGCACCCATGACCAGGGGCCAGCCGCATAGTGATGCGGCGCTCGCAGCCACCACGCAAAAAGGAGGTGCGTGTTGAATCGCCGGGAGTTCCTTCGTTCCGGTGCCGCGGCCGCTTGGTGGGTGGACCATGAAACAGGGGCCATGAGAGCGCATGATAAGGGGGCGCTTGCCAGGAGGCTCGCCGCGGACCCTCACCGCCCGCGCTATCACTTTCTCCCTCGTGCCCACTGGATGAACGATCCCAACGGCCCGATTTTCTGGAATGGCGAGTACCACATGTTCTACCAGCACAACCCGAACGGCGCGTTTTGGGGAACGATGCACTGGGGGCACGCCGTGAGCCGTGACTTGGTCCATTGGAAGCACCTGCCGATAGCGCTCGCGCCCACGCCGCGCGGGCCCGACAAGAATGGTGTTTTCACCGGCTGCGCGGTCATCAACAAAGGCGTGCCGACGCTCGTCTACACCGGAGTCTCGCCGGAAGTGCAGTGCCTGGCCACGAGCGACGACGCGATGATCGAGTGGAAGAAGCATCCGCAGAATCCTGTGATCGCCTCTCCGCCCGAGGGACTCGAAGTCACAGGCTTTCGCGACCCGTGCGTCTGGTGGGAAGACGACTTGTGGCACATGGTCATCGGCTCAGGTTTCAAGGGTGTTGGCGGAATGGCGCTGCTCTATACGTCGGAGGACTTGGTCAAGTGGACATATCACCATCCGCTCGTCGTTGGGAAGATGGACCCGCAGGCGCGGGGCGACAATCCCGTCGCTACCGGCGAAATGTGGGAGTGCCCGGATTTCTTTCCCCTCGGGAGCAAGCACGTGCTGATCGTTTCGACCCAGGGAACCACGCGTTATTTCGTTGGGACGTATGCCGAGCGCAAGTTCCATCCTGAGCGTGAAGGCCAGATTGATTTCGGCGCCTACTACGCCCCGAAGAGCATGCTCGATGCGAACGGCCGCAGGATTCTCTGGGGCTGGATTCAAGAGCGGCGCGGGGATGCGGCTCAGCGAAGGGCGGGCTGGTCGGGTGTGCTTTCCTTGCCAAGGGTCCCGTCTCTCGATACGGACGGCACCTTGCGTATGGATCCCGTACCCGAACTGGGAGCCCTACGCGGCCGGAGCCATCGGTTTCGAGACTTGCGGGTCACGCCTATCGAGCCGGCGCTGCTTCAAGGCGTGTCCGGGGACGGTCTCGAAATTGCGGCGGAATTCGCACCCGGCGATGCAGAAGAGATCGGCCTGCGTGTTCGCTCGTCGCCCGATTTGAGCGAGCAGACGCTAATCCTTTACGATCGAAAAAACAGGCACTTGAAAGTGGATCAGGAGAAGTCCAGCTTGAGTCCGGAAGAAGTTCGCGGAGTGACATCAGGACTGTTTGAGCTCGCCGCAGGCGAGACCCTGAAGTTGCGGGTCTTTCTAGATGGTTCTGTGGTCGAAGTTTTCGCTAACGGCCGCGCCTGCCTCACCGACCGCGTTTACCCTACGCGCGCGGACAGCCTCAGCCTGGGCCTCGTCACCCGCGGGGGCAGCGCAAGGCATCTTCACTTGGATGTCTGGCAGATGCGGGCGATTTCGAAGGATCGGTTGACAACCTAGTCGGGTCACACTAGACGAAGATCAGCCAGCTTCTGGAAGACGGAGTAGTCCTGGTCGGGGGTTGTGAGCGGGACCCCGTGATTCAGGCAGCGTTGGGGGTGAGGGTGTCCGCGATTTTCGGTCGATGGCTGTGGCGCAACAGTCTCCGACGCAGCTTCCCTGCTCGTTCTCAGTATCCCGGCGTAGTCTCTAGCTGTGGTATCGCAAGCACGGACTCTCCTGACGCCGGTGGAAAAAAAGGAGTCGCTGAATAACTCGCCGACGGAAATGGGAGCCCAAATGCCCTGAAGGCGCACACGCAGCTATGCTCGCCATGTGACGGCGCCATTCATGAAAGGAGAATTTGACAATGCGTAAGCGTGTTTCGTTTCTCGTACTCGCGCTGTTCTTTGCTGTTCCGCTTGAAGCCCAGGGGCCGCTAAGCGATTGGGCGACTTTGAAGAGCGCCGTATCCCGACGCGCTTCCAGCGCGGATGTGACGGGCGGCAATGAGGACTTCCTGCAGATAAAGGCGGGAACGACAGCCGTGCTGGCAGATCTCCGCGGTCCGGGGGCGATCAAGCACATCTGGATCACAATCGATTCCCGCAGTCCGTTTCACCTCCGGGAACTTGTTCTCCGCATGTACTGGGACGGCGAAAAGGATCCGAGTGTCGAGTCGCCCATCGGCGACTTCTTCGGCACGGGCTTTGAGTTTGAGGACATACCCGGAGGACACCGTGGACAGCGCTACAACTCCTGGTGGTCACTCCCGATCACGGTGCAACACAAGGCAATGAATTGCTACTTCGAGATGCCCTTCGGGCGTGGTGCCCGCATAACGGCTACGAACGATGGGTCTCAGGATGTTGGCCATTTCTACTACCACATCGACTACGAGCAGTACCCAGACGAAAGTGCAGTCGCAAACAAAGGCCGCTTTCACGCGCAGTGGCGTCGTGAAATCACGAAGGCAATCCCAGACGAGGTGAGCGGCGGGAAGAACCTCGACGGCAAGTACAACTACATGTTTATGGAGGCCATCGGGAGGGGCCACTACGTTGGCGTCGTCCTCAACATTCAGGGTCAATCGACCGGGTGGTGGGGCGAAGGCGACGACATGTTCTTCATTGACGGAGCGACGTCCCCTCCTTCCATTAACGGCACTGGATTGGAGGACTATTTCGGCAATGCTTGGATGTTCCAGCATGAGTTCAATTACCCATTCATCGGTTACTCGCTCCAGGGGAATAGGGATTGGACAGGAACCCATACCATGTACCGGTTCCATGTCCAGGATCCGATCTACTTTCAGAAATCCCTGCGAGCGGGAATTGAGCACGGACATGCGAATCACCGGGCCGATGAATACTCGAGTGTCGCATTCTGGTACCAGACCGAACCCCACAAGGAGTTTGACCCGCTCCCTGCTGTGGAGCGTCGGCTGCCAACGCCGTTTTGGAAGATCGACGTGCTCAAGGACAACCTACCGAACTGAAGGCCGGTGGGACAAGCATTCCGTTCGAATTGATGGGGGTGGCAACCTATGCGGACCATCGTTGGCTGAGCCGCCACCGGCCGAGAGTAACCTGCGTAAACACCGTACTGGAAAGGAAGCGCTGTGAAAATCATCAGCATTGGCGAGCTTCTCTGGGACGTCATAGATGGCGTCGAGCACATCGGGGGAGCACCTTTCAACTTCTCCGTGCATGCGGCACGCCTCGGACATGAGGTCATCTTCCTGAGTGCTGTCGGGAGAGATCAACGAGGCGAGCGTGCCCTCGCGATAGCCTCGGAGCTTGGCGTTCCAACTCGCTTTATCCAGAGCCTGGATGGTCTCGCGACAGGCGTTGTGTCCGTTCAACTCGACGCCGCCGGGCAGCCTCATTTCACGATCCACAGGCCGGCCGCATATGATGGCCTCAATTTGGCCGACGCGGATTTCGAGCAGCTCTCTTCGTTTCAGCCCGATTGGATCTATTTCGGCACGCTCCACCAGGCGCAGCCCCAACCCCGCGCAATGACGGCAAAGCTGCGGGCCGCCTGTCCCTCGGCGAGCCGCTTCTACGACGTGAACTTGAGGCTGAACTCATACACCCCCGCCCTGGTGCTGGACCTCATGAAGTCCGCGGACGTCGTGAAGCTGAACGAGGATGAGCTTCGGACGACCGTGCAGATGTTCGGGTCCGGAGAGATGACCACAGAAGACTTCTGCCGCAGGTATTCTCGTCAGTTTGGCTGGCAGGCGGTCTGCGTGACGCGGGGCGAGAACGGATGCGCCCTGCTGATCGGAGAGGACTACGTCGAGGTCGAGGCGTATCCGGTCAAGATTGCTGACGCCGTGGGCACCGGCGACGCATTCGCCGCGGCATTCGTGCACGGCCTGGAAAACAAATGGCGCCCTTGGCAGATCGGGGATTATGCCAACCGCCTCGCCGCCCTAGTCGCTAGCCGCAGCGGTGCTGTCCCCCCTTGGATTGTCGAGGAGTGCGAGCGAATGACGCGCGAGAATCCGGCGCAGGAGTGAATAACCGTGAGCAAGCTCTTTTCGAACCGTCAGATCTATGCTTCGGTAGTGGCGTTCTTCCTCTCCGGCATGATCGTCCCGATCCTGGGGGCGCTGCTGCCCAGCCTCTCCGCTCGTTAGCAGTTGACGCCGAGACAAGACGGCGACATCGCCCTGTTCCAGGCCCTCGGCTTGATAATTGCCTCAGCCGGCCGCCTAGATCTTCCCCTCTGCCTGGGGCCATATCGACCGCAGCGGATAGACTTCCGCCGAAACGATGTTGACATCGCCTCCCTCGGTATATATCTCCAAGTCTTTGTTCTCCTCGGGGGGCAGGAAGCAGGAGGTCAAGACCACTCGGCCGTCATTGCCGAAGACTTCCAGCGATGTCCGGTCAACGAGGACCTGCAGCTTGATTCTGCCGTTTTCCGGGGCCAGGGGGGCGGATCTGCCCAGGCAGGAAATGGTCTTCCCGGCGACATTGCACTGCACCAATTCACCCCGGATCTTCAGGCCAAACGTAGCAGCGTCGTGCGGTTCTACTTCAGCGCGGATATCAAATAGGTCGCCGGAAAGCCCGGCGAACGGGTTCGAGCCGGGCCTCAGAACCTCATTACCCCACCTGTGCCCTGTCAGGTGGAGTTTCTGGATCTCCCGCACCGGGATTCGATACATTCTGATCCCTTCCGGCGTGGTCCGAAGGGTGACTTCGGTCGGGAAATTCATCTGCTGCGTGAACGGCATGCCAGGGTATTGGCCGCCCCTCATCCAGGCAATTTGAATGGTCCGGCCGTCCCGCACGGGAATGTCGCTCCAGGTTTGGGCAGCATAGAAGCTGTTTCCATATTCCGCCGGCAGCAGGTCGCTTTCCTTGCGGAAGGTGCGGCCGTCGAAAGTTCCGATCATGTGTCTCCCGTTCGCACCCCAGAACACCCATTTCGTGTTGTCAGCATTACCGTCGACGGGAAGCTCATATATGTCCGGGCATTCGCTCACTCCGGGAAGATTCAGATCGCAGAGGTGCTCCCAGTTCTTGAGATCGGGCGACGCAAATAGCGCATAATCATTTTTGTCAAGGAACAGGGCCATGATCCACTTTTTCGAAGGAGCGTGCCAGATCACTTTGGGGTCGCGGTTGTTAGCGACGATATGCCCCAAGACGGGGTTCTTTTCATAATACGTGAACGTTGTGCCCCCGTCGGTACTGTAGGCGATGCACTGCGTGCAGGGCGGACCTGCTTCGGGCTCCCCTCCGTTGGTCAGGATTGCGATGATCGGCTTTTCCTTTCCCGTTTGGAAACCCGCTGTGTTCTGCCAATCGACGACCGCAGAACCGGACCAGCAGCCGCCCCAGCTCTTGTGGGGCGTGATCGGGGTGCGAACCTGTTTCCAATGCAACAGATCTGTGCTCACCGCATGGCCCCAGTCCTTGTAGGCACCGGGCCGGCCCGGCGGCATGTGCTGAAAGAAAAGGTGATAGGTCCCCCCGTAAAAGACCAGCCCGTTGGGATCATTGATCCAGTGCTTCTGGGCTGAAAAATGAAACTGAGGCCGGTACTTCTCGTGATAGTACTTCGGTCTCCTGTCGCCGAGTTTGCTGACTCCACTGAGCTTCGCGATTTCATCGTCCGACACAGCCCGGTTCCACAGGGCGACGTAGTCTACGAGGCCTCGGAATCCGAACTTGGTCTGGTCGCCGTTCGGTTCCGTCCCAGCCCCAATCAGGCAGGGCTGGCGATTGCCTTCCCGCAACGTGCCCACAGCCACCTCGTCGTCGCGTAAGCTTCCGTCCACGAACAACTGCAAAGCCTTCCCGTCAAAACGCACCACCACATCGTGCCAATCCGTCGGTCCAATCCCGGCTATGCTGGTTCTCACCCGGTGCATCCCGGCGACTTCATCGCTGCCGATTTCGGCCGCGAGGGCCATGCCCATGCCATCGCCTAAATCGGCAGCGAAAATGTTGTAGACCTCGTTGGTCTGACCGCCATGTTTGCCGAACAGCGGACAACCCCACTTGCCCGACGGGTCGCGCAATCGGATCGCCATCGTGATCGCCTTGCCGCGCAGGTTTAATTCACCGTCGGCGCCTTGGCCGGCGTCGCACCACCCACCATTGAACTGGGCCGCGTAGCCGTCTTCCCCACGCCGCAGCGAGGCTTCCCGTTCGTCATTCTCAAGCTGGATCCCGAACCTCACGTCGCCCCGGGCCGTCAGTTGGCTGTTCTTCCCGGCGGAGTCGTTCAAATCGGCCATGCGCCAGACGGCCGTGGCTCCGGCAAACGGTGACTTCTCCGCAGCGATTGCGGCGCCTCCGCCTGCCAGCGCCGCCAATCTGCACCAGGCGGCCAACTGCAAGACGGCACGGCGCGTCAATCGTGTTTCCAAGAATTTGTCCGTCGTCATTGTCCCTGACGGTTGGGCCCCCAGGCCCCGGCCACCCGATGGCATCAGGAGATCAGTCTGACGCAAGTTCCCTCACGGGGTGCAACCACCAGACCTCGCGGGTGCGTCCCGGAATCGTTCAATAGATCAGCTCGATGCGAATCGAATATCGAATGTTATGTTTAGCTTGAAAGGCAATGTTGTTTTCTCGCAGGCGAGGTCATTCGTCGACACACCTCTCATTCCGCATCTCGTCGTTGCTTCGCTACTTCGATAATGCGCTGACGACACACAGGGTTGGGACTCGCTGACCACATTATTTCGCAGCCAAACTGGGTGCCGTTCGCTCCGTGTATGACTGCAGCGTGAAATGTTGGTGTGGATCCTCCTGATACCAGAAAGCCACGCTCGTGTAATCTTCTTTGCTCGGCGCCACTTTCCCGGGTACGATGCGCTGGTTTTGCATCTCCACTTTCAAAGAATGTTGAAATCGAACGGGATTAGCGACATACCAACGGTACATCCGATTCTTGGCAACCCCGATGCCCTGAATCATGGGTGCCTCATCCATCTGAATGTAGCCGCTATAGGCGTAGGAGTAGAGGTGTTGGAAGGTCCAGCATGACCCATATTCATCCTCGGTACCCGGTGAATGGGTCATGGCCTTGTTGTCCACGTGAAAAATCGTATCCCCTTCGCCCCACCACCCCCAGTGTCGGGAATTCGCCTGGAGAAAGTTGCCGACGTAGTGGCCCCGTCCCCGCGCCTCCAGGAGTGTGTGCATCGAGTCCTTTGTGGGATTAGACCGGGTCCAAACGCAATGCAGGCGGCTCTTCTCAGTGGCGAATGACTCGCCCTTCTCATAGTCTATTCCGTAAGCCACGCCGCGGGAATAATCCTGGTCGCCATCGTTTGCCAACATGAATCGTGCCCGCTTAGAAAAAGGCATCGGCAAATACGACATATAACAGTAATGATTGATCTGCATGGGCGCCGATTGGTAGTCGACCGTCTCGCTTGCGATGGCGCCGAAGAAATCAGACAGCGGGACGTTGATGCTTGGTTCCTGCTCGTCATCCCAGTAGACCTTGAGGACCAATCCCGGGTAGAAGCGTCCTTGGCTGTCGTCTGTTATATAGAAGTAGGTAATCTGGCCGGGTCCAACAAGGTCGGCGAGTTGTACCTCGCCGCCCTTCGGAATGTTGACGTGGTGGAATTGGACGTGGGTATCGAAGGTGCTGTCGGAAATCCGGAAAAGATCACGAATCTGACCCGGGGCCGAGCTGGCGCCAAACAGCAGGGCGGCGCCGGCGAGTACTGCCGGCAGCCCAAATCGCTTCTGGATACCCTCGCGCCGGCGCGTGCTCCGGCCGCCTCCGGTCGCGGACAGCATCATTCGGGCAGGTCTACAACACGTTGAGTTCATAAATAACACCTCTCGGTTAGGATACCTTCGTCGCTAGCGGGATCGCTTGGCTGCTGGAAGGAGGAAAATCTCGCTCACTAGGGCTGCGGGCCCCAGGCATTTGTAGAAGCTCGCAAAGGGGCTTGGCCGACAATGTCGTGGTCGCGAGGCACAAAATCACCCTGCCAACGAACCTAAGTTTCAGCATAGCCTTCCCCCTTCTGCCATGTCAGGCTGATTTGGCTGAAGTAGTCTATCAATGTCTTACGACATGTCAATCCAAATTCGACGTGCTGCAAAAGCTTGAGTGTGGACAAGCGGCGACTCGAGCGGCGGGACATCGTTGGGAGTTCAGGCGGTCAGGCCGAACACTCGATCGACAAACTTGTTCGGTGCTCGGACGTTACCCTTCCTCACCCATCGGACTTGACCCTTGCGGATTCTGTGAATCACGTCGTAGCCTTGGATCGTCTTACACGCACAACCGAACCGACGAAAATGCTGCTTGGCACGGATCCGTTTCTTGATGGCACGGTGATCTTGCTCCGGGATGTTGTTCAGATATTGAACCGGCCGATGACGGCAACGCCGGCGTAGGGCTCCTTCTTTGAATTCGGGAATCGACGGAGGTTAGCACTCGGCTTTGTCTGTGTTGATCACCCGCGGTTGGGGGTGAGAAGGGTCCGGCAGTGCCTTGGAAAACAACTGCTTGGCGGCATCGGCCGAACGAATCGGCAACAGGAAAAAGACGTCACAAAAGGAAAGGGAGTATCGAAGGCACCCACGGGCAGCGCAGAGAATGACCTCGGGTGCAAAATGCCGCCACCTGAAAATCGAAGGCCCTTGCGGTTCAATCATGGTCTCCCTAGCGCGGCGGACCGCCCCCCAGTTCTTGCAGTACAACCGAGGCTGCTAATACAGCACCCGCTGATCAGGTAAACTCTTTGGCGTTGAAATGTGGACGAGATTTTGATATAGAGTAAATGTTGGTGCGCCCGAGGCCTGAAGTTCATTTCCAATCGTGGAGATGAGGAAAAGCTTGGCGTGCGCCTAGCCTGCCAATCTGATGCTCCATTCGTTGGCAGATGTCAAAGGCGGGAAATGAGACCACCAAAACAGAAACGTACGCCGAAACACCTCCAGATTCGCGACGAATTGCATCGAGCAATCACCGGCGCGGAATACAAAGATGGACAGAGGATACCTAGCGAGGTTGAGTTGGCCAAGAAGTTCGGGGTCTCGCGGCCGACGGTGGCGCGAGCTTTGCGAGACCTTGAGCAAGATGGCATTGTGCAGAGGCGCGCGGGGGCGGGCACTTATATCCGCCTGGCGAAACGTGAGACCCGTTACGTCTTCGGCCTGCTCATCCGAGAAGTAGGGGAGATTTTCGAGCCCATCTGCCACGGTTTGGCTCAGGCAGGGGAGGGCACACGGCACGAGCTCATTTGGGGCAACGCGCCTCGCAACATACCTAGGGAGATACAAGCTGAGAAGCTGTGCGAGCAGTATGTTGAGAGGAAGGTATCCGGTGTCTTCTGGGCGCCATTGGAGCTAACGGAGCAGAAGGACGAAGTCAATTGGCGTATTGCGGAGGCGTTTGACCGGGCTGGAATTCCGGTTGTTCTCTTGGATCGTGACATGTACGCCCCCCCTCGGCGCAGTAACTATGACTTGGTAGGAATCGATAATCGTCGGGCTGGTTTCGTGATTACTGAACATCTGCTCAATCTGGGGTGCCGACGAGTTGTCTTCGCTGTCCGGCCCAATTCTGCCCCAACAGTCGACGTACGGATTGCGGGTTACCGCGACGCGTTGCTCTCCCGAGGCATCACAGCTGACCCCGAATTCATTCAACAGGGGGACCCGGAGGACAGCACTTTTGTGCAGCGGATTCTCGAACATACTCACCCACAAGCGATCGTCTGCGCCAACGACCATACAGCGGCGTGCCTGATGACCACGCTGAGTGCGTTGGGAGTTGGGATCCCTGCAGACGTTAGAATCGTGGGGATCGACGACGTTCGATACGCCAGTCTGCTTCATGTCCCGCTAACAACGTTGCACCAGCCTTGCCACGACATCGGCGTTGCTGCGCTCGAGGCAATGCTTCAACGCATCAGACATCCGGGAATGCCGGCGCGCGATGTCTTGTTGGACTTCAAGTTAGTCATCCGTCAATCATGCGGAGCAACACTTCAACAGGAAGGGAAAAACGCGATTCCCCTGGGTGCGCGTGCATAGTCAAGTCCCGAGAGTTCTGTAAATTCGCATCTCCTTCAGTGAGCTAAGTGGCGAAGGGCGTAGCCCGAAGCCACTTAGCTCATGCGACCCTCACCATCTCCTCCTTGCAGATGGTGGCCTCGTCCACCTTCAGGTACACCCTCTCCGTCCATTCCAGGTTCCTCTCCATCGCCCAGGCCGAAACCAAGCGCACGCAGGCGGACTCGCTGGCGAAGATGCGGCTCACCCATGTGCGCCTCTTGATTTCCTGATTCAACCTCCCCAAAAGGTTGGTCGACCGCATCCGTCGCTGATGCTACGGGGGCAACTGACAGACGCCAGAATCTCCTCCCCCCTTGCTCCTCCAGCAATGCCGCCAGCTTCGGATATCGCTTCTCCACAACGCCTACGGCCCCTCCCAGCGCCGCGCGCGCCTTCCAACGTCGGCGCCTCCGTGATCGATTTCAGCATTTCCACGACCGTCGCACGGTCTCTCCGGCTTACCAGGTTCACCACGTTTCGGACAAAGCGCACCTGGCAGCGTTGCCAGATCGCCCACTGAAAGTGTCGCTCCACGGCCTTCCTTAATGCCCGGCGATCATCGGAGACGACATAACGCACCCCTCCCGCACAGGGCCTCTGTGATCGCCCGGACCCAGCGCGTGCTCGCCCCTTCCAAGTACATCTGCATGACGGTCAGCAGCAGCGCTTTCTCCGACCGCTGCTGCCGTTCAAACACTCCCGTCTGAAATTGCCCTCCCCGGTTCCTGGGGCAAGCAACTCTATCGGGCTGACGCGGGTTTTCAGCAGGCCGGGCTTGCCACCGTAACGGTGCCCGCGCCGCGGTCGCGTCGGAAACAAAAGGCGCAGCTACAGCCTCGTGCTCGACGAGAGCCCGACAGTGCGCTTGGGACTCGCCTCTTTCAGCGGACGGTCGGCCGGGCGGATGTGATTCTCCGCGCGCGGTGGAATTCCCGTTCGGCTTCTCGGAGCCGACCCTGCGCCTTGAGGGCCACGGCCAAATCGTAGTGAGCGTCGGCGAGACGGTCGTTGAGAGCTAGAGCACCGCGCAGCTCTTCGATGGCCTCTTCCCAATGATGTTGCTCGATCAGGGCGTGACCGAGCGCCTGATGGGCCTCAGCATCGTTTGGCTGCCAGGCCAGAATGCTGCGGAATCGCGTAGCTGTTGCCGCCCAGTCGCCGGCGGCCATTGCAGCCCTCCCCAGAGCCCGCTGCGCCTCAACGAGGCCGGGGGCTAGGTCCACCGCCCGGCGGAACTCCGCCAACGCCAGCGCCAGCTCGCCCATCCTTTCTAGCGCCACACCCAATTCGTAGTGAGCGTGAGGTTCGTTCGGCTCCAATTCCAATGCCCGCCGCAAGGACGCCGCGACCTCAGCGGGGTCTGCAGATGCCTGGCGCAAAGCCACGCCAAGCCGGTAGTGGGCCTCTGCAAACTGCGGGCCTAGCACTGTAGCCTCTCGTAGTTGCGCGACTGCCGTGGTGGAATCACCCGCCTGCAAGTGGTCCGCGGCGGACTGGACAAGGACCTTGGCGCGCTGGGCAGCCGCCTTGCGGTTGTCTATCTCACGGAGCTCGGCCAATTCCTGCGCCGCCTCTTCCATGCGCCCGGCACTCCTCAGGGCTTTCACCAGAGTCGAACGTGCCCCGGAGAGAAGCGGGTCCAAGCGCGTGGCCTGGCGGAGCTCCTGAATCGCCCCTTCCCTATCGTCCAAATCGAGGAGAACAGCTCCCAGGTTGTTGCGCGCCTCCGCATCGTCCGGACGCTTGGCCACCGCGCGACGCAGTTCCGCCAGAGCCGCTTCAAGGTCACCCTTCCGGCGCAGTACCAGTCCAAGGGCCCGGCGTGACAGCGCCTGCCCCGGGTCGAGTCGCAAGGCAGCGCGGAATTCCCGTTCCGCCGCCTCCAACTCCCCCTCCCTCATCAAGCCCAGTCCCAGGTCATAGCGATACCCCGGGTTGTCAGGCGCCAATTCGACCGCCTTTCGCAGGGCCGCTACACCCCCTGTGTGATCCTTTTCTTCCGCCAGGATCTGACCTAGAAGCGAGTAAAACCGGGGCCCACGGGGCTGCAACTGGATGGCGGCCCGCAGCTCACTTACCGCTTCGTCCAAATCGCTCTTTTGCTGGGGCTTGGCTAGATCACGGTATCGCTCCCAGAGGGCAAGCGCCAAATTGGAGCGCGCTTCGACCATGCTGGGATCGGAACGGACGACCTCGCGAAGCAGGCGGATCGCCCCCTCGAGATCACCAAGCTTCCAGCAAGCCGCAGCCAAGCCGTACCGAGCCTCCTGGAAATCTGGCTTAAGACCAAGCGCCTGCTGATACTCCGCAATCGCCTCGGCCGTCCGGCCGGTCCGATCATAGGCCAATGCCAGGTGGTAGCGAGCCAGGGCAAAGTTCCGGTTTAGCTCAATCGCTCTTTGGAACTGAGGGATCGCCTGCTCCGCTTGCCCCGAATCACCGAGGATCACGCCGATGTAGTCAACGGATTCGGCGTCCGTGGGATCAAGCTGGACGGCATTGCGGAACTTGCTCAGAGCACCTATCGGATCCCCCTGGCGCAGGAGGGCAATACCTTGCTGCCGTTGCTGGGCGGCAGGTGAGCGATTCTTGAGCTCCGGGTCCGTCGACTGGCCGCGGGCAAATGGACAGCCCATCGCGATGAATATGGCCAGCCACAGAGAGCATAGCAGCCGCAATTCGCGGCGCCCCTGGGAGTTGCCGACAACCATTCTCGTCTTCGCCCGAAAGATGATACGCATTTGCGTCCGAGGCGCGAATGTGAACTCGAAATGCGACCCGCCCCCTCTTCCTAGGGGATGGGCTTCTACTTCTCGTCTTGCCGTAGAAGCTGGAGCACGTTGCGGTTGATGTGTCTCTCTCTGTCCTCGTCCCGGAACTTCTCAAATTTGGCCATTAACTCATCGGCTCGCTGCTTATCCCCTTTTCGGCGATAGGCCTGGGACAGCTGGTAGCACGGCGAAAGGTCGGTGGGATTGAGCACGAGGGCCCTCTCCAGCTGGGGGATCGCAAGGTCCAGCTCATTGCGCCTGAGATAAATCCTTCCCAGCGCGACGCGTGAAGCCGCAAGATTGGGGTTCACCTGAACCGACCTCTCGAACGCATGAAGGGCTTCGTCCTGAGAGACCCCGCCGGAACTGCCAGCGCGGTCCGCACTTTCCCCCAGCGCATACAGCAAAAGGTAGTCGTCCGGATGGGTAGCCAGCCTCTGGCGGAGAATTTCAAGCGCCCTGGGCGCTTGGTCCTTCTGCATGAGTGCCATGCACATCGCGTAATATGGCATGTTGCTTTGTGGATTTAGTTTTGCCGCAGCCTCGAAATCTCCGAGAGCTGCGGTGAACTGCCCATTGAATGCGAAACCCGCGCCCCGGTGCATGATCAGTCGGAAGGAGTTCGGGATGTTCCGAAGCCCGATATCGGCGATATCCAAAGCCAACTTGAAATTGGCATGGTCCACGCCCAGAGCCATCAAGTCGAGGTAGTTCTTCTCGTCCTTTGGATCGATCTGCGTGGCCGTGCGCAAGGCGTTGTAGGCTTCGATGGTTTGCCCGCTTTGTTCGTACGCCTCAGAAAGCAGGTTGTACAGCTCCGGTTTGACGTGTTTCTGGGAAATCAGCTCCTGCGCCGTCCGAATGGCGTCCGGATACTTCTGGCTCTTGACGTAGGCGAGCGTCAGATTGAAACCCACCTCGTACGGGTCGTCATAATCCTTGCGGGCCAGTTCGAACTGGCGGGCGGCAGCCTCATACTTCTCCAATCGTGCCAGCATGGACCCTGCCTGGAAGTGAGTGCGGGCGTCAACTTGCGGCCCCAGGAGCTCCAGCGCCCCTGCGGCCCTGTAACCCTGGTTCGACTCAAGACAGCTTGTTGCGTAACGAAGGATGGACTCAGGACTGCTTAAGAACAGGCCCTCGCTTTTGAGGTAATGATCCACAGCTGGCCCGAATTCCTTCTCTGCAAAGTAGAGCTCCCCAAGCGCGAGATGAGCCGTGCGGTCTTGACGCGCATATTCCAGGACTTGCTGCAGATGAGCCTTGGCATCGTCCAGATGTCCGAGCTCCAGTTCGTTGAGCCCAAGATTCCTCAGGGCCGGATAGAACCTCGGGTCGAGCTTGACGGCCTGGCTAAAGTGAGCGTTGGCTTCCTTAAGCATCCCGGACTTAGTAAACGCGAGCCCGAGCAGATTGTGTGCCTTCACATCGCCGGGTGACTTCGCCAAGACCTGCTGGAGCAGAACGATCGCCCGACGTGGCTGCCCCTGCTGCATATAGGCGGCTGCCCGTTCGTGAGGAGTCAATCGTGGCTGGGTCTGTGCGAAACCCGCGCAGCACACGAGCGCGAGAAGAACGACCATTCCCCCCTGCCGTTGACCTGTCGACCCCAGAAGCAGCAGACTCCCTCGAGCAACTCGAACAGCAACTTGGCCCATGACGCTTAAGATGCAGAAACCGAGCCCGAAATGCAAGACTGCTCTCCGCAAAGACTTCGTCCGGCGGGTGCTCAGGGCTCAGCTTGGTTCCTTAGAGACGGCCAGAACGCAAGCCATCAGTTCTCTCAGGGACCAGGCCGAGCGAAGCTGAGGCGGAGTGAGAGTCCGCTCGAACCTGCGGAGGAGTACCCTGAGCAGGCGCTTCTTCCCAGACACTTTGTCAGCCCTTGATGGTGGCACCAAGTGGGATTAGCGGGGGCCGATTTTCTCAGAAACTGTGCAAAGTTCTCGTAATTTATAGCAAATATTGCGCATAGCAGCATCACAGACGGTGGCAGCGATACGCGACTGATTCTCAACAAGTTGCCACCCAAATCCCATCCAAGGCCACCCACCGCCATCCACCGCCACCTTCTCACAAACCCTGCCCACCCACATTTTTTGTGACCGTGCGCGATTTGTGAGAAATATGCAGATTAAATGCGGGAACTCTCTCTCCTGACCTCTGCCCTCGGCATTCAGGAGATCTACCTTCGGTTAACCAAAAATGCCCACGCGATAGGCGTGTTCTTCGGGGCGGATCATGTAGCCGGAAGCCCACCTTGAACGTGGTGCAGAAAAAGGGGAATCCTCAAGGATCTCTTGCTCAGACTTCTAGAATCGTATCAGGTAAGAGAACTTGACGAAGAACTGCCGCGCGTCGTTCAGGAAGCCGCGGGTATGGACTAGCTGCGTCCCGGTTGGAGAGGTGAGGAGGTCTACGTTCTGGTGGTTACTGTTGTA
>Ga0315282_10007486_pt1 | contig 17901 bp, 30 predicted proteins | sample YL17G07_20_MG_FD_203693 | JGI IMG/M metagenome (GOLD analysis project Ga0315282, IMG submission 203693) | Sediment microbial communities from Yellowstone Lake, YNP, Wyoming, USA - YL17G07_20 | ecosystem: Environmental > Aquatic > Freshwater > Lake > Sediment | place: USA: Wyoming | collected... | reverse complement strand
CGGGTTGTAGGTGGAGTAGACTCTGACATACTGCGTGTCGCTGTCCGTCGTAAGGACGGAATAGACAACCATCTGGGGCTCAAACGGTGCACTCGGATTGAACGAGTTGTCGCAGCTTCCGGCAACAAGAAGGAAGATACACGCTGCAGTCGGTAAGATGAATCTGCTCATCGCGATTCACGGTGGCTTGGAGACGAAGAGAGACAGACTCCAGCAGTTCAGCCGGAGGCTAATAAGCCTTCGGCTTCAAGATACGCCTTTTTTAGGGGGGATCAAGGCCGGATCAACGTCACCCTGAGAACCGCTATTGTGCAAGCGTTTCGGCCACAAGATCGGACAGGTTCGTCAGCGCAAAAAAAACACGACCCCGAGGATCTCGGGGGTCGTGTTCAAATCCGGCCGGCTCTGGAGGAGCGCTAGACCGCTTCCTTCTTCGTCCGTTGCGCGTGGTTGAGATGCGCGTCGATCAGCCGGAGCAGTTCCGATTTCCCGTCGCCGCTCAAAATGGAAAACGGAACGATCCCGCGGCAGCTCCCTTCCGTCAGCTGAGCGTTGAATCGAGACTTGTACGCGTCGAGCTGCTTGTTGAGCTTGCTCACCGGCAGTTTGTCCGCCTTCGTCAGCACCAGCAGATACGGGATCTCGTAATAGTCCAGCCAATCCATCATCATCAGATCGAGGGGGGTCGGCTCCTGGCGCGAATCGATCAACTGCATCGCGAGCCCGATCGGCCCGCCGCGCTTGAGGAAGTCTTCGATCAACCTCTTCCAGCCTGCACGCATCTGCTCGGGCACCTTTGCGTAGCCGTAGCCAGGCAGATCGACGAAATAGAAGGAATTGTTGATGATATAGTAATTGATCTCCCTCGTCTTTCCCGGGGTCGCGCTGGAACGCGCCAGGTTCTTCCGATTGCACATCTTGTTCAACAAGGAGGACTTCCCGACGTTCGACCGGCCGATGAACAGGATTTCTCTCAGCTCGTTCTTCGGAAGCTGATGGAGATCTGCAACACCTTGAAGGAATTCAGCACTAGTGATTTTGAGCATAGGGATTCACCTCTCTACCATAAAACAATGTCGTCACTCCCCCTGCTTTGCCCCTCTCTTCTTTGGCTTGGCAGCCGGTGTCTCCGGCGGGGCTGATTCGGCCTCTTCGCTCTTCGCTCCACTCGTCGGCTCTTCAGCCTTCTTCTTGGCGCTTGGAGCTGCTTCGGCTCTCTCTTTTCTTGCAGCTTTCTTGCGCGGCGCTGCTGCACTCTTCGCCTTCGCTTTCGGCGCAGCTTTTTCTTGACCCACATTGTAGTCGACAAGCTCCAGGACAGAAACCTCAGCCCCGTCGCCCTGGCGTTGGCCGAGTTTCACGACACGCGTGTACCCTCCCGGTCTCGTCGCGACCTTCGAAGCGATCTCGTTGAACAGCGTCGAGACGGCTTCACGATCCCGCAGGAAAGCGAACACCTGCCGCCGCGCGTGGACGTCCTTCACCTTCCCATCCCCTTCACGCTGCACAGCCCGCTTCGCGCGCGTGATCAATTTCTCAACCACCGACCGCGCTTCCTTCGCTTTGGCTGTCGTGGTACGAATCTTCTTGTGCCGGATCAGGGACACGCTTAATGCGGAGAGCGTCGCTCTCCTGTGACTTCGGGTCCGCCCCAGTTTTCTTCCAGATTTACGATGACGCATATTCCTCTTCCTTTTTCCGGTCCCGTCTCAACACGCCGGGCAATCTCTGCTCGCCCTTTGGACATCCGGGACGCTGAGTTGTTCAACGGGTGCTACTCGCTTCCGTCCTTCAAGTACTTGTCGACGTCCATGCCGAAGCTGAGGCCAAGCTCCTCCACGATGGCGGAGAGCTCGGCGAGAGACTTGCGGCCGAAGTTCCTGAACTTGAGCAGCTCACCCTCATCCTTGCGCACGAGGTCGGCGATGGTCTTGATGTTGGCAGACCGCAGGCAGTTGTGCGAGCGGACGGAGAGCTCAAGCTCGTCGACGGACATCTTCAGCTTCTTGCGGATCTCGGAGAGCTTCGCCTCCTCGGCGCTCTCCACCTTCTCTGTCTCCGGCTCCATGTCAAAGTTGATGAACAACTGGATGTGATCCCGAAGGATCTTGCCCGCATGCGTCAGGCCATCCTCGGGCGTGATGGAACCGTCGGTCTCGATCTCGATGATGAGCTTTTCAAAGTCCGTTTGTCCGCCGACGCGCGTCGGCTCGACGAAATAGCGAACGTTCTTGATCGGCGTGAAGATGGAGTCGATGGCGACCATCCCCAACGGTTGGTCCGCGGTCTTGTTCTCCTCGGCGGAGACGTACCCTTTGCCGCGGCCGAGACGGAGCTCGAGCTCGAAGCTCGCGTCCTTGTTGAGCCGCGCGATCTTTAGCTCCGGATTCAGGATCTCGATCTCGGGGGACGCCTTCTGAATGTCTTCGGCCGTGAACTCGCCCGGTCCTTTCAGCGGGACGGTGAGCTTCGTCAGTTTCTTGTTGATCGGTTTGACGCGTACCTGCTTCAGGCTCAGGATCAGGTCGGCGACATCCTCCTCGACGCCCTTGATGGTCGAGAACTCGTGCTGAATACCGTCGATCCGAATGGCGGTGATCGCCGATCCGGGAAGTGAAGATAGCAGGACCCGTCGGAAAGAATTTCCAATTGTTACACCAAAGCCTTTTTCCAGCGGCTGAACGGTAAACCGACCGAACGTCGCCGTATAGGTGCTCTCGTCGAGTTCGATCTTTTCAGGCATTTGGACTAGTGCGTTGCTCATAGTGCTCTTTCCCCCCGCCCGAGGCGAGGACCTTTAGACCCGGGACTCCTTCGACGTGTGAAAGGTTCTCCCGAGGATCATGATGAAAATGTCTCGTGACAAAAACGTGCTCTCTTCTGGCTACTTCGAGTAGAGCTCGACGATCAGCTGCTCGTTCGCGTTCAACGGCACGTCCGGCCGCTCAGGGACTTGGAGAAACGTTCCGCTCATCCCCGCTTTGTCGAGGCTCAGCCATGGCAGCATCGCAGTGTCCTTCATCCTCTTCATCGATGAATGGATGAGGTCGAGTTTCTTGCTCTTCTCTCGCACATGAATGACATCGCCGGGATTGAGCAAATAGGAAGGAATGTCGACGATGCTGCTGTTGACCAGCAGATGACGATGGAGAATGAGCTGCCGTGCCGCTTTGCGGGATGGTGCAAGCCCCAGGCGGTAGACGACGTTGTCGAACCGGCGCTCGAGCGTCTTCACGAGGGTTTCCCCCGTCCGGCCGGTCTGCTTCAACGCCCGCTCGAAATAGTTGCGAAATTGCGCTTCCAGCAGTCCATAGGAGCGCTTCACCTTCTGTTTTTCCCGCAGCTGTACGCCGTACTCCGAAATCTTCTGGCGGCGGTTCTGCCCGTGCTGCCCGGGGGGATAGCTCCGCTTCTCCAGCGGACATCTCTCCGTATAGCACTTCGTGCCCTTGAGAAAGAGCTTCTGCCGCTCTCGCCGGCACAGTTTGCAACTGGCATCAACGTATCTGGCCATAATACTCCTGAATGAAATTTCTATCTCCGATTGACAATTGCTACACTCTTCTCCGCTTTGGCGGCCGGCAACCGTTGTGGGGGATCGGAGTGATGTCGCGTATCACCGTGATCTCCAGTCCCGACGTCTGCAGTGAACGGACTGCCGCTTCACGTCCCGCGCCCGGCCCTTTGATGAAGACCTCCACGCGACGCAGACCCAGGGCATATGCCTCCTTCGCGGCTGCTTCGGCAGAGACCTGAGCCGCAAAGGGAGTGTTCTTCCGCGACCCCTTGAAGCCGTTCCTCCCGGCGGACGACCACGCGATGACGTTCCCGTACGTGTCCGTAAGGGTGACGAGGACGTTGTTGAACGTCGCCTTCACAAAGGCCTTCCCGTTCGTATCGACGTGAACTTTCTTCTTCTTTTTGGTTACAGGCGCTCCTGATGCTTGCTTTGCCACGTCAGATCTCCTTCAAGAAACGTTGTTACTTCTTCTCGATTGCTTTCTTTCTCCCGGCAACCGTCTTCCTCTTGCCCTTCCTCGTGCGAGCGTTTGTTCTCGTCCGCTGTCCTCTCGACGGCAGGCCTTTGCGGTGGCGCAATCCGCGATAGCTTCCGATATCCATCAGGCGCTTGATGTTCATCTGAGTCTCGCTGCGCATCGCGCCCTCGACCTTGTAATCGCTCTGGATGATCGAGCGGATCGAGGCGACCTCCTCATCGTTGAGCTCACTCACCCGCTTGTTGTAGTCCACGCCGGCCCTGGTCAGGATCTCTTTTGCGGACGAGCGGCCGATCCCGTAAATATAGGTCAGCCCAACCTCCGCCCGCTTGTTTTTCGGTAGATCAACTCCTGCGATACGTGCCACGTAAAGGGTTCTCCTTGTTAATCAAGTCAAGACTCAAATCCCAAATTTCGTTTGTTCGTGCTGCCGTTTCTATCCTTGCCGCTGTTTGTGCTTGGGGTTCTTGCAAATGACGTGCACGGCCCCCTTGCGGCGGATGATCTTGCAGTGCTCGCACAGCTTCTTCACCGATGATCGGACTTTCATAGTCTTGCTCCGTCAAATTCTACTTGTAGCGGTACGTGATTCTGCCTTTCGTCAGATCGTAGGGCGACATCTCGACCGTGACCCGGTCGCCCACGAGGATCTTGATGAAGTGCATGCGCATCTTACCGGAGATGTGCGCCAGAATTTCATGCCCGTTGTCGAGCTTCACCTTGAACGTCGCATTCGGCAACGTCTCCGTGATCACTCCATCGACCTTGATCGGGCCTTGTTTTGCCATAGAGAACTTATTGCGTCAAAATCTCCGGCTTCCCGTCCACGATCGCGACGGTATGCTCGAAGTGCGCCGAGGGTTTGCCGTCCCGCGTCAAGACCGTCCAGCCGTCCGGCGCAATCTGCACCTGCCACGTCCCGGCATTCACCATCGGCTCAATGGCAAGCGTCATACCTTCCTGCAGCCTCATGCCTGTCCCCGGCTTTCCGTAGTTGGGGATGGCAGGTTCTTCGTGTAAGTCGGCGCCCACTCCGTGTCCGACCAGATCCCGCACCACCGAAAATCCCCGCGCCTCGACATGCTCCTGGACGGCATGCGAAATGTCGTGCAACCGGTTACCGAGGACCGCCTGCTCGATGCCTTTGTAGAGCGACTCCTCTGTCGCCTTCAGGAGCCGCTGCTTCTCATCGGAGACCCCCCCGACCGCGAAGGAGCAGGCTCCATCTCCGAAATATCCATCCTTCTTCACCCCCACATCGATCGAGAGAATCTCACCCTCCTGGAGCACCCGGCGCCTCGGGATGCCGTGCACGACCTCGTCATCGACGGACGTGCACAGCGTTGCAGGGTAAGGGTTCGATTTCGAATATCCATAACCCTTGAACGCCGGTAGAGCTCCCATCGACCGAATGAAATCCTCGGCCAGCCGATCCAGTTCGACGGTCGTGACGCCGGGCCTCACGCGTGCACCCACCAGCTTGAGCACCTCAGCCACAATCCTTGAACTTTCACGCATGAGCTCAATCTCTTTCCTGGTCTTGATCCTCACCATCGAATTCGGCGATCTAGCTCCGCCTCCCTCGAAGCTTCCCGCTCTTCATAAACCCATCGTAGTGGCGCATGAGCAGGTGCGACTCGACCTGCTGCAGCGTATCGAGCATGACACCGACGACGATTAACAAACTTGTGCCCCCAAAGAACTGGGCAAATCCGGGTGTCACGCCGCCCACCCTTGACATGAGCGCCGGCAGAATCGCAATGATCGCCAGGAAGATCGAACCGGGGAGTGTGATCTTCGTCAGAATATTATCCACAAAATCCGCAGTATGGGTCCCCGGCCGGATGCCCGGGATGAAGCCCCCTTGCTTCTTCATGTTGTCCGCGACGTCTTTCGGATTGAAAGCGATCGCAGTATAGAAGTACGTGAAGAACACAATCATCAAGCCGTAGATGAACGAGTATGACCACGAGGTATAGCTGAACCACTCGCTCTCAAGGTTCGCAACGAACTCGCTCTCGGGGAAGAACTGGAAGACGATCTGCGGGACAAACATGATCGCCTGTGCGAAGATGATCGGCATGACGCCCGCCGTGTTGACACGCAGTGGAATATACTGCGTCACACCTCCGTACACTTTTCGGCCGATCACGCGCTTCGCGTACTGCACCGGTATGCGGCGCGTGCCCTGCGTAACAAGGACAACGCCTGCCACGATGACTCCCATCAGGACAAGGATCACGAGCTCGATAATGATGTTGCGCCCACCGACGATCAACTGGTACTCGTCGAGCAGCGCCGCCGGGAAGCGCGCAATGATCCCGATGAAGATGATGAGGGAAATCCCGTTCCCGATGCCCCGCTCGGTGATCTGCTCACCAAGCCACATCATGAAGATCGTCCCCGCAGTCAGGATCAACACCGTGCTGATGGCAAACCCAATCCCCTGCACGTGTGTCGGCACGATGGGACCCGCCGGCGTCACCGTGCTCTCCAACTTCACTACGACACCGCTGGCCTGGAGCAGGCAAATAAGAACCGTCCCGTAGCGCGTGTACTGCGTGATCTTCTTCCTACCGTCCTCTCCTTCCTTCTGCAGTTTCTGGAAGTACGGGACGACCGCCCCCAAGAGCTGGATGACGATCGAGGAGCTGATGTACGGCATGATGCCAAGCGCGAAGATAGCAGCGTTGCTGAACGCGCCACCGACGAACATGTCATATAAACCGAACAGGGTCCCTTGCGACGACCGCTGCAAAAAGTCCGACAGCACGAGGGGGTCAACTCCGGGGAGGGTGATATGAGAACCGATGCGGACGATGATCAGCAGCGCCGCCGTGAAGAGCAGTCGCTCCCGGAGCTCCTGGATCTTGAAAATGTTCGTGAACGTCTCAGTGAGTTTACTCATTCGTTCGCTTGCTCGTTAACAAGTCTACGACTTGCCCTTGCTCAGAACGGTCGCTTTGCCACCGGCAGCCTCGATCTTTGCGATCGCCGATTTGCTGAATGCGTGCGCCGTGACCTCAAGCTTGCTCTTCAGCTCACCGTTGCCAAGGATTTTCACCGGCACATCTTTTTTCGAGATGACGCCGGATTGGAACAGGACCTCCGGGGTCACGACGACGCCGCTGAGCTTCTTCCCGCTCACGAGCCGCTCAAGGCTCTCCACATTCACTTCCTGTGCCTCGACTCGATTTCTGCTCTTGAACCCGAACTTGGGGACCCGTCGCGTCAGCGGCATCTGACCGCCCTCGAACCAGAGCTTGAACTTGTGGCCCGATCGCGATTTGGCTCCCTTGTGCCCCTTCGTTGCGGTGCCCCCGTGCCCCGAGCCTTGACCACGACCGATCCGCTTGGCCTTCCTGCGAGAGCCTTTCGCCGGCGTGAGATTGCTGAGAATGTCTTTTGCCATTGCTGCTTCCTTGAGCCTTCCGAAGGTTTATTTCATTTCTTCCACGCGCACCAGATGACGGACCGCTCGAATCATCCCGCGGATTTGCGGCGTGTCGTTCTTGACGACACTGTAGTTCGGCCTGCCCAGCCCCAGCGCTTTGATGGTCCGCTTCGCGTTCTCGTGCTGCTCAATGACGCTCCGGATCTGCACGATCTTTATTTTCTTCGGTGCAGTCATCCCTCAACCTTCGGGCTTTGGTGAAACAATTCGTGAAGCGAGATGCCGCGACGCTCGGCAGCCGTCCTTGCATCGATGAGACTCAACAGCGCCTTCATCGTCGCTTTCACGACATTGTGGGGATTTGACGAACCCATTTGTTTCGTCAGGACGTCCTTGACGCCGGCCGACTCCAGCACGGCCCGAACGCCGCCGCCCGCGATGAGCCCGGTCCCGGGTGACGCGGGCTTCAGGAGCACTCGCCCGGCTCCAAACTTCCCGATGACTTCGTGAGAAATCGTGCCGTTCACAATGGGGACCTTCACAACGCTCTTCCTTGCGTCGTCCACACCCTTCGCGATCGCGTTGGCAACCTCGTTCGCCTTCCCCAACCCAATCCCGACATGGCCCCTCCCGTCACCGACGACGACGATCGCGTTGAAACTAAACCGGCGGCCCCCCTTCACGACCTTGGCGACCCGGTTGATATGAACGAGCTTCTCCTTGAGCTCCAGCTCGCCTGCTTTGAATTTTGACATCGTGCCTTCTCGTCTTAACATAGTGAGTTAGAATTTCAACCCGGCTTCCCGCGCACCGTCGGCAACCGCCTTCACACGCCCGTGGTACAGATAGCCGTTCCGGTCGTAGACGACCTGTTGAATGTTTTTCGCAAGCGCGCGCTTGGCCGCGTGCATCCCCACCAACTTGCACACCTCCATCTCGGAGGTTGCTCTCTTGAGGTCCTCGCGCAGGTCCTTCGAGAGGGTCGATGCCGACACGAGCGTCTTCCCCGTGGTGTCATCGACAATCTGAGCATAGATATGCTTTGCGCTTCGATAGATCGTCATCCGGGGCCGCTCAGGGGTGCCGTGCACCTCCTTCCTGATGCTTGCCTTCTTTTTCTTCCAGCGGTCGAGTTTCTTGTTTTGAATCATAGGTTCTTTCCTTTGGTCAAGCCGGAATCCTTCATCTCACCGGAGCTCCAGCTACTTCGTTCCGGTTGCCGCTGCAGCCTTGCCGGCCTTCCGGCGGATGTACTCACCCTCGTACTTGATCCCTTTCCCCTTATAGGGCTCCGGAGGCCTGAACGAGCGAATCTTCGCAGCGACCAATCCGACGAGCTGCTTGTCGATTCCGGAGATGATGATGTTCGTTTGCGTCGGCGTCTCCAGCGTGATTCCCTCAGGCGCGCCGAAGAGGATCGGATGCGAATAGCCGATCATCAGCTGAAGCTTTTTCCCTTTCATCTCGGCACGGTACCCGACACCGACGATTTCAAGCTTCTTCGAATAACCCTGCGTGACGCCTTTGATCATGTTCTGAATCAAAGCACGCCACAACCCGTGAAGAGCGCGGAAGGGTTTTTCGTCAGAATGCCGCGTGACGGAGACCTGCGACGGGCCCACCTCAACACTGATGTCCGGATGCACTGTTGCTGAGAGCTCCCCTTTCGGGCCTTTGACGACGACCATCCTATCCTTCGTCGACACACTGACCCCTTTGAGAATGGGTATCGGTTTGCGACCAACTCGTGACACGTTCAAACCTCCTCAGTTTACCAAATGTAGGCCAGGACCTCGCCGCCGACGTGTTGCTTTCGCGCCTGGTGGTCCGTCATAACACCTTGTGAGGTCGAGACAATGGCAACGCCGAGACCGCCGAGCACGCGCGGCAACTCCTCGGCAGGCCGATACATCCGGAGACCGGGTTTGCTCACGCGGCGCAACCCCGCGATGACCGGTCTGCCGCCCTGGTATTTCAGTTGAATGCGCAGCGTGCCCTGCTTTCCGTCCTCAAGAAGAGTGAAGCTCGAGATGAACTTCTCCTCCAGCATGATCTGCGCGATCGCTTTCTTCATATTCGAAGCCGGGACGTCAACGCGCTTGTGCTTTGCCCTCGTTGCGTTCCGAACTCGGGTAAAGAAATCCGCTATGGGATCGGTTGTGGACATCGAATCAATTCTCCTCAATAGTACTCAGAGCAAACTCACCAGCTTGCCTTGCGGAGTCCGGGGATCTTCCCCTCAAGGGCGAGGTTTCGCAAACAGATGCGGCAGAGGCCGAACTTCCGGTAGAACGCGCGCGGCCGGCCGCAGATCTGACACCGGTTGTGTTGGCGAACTTTGAACTTAGGCGGCTTCTTCGCCTTCACCCTCATTGCTAAACGTGCCAAAGGAACTCCTCTTCGTTAAGGTTATGCTGCGGTTTGAACCACCTCTTGTCGCTTCACGAACGGCATCCCCAGCGCCTTGAGCAACTCGAACGCCTCCGCATCGGTTTTCGCCGTCGTCACGAACGTGATATCCATGCCGCTGATCCGTGTGACCTTGTCGACGTCGACTTCAGGAAAAATGATCTGCTCCTTGATGCCCAGCGTGTAGTTCCCGTGCCCGTCGAAGGATTTGTCGGAGACGCCGCGGAAATCCCTGACCCGCGGAAGAGCAACGCTGATCAGGCGGTCGAGAAACTCGTACATGACGGCACGCCGGAGGGTCACCCGACAACCGATCGGAATATCCTCGCGGAGTTTGAAGTTCGAGATCGCCTTCTTCGATTTCGTGATGGCCGCCTTCTGTCCCGTGATCGCTTCAAGTTCTTTGACCGTGCTGTCGAGGATCTTCGGGTCCTGGGTCGCCATTCCAACACCGCTGTTGATCGCGATCTTCTCAAGCTCCGGTACCTGCATCACGCTCTTGTACTGAAAGCGTTTCAACAAGTACGGAATGACATCCTTTTGATATCGGAGGAACAAGCGTGGAGGTGGGCCGGCTTCTCGAGCGGCGGCCTGTTTCTTCCCACCGCCTTCGGCTCCCCCCTTCTCTGCCTTCCCACCTTTCCCCTTGCGCGCCGCGTCATCGACCTTCTTGTGTTCTTTTTCCTTTGCCATCAATCAATTCTCCCAGAGGGCTCGACGTATCATTCAAAACATCTCTTCACATTTTCTGCAGACCCGCATCGTCTTCCTTTTTCCGGTGGATACATCTTTTACGTGAGCGTGCCCGATGCGCGTCGCCTCACTGCACTTCGGACAGATGACCATCACGTTGGATGCGGTGATCGGCGCCTCCTTCTGAACGATCCCGCCCTGCGGGTTCTTCTGAGAAGGACGGGTGTGGCGCTTGACGATGTTGACGCCTTCGATGATCACCCGGTCGCGGTTCGGATACACCTTCAATACTTTGCCCTGCTTGCCGAGGGCGTTTCCTGCCACCACCAGTACGGTGTCATTCTTGTGAACGTTCATGCTGATATCCTTTGCCGACTAGAGGACCTCCGGTGCCAACGAGACGATCTTCATGAATTGTCGCTCGCGGAGCTCCCGTGCCACCGGCCCAAAGATGCGCGTCCCTCGAGGCTCACCCTGCTGATTCAACAACACGACCGCGTTCTCGTCGAACCGGATATACGTGCCGTCCTTCCGACCGACTTCCTTCTTCGTCCGGACGACAACGGCTCGAGAAACCTCTCCCTTCTTCACTGGTGCCCCGGGGATAGCGCTTTTCACCGAGACCACAATCAGATCACCGACCGTCGCGTACCGCTTGTCGTGCCCGCCGAGGACGCGAATGCAGCGAACCTTTTTTGCACCCGAATTGTCTGCCACTACTAAGTTCGTTTCTTCCTGAATCATGGGACGCTCCTCAACGAGGCCGGAGACCTCGACTGCAAACCGCTATTTCGCTTTTTCGATTATTGCCACCAACCGCCACCGCTTGGTCTTGCTCAACCGCCGAGTCTCCATCACCTTCACGAGATCCCCGATGCTCGCCTCCTGCTTCTCGTCGTGCGCCGTCAGCGTTGAGGTGAGCTTGTGATACTTTTTGTAGAGCGGATGGGGGATCTTCCGCTCCAACGATACGACGATGCTCTTCTGCATCTTGTTGCTGATGACTTTGCCGATCCGGACTTTTCGTTGATTCCGCTGAGCCGCCGGGGTCCTTGCTTCCATGTTCATCGCTTACGCTTTCTTCTGACTGTCAGATGGAACGGTTTTCGCCTCCGGATTCTTCAACTGGCGCTCACGGAGGATCGTCTTCATCCGTGCGATGTCCTTCCTCGTCAACCTGAGCTTCATCGGGTTTTCGAGCTGGCTGATGACCTTCTGAAAACGAAGGTTCGCCAGGCTCTCCTCTTCCTCCTGGATCCTCTTGATCAGCTCCGCGTCCGAGAGCGCACGTAGTTCGAATGCTTTCATTGAGACTCTTTCTCCTCGTTCAGTTAACGGGCCTCGTAATCAACCCGGGCGACCACCCTTGTCTTGACAGGGAGCTTGTGGGCCGCGAGATGGAAAGCCTCGTCCGCGACCGCCCTCGTGATTCCCCCCAATTCAAAGAGGATACGACCGGGCTTCACGACGGCAACCCAGAATTCCGGAATGCCTTTGCCGCTTCCCATACGAGTCTCCGCAGGTTTCTTCGTGACGGGCTTGTCCGGAAAGATCCGGATCCACACTTTTCCCTCGCGCTTCATCATGCGTGTGAGCGCGACGCGGGATGCCTCGATCTGCCGCTGCGTGATCCACCCGGGCTCCAGCGCCTTGAGGCCGAAATCGCCGAACGCAACCGTGAAGCCGCGCGTCGCTTTCCCCCTCATCCGCCCCCGCTGGGCTTTTCTGTACTTCACTCTCTTGGGCATCAACATGATCGATAAGCTCCTTCGCTAACGGGACACGGGCCCGAGGATCTCCCCCTTACAGATCCACACCTTCACGCCGATAGCACCGTAGATGGTGCGCGCGGTTGCATTCGCATAGTCGATGTCTGCGCGGATCGTATGCAGCGGGATCCTTCCTTCTTTGTACTGTTCGCTGCGAGCGATCTCAGCTCCTCCGAGGCGGCCGCCGCACATGACGCGTATGCCCTCCGCCCCCATCCGCATCGAGGCCGTGATCGCCTGCTTCATCGCCCGGCGGAACGAGATTCTCCCCTCGATCTGCGAGGCGATGTTCTCCGAGACGAGCGCAGCGTCCAGTTCCGGTCGTTTGATCTCATGGATCAAGATCTTTACATCCTTCGAGGTCACCTTCTTCAGCTCTTCTTCCAGCTGGGCAATCTCCTTCCCGCTCTTACCGATCACGATCCCGGGACGGGATGTGTGGATGGTGATGACGGCGCGTTTGGGCGTCCTGTCGATTTGAATGCGAGAGATGCCCGCTTTCTTCAAACGGTTGCGCACGTAGTTGCGCACCATCAGGTCCTCTTGAAGCTTGCCCGAGAACCCTTTCTCGTCATACCAATTCGAGTCCCACGACTTGGTGATGCCGAGACGGAATCCAACCGGATGGGTTTTTTGACCCAAGAGATCCTCCTCGATTAGCTTGCTTTCGCTGCGGCCTTCGCTTTGGCTTCAGCTTTGTTTTTTTGTTTTGGTGACTTCGTCGCTTTCTTCTTCGGTTTTTCCGCCGGCGCTCCTTCCGCCTTCGAAGCCGCTGGCTGAGGTTTCACCTTCACCTCGCGCTGCGCGACGACGATGGTCAGATGGTGCGACCGCTTCCGGATGCGGTACGCTCGCCCCATCGGGGCCGGCGAGATCCGCTTCACCGTCGGACCGGCGTTCACAAATGCCTCCTTCACGAACAACGTCGAGGTATCCAGACGCCCCCCCTCGTCCTTGGTCTGGATGTTCGAGATCGCCGACCGCAGTACCTTCTCCGCAGTCCGCGCCGCGTGCTTCGGTGAGAAATGAAGCACCGTGAGTGCCTCTTCGACGCCTCGACCACGGATGAGGTCGACAACCAACCTCATCTTCATCGGTGAAGTTTCAACAAAACGATCGATCGCTCGTGCTTCCATAGATCCTTCTGTGATCCTTCCGAAGGTTCTCCCCGCTCAACCTTCAACCCTTCGGAAGGTGACTCCTTATGCAGGTGTTGTGGTCTTCTCCGACTTCAGGCCGGGATGTCCGCGGAAAATGCGCGTTGGCGCAAACTCACCCAGCTTATGCCCGACCATCGCCTCCTGGATGTAGATGGGAATGAACTTGTTCCCGTTGTGGACGGCAAACGTGTGGCCCACGAATTCCGGAAGGACCGTGCAGGAACGTGCCCAGGTCTTAATGACCTTCTTCTGGTTCGCCTTGTTGAGGGCTTCGACTTTCTTCTGCAGCTTCAGGTCGATGTACGGACCTTTCTTGAGTGAACGAGCCATTGAGCCTTTCTCGCGTTGTCTGACAAACCTGACAGTTACTTACGTCGTTTCACGATATACTTGTTCGATGCGCTCTTGCGCTTGCGAGTCTTCAATCCCTTGGCGTACTTCCCCCACGGGGACTCCGGATGCTGCCATCCACCACCGCTCTTCGACCGGCCCTCGCCGCCACCCATCGGATGATCCACCGGGTTCATCGCCATCCCGCGCGTTTGGGGACGAATCCCAAGCCACCGCGATCTCCCCGCCTTCCCGAGGCTGATGTTCTCATGGTCCACGTTGCCCACAACGCCCACGGTCGCAGAGCAGATCACAGGAATTTTCCGGACCTCACCGGAAGGAAGCTTCAGCGTCGCAAAATCCCCTTCCTTCGCCATCAGCTGAAGCGAGTTGCCTGCGCTGCGGCCAAGCTGTCCACCCTTGCCCGGCTTGATCTCCACGCTGTGAACGAACGTGCCAACGGGGATCTCGGAGAGCGGAAGCGCGTTGCCGACCTGCACCTCCACACCGGAACCTGAGTTCACTTTCTGCCCGACCTTGAGCCCGTCTGGGGCAAGGATATAGCGCTTCTCTCCATCCACGTACTGCAGCAAGGCAAGCCTGGCAGAACGGTTCGGATCATACTCAATAGCTGCGACTTTCGCCTCGACGCCTCTGCGATCCCTCTTGAAATCGACAACCCGGTACATCCGCTTGTGTCCGCCGCCGCGATGGCGCGACGTGATGCGCCCCATGTTGTTCCTGCCGCCGGATTTCTTGATCGGCCCGACCAGCGATTTCTCGGGGAGTTTCTTCGTGATCTCTTCAAACGTCGAGATCGAATAGAACCGCGTCGAGGGCGTGAACGGTCTCAGTTTTCGGATTGCCATAGCGTACCTGCCGTTGCTTCAATCATGCGTTCTCAAAATAGTCGATCTTGTCCCCTTGCTTAAGGGTGACGATCGCTTTCTTCCAGGTGTTCGTGCGTCCTTCGAATCGCCCCCTGCGGGTGAGCTGCGTCTTGCGCTTCCCCTTCACGGTGAGCGTTCGGACGCTGAGGACCGTGACCTTGAACTTCTTTTCCACCGCCTTCGCGATCTCAATCTTGTTCGCGTCTGGCACCACCTCGAACGCATACTGGCGCCGTTCTTGCAGGCCGGTGATCTTCTCCGTGACGAGCGGCCGTTTGAGAATTCCTGTCATAGCTCTTACTCTAGTTCATCAACGGTTTCTGAAGGACGGCGACGGCGCTCTTTTGAATGAGCAGCACCTGGTTGTTGAGAATCTCAAACGTGGACGCCTTGTCAGCTTCCCGCACGAAGAGGGTCGGGATGTTTCTCCCCGACTTGAAGAGCACGCCGTCAGTCTTGCTTGTCAGCATCAACGTCTTCTTCCCCTGGATGGACAATGCCTTCAGGACCGACACGATTTCCTTTGTCTTCGGCGTCTCCACGCTGAAGTCCTCGACGACAACGATCGACCCGTCTTTCGCTTTGTAGCTCAGCGCGGACTTTCTCGCCAACGCCCTGACCTTCGCAGGCACCTTCAATACATAGTCGTGCGGATGCGGTCCGAAGATCGAGCCGCCGCCCACCCAGAGCGGCGAACGGATGGTCCCTGCGCGCGCGCGTCCCGTCTTCTTCTGCTTGAACGGCTTCTTCCCGCCGCCTCTCACCTCATTGCGCGGCTTCACTTTGTGCGTCCCCTGCCGCTGATTCGCCTGGATCGAGCGGACAACTTGGTAGATGGCGTGGTCGTTCGGCGTTATCTCGAAGACCTCGGGGGCGAGCGTCACCCTCTCGCCGCTCTTCGTGCCATCCTTCCGATAGACTTCTAGCTCCATAGACTTCTTTCTCCGAGCGCTCCGACTTAGCTCTGTTTGACAATTTCAAGATAACTGTTGATGGCGCCGGGGACCGATCCTTTGACGATCAGAAGATTCGACTCGGCGATCACTTTGAGGACCATCAAGTTCTTGACCGTGACGCGCTCGTACCCCATTCTGCCTGCCATGCGCGTGCCTTTGAAGACCCGCGAAGGATAGGAACTGGAGCCGATGGATCCTGGCGCCCGGGCGCGGTCCGACTGACCGTGCGTCGCCATGCCGACACCCCCGAAATGATGTCGTTTCACGACCCCTTGAAATCCCTTTCCTTTGGATCGGCCGATCACATCCACGACATCACCCTGCTGGAAGAGATCGACCTTCACCTCCTGACCGAGCTGCAACGCCGCGCCGTTGAAGTTCCGGAATTCCGAGGTGAGCCGTACCGGCTTGACGCCGCTCTTTTTCAGATGGCCCTTCATCGGTTTGTTCACAAGACGATCCTTGATTTCATCGAAGCCGAGCTGGATGGCATCGTAGCCGTCCCGCTCCTTGGTTTTTATCTGCGTGACGTAACAGGGTCCCGCCTCGATGATGGTGCATGGGATCATCTGTCCACGCTCATCAAAGATGCTTGTCATTCCAAGTTTCTTGCCTAAAATGCCGCTCACTGTTTCGCTCCTGAGTCATCTCCTTGCCGACTCACTCTGTTGTGTCCGGACAAGGCACTCAACACATTGATGCGATCGGTTATCGATCACTCAACCTGAGGACGCTACACCTTGATCTCAACATCAACACCGGCCGGCAGCTCAAGCTTCATCAATGAGTCGACCGTCTTGCTGGTGGAGTTGAGGATGTCGATCAGCCGCTTGTGCGAACGCGTTTCGAACTGCTCGCGAGATTTCTTGTCGACGTGAGGAGATCGGTTGACGACGTAAAGTGACCGTTTGGTAGGCAAGGGAATCGGGCCAGACACAACGGCACCGGTCGACTTCACGGTCTTGATGATCTTCTCAGCCGATTTGTCGATCAGGTTGTGATCGTACGACTTTAATTTGATTCGAATCTTCTGACCAGCCAAGGAAGAATCCTCCCTGAGTTGCATGTGTGAAAATGGAGAGGGCTCGGACCGCTGTGGCCAGAACCCTCAGGACTATTCAAGGATCTTGGTGACGACCCCGGAACCGACGGTGCGCCCGCCCTCGCGGACAGCGAACCGGAGCCCTTCCTCCATCGCGATCTCGGAGATGAGCTCGATCGACATGTTGTCGACGTTGTCACCCGGCATGACCATCTCGACGCCGCTGGGAAGCTGAACGACACCTGTCACGTCCGTCGTCCGGAAGTAAAACTGGGGGCGGTATCCGTTCAAGAACGGTGTGTGACGGCCACCCTCATCCTTTTTCAGGACGTAAACCTGGGCATTGAACTTCTTGTGAGGGGTGATCGACCCGGGCTTCGCAATAACCATTCCGCGCTCAAGGTCGTCCTTCTCAACACCGCGCAACAACAAGCCGGCATTGTCGCCAGCCCGCACCTCATCAAGCTCCTTCCGGAACATCTCGGTGCCCGTGATGACCGTCTTTTTGTGCTGGCCGAGACCGATGACCTCCACCTCATCGCCCACCTTCGCCCTTCCACGGTCCACACGACCCGTTCCGACCGTTCCACGTCCGGTAATCGAGAACACATCCTCCACCGGCATCAGGAACGGCTTATCCACATCACGTTTCGGAATCGGAACATAGGAGTCGACAGCATCGAGCAGTTCAAAGATGGGCTTGAACGCCGGATCATCAACCTTGGAGTCCGGCCGAAGCGCGGCTTCCATCGCTTTCAACGCCGAACCGCGAATGATCGGAATCTCATCTCCAGGGAACTCGTACTTCTTGAGGAGGTCCCGCAGCTCGAGCTCAACGAGATCGAGCAGCTCCGGATCGTCGACAGCGTCCACCTTGTTCATGAACACGACGATTCTCGGTACACCCACCTGGCGGGCGAGAAGGATATGCTCGCGCGTCTGCGGCATAGGACCGTCGGTCGCGGCAACCACGAGAATGGCGCCATCCATCTGAGCTGCGCCGGTGATCATGTTCTTGATGTAGTCCGCGTGACCGGGGCAATCGACGTGCGCGTAGTGGCGATGCTCCGTCGAATACTCGACGTGCGCCGTGGCGATCGTGATGCCTCGTGCCTTTTCTTCCGGGGCGTTGTCGATAGAGTCGAATGTCCGGACCTCCGACAATCCTTTCTTCGCAAGGATCATGGTGATCGCCGCGGTGAGCGTTGTCTTCCCATGATCGATGTGGCCGATCGTGCCGACGTTCACGTGCGGCTTGCT
>Ga0315282_10007482_pt1 | contig 17913 bp, 23 predicted proteins | sample YL17G07_20_MG_FD_203693 | JGI IMG/M metagenome (GOLD analysis project Ga0315282, IMG submission 203693) | Sediment microbial communities from Yellowstone Lake, YNP, Wyoming, USA - YL17G07_20 | ecosystem: Environmental > Aquatic > Freshwater > Lake > Sediment | place: USA: Wyoming | collected... | reverse complement strand
ATCAATTTTAAAAACGTTGACAGAAAGATTCTAATAGTTGATACTGAAGATGTCCATATTTTTTGAGAGGAGGTGAAGAAATAACTGTCCAATGTTTAAAACACAAAGAGGTTTTACTTTAGTTGAACTTTTAATCGTGATTGGTCTTTTGGGTGCGATTGCCCTGATCACCATTTCTGCCATTAATCCTATTGAACAAGCCAATCGTGCTCGAGACACCAGATTTAAAGCAGATGGCGCACAACTTCTTTCGGCGATTGATAGATACTTTGCTGCCAGAAGTGAATTTCCTTGGGTAACCGCCCTCTTGGCCACAAACAATGACGCTTCCTATGGTTTTATTTCAGCTGGGGACCAGGGAATTGGTCTTTGTGGAGCGGACTGCACTACCGATGGACTTTTGATTCGGCAAGATGAATTAAAACCAGAATTTAGGGGGCGTGACTTTATTAAAGCTCATACTGGCACGGATAATTCCAAGAAGCTCTTTATCGGAAAGGCAACCGGCTCTTCCCAATCAGTTTACGCTTGTTATATTCCCTTGGCTAAATCAACCAGGGATAAAGCCATAGCTGATAAGAAGGTCTATACCATTAATACGACCACCGGAGCAAGAACGTCAACGACATCGTGCGATGCTTCTGATACTAACTGGGTGACCGTGGGTTGTTACGTCTGTATACCTGAGTAAATTTAATTTGTCCCATGATCCCTTTCCTTTATTTTTTGCTAGCGGCAGTGGGTTTAGTTTTTGGTTCTTTTTTGGGTGCCTTATCCTATCGATTGCCCAGAAACATCTCGATCATTAAAGGAAGATCTTTTTGTCCTAATTGTCAAAAACCAATCGCCTGGTTTGATAATATTCCCCTTTTATCCTTTCTTCTTTTAAAAGGAAGGTGTAGAAATTGTCAGAAGAAAATTTCCTGGAGATATTTTTTAATTGAATTTTCAACCGGGGCAATCTTTGTTTTTTATCTTTTTAATCTTCTTAATTGCCACTTTCTTTTCTCTCAAAATTTAGCTTGTCGTCTCTTTAGCCAATTTGGAATGAGTTCAGTAGTTGTTTCTTTGGTTTTATTTTTAATCGTTATTTCTATTTTTATTATTGATTTTGAAAAGAAGATTATTCCTGATGAACTTAATTTTTGGGGTCTGGTCTTAACCTTTTTCTTTCTACTTTTTTCGGGCTACTCGGGAATTTTAAATAGTTTTTTCTGGGGAAGTTTCTTCTCAAGTCTTTTTATTTTCATTTATCTTCTCACCCGCGGCCGTGGAATGGGTTTGGGTGACGCCAAGGTGGTTTTTTGGCTCGGCTTTTTCTTGGGCTGGCCATGGATCATCCTCTGGCTTCTTTTAGCTTTCTTGACAGGAGCGGGGGTTGGAATCATACTGATTTTACTTAAGAAAACCAGTTTTGGAAAAGAAATATCTTTTGGTCCATTTCTGGCTTTTTCTTTTTTCCTGATCTTTTTCTTTGGGGATAAATTTTTAATATGGATGGGCTTTTAAATAAAAATAAAAAGGGAGTAACTTTAGTAGAAATCTTGGTTGTAGTCGCAATCATTACTCTTTTAGCTGTTTTGGTCATTGCTTATTTTAGAAACCAGATTTTTAAAGGAAACGATGCCAGGCGTAAAGGGGATATCCATAAAATTCAAATCGCGGTTGAGGAATACGAAAAAGACCACGATTGTTATCCCCTCCCCAACCTGGTTGACTGTCACCCAGGAACCGGTCTTTTACCTTACACAGATAAAATTCCTTGTGATCCTACCACTAATGCTTCTTATTATTATGAATATGAGAATTCTTCTTGCCCCAAATGGTATCGCATTTATACTGATTTAGATAACTTAACTGACCAGGATTTAATACCTGGAATTGGTCCCAATCATGCTTATAATTATTATCTTTCAAGCCCCAATGATCCTGGAGAGGTTTATACTGCTCCTTCCGGATTCTATGGTTGTAAAAGCGGGTCTTGCGTTTCAATTCGTTGGGATTCTTCCCGTCCCGGTCCTGAATGTGATCCTAATTATCAAAGCGCAACTTGTTATGGTCAATGTAGTAATCCAAACGCTGAATGTAGAAGTTGGAAATGAAATTTTTTACTAAAAGAGAAATCTTGGGAATCGTTTTAATTTTTGGTTTTATCTTTTTAATCAGTTTTTCAAATTTTAAGGTCAGTTTAAGAAAAGCCAGGGATTTCCAAAGAAAGAACGATTTAAGAACAATTTATAACGGTTTATCCGCTTACCAAAAAGACTGGAATGTTTTCCCTCTTTCTTTAGAGGGGAAAATAGTCGCTTGTAAAGGTAGTGATACCTTTAAAAACGAAAAAGGACAGGTCTTTAATCTTTATCCTTGCGGGTGGGGTAAAGATGCCTTAAAAGATGTTTTTGATCCGACCTACCCTCCTTATATTTCTCTTTTGCCTTACGGTCCGCAACAAGATAAAGAGGCTGGATATCTTTATCTTTCCAACGGAAAAAGATTTCAAATCTATGCTGCGCTTGAAGGACAAGATGAAGCAGAATATGATCCAGCTATTGTTAAAAGAAATTTAAAATGTGGAGAGAGAATCTGTAATGTTGGCTTAGGTTATGGTAATACCCCGCTTGATAAATCTATCGAAGAATATGAAAATGAGTTATTGGAAAAAGAAAAGTCTAAATGAAAGAAGAAAAACATTTAAAAATTAACAACAATAAAATTTTTGGTTTTACTTTAGTTGAACTTTTAGTGGTCATGGCCATTTTGGGAGTTTTGGTGACCATCATTGCCGGCGGCTTTCGTTCAGCCCAAGCCAGAGGCCGTGACGCCGAGAGAAAATCGGATTTAAAACAAGTTTCTCAATCTTTGGAACTTTTTTTCTCCGACTACGGGAGATATCCAGACGATGCGAGCGGCAAAATTTTGGGTTGTCCTTACTCAACAGGAGGAGGCAGTTCCTGTACCTGGGGAGAAAGTGAATTTACCGATACCAAAACGATTTATTTTAAAACTTTACCCCAAGACCCCACTTCTTCGTTAAGCTATTTTTATCGGATTGTTCCCAGTTCCAGTAATCAAAAGTTTCAGCTTTTTGCGCATTTGGAAAATACTCAAGACCAAGATTGTTTGGGAGGAAATTGTCAAACACCTCCTGTGGCCTATTCTTGTGGAGACAAAACTTGTAATTTTGCCGTGACCAGCGCCAATACTAGTGCTACAGAGTGAATTTTCCTCTTCTTTTTAGTATGATTAAGTAAGAGAAAGACTTGCCCATGTTAATTAATATTCAGAAAAGAAGTAAAAGGAACAAAGGCTTTACCCTAATTGAACTTCTGGTGGTCGTTTCTTTGATCGGAATTTTAGCAACTTTAGTTTTGGCTAATGTGAACTCAGCCCGCCAAAGGGGCCGTGATGCCCAAAGAAAATCGGACATAAGGAATATTACCACCGCCCTAAGGCTTTACTATAACGACAAGGGAACCTATCCGGGTAGTAGTTCTGGTCAAATTGCGGGCTGTGGAACACTGGGGACAGCTACCTGTACTTGGGGTCAAGCTTTTACCGCAGGCTCAAATACCTATATGTCAACTCTTCCCTCAGACCCCTTAGGAACTCCAAACTATCGCTATACTTTTGTCGATTCTGAAAACTATACCCTAGAAGCTTGCTTGGAAAATAAAAGCGATGATAAAGGGAAGGCAACGCCAGACGGAACAACCTGGTGTTCCACCGGTTGGATGTTTGAACTTAAACCATGAACAAGAAGAAAACATTTTATCTAGGATTTACCTTAATCGAACTTTTGGTGGTTATTTCTTTGATTGGAATTTTGGCGGCTTTAGCTTTAGTTTCTTTTACTGGAGCCCAAAAGCAAGCCAAAGATACACAAAGAAAGTCGGATTTAAAGCAGTACCAAACAGCCTTAGAGAACTTTGCTAATAAAAATAGCGGCTTTTACCCTGCTCGAAATGATGGTAACGGAGTTTCTTTTGTTTCTATCATCTGTCCTTTGATAAGTTTAACCGGTTGCACGGAAGATCCTAAAAATTCTTCCGATGCTACTTTTAGCTATCGTTATCAAAGTGACGTTGCTGCGGACGGTACGATAACAGCCACACAATATGTTCTTTGGGCAAAGTTGGAAAATTCGGCTAATTATTGGGTTAACTGTTCTGATGGGAGGGTGGGAACTAAGACCCAAACTGGTTTTAGTGTTTCGGGAGGAAACTGTCCGTTATGAAATTAATTTTTAATTCTAGACGTGGATTTACCTTAATTGAACTTTTGGTAGTTATTTCCATTATTGGAATCTTAATTGGTTTATCGATTTTTGGTCTACAAGGAGCAAGACAGTCTTCTCGAGATTCACAAAGAAAGGCAGATTTAGAGCTTATTCGCTCCGGTCTTGAAATTTATAAATCCGATTGCCAAGAGTATCCCACCACTTTATCCTCGTCTTTAGTGGGAACCGAAGCACCCCCTTCAGCCTGTTCAACCAGTAATACTTATATCTCTAAAATCCCCACCGATCCCCAAACACCGACAAGAATTTATTATTACTCTTCGACGGGAACTATTTATACCCTTTGTACTTCACTTGAACAAGTTTCAGGTACGGGTGGAGTCACGGGTTGCGGTTCTTGCGGTACCACCTGTAATTATAAAGTTACCAATCCTTAAAGTGAGAAAAATAATTTATGAATTGCAACTTAAGATTTACGCATAAGAAAAATAATTTAAAATTTTCTTCCGGTTATACTTTAATTGAAATCTTGGTGGCTTTGACGGTTGTGGGGATTATTTTTAGCTTTGGTTTTGTAAACTTTAGAGAGTTTTCCCGCCGACAAGAAGTAATTTCCGTAGCTAGAAGTCTGAAAGGTGATTTAAGACTGGCTCAAGAACAAGCCTTGGCTGGGAAGAAACCGGATGGTTTGGAGTGTGGCGGAGTAAATACCTTAAGTGGATATCGTTTTAACGTTAAATCACCGGTTAACTATGTAATTGAGGCAGAGTGTGGTGGTGGAATAAGCCAGACTAAAGACGTTACTCTTCCTTCGGATTTATCTTTATCATCCCCTTCCCCCAACCCGATTATTTTTAAAATTCTGGGGCAAGGAACGAACATTCCCGCTGCAAGCGAGAGCGTCATCACCCTTACCCAAGTGGGAACTAATAATTCAACCACGATTACGGTGACTAGTGGTGGAGAAATAAAATGATATGGCAAGATCTAATTTTCTTTTTTCAAAAGGACAATCTCTTTTTGAAGTTGTTACCGCTTTAGGGGTAGTGACCATTATTATTGTGGCCTTGGTTGCTCTTGCTTCCAACTCAATTCATAACAGCAATTTTTCCAGAGATAAGGCTTTAGCCACACGTTATTCTCAAGAAGCGACCGAATGGTTAAGGGAAGAAAGGGACACCAATTGGGATATTTTTTCCTCTAAAGCCGAGACACCCACCTGGTGTCTCCCCTCTTTATCTTGGACCGCTGCTTCGGTGGGAAATTGTAATGGGGATTATCTTTCCGGCACCCGTTTTCAAAGAGAAATTTTTTTTAGTCTCGTCGACGCCAAGACCGTTGGGGTGCAAGTCATCGTTTCTTGGCAAGATGCAAAAGGGACACATCAAGTTAATTCAGCAACTACCTTAACCGATTGGCGATGAAAAAAAATAATTATCAGAAAGGAATTAGTCTTTTGGAGATCTTAGTTGTAATTGCCGTCTTTTCGATTTTAGGAATTTTAGCCAGCCGGGCTGTGCTTTTAACCATCAGGGGAACGAAGAAAAGCGATTCTTTAATTAAAGTCAGAAGCAATCTGGATTATGCCATGGCCGTTATCGAAAGACAATTAAGGAATGCCTCTTCGGTTAACCCGTGTCCTAATACCGATCCTTTGGTTTTGGATTATTTGGATAATGAAGGAACGGCTACTTCTTTTTCTTGTCAAAATGTCGGAACCGAAGGTTACATTGCTTCAGGTTCAGCCAGACTTACCTCCAATGAAATTAAAGTGACTGCCTGCTCTTTTACCTGTGCCCAATCCTCAGCCGGTCTTCCCCCTTCGGTTGCCATTAATTTTGTCGGTGAAGATATTTCTAATGCCGGAGTTGAAGGCGCCCAAGTTACGGTTAATTCCCAGATTTTACTGCGAACTTATTAATCCTTTATCATTGACCGAGTAAGGTGAGCTTGCTAAACTGATGTATATGAATAATCTGCCCAAAAGGGAAAAAAGAGACTTTTCAAGCGGTCAAGCACTTCTTTTAGTTCTTCTTTCCATGGCCGTGGTTTTAACTATTGTTCTTTCAATTTTATCCCGTTCGGTTACGGATGTAGCCATTTCTTCGCGTGAAGAAGAAGCGCTAAGAGCTTTTTCCGCGGCTGAAGCAGGAATAGAAAAAGCCATTATCATAGGAACAAGTTTGGGAGAGACGGAAATTGGGAATGCTACTTTTACCACCAATGTTTCCAGTTTTGCGGAAGGGTCCCAAGAGTTTGCCAACCCCGTAGGACTTCTTGCCGGTGAGGTAAACACCGTCTGGTTTATGGCTCACAATCAGGATGGGAATCTTAGCTGTAGCGCCGAGAAGCCCTGTTTTACGGGAAGAAATGTCAAAGTCTGCTGGGGTAAAGAAGGAACGGCAGGGGGTACGGCTACCACCCCAGCTTTGGAAGTTTCGGTTTTTTATGCCGATCCCGCGGGAAGTTCAAATTATAAAATAGCCAGGGAGGTGTTAGACCCTAATTCTACTCGAACTAGTACTAATAATTTCTCTGCGCCCGATTCTGGAACTTGTACTATTTCTGGGGAAAATTATGCTTTTCAAAAAACCATAGATTTATCCACCCTAGGTATTCCCGCAGCTTCTTATTCTACTCAAGGAGGACTTCAATTTGCCCATTTAAGAATGTTTTATAACACCGACATGACCCACCCAATCGGTATTTCGGTTGCCTTAGCCGGGAATACCCTTCTTCCTGCTCAGGGAGTGGCTATCGAATCAAGCGGAAAATCTGGTGAGGCCAATCGGAGAATCAGTGTTTTTCAAAGTTTTGGTGAAATTCCGGAAATTTTTAACGGAGCAGTTTTTAGTTTGGGAGGTTTAACTAAATAAAATGGCAATCGGAATAGATATCGGTTCAAAGACGGTTAAAATAATAGAACTGACCAAAAATGGCCAAAGTTGGGAGTTAAGAGGCTCGGGAATTATTGGTTATAAGGGGGCTACCCCCGATAAGGCTGTTGAGGAAAGAGAATTAATTTCCCTGGCCGATGTTATTCGTAAACTGCATAAAGAAGCAAATATTTCTTCTAAGGACGTAAATATTTCTCTTCCCGAACAATCTGTTTTTACCAGAACAATTAAATTTCCTCTTCTTACTGATCAAGAAATTGACGCAGCCATTAAATGGGAAGCAGAACAATATATTCCGATTCCAGTTTCTGAAGCGATTATCCAACATCAAATTTTAGAAAGAAGAGAAAATTCTACTCCGCCTGAAGTAGTGGTTCTTTTAGTTGCCGCTCCGAGAAATTTAGTCGAGAATTATGTGAAGGTAGTTTCCCTGGCCGGTTTAAATGTGGTGGGAGTAGAAACAGAACTTGTGGCTCTCACCCGTGCCCTGGCACCTGCCGGCAAAACAGTTCTTTTAGTTGATTTTGGAGCAGGTTCAACCGACATCGCCATTGCTAAAAATAGGAACTTAATGTTTTCTAGATCTATCCCCACCGCCGGAGAAGCCTTTACCAGGGCAGTTGCCCAAACTCTGGGAGTTGAATACCAACAGGCGGAACAATATAAAAAAGCCTATGGTCTTTCCACAACACAATTAGAAGGAAGAATTAAAGGTGCAATCGACCCTGTTTTTAAAATGGTTACGGATGAAATTAAAAAAGCCGTCCAATACTATTTAAGTGAGGAAAAAGGGGAAGCTCCCACTTCCGTTATTCTTTCGGGCGGAACTTCCGGTATGCCCGATGCACTTTCTTTGTTGACCAAAATGCTTGGCTATGAAGTTTTGATTGCTAACCCCTTCTCCTACGTTGCGGTTTCTCCTGAAGTTGCCAAGAGTATTCTTCCTTTTGCCCCACTTTATTCCATAGCAGTAGGACTTGCTTTAGAAGGAGAATAAAAATGGCGATTAATCTCTTGCCCACCAATTTAGTTGCCCAAGCACCAGTAGTTAAATTTGCCAACACCCTTAAAAAGATTGTCACGGCTGGTTTCTCCATTTTTATTTTAGCCGGCCTGATCGTAGGTTCTTATTACTTAGTTAATTATTTTACGATTAGGACGAGTTTAACCAAACAAGAGGCTCTAAAGACCAACATTAAAGCTTTAGAGCAAACCGAACAAAAGTTTTTTTTAACTAAGGACAGATTGGAAAAAATAAAAATTGCTTTAGGGCTGGAATCGGCAGATAAAAATTTGGAAAAATTGGAGAAATTTCTCCCGGTTGTTTCGCAAAGTGTAACTATTTCCGAAGCACAAATTTCCTCTAAAAATACGGAAATTTCAGTTATTGCCAGAAGCTCTGATGCTCTTACCTCTTTTATGGGAAATTTGGTAACGACTGACGTCTTTAAAACTATCGATTTGACTTCCTTTGGTTTTAATCCGGTGAATGGGTATTTTATAACCGTGGAGGTAAATTAAATGCTGACACCAACAAAAACAGAAGAAAAATTTGCCTTGGGTCCAAATTTAAAAACCCTGGCTCTGCCCCTTGCCGCATCGGCAATTTTAATAGTTTTAGTCATTGTTTTTTTTCAGATTGCTCTTTCCAAAATTACTTCCCAGACCGAAGAAATTGCTAAAACCAAAAAAGAGGAAAACGTCTTATCTGCTAAACTTTCTTTTCTTTCCCAAGCAGAAAGTCAAATTGGTAGTCAATCTGAAGCCTTAACTTTATATTTGCCCGATAAAAACCCCGCCTTAAGTCTTATTGCTCAAATCAAAAATTTAGCCAGTCCCTATACCTTAACCATAGAAAATATTAAGGTCGGGGTAGAAAACAAAGAGAGCGGAGTTTCTAAAGTCGATATTAATTTTGATGTAGACGGGCCAACTTCTGCAATTTTGAATTACTTAAAATCTCTTAAGTCAGCTATGCCTATAACTACTTTTTCTAGAGTAAAGATTACGGGTGTAACCGAGGTTGTCCGAGCTTCAGTTACCTTAAGCGGTTTTTGGTCTCCTTTATTAACCACGATTCCGGCCATCTCCGAACCAATTAAAGAGTTAACCTCTGAAGAAAAAAGTTTAATTGATCAAATTGCCTCTTTTAGTAGGCCCCCTTTCAGTAAAATTACTCCTACCAACCCTCTCCCCAGGGGGAATCCTTTTGAATAAATAAATAAAAAAGTTACGAAGTTATTTCTTGGAGGTTAATATTAACTCCCCTTTTTTCTAAAGTCGCCTTAACTTTGAGAATATTTCTGATAGATTTAATTACTCTTCCCTCTTTACCAATCAAAAGACCCATAAACTCTTTAGGAACTTTTACGGTTAGATTGGTAAAGTTGCCTTCGCTTACCTCTTCAATTTCGAAACGATCTTTTCCGGTAATAGAACTAATAATGTAATTTAATAAATCTTTCATTTTTGAAATAGTTGCTAATTTTAGCTATTTTACCCTTAAACTACAAGGTCTTTTTTAAACCGTCTTCAGCCGCCTTCTGTTCAGCAATACTTTTGCTCTTACCCACTCCCCTTCCCCAACTTTCTCCGTCAATAACCACTTCCATGATAAATTTTTTACTGTGGTCGGGACCAGATTCTTCAATCAATTTATATTTGGGAGTAGAAAGCCCTTTTGCCTGAACATATTCTTGTAGACGACTTTTGGGGTCTTTAAGGGGTTCTTTTAATTTTTCCGGAATTTCGACAAGGAGGTTAGTATGAATAAATTCGGAAACTTTCTTAAGTCCCTGATCAAGAAAAATTGCTCCGATGATTGCCTCAACCGTATCAGCCAAAAGTGAAGAATTTTGTCTTCCTCCGCCTTCTTCCTCCCCCTTGGAAAGGAAAAGGGCACTACCGATATTGAGTTTTTTGGCCACCTCTGAAAGATTTTGGGTATTGACCAAATTTGCCCTTAAGGCGGTTAAGTATCCCTCTTCTTTATTGGTAAATTTTTCATAAAGTTCTTTGGAAACAACAAATTCCAAAATTGCATCTCCCAAAAATTCCAACCTTTCGTTAGAAGTTCTTTTACCGGGATTTTCATTAACCCACGATTTATGGGTTAAAGCTAGGGTTAAGAGATTTTTATCAAGAAACAGATCTTTTAAAGTATCAATATTGGTCATGTTACTAATTAAATTTCCTCGTGGATATTTAAGGCTTCGGTCAGATCTTCTACGGTTTCGATTTCTCTCAAATCAAGAGTAGAAATATCAAAACCTTTTTGTTCAAGTAGATGAATAAAATCAGCCAGTTCGGTAGGGTTCATATGAAGGTCTTCGCTAAAAAAGTCTTCCTCCTTAATATCCTCAACCTCCACCCCAATTTGTTCTGCCAAAAGCTTTTTAACCTCTTCTTTATTGGGTAAACTTTTATTCATTTTTATCTGCCTTTTCTACCCTTTCTTTATAGATTGTTCCCAAAACGCCATTAACAAAAGAACCTGAGTTTTCACTTCCTAATTCTTTCGCAAGTTCCACCGCTTCGTCAATAACCACTTTTGGGGGTGTATCGGTATTTTCCAGTTCATAAACGGAAAGTCTTAAAATCGCCAAATCAATTCTATTAAGTTTATCAATCGGCCAGGTGGGAGCGGCTTTGGTGATTTCCTGATCCACCTTTTCTTTTTTGGAAATAATCTTTTTAACCAAATCGGTAAGATTGTCTTGATGAGCAAAACTTTCCGCAAAAAGGAGTTTAACGGTTTCCCTTCTTTTTAAATGTCGAGGATCGGCAGCTGTTTTCATTTTTACTTACCGTAATACCCACAATTGGGGCAAGCCCTGTGAGGTTCACGAAGCTTTCCGCATTCTTTGCAGCGCGCTAGGGAACCTAGGGTTATTTTTTGGGCGATAAACCTCCTTTTATTACTTCTTGATCTGGTATGTTTTTTCTTTGGTAGTGGTGCCATAAAACTATCCGTAATTTTAGCTTAAAACCCTTCAGTTGGCAATAATTTCTTTTGGCTGTTATTAATGGCAATGTCTGTTCGGTAATGCATACCACGAAAGTTGACCCCTCTTGAGCTAATTATATGGTATGCCTTTACTCTTGCGTCTGATAAATTTCTTCCAAACGCGGTAATACCTAGAACCCTTCCACCATTTGTAACGATCTGCCTGCCTTCTTTCCTGGTTCCTGCATGAAATATTTGTATATCTAAACCCCGTATTTTCCCCAAACCATTAATTTTATCCCCCTTCCTATATTGACCAGGATATCCTTTAGCAGTCAGTACTACACATAATGCACTGCCCGAACGGAATCTAATATTTTTTTTGGTTAATCTGGTGTTTATTACTGCAGTCACGATTCCGTATAAATCTGAAGACAAAAGCATCATTAAAGGTTGCGTTTCGGGATCACCGAATCTTACGTTATATTCCAATACTTTTGGTCCTTTATCTGTAAGCATTAATCCTGCATATAAAACTCCCTTAAAAAGAACACCTTCTTTCTGCATGCCTTTTATGGTTGGTTTAAGAATTGTTTTGTATATTTCGGTAAGGATTTTTGGTTTGATAGGAGAAGGGGCAAAAGCTCCCATTCCACCAGTGTTAAGACCTTTATCCCCATTCCTTTATGATCTTGGGCGGGAAGAAGAGGAACCACAGTTTTTCCGTCTGTAATAGCAAGCATTGATACTTCCCTCCCACTTAATCTTTCTTGAATAATAATTTTTTTTCCATTATCAAACTCTTTCTTTACCATTATCTTGTAGATTGCTTCCCTAACTTCCTTAAATGTATTTGGTAGAATTACTCCTTTTCCTGCCGCTAAACCGCTCGCTTTTATGACAATTTCATTCCAACTCGGCTTTTTGGCAAAAGACAGCGCTTCTTGTAGATCAGTAAAAATTACCGAATTGGGATGGGGAATTTTATGTCTCTGCATAAATCTAATTGCCCAAACCTTATCTGTCTCAAGTCGCGCTGCTTTTTTACTTGGACCAAAAATTGATTTTTTCTTTTTCAAAAACTCATCTACTACCCCCTTTTCTAGAGGAGTTTCTGGACCAACGATAACGCAGTCGATCTTTAAATCTGAGGAAAATTTTAGTAGCTTTTTAATATCTGTTGGGGCAATATCAATATTTTTTCCCAACATTTGAGTCCCTGCGTTTCCTGGGGCGAAAAAAAGTTCACCCACCTTGGGAGATTGTTTTAGTTTCCATCCGAGAGCGTGTTCTCTACCCCCACCTCCAATTATTAAAACTTTTGCTTTCATAATTGCAGTATATCAAAAGGTCGGATTCAAAATAAATTGGAAGAAAAGCTAGAAACTACTTAACAACAATTTTTTTCAAGCTCCCTCGGAAAAACTTTAATCTCACCGGCTACCTTTTGAGAAAGGTGAATAAGATCTGTATCGTTCCAGGAAGCAATTTTTAAATCAACATAACCATGTTGCTTAACTCCGATAATCTCCCCCGGACCTCTTAATTTTAAGTCAAGTTCCGCTAAATCAAATCCGGAAAGATTTTTGGAGAGGGCCTTTAACCGTGCTAAGACCTTAAGTGATTTGCTTTCCGTAAAGAGTAAAGAATAGGATTTCTTTTCTCCTCTCCCAACCCGTCCTCTTAATTGATGAAGTTGAGCCAACCCAAACCTTTCCGCTCCTTCGATGACCATAATGGTGGCATTCGGTATATCAATTCCCACCTCCACCACAGGAGTGGTAACTAAAATATCAATATTTCCTTTTCGAAAAGCATCTAAAACCCTTTCCTTTTCTTTAGCTGATAGTCTTCCATGCAAGAGTCCTAATTTTTCTTTTTTAAAGAGGCTTTTTAATTCTTTGTATTTTTTCTTGACCGAAGCAACCGTCTTCATGGTTTCAACTTCCGACTCTTCAATTAGGGGACAAACAATAAAAGCCTGAATACCCTCTTTTTGAATTTGTTGGGAAATCCAAGGATAGGCTTTCGCTTGTTTAAAAGGAGGAATAACCCAAGTAATTATCTTTTGCCTACCGAGGGGTAATTCCTTTAAAGTGGAAAGATCAAGATCTCCATATAAGGTTAAAGCTACGGTGCGGGGAATGGGAGTTGCCGTCATGGTTAAAATGTGGGGAGTGATTCTTTTTTTGACAATTTTTACCAAATGTTCTCTTTGTTCAACCCCAAAACGGTGCTGTTCGTCAATGACAACTAAAGCTACTTTATCAAAATCAACTTTTTGGTGAATTAAAGCATGAGTACCAATAAAAATATCGGTTCTCCCTAAATCCTTTTTCTTAAACCCTGAAGTGATTAAACTAATTCTTACCTTCTGATCTTTAAAAAGACTTGATAACGTTTCGTAATGTTGTTGAGCTAAAATTTGAGTCGGAGCCATTAAGACAGTTTGAAAACCGTTAACAAAAGAGATAAAGGCGGAAATTGCGGCAACCACAGTTTTACCGCTCCCCACGTCTCCTTCCAAAAGTCTATTCATGGGAATTTTAGAGGAGAGATCAGAAAGAATTTCAAAAACCGCTTTAACTTGAGATTTGGTAAGGATAAATGGTAAGGAAGAGATAAATTCATCTAAAACTTTTTTCTCAATTTTTAAAGGATAAGATGAATTTTTTTCCTGCCAATCTTTTTTCCTTTTTTTGTTGATAAGTTGAAAAAAAAGAAGTTCTTCAAAAGCAAGTCTTTTTCTTCCCTTTTCCGCTTCTTCTAAAGAGGCGGGATAATGAACTAAACGAATGGCTTTGGCAAGAGAGGGAAAATCATTTTCCTCTAGTATCTTTGCTGGTAGATATTCTTTTATCTCGCTACCAAATTCCTCATAAGCTTCATTGATTCTTCCCCTTAACCATTTAGAAGAAAGACCCGAAGTTTCGGGATAAATAGGAATTAATCTTCCGGTGTGAAGAGTGTTTCCTCCTTTTTCATATTCAGGTGAAATTAAAGCTTTCTTACGTCCAAACCAATTTACTTTTCCGGCTAGGGAAATTTCCATCCCCTCAAATAAATTTTTAATTAAAAACGGTTGGTTAAACCAAACTACATTAATTTTTCCGGTTTTATCCTCAACTTCTCCTAACTGAATTTTTTTGCCCCACTTGGTGTAAATATTTTTAATGGAGACAAGCTTTCCCTTAATAGTCACCGTTTCTCCAGGTTGGATCTTATTAATAGGAGAAACCAAACGGAAATCTAAATAGCGATGAGGAACATGATAAAGAATGTCTTTAATGGTCTTAATTTCCAACTTCTCTAATTTTTTTTGATAAATTGGTCCAACTAAAGAAAGATTGGCAACAGAAGAATCAAGATTCATGAGTAGATTTTAACACTAAATTATCTAAAAGCAGCCAAGAAGGGCAAAATAGAAGTTAAAAGAAGACCCAAGGTGGCAATAATAATGAGAAGAGTAAAAAATTTCCTTTGTTTATTGGTTAAATTCATTTTTTAATTATTTTGTGGCTTTTAAGAAAGTTCTTCCACCAACTTTTATTTCATCACCAATATTTATTTTTAGAGAAGGGTTAGTTGCGGTTTTTCCATTTATATCAACACTCCCCTGTTTAATTAATTCCTTGGCATTACTCATACTTTGGCGTGAGGTAAAGGGAATGATGGTATTAGCTAAAGTTTCTCCTGAAGAAACCTTAATATCAAAAGTCGGTTTTCTTTCTTGAAAAGTTCTTTCAAAATTTGATTGAGCAATTTTAGCTTTTTCTTCGGAATGGTACATTTTGACAATTTCGTGGGCCAATTTCTTTTTGAGTTCCATTGGGTTAGAAGAAAAATCTATTTTTGTAAGATCTAGATTGGTACACAATCTAAAACATGGTTCTATAACTTCATCAGGAAAAGCCATAATTTTTGCATACATATCGTTTGGTAAATCATTTAAACCAACATAATTACCTTCACTTTTGCTCATTAATTTTTTACCGGTTTTGGGATTTACAAGAAGTTCGGTAGTAATAACAAATTTTTGCTTACCCTTAAGTTTTTTCATTAGTTCTCGACCAACAAGCATATTGAATGTTTGATCTGTTCCTCCCATTTCCGCATCCACATCTAACATAACCGAGTCGTAACCCTGAAGGAGCGGATATGTAAATTCTTGCAAAGCGACAGATTTAGCTTCTTTCAAGCGTTTTTGAAACATATCTCTTTCGATCATTTGTTGGACAGTTAAATTAGACATAAGTTTAATAAGATCTCCTGCACTCAATTTATCGAGCCACTCGCTATTAAACCTAATTTCAGCAGCGTTTGGCCCAGAAAAACTGATTATCTTAGAAATTTGATCTTTATATGTTGCAGCGTTTTTTAATACCTGCTTTCTGGTCAGAGGAATTCTTGTAGCGTCTTTGCCTGTTGGATCACCAATCATTCCAGTGAAATCGCCAATAAGAATAATAATTTTATGTCCTAAATCTTGAAGTTTTTTAAGAATTAGAAAATTAGTTGAATGACCAAGATGGAGTTGTGGTGCAGTAGGATCTGCGCCAAGATAGATTCTTATTTTTTTACCAGAAGTAAGGAGTTTCTTAAATTCCTCTCTACTTGGTAAAATTTCAACGATTCCCCTGGTTAGGACTTCATCAATTTTATCCATAGTACCTATTTTACGCATGTTTTGATACAATGACAAGTAAGTCGTGATATGTTAAGAAGAAGGCTTAGAATAAGAAAGATGAACTATTTTTCATCAAGAAATCTTGGCAAATCAAGAAATCTTCTAAGAATTGCTAAATTTGCTTTTCTGGGAGTAATTTTAGTTTTTATTGTTTCTCTTATTACCCTTCCCCTCATGGCTTTTAATCTGCCTTCACCCGATAAGATTGTGAGAAAAGAAGGCTTCTCCACTAAAATTCTGGATAGAAATGGCGAGGTTCTTTATGATATCTTTGCCAACCAAAGAAGAACCCCCGTTGCTTTAGATGAGGTTCCACTTTATTTAAGGCAGGCAACGATTGCCATTGAAGATAAAAACTTTTATAAACACCAAGGTTTTGATCCCTTAGGTATTCTAAGGGGTTTATCACGCTTTTTTACCACGGGTAGAGCACAGGGCGGATCTACTTTAACGCAGCAGTTGGTAAAGAATGTTTTATTAACTTCCGAAAGAAGCATTTTTAGAAAAGTGCGTGAGTTTGTTTTGGCTCTTCAGATTGAGAGGAAATATTCTAAAGACCAAATTTTACAGATGTATCTTAATGAAGCTCCCTACGGGGGAACCGCTTGGGGGGTGGAAGCAGCAGCTGAAATTTATTTTGGCAAGAAGGTCAAGGATCTAAATCTGGTTGAATGTGCAATTTTAGCCGGTCTTCCCCAAAGACCTTCTACCTATTCACCTTTTTCTTCAACCCCTAAGGCTTACATCGACCGTACACAACAAGTTTTAAGAAGAATGAGGGAAGATGGATATATTACCAAAAACCAAGAAGGGGAAGCCAAGAATTTATTGGGTAGTATTACCTTTCAAAAGGGCTCTTCCTTTAAAGCTCCCCATTTTGTCCAATATGTACAGAAAATTTTGGAAGAAAGATATGGGGAGGCAGTGGTTGAACAGGGAGGACTAAAGGTTACCACTACTCTTGACTGGAAACTTCAGGAAAAAGCCCAAGAGATTGTGGCCGAAGAGATTGCCAAGGTTGAAAAGCAAAGAATTACCAATGGGGCGACAGTAGTTATCGATTCCCAGACAGGAGAAGTTTTAGCCATGGTTGGATCCAAAAACTTTAACGATCCCAATTATGATGGTCAAGTCAATGTGACCACTTCTTTAAGACAACCGGGTTCAGCTATGAAACCCTTTACTTATGTGACTGCTTTTAAGGAAGGTTATACCCCCGCAACTCTACTCATGGACGTTCCGACCACCTTCCCTGGTGGAGCGAACCAACCCGACTATAAACCAGTTAATTATGACGGAAAATCTCGGGGTCCGATTCAAGTAAGGTATGCCCTGGGAAATTCAATTAACCTTGCCGCCGTTAAAATGCTGGCGATGGTTGGTATCAAAGACACTTTAAAAACCGCCTATGATCTGGGTATAACTACCCTTGAACCGACCCAAGAAACCCTAAATCGGGTTGGCCTCTCTCTAACTTTGGGAGGAGGAGAAGTCAGACTTTTGGATTTAACAGATGCTTATGCGCCTTTCTTAAACAAAGGCTACCGGATTGATCCAGTAGTAATTTTGAAAGTTGAGGATAGTAACGGTAAGGTTTTGGAAGAGGTTAAACCCGAGAAAGGGAAAAGGGTTTTGACGGAAGAACAAGCCTTCTTAATTGCCGATATTTTATCGGATAACGAAGCCAGAAAAGAAGTTTTTGGTCCAAACTCACTTCTTAACTTTCCTGACAAGAAGGTCGCGGTTAAAACTGGGACGACCAACGATAAAAGGGATAACTGGACTATTGGCGGAAATCCACAGGTAGTCGTAGGGGTTTGGGTGGGCAATAACGACAATTCCCCTATGCTTAATGTGGCTTCAGGCGTTTCAGGTGCCTCCCCCATCTGGCGCAGAGTTTTACAAGAGGCCTTAAAAGGAAAGGATGCGGTAAGTTTTGATTTACCGGGGGGAATTACCACCGCTCCCGTTGATACTGTTTCTGGTTATGCGGCCCATGACGGATTTCCTTCTCGAACAGAATATTTTATTAGAGGAACCGAACCAGGAAATGACCCGGTTCATGTCAAACTTAAAGTTTGTAAGACCGATGGAAAATTGGCCACTCCTTCGGATATTGCTGCCGGTAATTACGATGAAAAAGAAT
>Ga0315282_10007481_pt1 | contig 17914 bp, 18 predicted proteins | sample YL17G07_20_MG_FD_203693 | JGI IMG/M metagenome (GOLD analysis project Ga0315282, IMG submission 203693) | Sediment microbial communities from Yellowstone Lake, YNP, Wyoming, USA - YL17G07_20 | ecosystem: Environmental > Aquatic > Freshwater > Lake > Sediment | place: USA: Wyoming | collected... | reverse complement strand
CAGGCGTTGAATCATCCTTTTCATCATGTACAACGAAGCGCCCGTCTCCGGTAACTTCTCCAAGGACTTCGCAGTTGACTTTTTCCCTTCCGCAGATGGATCTGAATTCTTCGATCCTCTCCGGATGGATCAAGAACCCGCAGCGCTCTTGATATTCGGCGATCCAGATCTTGAGTACCGACAGCGTTGGATCTCCTAACTTGATATGCCTGAGTTCGATTTTGCCTCCGGCCTTCTCGACAAGTTCCTTCAGGACATTGGCAGGGCCGCCGGCTCCCTGGTCATGGATACTGACCATAGGATTCTTTTCTCCCATTTCAATGCAGGCCCTGATGACCCGGTTCATCTTTTGTTCCATCTCCGCATCGCCGCGCTGGACAGCATTAAAATCAAGCTCTTCCTCATTCTCTCCCTGGAGTTTGCTCGATGCCGAACCTCCGCTGACACCAATGCCATAAGCCGGGCCACCTACCTGGACAATCAGCATTCCTTTTTTTGCTTCACCCTTCTCAATATGTGTGGCATCGATCTGTCCGATGCCGCCTGTGAACATAATCGGTTTGATCCAGGCCCAGCGTTCGCCGACCGGAAGCTTTTGGTCAAAGGACCTTGTAAAACCAAGAATCACGGGCTCGCCGAACTTATTGCCGTAATCGCTTGCCCCGTCGCTTGCCCTGATTTCGATGGTGAGAGGAGAAGCCAGATTCGACAGGTAGACAGAATTCTTGTCCTCCCAGGGAAGATCGTAGCCGGGGATAAGCAAGTTCGCGACACAGTACGCGGCTGTCCCGGCAACCACCAGGCCTCCCCTCCCTGTCGCCTGCACATCGCGGATCCGTCCGCCCGTGCCGGTTTCAGCACCGGGGAAGGGAGCAACTCCGGTCGGAAAATTGTGGGTCTCCGCAGTAAAAATGATATGGTACTGTACCTTTTGTTTCTTGAAAGGCGCGGGCTTTCCGGGTTGCTCGGGGAGAATCGTCCAACATTCGTATCCTTGAATCCCGCTCGAGTTGTCCTTGAACGCGATGAGGCTGTTCGATGGATTCGCGCTCAAAGTCGACTTCACGATATTCAAAAGCGTTTCCGGCATCACCACACCGTTGATGATCTGTTTCCCTTTGAAATAGCCGTGACGCGAGTGCTCGCTGTTGGCGTTGTCCAGATCCCTGATTTCAACGATGGTAGGATTCCTTCCTTCTTCCTTCACGAAGTAATCGTAGTAGAGATTTCTGTCCCACTCGTCCATTGCAAGACCCGGAATTTCTAAAAGAGCGTCCGGGCCCTTTTCGAGCATAGGAATCTCAAAGACAGGTTCTGGCAGGATTCCGGTTTCGAAGGTCTGCAAGGGTTGATCATAAAGACATTCTGTCATTCGATCATGATGTTCCCGAATAAAGCGACCCATATCAACCTCTGACGAAAGGAGATATCGCCGGGAACGTTCTATGCGAGTCACCTTTTCGAGCCCGCAAGTTTGACAAATGGCGATAATATTCGTTGAATAGGCCGTCGCGAAATTCATCCGCGGACCAAGTTCCACCGCATCGCGTCCATCAGAGTTGATCGGTTTCGGAGATATGCTTTCCGATACAAAGCCATCGGCCAAGAGCTGCCTTAAAATCGAAAGCTCTTTCGAATCCAAAGGTGCGGAAGTTTCCACATTGAAGCAGTATTCCAGTTTCTCACTCTTGCGCAAGAAAAAGTGCAACATCCCCCTTATCCTTTCTTATGTAAAAAATATATCCGAATAACACGAGTGGAAACGGATGAAACGAATATTCCCGATGTCATCCGCTCAATTTGTCCGATTCGAGTCATTCGTTATCATTCGCGTAATTCGCCATTTAACATTAATAAAAAAGTCTTCTAGGCGTACCGCCTTTATAAAAGACCTGCCCATTGCTGAGGTAAATATGCTGATGGACGACCAGGTTTAGAATATAGCTTTGCCAGGCGCGTTCTTTTTCGTTCACTCTTTTAGCCAGCGACTCGGCATCATCGTCAGGTCTAATCAGCACCGGCATCTGGAAGATAATCGGACCGTGATCATAGGCGGCCTCGTCAACAAAATGCATCGTCACTGCGCTCTGGATGATTTCCCCTTGATGAAAAGCGGCCATGACTGCTTCGTGCACACGGTGCCCGTACATCCCCGATCCTCCAAACCGAGGGAGTGGTCCCGGGTGGATATTCACTGTTTTTGCGGGATCAAGCCCTCTCACAAACTTTAACCACCCGGAGCACATGACAAAGTCTGCCTGATATTTCTCAACGAATGATCGGTAACCTTTGGCATCATAGGGTCCGGCCCAATGCTCGAAAGGGATATGAAACGCGTCCGCTCTTTTGCGAACTCCCCCATGTTCATGGTTGGAAATGGCCCCGATGATTTGAGCGTCGAGGACCGGCGGATTCGTTCGAGAAAATTCGACCAACTCTTGAAAACCAGAGCCTCCGCCCTTCTCGTCACCACTCGCAAAAACTAAAACCCTGGCCTTTTCGCCGTTTGACTCCATCTCTCACTCCTCGATGAGGATACGGGTTTATTCCATGCGCCCGACTTTCGAATCCCTATATGCAGGTTAAATCATTTGTGAAAAAAGTCAATACGGAAAATGGGCCTCGCCCACCCCCAGTTTTCATTTGCCCATGACCGGGTAGATCCCTTCCGAGGCTTCATAAGGCCCGCGTTGAGGGCAATCAGGGTTGGGGTACAGCATGGTCTTCAGCCCCTTTTTATCCTTGAAACCCATGCAGTCACACTCCAAAAGGCTGGGCCGATGAAGCCTCTCCAGGAACCTACCCGGTCGGGCAATTGCAAAAGATACCATGGGAGAGCCTTGACGCAGAGGGGCGGGTTGGAGAAACTTTAGAGCGGCCTCCTCTAAGTGTTCCGATGCAGGAATCCCAAATCCTTACTCAATGCTGATTCTTGATACAAGCGAAGGCTCTCCATAACGTCCATGTCCGCCGCATTCGAAAGTTACGAGAACTCGCCCCTCTGCGTCCACAACCTTTCTGAAAAGTTTCTTCAAGAAACTGGGGGTGGAAATCGAGGGGTTTTGGCGGTGATCATGATGGTTAGCGAACCCCAAGCGTCGAACCAAGATATTCAAGTCCCAAGGGATGAAGAATGACCCTCTTCACCTTGCTCGACTCAATCGTGCCAGCTCGCAAAGCGAACATGCCAAGAGAATGAGCAATCGTTAATACCTTTTTCACATCACCTTCTCCCACATAAAGTGCGAATCCCGCTCCCATGTTCAAATTTGCATAAGCCTCCTGATCATCCACCGGCCCATGCTCTTGAATAAAGGAGAAGACGGGGTGCGGTACGGGAATATGGTCGATGACGTAGGCGAATGACTGTGTGGCTCGCATCAACTTGCGCCAACCATGGCCTGTAATATTGACGGCATAACGGATATCGACGCCTTCGTTGAAGCAATCCTCAACCAGGGAAACATAAATCGTTGTCGGGTCGAGCAACGCGTCGCCGTAGAGCCGCCCGTCACTCAGCTTCGAAAGATAACCATTCGGCAACTTTCCGGCGATCTCCCGCGCGAGCGTAAGGCCATTGGCATGGATACCGGAGCTGCCAATGATGACAATCGCATCCCCGTGTTGAAGACTTGCCCCATTGATCAGGTGGCTCTTGGGTTTTACCACTCCGACAGCCGACCCGCTGAGAACGACTGCGTCCGGATGAACAATATCCTTCAAGGTTGGCGTTTCTCCGCCGCCCCATGTGCAGCGCGCCAAATCGCACGCCTTTTTCCAGCCGTCGATGAGATCACGACCACGGTTTTCATCGCTGAACCAGCTTGAAGTACCAACCGCCAGATGCATGGCAACCGAAAGCGGCAATGCGCCCAGGGTGATCATATCATTGACGATCATGGCGACGGTACACTGTGCGATACGATCGTAGTGCGACTTCCCGGTTAACCGATGCATTGCATCCGCCACCAGATCTTTGGTACCCAAGCCTTCTTCCACATGCGCCACATAGTGATCCCCTGCATCCATGAGATACGCGCTTTCTCCCCTGCTCATCTCCACTTCCGAAAATCCAAGGCGCAAAATGTTTTTGGCAGTCTCCCGACCGGCCAACTGCGCCAGCCGCTTAAACGGATCCATTGCCTCATAATCAACGCCAACCCCTGCATAAGTCATCTTCTCATTCATCGCCATGATGCCCCCTCATCAGTGAACACTATTTAATGAAACGATAAGTCTTGCATGAAGGCTTCGCCATTCCCGAAAGGGTGAATCCTCTCCCCCTGCGGGGGGTGAGGAGGTCTTCGGGTTATTCCCTATGTAAGATGAATGTTTTAAACTTGTCCTCTGAATCGGAATGTTTCGATGACAATAAGAAAAGAGAGGGAGTTACGCATTATCCCGTTGATTTACAAATAGAACAAATCGTTTGAAAATTCAACCCTAAACTTTGTACAATAACAACTCAAAGGAGACGCATGGATGGATCCGGTATCGCAATTGGACAGAGCGGAGGCTGTACTCGTCATCGTCGATGTTCAAGATGCTTTAATGAAGCAGATGGATCAAGAGGTAGGGAAAAGAGTGATCCGAAATATTCAAACCCTTCTTGCTTTCGCAAAGGAAATGGCCATCCCTATTCTCATTACGGAACAGTATCCCAAGGGACTGGGGAAGACGATCCCCGAAATCAAGGCGGAAATGGAAGGTATCCTTCCCATTGAAAAGCTCTCCTTCAGTTGCTGTGGAGTGGAGACGTTCAACGAAAAATTAAATCAAGCGGGAAGGAAGCAGGTCATTCTTACAGGGATCGAAACCCATGTCTGCGTTTTGCAAACCGCAGATGACCTAATGCGGAAAGGCTACGCCGTCCATGTGGTGGCCGACGCCATCTGTTCGAGGCGGAAATTAGATTGGGAAATCGGTCTGAGATGGATGGAAAAAAAAGGGGCGATGATCTCGACCACCGAGATCATCGCCTTTCGGCTGTTGAAGGAGGCTGGGACGAAGGAGTTCAGGAGGTTGTCAAATTTTTTAAAATGACCCACCTTTCAACTGCTAAACCTTCAAAATTTTAGATCCATTGAAACAGTTTGGCAAAGAAATAGGAGACGAAGAACGCGTTCGTAAATATCAATGTCCAACTGGCAATTCGCCCGGAATTGATCTCTATCCTTCTCCCCTCTTCTGTTTCATGAATGCCAAGAATTTCTTTACCGCTCATCTCTAACTCTCACGGATATTCTCGTAATTACCAATCTTCCAATCGCTTTTTCACTACCCTCAAGAATGCGAAACCACCCAAAATAACTACCCAGATGATAAATAAGTTTGAGAAAGCAAATTCGTTAACCAGGGTCATTTACCGACTCCTTCTAAGATTTGTTAAACTTACAGCAAGTCTTATGCCAATAAGGTAAAAATGGCCTAAATCAATTGATATTAAAGGGGAATTCAGGAATCAGAAGGATCAAAAATGGCGTTCAGAAGTGCACAAAATGTCATTTTTGAAAACTTTATTAAGATTTGAGAACTCAGTCAAGAATGCCGCTGACCTGTTCTTTCAAGCTCATAGGTTCTCTGCTTCCAAGAAGATTTGAAATCAACCCTTCGACTCCCCTGTCTGAAGCCCGGGGTATGCTCAGGGTTGATACTGCACTTCGATAAACTCAGTGCCCTGAGCGTGTCGAAGGGAGCGGCGTTCTTAACCCGATTTAGAAATCGGGATTTGGCGCCGTCGAACGTATCAAAATACCAGAGACCGAGAATGTGAACCCGTCCCCAATTTCTATGGCAGGTTTAAAATTTTTCTGGATTCATTTGGAGAAGCGACTTCTCTTCCAAATTCTTTCGAAATCCTGACCACTCTCTCCACCAATTGGGCGTTGCTTTTGGCAAGCACGCCCTTGGAATAGTAAATGTTATCCTCTAATCCAACGCGGACATGTCCGCCCATTGCCATCGCCGTCATGGCCATGGGGAGTTGACCTGTGCCGATTCCAATCGCAGACCAGGTCGATCCCTCGGGGACGATTTCTGAAAGATGGACGAGGGACTTTGCGGTAGCCGGCATGCCGCCAAGGACTCCCAAGACGAATTGAAAGTGAAGCGGGGGTTTGAGAAGACCTTCCTCAAGAAATCGAAGACAGGTGTAGACCATCCCGACCTCGAATACCTCCAGCTCTGGCTTGATCCCCTTCTTCAGCGTCTCCTCGGCAAGCATTCTCAGAAAATCAGGAGGATTGAGAAAAACATTCTCCCTCATATTGATTGATCCCGCATCAAAGGAGACCAATTCCGGATTTAAGGATAGAGGCACGAGCCTTTCTTCAAACTGGAGATTTCTGCCCGGAATACCGCTCGTGGTCAGGCAGAGGATCGCATCGGTTTCGCTTCGAACGCGGTCCGCCACTTCTTTGAAGATAGAATAATCCTGAGCTCCTAAACCTGTCTTCGGATCTCTTACATGGATATGAAGGACAGAAGCTCCTGCCCTCCAGGCTTCAATTCCTGACTGGGCAATCTCTTGCGGAGCGATCGGGATATACGGCGTTTGCTGACGTGTGATCCGAGAACCGGTAATGCCAACTGTGATGATCAACTTGTCCATAAAACCCTCTTAGGAATATTGGAATAATGGAACGATGGGTAAAACTTTTCATCATCATCAAATCTATGGATAAAGCCCTCGAAGTCTCGTAGCTTCAGCAACTCTTCCGATGCCGAGCACAAGGGCTGCTGTGCGCATGGGAATTTTTTTGGAAAGGGAGATATCCAAAACCTCTTTAAACCCTTTCTGCATGATCCGGGTCAACCGGTCCAATACCTCCTCTTCGCTCCAGATGAGTTCCTGGAGGTTTTGAACCCATTCAAAATAGGAGACGGTCACCCCTCCGGCATTGGCTAAGATGTCGGGGACAATGAAGACGCCCTTCTCGTTTAAAATCTCATCCGCTTCCGGGGTCGTTGGTCCGTTTGCGCCCTCGGCAATAACTTTGGCTTTGATCCGTGGGGCATTCTTCTCCGTGATCTGACTTTCAATCGCCGCAGGAACCAATATATCGCATTTCAACTCTAACAACTCTTGGTTGGTAATCTCCGTCTCGTCCTTTGTCTCGCAAACGAAACACTTATATTTTGCCTTGTATTCCAAAGCCCTCACCACGTCTAGTCCCTTCTCATTATAGAGTCCCTTTTGCGAATCGCTGATCGCGATCACCTTTGCTCCCAGACGATGGAAGTGCGTAGCGGCAATACCTCCCACATTCCCGCATCCTTGAACCGCGACTCTCGCTCCCTCGACCGACATCTTTAAATGTTTCAGCGCCTCGAGTGACGTGATGACCACTCCCCTTCCCGTGGCTTCAAACCTTCCCAGAGATCCTCCCAACTCTATCGGCTTTCCAGTGACCACGCCAGGGACTGAATAACCTTTTAGAATGCTATACGTATCCATGATCCAGGCCATCACCTGCGGATTGGTATAAACATCCGGAGCCGGAATGTCTTGTTCTGGACCCAGCATCATGGAGATCTCCCAGGTAAATCTTCTCGTTAGATGTTCAATCTCATGAAGGGACATCTCCTTGGGACTACATTGAACCCCACCTTTGGCCCCTCCAAATGGGATGTTGACCACAGCCGACTTCCAGGTCATCCACATCGACAAGGCCCTCACCTCGTCGAGATCCACATCAGGATGGTATCTTATCCCCCCTTTGGCCGGCCCCCTTGCCACATTATGCTGGACCCGGTACCCTGTGAAAATCTTGACGTTCCCATCATCCATCTGCACTGGAAAATGGACGATCAACTCCCTCTTCGTGCTTTTCAACTTCTCTATTGCCCCTCGGTCCAGATTTAGATATTTTGCCGCAATGTCAACCTGCTTCTTCGCCATCTCAAAAGAATTGATCTTTTCGTTTTTCGCCATTGTTTAACCTCCCTTTGCCAAGAGTTATAAAAACACGGCAGGTTTTCTACACAACTTTTTTTCTACCTCTTATCTTCTTACTTTTCAAGAAGAAATTTGCCATTTCTCGTTTATTAAAAGGAAATTCTGTCGAAAGGATCGCCCAGATTGTCGAATGAACGGTTGCTTGGAGAGAAAGTATCCGTGGTTAGGGTGGATGTATCAGATTAAGCAACCCATTGAAAATCTGAAATAAATCAAGGCTCCGAAGGCGTCGATCATACCCTCTCGCTTTCAAAAAAGACTTGGCACGGTCCTTGCTTTTACTAAAACCATGACTAAATTAAGAAAGAAGGGAGGTGAGAAAAGATGAAAAGGAAGATCGTTCTATTAGGATTGGTAGCGGTCATGCTGCTAAGTGTGACTTATGTTTACGCTCAGGGACAGGGCATGGGCCCTGGCATGGGTCCTGGCATGGGCCCTGGACATAGAGGAATGCATGAATCCTGGGGAGCTGGAAAAGACTACTCCCTGACTCCCGACCAGCAGGCTAAGGTCCAGGAATTGAGGAGAAAGTTCACAGATGAAAATGCGAAACTGATCGGTGCTATGGTAGCTACGAGGCTGGAACTTCAGTCTTTATGGACTGATCCAAAGGCTGATCCCAAGGCAATTCTTGGAAAAGAGAGAGAATTGAGAGACCTTAAAAACCAGCTGAAGGACAAGGGGGTTCAAATGAGATTGGAGGCTCGTAAGTTCCTCACACCCGAGCAGATCCAAAATTGGAAGCCAGGCATGGGAATGGGTCGAGATTTTGGCAGGGGCCGCATGATGGGTGGCGGCTACGGAATGGGCCACGGTGGAATGGGTCCAGGTCATGGATGTTATTAATCGTCAGCGTTTCATATAAACCGAAAAAGGGGAAGGTGCTTGGTCCTTCCCCTTTTGTTTTTTGCCGGTGGCCGCCTCGCATTGCCTTCTTCCGGATGCCTTCAGGCACGGAGTTCATTAGGGGATGCTCAAACCTCGACAAACCTCGATAGACGAAAATTTTGACTTTTTGAAATCATTTCGATATGTTTTAAAATAATAGTTGGTCGACTCCGACTTTGACGATCGGATTGCTGGTGAAAACGATGAAGCTAAAAATACAAATACTTGCTTTCTGTCTTTTTTTTGTCCTCATGGCCTCTCTTTCCTTTTCACAACCAGGAACGGGGATGAGAAGGTGGAGGGGAGAAGGTCAATGCTGGAGAGCATCAGAACTCAATCTCTCTCAAGAGCAGAGGAAAACCCTTGATCTCTTACAACAGGCCTACTTTCGGGAAGTTCAACTTCTTCGACTTGAGATCTTCACAAAAAATCTTGAACTCCGTGAATTGCTTACCAATCCGTCCGCGAAGGTCGAGACCATCCATGGGAAAAGTTCAGAGATCGTAGAAGTCCAGTCTAAACAGGAGGCGAAGACGGTCGAATATCTGATCAGGGTCAGAAACCTCTTAAGTCCTGAACAAGTAAAGACCTGGTGCCCGGAGCAAGAGCTTCCTTATTTCCGACAAATGAGTCCTGGAAGGCGGCCAATGGGTCCAACGTTTCCTGAATAGGTATTTCATTCGCTGGGCTGATCCGGGAAAAAAGGACGGAGTGCATTTTGTCTAAGCATGAGATGAAGACAAAGAGAAGCTTCTCTCCCATCTACCTGGGGATTCTATCTGGAATCATTCTTATCATTCTGATCATCAACGGACTCTTAGAAATCAATCGCACGAAGAACGGATTCTACCTCTTGTTAAAAAGGGAGGGAACCGTCCTCATTCAACACTTCGAGAAAAATATCCGAGAAACCCTGACTTCCCTCCAATGGATGGAAAGCGGGGCCGAGAAACATTCCTTCAATCCCCCGATGTCGGCACTCTCTCTTGGTCTGGAGGATTCCATTGCCGAATATCTTCTGGAGGCCATTTATCGCATAGATCAAACCGACGGAGAAAAACCTCTGAATTCGTCTGATTTCCAATCCCTTGTCGATCAATACCACATCACTTCGATCGAAATCCGTGACCCGAGTGGAAAGCTCCTTAGGGGTTGGCCTGCTTCATTTCTTTCTCGTGAAACGGAAGACCTTCTTCAAGAACTGATCCGTAAAAAACGGCCGGTGGCGATCGATCTTTTCGGCAAGTCCTTCTCGGATGACCACCTTTTCTCGATTGCCATCCGGAGAAGGGTGAATTCCGGGATCATTGCTCTCTACCTCGACGGCGAGCAGATGAAAAGACTCTTTCGGCAGTTCGCTATTCAAAGAGCGATCTCTGACATGGGTCTCAGAGAAGGCGTCCGTTATGTTTCCGTTTTAGATACCTCCCTCAACATTCTGGCTCATACGGACCAGACCTTTGTCGGAAGAAGGGAAGAAGATCCCTTTTTGAGAAATTCCCTTCAGGGAGGCCACCTCCTTTCTCGTCACTATCAGTCTGCTAAAGGAGAAGAAATATTTGAAGTGGTAAAATCCTTCTCCCTGAAGGACAAAACGATGGGGCTGATCCGGATCGGATACTCCCCGAAGGAGATTTATCCTGTCCTGACCCAGATCAAAAAGAATGTTGCCCTCTCGATCTTCTTTTTCCTCATCCTTGGGATTTCAGCCGTTACTCTCATCTGGGTGAACCAGAATCGAAATTTCAGAAAAATGAAAGAGATGGAGGATCGGATCCAACTGGCAGAGAGACTTTCATCCCTCGGCCACCTGGCCGCGGGGGTCGCCCACGAGATTCGCAATCCTCTCAATGCCATGGGCATGGGCCTCCAGAGGCTTAAGAGAGAATTTCTTCCCACGGAGGAATCGAAAAGGGAAGAATATGTCTCTTTCATGGAGTTGATCCTCAAAGAAATCAGAAGGGTCAACGAAATCATCGAACAGTTTCTGGCCCTCTCCAGATCCTTCCAACTCAACCTGCGAGAATCTTCCCTTCAAGATCTTCTAAAAAACTTGGTCACCCTCTTTGAGGAAGAGGCTTCCTCTCTGGGAATCACGCTTCATCCAGAGATTCCTTCAGACCTGCCTCTCATCAAAGTGGATCCTGAAAAGTTGACACAGGCCTTTATCAATATTATGAAGAATGGAATGCAGGCCATGGGGCAAGGAGGGACCCTTCGTGTCGAAACTAAATCGCTGAAAGATCGCGTGGAAGTCATCATCTCAGATTCGGGTTCCGGAATTCCGCCAGAACAGATGGAGAAGATTTTCAACTACTACTATACGACGAAAGAGAAAGGGGTGGGGCTGGGGCTCCCCATCGCCCATCGAATTATCGAGGCCCATCATGGTCAACTAAAAATAGAAAGTCACCTCGGCTCCGGAACAAAGGTGACGGTGATGCTACCCACGGTTGGGGATTAGGGATGAACCCCGATAGGTCGGGTAAGCCAAATTTCCCGTGGCAAGTTCTGTTGGGTAAGGAAACCGATGGAGAGAGCGAAGATCTTAGTTGCTGAAGATGAAAAAACACAGAGGGACCTTTTGGGAGGGTTCTTAGAAAAGGAAGGTTTTTCTGTCGAGGCGGTAGCCAGTGGCAAGGAGGTTCTTCAGAAACTTCAAGGGAACTTTTTCGATCTGGCCTTGATTGATTACAAAATGCCCGAACTCGACGGTCTGCAGACACTCAGGGAGATTCGAAAGATCTATCCTGATCTTCCTGTGGTCATGATGACCGCCTACGGAACCGTGGAGACAGCTGTGGCTGCGATGAAGGAAGGGGCCTTGGACTATCTCACCAAGCCCATCGATCTGGACGAACTCCTTCTTATGCTTGAAAGGGTCATCGAAAGGTCCAACCTCGTCAGAGAAAATAGGGAACTGAAAGCGAAGCTTCAGGAGCGCTACACGTTTGCCCATATTGTTTACGGGAGTCCAAAGATGGAGGAGGTCATGGGGCTGGTTGCCCGGGTGGCCCCCAGCCAAGCCACTGTCCTCATCCTTGGGGAGAGTGGAACAGGAAAGGAACTGATTGCCAATGCCATCCATTATGCGAGCCCCCGCTCCAGAAAGCCCTGGGTGAAGGTAAGCTGTGCAGCGATTCCCGAAACCCTCCTCGAGAGCGAACTCTTCGGCCATGAAAAAGGGGCTTTCACGGGGGCCGTCCAGAGAAGGATCGGCCGGTTCGAAGAGGCGGATGGCGGCTCCATCCTCCTCGACGAGATTGGCGACCTCTCCCCGAGCACCCAAGTCAAACTTCTGAGGTTCTTACAGGACAAAGAATTCCAAAGGCTGGGGTCAAACACCACCCTCAAGACCGATGTGAGGGTCATCGCCGCCACTCATCGCAACCTCGAAGAGACGATTCAGAAAGGACTCTTCAGAGAGGACCTATACTATCGACTCAATGTGATCTCCATTACCCTCCCGCCTCTGAAAGAGAGAAGAGAAGACATTCCTCTCCTGATCGATTACTTTTTAAAAAAATATTCAAAAGAGAACCAGAAATCCGTCTCCGATATCTCCAAGGAGGCAAGAGCCTTTCTCTTACGCTACCCGTATCCCGGAAATGTGAGGGAACTGGAGAATCTTATCGAGCGGGCAGTGGTCCTTTGCCGGGGAGAGATCGTGACCACCCAAGATCTTCCTTTTCACCTCAAAGATGAAAAATCTGAGAAGCCATGGGAATCTCGCAGAAAAGAAAAAACCCTCCCCGAATCTTTGGAAGAGATTGAAAGAGACTCCATCCTCAAGGCCCTCCATCAACACCAGGGTGTTCAGACAAAAGCCGCTCAGAGCCTTGGCATCAGCGAGAGGGTGCTCCGATATAAAATGAAGAAGTACCGAATCCGCTTTGACGAAGTCGACAGTTGAGAGTGATGGGTTACGAATTTGAAGTCGAAATGTCGAAAAAATGACGAGAGGCTGATATGACCTATTATCGGTACCGTTTTTCATTTGGATATGGGCTGACACCGGTTGTCAAAAATCTAATGATCATCATGGGGATTGTCTTTCTCCTTCAGATGTTTGTCTCCAGATGGTTTGATCTCTACTTCGGCCTGGTTCCCGTCCTGGTTTGGAAGAAATATTTTCTATGGCAGCTTTTCACCTACATTTTTCTTCACGGGGGATTGGGACATATCTTCTTCAATCTCTTGGCCCTCTATATGTTTGGCGGAGAATTGGAAAATTATTGGGGATCGAATAAATTCCTTTTTTATTTCTTCTTCTGCGGAATCGGTGCCGGCATTTGCACGGTGACCTTCTCCCCGTATCAATTCGTTCCCACCATCGGAGCCTCTGGAGCCATCTACGGATTACTTCTTGCATTCGGTTGGCTCTTTCCCAATCGCCCCATCTTAATCTACTTTCTTTTCCCCATCCCCGCCAAATACTTCGTTATCATCTTTGGTCTTATTGAATTCTTTTCTTCGATGGGTGGAGCCGGAGGCGGCGTCGCGCACCTGACCCACCTGGGTGGCCTTTTATTCGGCCTCCTCTATATGGCCTATCCAACGATCCGACAAAAAATTCGTCGCGACTATTACAAGCGAAAGTGGTCTCAAAGAGGTCCGAATGACAAGAATTACTACCATTAAGAAAGCATGCACAAAGGGATATTGAATGTGCCGTTGTCTGGTAGTCGGTGAGTCGCATCGTCATGGTCGACTAAAAGAGGACGAGACGACGGGCCATGAGACGATATGATCCTCATTGGAACAAGCGGTTATAACTATCCCCATTGGTGGAACGGGGTCTTTTATCCCTCTGACCTTCCCCAGAAAAAATGGCTCGAATACTACGCTGAATATTTTGACACGGTGGAGTTGAACGTTTCCTTTTATCGCCTTCCCAAAAAGGAGGTCTTTGAAGGCTGGTACAAACGGACGCCGAAACGTTTCCTCTTTGCGGTCAAGGGAAGTCGATTTATCACCCACATCAAGCGATTAAAGGATTGCAGAGACCCTCTTTCTCTTCTTTTCGAACATGCTTCACCCTTGAAAGAGAAATTGGGAGTGGTTCTGTGGCAACTCCCTCCTCGATTCAAATTTCAGAAGGAGAGATTGGAAGAATTCTGTGTCCTCCTCTCAACCCTTCCTCGCTCCAAACTCCATCGTCACGCCTTTGAGTTCAGGGATGAATCCTGGTTCTGCACCGAGGCCTTTCGGATATTGGAAGAATTTGGCTTTGCCTTTTGCATCGCCCACGGCTCAGGCCTTCCTTTCATAGAAAGAATAACCTCCAGCTTCATCTATCTTCGCCTTCACGGTGGCGAAGTCCTCTACGGCTCCAATTATTCGGATAAAGAATTAAAACAATGGAAAGGGAAGATCCAAGATTGGAGAAAAAAGAAGAAGACTGTATTCGTCTATTTCAACAACGATGCCTATGGCTTTGCCATCAAAAACGCCCTCGCCCTAAAAAAACTGGTATCCCAAAATCGATCCGTCCCCTAAAATCTTCCAAAATTCACATAGAAAATAAGGTCCACACCCCTTCATCCCCCCTTCGCTCAAGAGACTGTGTCGTGATAGGGGAAATTGTAAAAGTTGTCATGCCGAACTTGTTTCGGCATCTAATAGAATCAAATAGTTACGAGACCCTGAAACAAGTTCAGGGTAACAGAATAGTAATTACGACACAGTCTCCAAGGGGGGAATAGAGGGGGTACGGACCAACCCGTGGGGGCTTCTATTGCCTCACAACAGAATTCTTCAGCCGGCTTGCATCCAAGAAATGGCTCCCACCATCCGGAATTAACTTATTGATTTCATTCCAGGAATAAAGACAATTCCGTCTGCTTGGTGGCACATAATGTCCTCAATGGACAGGGTTGAGAATTTCGTCGGTTTTTTCTCTTGCAAAATGATAAAGCATGTGTTAACTGAATTTAATTGACTTATTTTTGTCTATGAGGAGGAAAAATGCATAAGAAATGGAGGTCTCGATGTCCACGGTAACGATGAAGGAGCTTCTGGAGGCTGGGGTTCATTTCGGTCATGAGACGAAACGTTGGGACCCCAAAATGAAACCTTATATTTTTGGGGCAAGGAATGGAATTTATATCATCGATCTCCAGAAGACCGTTCAACTCTTCAAGGAGGTCTATCAATTCGTTCGAGATCTCGTGGCTAAAGGAGAATATGTTCTCTTCGTTGGAACAAAAAAGCAGGCCCAGGAAACAATCTCAGAACAGGCCACCCGCTGTGGAATGTTTTATGTCAACCACCGATGGCTGGGAGGAATGCTGACCAACTTTCAGACGATCAAGCGATCCATTGATCGATTGAATAAACTTGAGGCGATGAAGAACGAAGAGATTTACAATCTTCTTCCGAAGAAGGAAGTCTTGGAATTAGAGAAAGAGAGGAATCGGTTGGAGAAATCCCTGGGCGGCATCAAGAATATGGATCGACTCCCCGGGGCCATCTTTGTCGTCGATCCCAAGAAGGAAAGAATTGCTGTGAGGGAAGCTCGAAAAATTGGTATCTCCTCCATCGGCATTGTCGACACCAACTGCAATCCTGAAGAATTGGATTACATCATTCCGGGAAATGATGATGCGATCCGGGCGATCCACCTGTTTGCATCTAAAATCGCGGATGCAGTGGTTGAGGGAAAACAGATTTATGAAAAGCAACTTCAGATGGAGGGAGCGAAAGAAGAAAAAGAGAGGGCGGAAACAGCCGAGCCCCCGAAAGAGATACAGGTAGAAGCAGTGGCAGCCGAGGGGACCGAGGAGGAATAGGATCGAATGGAAATCTCTATTGAACTAGTAAAAGATTTAAGACAGAGGACAGGGGCCGGGGTGAACGACTGCAAAGCAGCCCTCTTAGAGGCTAAAGGAAGCATGGAGGCGGCAATCGACTATCTACGACGGAAAGGGTTGGCCACTGCCGCGAAGAAGGCAGGTCGGATCGCAACGGACGGCATGGTCTCCTCCTATATCCACGCAGGCGGGAAGATGGGAGTCCTGGTCGAGGTCAACTGTGAAACCGATTTTGTGGCCAAGACAGAAGATTTTCAAACCTTCGTAAAAAATATTGCCATGCATATTGCTGCCACCAACCCTCAATACATCAGGAGGGAAGAAATTCCGGGAGAGGTCCTGGAAAGAGAGCGAGCGATTTATCGAACTCAAGCTCAGGAGGCAGGAAAACCTGAAAAGATTATCGATAAGATTGTGGAAGGTAAAATGGAGAGGTTCTATTCCGAGGTTTGCCTTTTGGAACAGACCTATGTCCGTGACCCGGATCTCACGATCAAAGAATTGCTCGATGCCATGATCGCTAAGGTCGGGGAAAACATTTCCATCCGTCGGTTCGCAAGATTTCAACTGGGTGAAGGCTTGTCCTCCCAGTCAACACCTACCTGCTCTTCTTCGGTGAAGTGAGGAAGCTCCTTCTCCGAAAGAGAGGGTTGAGCAGGGAAGAATCAACCCTTTCGATTCCCCGGTCTGAGCCCGAGGGGCTCAGCCTGCCTGCCCCGCCCTCGGTCTATTAATAGTGCGGGACCGGGGCCGGTAGGCAGGGGTTGATACCGCACTTCGATAAACTCAGTGCCCTGAGCCTGTCGAAAGGCTCAAGTCGAAGGCGCGCCGTCGGACGTATCGATTGACATAAACACCCGTTCCTCCATGAAAAGACCCCGATATAAAAGGATTCTCCTGAAGTTGAGCGGTGAGGTGTTAACCGGCGAGGGCGGTTACGGGATTGACCCCGCTGTGATCCAGAGCATCGCCCGGGAGGTTAAAGGGATAAAGAAACTGGGGGTGGAGATCGCTATTGTCATCGGTGGAGGCAACATCTTTCGGGGGATGGCAGCAAGTGCAAGGGGAATGGACCGGGTCTCCGCGGATTACATGGGGATGCTGGCCACGGTCATGAATGGCATTGCCCTTCAAGATTCCCTGGAGAAAATCAACGTTCACACGCGGGTCCAGACGGCGATTGAAATGCGTGAGGTCGCCGAACCTTACATCCGAAGAAGGGCAATTCGTCATTTAGAAAAAGGTCGGGTCGTCATCTTCGCTGGAGGGACAGGAAACCCTTATTTCACTACCGATACCGCGGCCTCGCTTCGAGCGATGGAAATCGGAGCAGACGTCATTCTCAAGGCCACGAAGGTCGACGGTGTCTACGATGCAGATCCATTGCTTCATAAAGGCGCCCACAAATATGATGAGCTCACCTATCTTGACGTCCTCAACAAACAGTTAAAGGTCATGGACGCAACAGCCATCTCTCTCTCCATGGACAACAAAATTCCCATTATCGTCTTCAATTTGAAGAAAAAGGGAAATGTCAAACGGGTTGTTCTGGGAGAGAAGGTAGGAACGAAAGTGAAAGGGTGAACGATGGATGAAAAGACCTATGCAGAAGCTGTCGCCAGGATGGAAAAAACCCTCTCCTCCCTCAAGACGGACCTAAACAAGATCAGGACGGGCAGAGCCTCTTTGGCCCTCTTTGACGATATCCGGGTAGATTACTACGGGACACCGACTCCGCTTAATCAGATGGCCACCTTGTCGGTCCCTGAACCCAGACTCATCACCCTCCAACCCTGGGATACTTCCGTCATCGGTGAAATTGAAAAAGCCATCCTCAAATCGGAACTCGGATTAACCCCGGCGAGTGATGGGAAGATGATCCGCATCAACATCCCAAGACTCACAGAAGAACGCCGCAAGGAACTGGTCAAGGTGGTGAAAAAGATGGCCGAAGGGGCAAAGGTTGCCATCCGGAACATCCGAAGAGAGGCCAATGATCAGTTGAAGGGATTGGAAAAAAATAAGAAGATTTCTCAGGACCAACTCCACCAGTGGATGGATAAAGTGCAGAAATCTACGGATCAATTTATCGAAAAAGTAGATGGCGTCCTCGCCGCGAAGGAGAAAGAAATTGTAGATACCCACGGGCAAGCCCGTGGCACTTTAAAATAAGTCAAGCTTCGCTTGACCTTCATCCTGGCGTCCTTGCCATCGGACGTATTTGAGGATTTGATCCTCATCAACTCCAACGGTCGAC
>Ga0315282_10007480_pt1 | contig 17916 bp, 18 predicted proteins | sample YL17G07_20_MG_FD_203693 | JGI IMG/M metagenome (GOLD analysis project Ga0315282, IMG submission 203693) | Sediment microbial communities from Yellowstone Lake, YNP, Wyoming, USA - YL17G07_20 | ecosystem: Environmental > Aquatic > Freshwater > Lake > Sediment | place: USA: Wyoming | collected... | reverse complement strand
TTGACTAGTTTTGCGCCCATTTTTATCAGATTATTGGGTCCAACGGAATATTTTGAGTAAATCGGGCCCGGAACCGCGAAAACCTGGCGATTTTGGCCCAAGGCATGGTTGGCAGTCAGGAAGGTGCCGCTTTTTTCCGCGGCTTCAATTACCAAAGTTCCCAATGAAATACCGGAAATTATTCTGTTGCGAGCCGGGAAATGGTAGGGCATAGCGGAAGTTCCGATAGGGTATTCGGAAATTAAAGCTCCGTTATCGGAAATTTGCTCGGCTAAATTTTTATTGGCAAATGGATAGACGCTTTGCTGGTCTATTCCCGAACCCACAACCGCGATTGTCCGTTTATTATTTTTAAGGCAGGTTTTGTGCGCAATGGTGTCTACGCCAAACGCCAGGCCGCTAACTATGGTTAATCCAGCTGTGGATAACTTGTGGGTTAATTCTTCGGCAACCTGAATCCCATATGGCGTTGGTTTTCTTGTACCCACAATAGAAAGGCTAAATTCATCTTCAGGCTTTATTTGCCCTTTTATATATAAAACAGCCGGAGGATCATATATTTCTTTGAGAAGCTTGGGGTACTGATCATCCTTGATGGTTATAAGCGATATTTGTTCTTTTGTCAACTTGGCAAATTCTTTATCCGGATTGATCTTACCCCTTTCACTTATAATTTTCTGTGAAAGCTTTTCATCCAACCCGGCTTGGCGCAATCCTCTTTCCCCTGCTTGCCAGGCATCAGCCATGGTCGGGAAATAAGCCATTAATTTTTTAAACCGAATCGCCCCTATTTCCGGAAATAGGTTAAAAGCGTTAAAATATTTCAATTCATCGGAAGAAGTTGACAAAATAATATTTTTAGTATATAATAGAGCTACAAAAATTACCCTCCATTATTCTATCTGCGAGTGGCGAAAGTTAAAGAGAAACCCTCCTACTCTTAATAAGTAGCCGTTGAGTATCAGGGGTGCCTCTGATTTTTCAGAGTTTGTCCCTGACACTCGCAGGTAGGATAATGGAGAGTAATATATCACTAATAATTCGCGAATTACGCGCGAATAATCGCGAATATTGTAATTATTAACAGCAAAGTCCGCCATTTGGGCGGATTTTGCGTTGTCTGGATAAAATGTGGAAAATACTGGGAAAAAAGTTGTGGAATTTGCCCGGCTAGTGGATAGTGGCTTCTATCAGGGCGTTAATTGCTTTAGGTATAGTTTTATCAATTATTTTCTTTTCTTCCTTGGTGAATTTTCTCAAGACAAAATCCTCGGCCTTTGCTAATAAAGGGACTAAGCCCCTTTCTAGGGACTTAGTCCCTAAATTTTTAGGTCTGATTCCTATGCGCAGGCGCCAGAAATTATTGGTGCCCAGAGAATCAACAATTGATTGCACGCCTTTATGGCCGGCTGAGCCTTTTCCTTTTTCCAGTTTAAAATTTCCGATTGGCAGGTCAAAGTCGTCATGAAGAATGAAAATATTTAAAACTTGAAACTTGTAACTTGAAACTAAAAGAGCGGCAGCTTTTCCTGAGTTATTCATAAAAGTTTGCGGTTTAGCTAAAACTATGGCCCTGTCGCTGTTTTTTGAAATTTCTGTCATAATTTTTTTATTTTGTTTCCATTTTGAAAAACCGCCAATATTTTTTTGGATATAATCAATTGCCATAAACCCGATATTATGGCGGGTTTTTTTATATTTGAAGCCATGGTTGCCCAAGCCGATTATTAATTTCATGGCAGTTTGGAAAGTAATACTGATTTAAATTAATTTGTAGTAATCATACACTGGCTTGCCCGGTAGTACAAGGATTTGTGCTACCGGGCTTGCAAAAAATCGCGATTTTTTATATAATTACGAAGTAATTAATAGCAAAGCGTCATAATAACGCAATGGATTCCGAGCAAAAAACTATTAGAAGTTTTTTTCTTTTTGTCTGGGAAGTAATTAAGATAGTGATTATCTCTTTGGCAATTGTTTTGCCAATTCGCTATTTTTTGATCCAGCCGTTTTTTGTTAAGGGCATGTCCATGGAGCCCAATTTTGATGATGGGCAGTATTTGATTATTGACGAGATTAGCTATCGCTTTGAAGCTCCTCAAAGAGGCGATGTTATAGTTTTTAGGAATCCCCGCAATACTTCCGAATATTATATCAAAAGGGTTGTCGGGCTGCCTAAAGAGACAATTGAGGTTATTGGCGGAGGAATAATAGTTTATAATGACCAGCATCCCAACGGCTTTGCCTTGGATGAAAAAAATTATCTCGGCGATTTAAAAACAGGGCATGATCTTAAGGTAACCTTGGAAAGCAACCAATATTTTGTTTTAGGAGATAATCGGTCCGCCTCGTCGGACTCCAGGAGCTGGGGGCCTTTGGATAAGGATAAAATAGTTGGCAGAGTTTGGGTTAGAGTTTGGCCTTTTGAAACAGCCAAGGTTTTTGCTGCGCCATCATACTAATTCTTGAAACGCAAAACATGAAACATGAAACATAGAAGAAGGATTTTTTATTATCAATGAAAAGATTCGGGCAAATGGCTTGAAAATTTCAGGTTTCAGGCATAAGTTTTAAGAAGTTATGGCTAAAGAACAAAAAATACAACCGAAGAAGAAAAATTTTCAGGCGCCTAAAGGAACTTATGATATTTTGCCGCAGGATCAGGCTTGGTGGGAGAAAATTTACAAAGTTACGAGAGGCATTGCTCAGGCTTATGGCTTTGGCAAAATAGACACACCGATTATTGAGGATGCGGAATTATTTATTCGCGCGACAGGCGCAACAACGGATATTGTTGAAAAACAAATGTATACCTTTAAGACTAAGGGCGGCGATTTTTTAGCCCTGCGTCCGGAATTAACTCCGGGCATTGTTCGCGCTTATTTGCAAGGCGGATTGTCGGCGCTTCCCCAGCCGGTCAAGCTTTATAGCCACGGCTCGCTTTTCCGTTACGAAAGGCCGCAAGCCGGAAGATACCGGCAGCATCACCAGATTAATTTTGATATTATTGGCAGCCAAGCGCCTGTTTCTGATGTGCAGGTTATTCAGGTATTCTTTGCTATTTTTAGCGAATTAGGCTTGAAAAATATCAATTTGCAAATAAATTCTATCGGTTGCAAGGATTGCCGGCCGGCTTACAAAAAGCTTTTGACTAATTATTACCGCAGCAAAATAGATAAAATTTGCCCAGATTGCAAAAGGCGCCTGAAAGAAAACCCCTTGCGGCTTCTTGATTGCAAAGAAGAAAAATGCCTCCAATTTATTTCTTCTGCTCCGCAAATAATCGACCATTTGTGCGAGCAATGCCACGATCATTTTAAGGGAGTTTTGGAATTTTTGGATGAATTGGAAATTCCCTACATGCTGAATCCCTATTTGGTCCGCGGCTTGGATTATTACACTAAAACTGTTTTTGAATTTTGGCCGGAAAATAGCGATGCCAGGCAAGCTTCTTTGGGAGGCGGCGGGCGATATGATTATTTAGTAAAAATGCTTGGTGGCAAAGATACGCCGTCTATAGGAGCCGGATGCGGCATAGAGCGGCTTATTTATCAATTAAAATTTCAGGGGGTGAAGACCCCCGTTTTGCCCAGCCCGCGTGTTTTTTTTGTGCAATTGGGGGACTTGGCAAAGAGAAAGAGCATGCGCTTGTTTGAGGAATTATGCCAAGCCAATATTTTTATTAGCGAGTCTTTTAGCAAAGACAGCATTAAAACCCAAATGAAACTGGCTGATAGATTAGGCGCAAAAATTGTTCTAATTCTTGGGCAGCAGGAAGTTTTAAGCGGAACGATAATTGTCCGCGATATGCAAACAGGAGTACAGGAAACAATTAACCAGGATAAACTGATTGGGGAGCTTAAAAAACGGCTATCCAAAAAGTAGCTACGAAATACGAAAAAATACGAATATACGAATTCGTATATTCGTAAGAAATTCGCAATTTGTAGCAGAGCGATGAGCGACTGTATTTTTTGCAAAATAATCAAAAAAGAAATTCCGGCAGATATTGTGTATGAAGATGAGGATGTTTTTGCTTTTAAAGACAATCACCCTATTGCTCCGGTTCATATCCTGATTATTCCCAAAGAGCATATTGAAACAATTGATGATTTAGAAGAAAAAGACAAAGAATTAGCCGGCAAGATGATTTTAACTGCTAAAAAAATTGGGCGAGATTTTAAAATAGCTGAAGGCGGTTACAAACTTTTGTTTAGGGTGAAAAAGCATGGCGGACAGGAAGTGGACCATGTCCATTTGCATTTGATCGGCGGCGCGATGCTGGTTGAGAGGATATATCCGATAAACAGCGAATAGGAAAATCCAAACAACAAATTACAAATAACAAATAAATTACAAATTCCAATTTTCAAAGTCAAAAAAGTTTGGTATTTGAAATTTTGGTCATTGGTATTTATTTGGGATTTGGTGCTTGGAATTTAGAATTTTATACAGAGAGGAGGTTTTTAATTTGGCAATAGAAGTTAGAAAAAAAGACAGGGAAAGCACTAGTAGCCTTTTGAGGCGCTTCGTCCGCCGAGTCCAGCAAAGCGGCGTTTTATTGCATGCGCGAAAAGGCAGGTTTTATCAAAAAACAAAAACTAAACGGGAAAAAAAGCAGAGCGCTTTGCGCCGGGAAGAGCTGCGGAAATTAAGGTCACAGCTGTATAAGGCCGGGCAAATCAAAGAAGGCGAAATGATTCCCAAAGAAAAAGTCAGAAAATATTTAGGAAAATAAATTTTAGTCTGATTAACGAAGGACAAAAATTTGCCTAGACTCTTATTTTTACTCGGTTACTGGAGAAGCGCGAGTAATTTTGTTATAATCAAAGGAACGAATGGGAAAAACATTTTCGCCGACGAATAAAGATTTTCAGGCAGACCGGCTGGAAGGGTTAAGGCCCGATGTTGTTTTGTGCGCGATAAATAAAGATTATCAAGTTCTTTTGGGCTTGAAAGCCGAGCATCAGATTTGGGAAATTCCCCAGGGAGGGATTGAAGAAGGAGAAGAATTAATTCCGGCCCTAGAAAGGGAGATTAAGGAAGAGTTAGGAGAGAGTTTCCTTTCTTGCTTGTTTATTCCTGCTGAACCTTTGGTTGCAGTTGACCAGATTCTTTTTCCCCAGAATACCCTAGGCGGAAGGGTTTTAGGAGTTGGCAAGAAAAAAGTTTTGATGCAGGGGAAAAAATATTATTTTTGTGTTGCCGCAAAAGTTAAGGACAGCGAACCGGAAAAAAAAGAATATGCTGATTTTAAATGGGTTTCCTTTAATGAAGGCATGGAAATTTTCAATGCTATTCCCCAGAAAGGCAAAAAAAGGATTCTGATAAAAATCTTTGAGATTTTAAAAGAAAATGGGTTTATTAAATAAATTTCTTCGCAACTTTTTGGCAGCAAAAAGTTGCGCAAAAACTGCCGCCGGCGATAAACTTTTGAACAAATCAGACTCGCCTCGCTCTTAATTGCGAAGCAATTACAGCGTAGCGGTTTGAAATTTGCGATGTTTCGCTAGCGCGAAACCGCAAATTTTATACGCTCGTCTCGTCGCGATTTGTTAGCAAAAGTTTTCGCATGGCGGATTGCTAAATAAATGGAAAACTTAAAACAACAAATTCAAAATGATCTAAAGGAGGCAATGAAAAATAAGGACGCTTTTTTGTTGAGTGTTTTGCGCCTGGTGTCAACTTCCATTAGAAACAAAGAAATAGAAAAGAGGACAAAGCTAGCGAAAAGCGAGCCAATAGAAAAATTAGACGAGCTCTCGCAATTAACCGATGAAGAGGCGATTGGCGTTATGGCAACAGAAGTGAAGAGGAGAAAAGACGCGAGCCAAGAATATGAAACTGGCGGCCGGCCGGAATTGGCGGAGAAAGAAAAAAAAGAAGCCGAACTGTTAATGAAATATATGCCAGAGCAGATGACAGAAGATGAAATCAGGAAGCTGGTTATTGAAGCTGTTAAGAATTCTGGCGCAGCTTCGATTAAAGAAATGGGCAAGGTAATGGCCGTTTTAATGCCAAAAGTCAAAGGCAAAGCCGACGGAAGTATGGTGCAGAAAATCGTGCAAGAGGAATTAGGAAAGTAAAATAATTAATTTATTGCAATAATGCCTAAGAAGTCCATAGTTTTGATAGTAGCAATTTTTGTGTTAATTGGCGCGGTGGCCTATACTTGGTATGAAAGAAATTTTTCTGGATTTAACATAGAATTGCCTGAAAACTGGCAGGTTTGCCAAAATGATTTCGATTGCGTTGAAACGCAGAAAGGCTGCTGTAATTGCGGCAACGGGGGCGTTCAAACAAGCGTTAATAAAAATTATTTAGCTTCTTGGGAGGATAAAATTTCAAAAGCTTGCGGGCAAATAGCATGTCCTGCTGTCGTTCTTTGCAGGGAAGGGCAAAGCGTTTGTAAAAATAAACAATGCGTTTTTGAATATGACGAACAAGAAAAATGAAATTTTTGGCTGGTAAAGATCCTAGCCGGTAAAGATTCTATTTATTAGGCGTATGAAAATATGTTTGTTATTAAAAAATCAAAAGGGTTCACCCTCATCGAGCTTTTAGTGGTTATCGCGGTCATTGGTTTATTGGCAGTTATTTTTTTGGTGGCTTTGAATAGCGCTAAAGCAAAAGCAAGAAATGCTAAGAGAAACGCTGATATCAGGCAATTAGCTACGGCTTTTGAAATAAGCAATATTGCGAAAAATGAGCCTTTTCCTGATTGCGATCTTGCCTGCATTAGTACATCTTGTAGTAGTTGGGGAACAGAAATAGGAGCTAATCCAGTTCTAGATGAGTATTTAAAACCTTATATAGCTTTTCACCCAACGGATCCCGCGGATCCAAAAAGAGAGATTCAAGGATACCTTTATCATCACGACGATAATTCTAATAAAAGCTTTTTATATTGGGCATTGGAAACCGCGCTTTTTTCCGCAATGAATTCGTGCGGGCCCGGGACTCTGGCAGACCCTTTTCCAGCTGAAAATTATATCCTTTGCCAGTATACTTTGAATATCTAATTTTTAAAAAGCAGCAAAAATTAATCGCAGATGCGGCATGAATTTATGAAAACGAAGATTACCAAATGGGCGAGTAGTGCATTATTTTTGTCAGCTTTTGTTTTTCTTTTGGCGATATTGGCGGTTCAATATATTTTGCATAGCCATACTGAATTGTGCGGCGATGTTTATTGCATTAAAAGCAATTATGCTTTAATAAGACTTGATGAATTCTGGCATTTAAATAAATTTTGGTTTTGGTCGGCTGATTTGATTTTATGGATAGTGATACTGGCGCAATTTATCTGGCGAAGATTTTTAAAAAGAAACTTATAGCTATTTGATTATGGTTGAAGTTACTAATTTAACTGCCAAGCGGATTGATAAAAAATATTTCCAGAAAATCGGTGAGGTTGTTTTAAAGAAATTGAAACAGCCGAAGGATATGGAGATTAGTTTGGTTTTTGTCGGGGATGCTGAAATGAGGAAATTAAATCGGACTTACCGGGGCATTGATAAAACAACAGATGTGTTAAGCTTCGCGTACAGGGATGTAAAAATCCCCCTTAATTCCCCTTTACGAAAGGGGGAAAAATTACTTCCTCCTTTTTCAAAGAAGGGATGGGGTGGATTTTTGGGCGAAATTATTATTTCCCTGTCGCAAGCTAAAAAACAAGCAAGAGAGCGGAGTTATCCACTAAAGCGCGAATTGCTTGAGCTTTTTGCGCATGGTATACTGCATTTAGTGGGATATGAGGATGAAACGGAAAAGGATTACGAAGAAATGATGAGAGAACAGAAGAAAGTGCTGAAGTTTTTAGCTAAAAAGTAAAAAGTAAAAGCTAAAAACAACAGCTTAAAGTTAAAAACTTGCAAAAAGCATTTTAGCTTTAAGTTTTTAGTTGTTGCTTTTCGTTTTTCACTTTAAACTTTTAGTTTTATCTGTGTCTCGCGATTCTATAATTTGCGGCTTGGATGTTGGAACAAGCAATATCCGGGCAGTTGTCGCCCAAAAGAGGGCCGGGCAGGAAAAACCCCAGGTTTTAGGGGTTGGTTCGGTTTCTTCCTTTGGTTTGAGAAAAGGCATTGTTGTTGATGTGGAAGAAACCGTTAAGGGAATAAAAAAGGCGCTGGATGAAGCTGAAAAGGCTTCGGGTGTTATGATTAACCGCGCTTTTGTTAATATTGGCGGAAACCATATTACTTGCCGTTTATCTAAAGGCGTGGTGGCGGTTTCCCGCGCTGATGGGGAAATTTCCGAGGAAGATTCCGCCCGGGCAATTAAAGCTGCCGAAGCTGTTTCCATTCCGCAGAATAGAGAAATAATCCATACTATCCCCCGCTTTTTCACGGTTGATGAAGAGAAATTTATTAAAGACCCGGTTGGCATGACTGGCGTCAGGCTGGAAGCCGACGCCATTCTAATTGAGGGTTCAACGCCGTTTATTAAAAATTTGCAAAAGTGCCTGCACGAAGCAGAAATAGATATTGAAGATTTGGTTTTATCTCCTTTGGCTGCTTCTCGCTCGGTTTTAACCAAACGCCAAAAAGAATTGGGCGTTTTGGTTTTGGATTTGGGCGGAGGAACATCCGGCCTGACGATTTTTGAAGAAGGTGATATTATTCATACTTCTATTTTGCCCATTGGCGGCTCCCATATTACTAATGACTTAGCAATAGGCCTTAGGACTTCAGTTGATGTGGCAGAGAGGGTTAAACTTGAATATGGCTCTGCCTTGCCTGATGAAATTAATAAAAAAGAGGTGATTGATTTAAGCAAACTTGAAGGCGAGGAAGGAGCCAACTCCAGAAAATATGTGGCGGAAATAATGCATGCCCGGCTTAATGAGATTTTTGATTTAGCTAATAAAGAGCTTAAAAGAATTGACCGGCAGGGGCTTCTCCCAGCAGGCTTGATTCTGGTTGGCGGCGGGGCGAAAATACCAGGCATTATTGATTTGGCTAAGTCTGAATTGAAACTGCCGGCGCAAATAGGATTTCCTGCCAATGTTGACGGGGTTTTAAACAGGATTGATGATCCATCTTTTGCCACGGCTGTTGGCTTGGTCCTTTGGGGAATGGATGAGGTGGGAAAAGATTTTGGGCCGCGGAGAACTTTTTCCTTTGGCAGCCCTATGTCAAAATTCCAGAAGTGGCTGAAAGCGTTTTTGCCGTAGTTGCAGACTACAGATTAATACAGACAGTACGGATAAAATTTAAATCTATGAACAAAAATATTCTTTGGATTATTGTGGCAATAATTATATTAGGCGCCGCGGGCTGCGGTGCTTATTTTTATTTGGCGGCAAAGAAGAGCCAAGTTCCCCAAAAAGCCGCGCCAGAAGCAACCAGCAGCCAGCCGCAAGGACAAAAGCAGCCTGCTGATGAAACCGCGGCATGGAAAGTTTATTCTGACAAAAAATACGGCTTTCAATTCAAATATCCGGCTGACTGGTCTTTAGAAACGCAAGATAATGAAGCCTTCCCTTATTTATTGCAGCCGAACAAACAGGAAAACTGTGCCAAGAAAGGAGGCGAGGTGACGTGTGATGATTCGGCATTTTTCGGCGCGCAAAATAACGAAAAGAAATTAGAGGGCCTGGCTTTTTTGGAAGATAAATTCGGCTGGCAAGAAGATTCTATTAAGGATTTTAAGGAAAGGCAAATTAACGGCCAGACGGCTTTTAATTTTACGCATTTAAGCGAGTTTGACGCCAGCGAGGAGAATTCTTTATGCGTCCAATTGCCGGACAGCAATTTCTTTTGTCTGGGCGGCGCCTATTTAACGCCAAGCGAAAAAGAAATTTTGCAAAAAATATTTTCCACTTTCAAATTTACTAAATAATGTTAAAAACCGTATAATTTGTTGACAGATTTTTATAGGTATGTATAATGCTATTACCAAAAAGGAATAGCTTTTTTAATGCTTTTATGCAGGATTGTATCGGAAATGATTGCGCATTCGGCACCGCTTCCGGTATTATCAGACAAATTTTTAAACTATGCCCGGTAGTGAAACTTTAACCGCGGCCTTTGCCGCGAAATGCCGGGTTTATCGGAATAATAATTACTTAGATATTTTTGATGGCTTATAAAATATGATTAAATATTTATAAACCGTCGAAGTTCTACTACCGGGTATGGCACAAGTCAAACCAGATATAGAAACATTTGCTAAAATAAAAGTCATTGGCGTTGGCGGCGCTGGAAACAACGCGGTTTCCAGGATGGTGGACGCCAAAATCCATGGCGTTGATTTTATTGCGGTTAATGCTGATGCCCAGCAGCTTCATCATTGCACCGCGCCCCAGAAGCTTTTAATCGGAAAAAACTTGACCCGGGGATTAGGCGCGGGCATGAATCCTGATATAGGCAGGCAAGCAGCCGAAGAAAACCGGGACGAAATCCAGGATTTAATTAAAGGCGCTGATTTGGTTTTTGTAACTTATGGCTTGGGCGGCGGCGTGGGAACAGGAGCTGGCCCGGTGGTGGCTGAGGCAGCCAAGGATGCTGGCGCCTTGACAGTTGGCGTTGTAACCAAGCCGTTCTCTTTTGAAGGAATTCAGCGAATGAGAATCGGCGATGCCGGATTAACCCAATTAAAAGACCGGGTTGATACTTTGATAACCATCCCTAATGACAAGATCTTGCAAATAGTTGACAGGAATACTTCGCTTTTAGAAGCTTTTAAGGTTGTTGATGATGTTTTGCGCCAAGCGGTGCAGGGGATTTCCGATATAATTGTTACTCCGGGCATAGTTAATGTGGATTTTGCGGATGTCAGGGCTGTTATGTCTGATGCTGGCTCTGCTTTAATGGGTATTGGCAAGGCCTCGGGAGATGATAGGGCGCAGGAAGCAGCCCGGGCGGCCATTAACTCTCCTCTCCTGGAAGTTTCTATTGACGGCGCCAAAGGAGTTCTCTTTAATGTTTCCGGCGGCCAAGATCTGACTATGATTGAAATTAATGAAGCAGCTAAAATTATTACTGAATCAATAGATCCGGATGCCAAGGTTATTTTCGGCGCTGTAACCGACGAGAAGATGAAAAAAGGCGAGGTAAAAGTTACGGTTATTGCCACTGGCTTTGGCGAGATGCCAATGAGAAAGAAAGAAGAAAAAGAAGAGAAAAAGCCGATGATTGAAGTTTCCAGGAAGCCGGCACCGGCTTCAGCCAAAAAAGCTCCGAACTTTGAAATCAGCCAAGTTGAGGAAGAGGATAAAGATTGGGATATCCCCGCCTTCATCAGAAGAAAAATGAAATGATTAATAATCGCTATATAGCGCGCCAATAAGGAAGATGGCGGATATAGTTTGGGATTTTGGCGGGCAGGCCCGCCTTCATCAGAAGGAAGATGAAATAAGGAATATTTAGAAAAATGTGAAGTGTTAGGGACTTAGCCCCCTGAAGGGTCTAAGTCCCTTTTTATTTCTTTCTAATTTTTTTGGCAATTAATCAAAAAAATATGCAAAAGGTACCGGAAGTTTTCCAGATGTTATCCACAATAGCAGTTATTGCAATGCATAGGTATATTAGTTAAATTAAGAATACCTAAAGAATTAATTAAGTTAAACAAAGCCGCCCAAATTATGTGGTACCCGAAGAATGTACAGCATAAGAAATTTTTTTAAAGGGTGGTTTTTTATTTAAAATTATGGCTAAAAAAATATTATCATTTTTTTTAATCACTGGATTTTTATTGGCGATAAACTCGGCCTCGGCGCAAAAAGAAAATTCATCCAAAATTAATTTTCCCCAGCAGAAAGTTTTTTCTCTGCCAGATGGCGCTGTCCAGATAGATGATAGTGTTTATAAGCTGCCCCAGGCGCGCGACCCCAAGAGTGGCGAATTGGTTGAGGGTTTTGCTATTGTCCACCGGAAAAATCCTGTTAATTTTAATAAGCCGGCCGGTTTGTCCGGAGCGGCTTGCTATGGTTTTCTAGCCACTGGGGCAAAGTGGAAAGTTGTTGAGCCCTGGCTGGTTAACCCAGCCAACAATAGCAATCTGGCGCCAGATTTTATTTTAAATAATTTAACTAAAGATATAGGCAAATGGGAAGACGCGGCTGACGGGGTTGTGGGTAATGACAAGAGTATTGATATTTTAGGCGTTGGCACAGCAACAACCACTGATTTATCCGTTGGCTACGGCAAGCTTAATGGAAAAAACGAAGTTTACTTTGCTTCGCTAGCTGACAACAACACCATAGCCATAACTTATATCTGGGGAATTTTTAGCGGCTCAACTGCTAAAAGACAGCTAGTTGAATGGGACCAGGTTTATAACACCTATTATTCTTGGTCAGACAAAGGCGCGGCAAACAAGATGGACTTTGAAGATATTGCCACCCACGAGCTCGGGCACGCTGTTGGCATGAATGATTTATATCAGAAGGCTTGTAACCAGCAAACAATGTATGGTTATGCCAGTTTGGGAGAAATTATCAAACGAACATTGGAAATAGGAGATATTAACGGCATCAGCATTTTATACTAAAAAAGGTGAAAGCCCGACTTCGCTGAAGCTACGGTAGGGCGCGGAAAGGAATAAAAATAATTAAAAGGTCGAACTAAAACACATAACACATAAAATGTAGCCTTTAATGGATTATTAATTGTTGCATGCCATATGTTTTATTAACTAACTGTAAAGGTTGGCAAAGCACGGCTGGCAGGCCTTTAAGCCGAAAAATAATTCATAAATTCTTCAAGGCCGCCCCAGGTAAAAGAGGCGGTTTTTCGTTGAAAAAATTCATTAAAAATTTTAGCTGTGGTATGGTATAATGTATATTATTAATTTAGCCTTAAAAATTTGCCCAATATTTTTAAAAAATATTTTATTCCTGATAAATCCAATGACCATCAGCCGCACCTTTTGAAAAAAAGGGCGGTTTTGCGCATCTTGCTGGTAGTTTTTTTTATTGAAGCTTTGCTGCTTTTCCAAATTTTTGTTGTTTTTACCAAAACTAATTTTTTAGCTTCAGTCTTGCCAAATGTCTTGGTTGACCTGGCTAACTCTGACCGGCAGGAGCAAAGCCTTGGGGTGCTTAAAGTTAATCCTCTTTTGGAAGAAGCTGCCAAGCTTAAGGCCCAAGATATGGCTAGTAAGGGCTATTTCAGCCACACAACGCCTGATGGAAAAACGCCTTGGTATTGGCTGGATCAAGTTGGCTATAACTACACCAGCGCCGGGGAAAATTTAGCAGTTAATTTTTTTGACTCCCAAGACATTGACAGCGCTTGGATGAATTCAGCCAGCCACCGCGCCAATATTTTAAATAATAAATTTACCGAAATAGGTATTGCCACTGCCAATGGCGTTTACCAGGGCAAAGATACGATTTTTGTTGTCCAGTTTTTCGGCCGGCCGGCATCCATTGTTGCGGCGCCGGCTGTTAACCAGGAAATCGTTGCCCAGCCGGCTCCTTCAAAAGCAGTTGCTTCAGCGCCAAACCCGAAGAGCGAGGTTTTGGGCAGTTCGCAAAATGTTTCCAGCCAGCCCGCTGTCCAGAAAGAAATGTTTATTGATATTGGAGACAATAATAAAATTGCCACTATTGAAAAACAGCCGGCAACCGCTTCAGCCGCGCCAGTGGTAATTTCCCAAAATCAAGCGGGCAATCAATCATCCTGGTTAAAGAAAATTTTATCTTCCCAAAGATCAGCCAGCAACCTGATTTATTCTTTTCTGATCATTATAGTTTCTTTGGCGCTATTCTTTAAAATTTTCATCAGGGCTAAAGTCCGTTATCCCGCTTTAATTTTTAACGGCTTTATTATTTTAGCGGTTATTATTTCAATTCTTTATCTCAATTATTATCTTTTCGTGGCCCAGGCCAAGATTTTTTAGCACAATTATCATATTTTGATATATTTGCCTTTATGAAAAAAATATAACAATGACTACTTATTAGTACTTGTTAACTAATTTATTTTTTCTCACATTCTTGCTATAGCAGAGATGTGAGGGAATAAGGGAATAATTGATTATTAATAACCAAAAAAAAGGCCATACGGGCTGTTTTTTGGTTGTAAATTCTTGAGGTCGTACCTCGGACTAAGTCCGAGGTACGACCTCCCTATATTAAAAAATAAAAAAGCCGCTGATGGGGCGGCGGGGTGTTGGGGAGGGAATGGGGTTAGCCCATAGGAAACGGAAGCGCAGGATTGTCCAGGCCTTTGATAACCTCAATTTTAAAGGTTGGGCAGTCAACGGGTTTTTGGATATGTAAAATATCTTAACATAGTGCTTGACAAGTTTATTGACATGAGTTAAATTATAAATACATATGATTTCAAGGTTTATTCAACAATTACGCGAAAAGCATGGTTTGACTCAAGAGCATTTAGCTGGTGAATTGGGCGTGTCTAGACCTACTTATATTCAGATTGAGCAAGGAAAACACAAGTTGCTCGTAGACGAGGCAAGGAAATTATCAGCTGTTTTCGGCATTTCGCTTGAAAATTTTTTGGCAGAAAAAGACGTGTCTTTTGTGGTTGACATTAAACAAAAAACAAAAGAGCCAGACGGGACAAAGGGGGAAATAAGAATCAGCGTACCTCAAAAAAATATTAAAAAGTTTAAAGAGGTTTTACTTTACGTTTTAGCAAAGGTTGGCAGCAAACCGAACATTGGCGAAAGTGTTTTAAATAAAATTTTCTATTTTATTGATTTTGATTATTACGAGAAATACGAGGAGCAGCTTATCGGCGCTACTTATATTAAAAACCATTTTGGGCCTACTCCGTGCGAATTGAAAAAAATTGTTGGGGAGATGAAAATCAAGAAAGAAATTGAGGAAGTAAAAAGCAAATATTTCAAATATGAACAAAAAAAATATTTGCCATTGCGAAAGCCAAATTTGACTATTTTGACGGCACAAGAAATTGAACACATTGACGATGTTTTAAATCGGTTATCTGATAAAACAGCGCGTGAAATGAAAAATTATTCGCACGAAGATATTCCTTTTAAAGTGCATAAAGACGGAGAGAAAATCAGTTACGAGAGTGTTTTTTATCGCGACGATAAATATTCAGTGAGGAATTACGATGAGGAATTATAATTAATCGGTGGACATAATAAAATGCATTTTAATGAGTTGCCGGAATTTTCGAAGGAATTTAAAAGACTATCAAAAAAATATCTTTCGTTTCCAGACGATTTACATGAATTTAAAAAGATAATTATCGTAAGTCCACTAGGTACGGGGAAACATTTTAATATTTGCCATTCCGGAGGAGGCGTAAAAATAATAAAAGCAAGAATTTTCTGCCAGTATCTAAAAGGTTCGTCGCGTTTAAGGATTATTTATTCCTACATAATTAGCTCTAAAACAATTGAGTTTATTGAGATATATTTTAAAGGTGATAAGATAAACGAAAATCGCGAATGGATTAAAGAGTATCTAAAAAGATTTTCTTGATAAAATCGTGATTTTAAAAAACAGAAGGAAAATTTAAAAGATAACCTTTCATAGGTTGTTTTTTTGTCCACCAATTTAATTTGATTAGTTTTGGGCGGATGGGGTGGTGGCTGAGAGGAGGAAAATATTATACAAAAGCTTCACAATTTTAGCTAGCCGTGATATTTTAGAAGAAAGGAGGATTAGAATCATGCCGCCGATTGATTTGAAGAATCATCTGGAAGCGCTGAGGGAAATCCAGGCCAAAGTCAACCAAGCGAGTTTTGCTGAGTGCGTGGAGATTATCCCGATTGAGGAGCAATTAACCGAGTTACGCGAGATTGCAGGTGAATTACTTATGATTCGGCTGGCGAATCAATCCCACGAAATGGCAATGAAGATTCGCGAGGAGGCGGGAAAAAAAGAAGGTGATGAAGCAGGTCCCAAACCGGCGCTAAAAATTTGCCATGGCTCGCTCGCTCAGATAGAAGACATGGACCGTCGGCGCCCGCTCGGCCCCTGCTGAAAAAACCGCCAGCGGCTTCCGAAGAGAAGCCGTTTTTTTATTTGCCTTGCAGTAAAAATTAGCGAGGTTGAACCTCACTAATTTTAGACTTAAGTAATTTTAGAACAACAAGAGGGCATTCTAGAAAAATTTTAATCCCAAGTATTGACTTTTTGGCTGGCGCGACAGTAAAAAAAATGTCCTGTGGATAACTTTTTACTAGTGTATGATTTGAAGCCATTTTTGCCGGTTTGACCGAAGCTGTCGCGCGAAGTAAAATTAGAGATAACAACAAAAAATAATATTATGGCATTGCCCAAGCCAGCAAAAAACAAATTTATCCAAATCCAAAAGCGCGATGGCAGAATCGCTGATTTTGACCAGGAAAAAATCACTCGCGCCATCCATAAAGCTTTAACCGCCACCACCACCAAAGACGGCAAAGAAGCCCGCCTTCTTTCCAATAAAGTGGTTGAGCTGATGAACCGCCGTTTTAAAAAAGGCGACCTTCCTTCGGTTGAACAAATCCAAGATATTGTTGAAGAAGTTTTGATTTTAAACGGCTACACGGAAACAGCCAAGGCCTACATATTATATAGGGAGCAAAGAAGAAGGGTGCGCGAAGCCAAAACCGCCATTGACGAGGCAGTGGAAATGGTTGACCAATATATCCAAGAGCTTGACTGGCAAGTTAAGGAAAATGCCAATATGGCCTATTCTCTGCAGGGGCTTAACCATTATGTTACTTCCGCTGTCACTAAAAAATATTGGCTGGATAAAATTTATCCTAAAGAAATAAGAGACGCTTCCCAGTCCGGCGATTTCCATATCCATAATTTGGACTGCCTGGGCCCTTATTGCATGGGCTGGGATTTATATGATTTGTTGGTGAAAGGTTTTGGCGGGGTTCAGGGAAAAGTTGAATCCAAACCGCCCAAACATTTGCGAAGCGCTTTGGGCCAATTGGTTAATTTTTTCTATACTGTGCAGGGGGAAGCAGCCGGCGCGGAAGCCATCAGCAGTTTTGATACTTTAATGGCCCCTTTTATCCGGCATGGCAATTTAAATTACCAGCAGGTTAAGCAGGCTTTGCAGGAATTTGTTTTTAATTGCGCTATTCCCACTAGAGTCGGCTTCCAGAACCCTTTTACCAACGTTACCCTAGATATTAAGCCATCGCCGAGCTTGGCCAGCCAGCCGGTTATCATCGGCGGCAAGCCCCAGAAAGAAACTTACGGCGAATTCCAGGAGGAAATGAATATTTTTAACCGGGCTTTTTACGAAGTGATGATGGAAGGTGATGCTAAACAAAGAGTTTTTACTTTTCCAATTCCCACTATCAATATAACCAAAGATTTTCCTTGGGATAACCCGGCGCTGGTGCCGATGTGGGAGGCGACTGCCAAATACGGCATCAATTATTTCAGCAATTTTATCCAATCTGATATGAAGCCGGAGGATGTGCGCTCTATGTGCTGCCGCTTGCGCCTTGACAATAACGAACTTCATAAAAGAGGCGGGGGCTTGTTCGGCTCTAATCCTCTGACTGGCTCCATTGGCGTGGTAACGATTGACATGCCGCGAATAGGCTATTTTTCCAAAACCAAGAAAGAATTTTTTGACCGGCTGGGAAAAATAATGGACATTGCCAAAGAAAGTTTGGAAATTAAGCGGAAAGCTTTGGATGACTTGATTGAAAAGGGGCTGTATCCATATTCTAAACACTATCTTGAGGCGGTTAAGAAAATGCGGGGCAGTTATTGGGGCAATCATTTTTCCACTATTGGCTTGGTTGGCATGAATGAGGCCTTGTTGAATTTTTTGAACAAGGATATCGGTTCGCCTCAAGGCAGAAAAATAGCTTTGGAGATTTTGGATTTTATGAGGGATAGATTAGTTGATTACCAAGAGGAAACGGGCAATTTGTATAATCTGGAAGCAACGCCGGCTGAAGGGACTTCTTACCGCCTGGCTTTGCAAGACAAGAAAGCTTATCCGGATATTC
>Ga0315282_10007479_pt1 | contig 17916 bp, 18 predicted proteins | sample YL17G07_20_MG_FD_203693 | JGI IMG/M metagenome (GOLD analysis project Ga0315282, IMG submission 203693) | Sediment microbial communities from Yellowstone Lake, YNP, Wyoming, USA - YL17G07_20 | ecosystem: Environmental > Aquatic > Freshwater > Lake > Sediment | place: USA: Wyoming | collected... | reverse complement strand
CAAGGAATGCTTTATATTTGACCCCATTCCCAGAGACGCGGAAATACGAATATCGAAACTCGAAACAAATTCAGAGGAGCCCAGTACGAATCACCAAAAAGAAAGAACCACGGTGCCGGTCCCTCTTTGTTTTGCGTTTTGGACATTTGAATTGATTACCTTCTGTCAACAAAAAATGCGGATCTGGTATTCCCTTAATGAATGATATACCTGAAACGCGGAAAACGACAACCATCTCCGGAGGGATCATGAAACGGGGCAAGCAGGGCATTTTAGAGACCGTCCTCCATAATGTGAGCCTGTTTACGGATCACGACATCTACCTCTTCAAAGAGGGAAACCATTTCAATCTTTACAACAAGCTCGGAGCCCATCCTGTCTCCCATCAGGGGATCGAAGGGATCTCCTTTGCCGTTTGGGCGCCCAACGCAGAGGCCGTTTCGGTCATAGGAGACTTTAATCAATGGGATAAGCAATCCCATTTTCTGAAGGTGAGAGAAGACAGCTCAGGGATATGGGAAGGATTCATCCCCGGGTTGGATAACGGGACGGTTTACAAGTACTACATCCGGTCCAGGTACCATCAGTATCAGGTCGACAAGGGGGATCCTTTTGCCTTTCTCTGGGAATGCCCTCCTAAAACGGGCTCCAGGGTCTGGGATCTCGATTATGAATGGAAAGACAGGGAGTGGATGGAAGGCAGGCGAAAAGCGAATGCCCTGGACGCGGCCTTCTCCATCTACGAGGTTCATCTCGGCTCCTGGAAAAAGGTTCTGGAGGAGGGAAACAGGTTTCTCACGTATCGCGAGATGGCACCTCTGCTCGCCGATTATGTGAAGGAGATGGGTTTCACCCACGTCGAATTCCTCCCCATCATGGAGCATCCCTTTTACGGATCCTGGGGATATCAGACGGTGGGATATTTTGCGCCTACAGCCCGCTACGGCATGCCTCAGGATTTCATGTATTTGATCGATACCCTTCATCAAAATGGAATCGGTGTCATTCTCGACTGGGTTCCTTCTCATTTTCCGGATGATGCCCATGGGCTTGTCTATTTTGACGGCACCGATCTCTTTGAGCATGCGGACCCGAAGAAGGGATTTCATCCCGAATGGAAGACCTATATTTTTAATCACGGCCGAAATGAAGTGAGGGCTTTTCTTGTGAGCAGCGCTCTCTTCTGGCTTGAGAAATACCATGCGGATGGGCTCAGGGTGGATGCGGTGGCCTCCATGCTCTACCTTGACTATTCGAGAAATGAAGGTGAATGGATCCCGAACGTATACGGAGGAAGAGAAAATCTTGAAGCCATTGCCTTCCTGAAGAGCTTTAACGAGGCGATATACCGGGCCTATCCCGAGGCGCAGACCATTGCCGAAGAATCAACGGCCTGGCCCATGGTTTCAAGGCCGACCTTTGTCGGAGGACTTGGATTTGGGATGAAATGGAACATGGGATGGATGCACGATACGCTGGAGTACTTCTCAAAGGACCCCGTTCATCGAAAGTATCATCACAATGAGCTAACTTTCAGCATCTGGTATGCGTTTTATGAAAATTTTGTCCTCCCCCTATCCCATGATGAGGTCGTTCACGGAAAGGGTTCCCTCATCGGCAAAATGCCGGGAGACGAGTGGCAGAGGGCTGCGAATCTCAGGCTCCTTTTCGGATATATGTACGGACACCCGGGAAAGAAACTCCTCTTCATGGGAGGTGAATTTGGCCAGTGGAGGGAATGGGCCCATGACGAGGGCCTGGAATGGCATGTTCTTCAATATCCCTTTCATCAAGGAATCCAAAGGTGGGTCAAAGACCTGAACCACCTTTATCGAAGGGAGCCGGCCCTGCACGAGCTCGATTTTGGAATGGAGGGTTTTGAATGGATCGACTTTCACGATGCCGACACGGGCGTGATCAGCTTTGTGAGGAAAGGCAAGGACAAGGAGAAGATGATCCTTGTTGCCTGTAACTTCACTCCCGTTCCCAGACACAGTTATGTCACGGGGGTTCCGCGGGGAGGTTTCTGGGAGGAGACGCTAAACAGTGATGCAGAGCTTTACGGCGGAAGCGGGCAAGGAAATTTCGGGGGCACCCAAGCCACTTCAGTCCCTTCCCATGGGAGGGCTTTCTCCCTTTCGCTGACATTACCCCCCCTCGGGGTTGTTTTCTTCAAATGGGAAAGAAGCCAGAATGAGGGGTAGACTCAGACATGAAGGATGTCCTTCTCTCTTCTGCGCTCGGTTTTTCAGTGCGTTCGGTTCCCCCGCCCGGCGTTTTCTTTAGGGTCCTCTTCCATTGACAACGCCGGCTAAAGCCGTTTAAATTATTTCGAGACAAATATTATGGGCACGAAATAATATGACCCTGACCCTGGAGGAGAAAGCTCAGATGAACATCTCTCGCGACGTTACCATTTCTGAAATCATGCAGTCTCTCCGGAGGATCTTCAAGGCCATCCAGGATTATTCCCATGAAGTGTCTGAAAAATATGGGATCACCGGTCCTCAATTGTGGGTGGTTAAGACAATCTCCTTGGACGGAAATCTGGCCTTGGGAGACCTCGGTAAAAGGATGTATTTACAGCCAAGCACGATCACGGGACTTATAGACGTGCTGGAACGGAAAGGTTATGTGACGAGGGTCAGAGATCAAGACGACAGAAGAGTTGTCAGGGTTCAACTGACTGCGAAGGGGAAGAGATTGGCGGAAAAGGCGCCCAATCCTGCTCAGGGGAAAATTATATACGGGTTAAGGAAGTTGAAAAAAAAGGAGCTGAATCCCATCTACAATTCGGTTCAAAAGATGGTGGAAATCATGGAAGCCCAGAACGTGAAAGTCACCTTCTTTTTTGATCAAGAATAATTCAAGAATAATTCAAGAATTCTTCCCTAAGGGAATCCAATAAGCTATTTTGAATGAAGAACCCATGAAGCCTCTATTTAGCCAATTTCTCTTTTCCTTTTCGCCTATCCGAATGCGGTCGATAGGGCGTTGGATCTTCTTTGGAATCCTCATCGGTTTGGTATCCGGCTTGGGGGCCATCTTATTCAACTTCTTACTGCAGAGAGGAACCCAGTTCTTTATGAAGGATCTCCCGGCAATCCTCATTCCGAGGGAATTCGAGGGGGGTCCTTTTTTGGGCATCCCCATTTATCAGTGGATGATGTTGTGGATTCCTGCTTTCGGGGGACTCTTTTCGGGGCTCATTGTACTCCATTTCGCCCCTGAAGCAGAGGGGCATGGAACGGACGCAATGATCGACAGTTTTCACAGGAAAAAGGGGCTCGTTCGTAAAAGAGTTCCCATCATTAAAACGATTGCCTCGGCCATCACCATTGGCTCAGGGGGTTCCGCAGGGAAAGAAGGCCCTATCGCCCAGATCGGCTCCGGGTTTGCTTCTTTTCTGTCCTCCCTCTTGAAAATGGAAGAGCGGGACCGCCGGATTATGTTGCTGGCCGGGGCGGCAGGAGGGATTGGCGCGATCTTTAAGGCGCCCATGGGAGCTGCCCTCTTTGCAACAGAGGTGCTCTACCGAAAGCCGGAATTCGAATTCGAGGCAATCATCCCGTCCCTCTTCTCGTCGATCGTGGCTTACACAGTGTTCACTCTCTATTATGGATGGGGAACCGTTTTTCAGATTCCAATCTTGGTTCCGATCATAACCCCGAGTGAACTTCTGCTCTACGCTGTCCTTGGAGGACTCTGCTCCGTCGTAGGGTTCATTTACATTTCCTTTTTTTACGGCCTTCGGGACCGGTTCTTCAAGCCCCTTGCGCTCCCCAGGTTTGCGAAACCCGCCTTGGGAGGTCTCCTGCTGGGGGGCTTGGCTTTGCTTTTTCCGCAGGTGTTGGGGGGAGGATATGATTGGATTCAGTCAGCCATTGACGGAAATCTGGCTGCAGGCCTAATGCTCGGGCTTGCTTTCGCCAAAATCGCTGCGACATCTTTCACCATTAGCTCGGGAGGAAGCGGAGGCGTATTTGCCCCATCCCTCTTTATCGGGGCCATGTTGGGCGGATTCTACGGGACGCTTTGCTCGCAGCTTTTTCCCGAATTATTATTGAAGCCCAGCGCCTTTGTCCTGGTTGGCATGGGGGGATTTTTCGCAGGGGTGGCAAAGGTTCCGATCGCGTCCCTACTCCTGGTTGCTGAAATGACGGGAGGCTACAGCCTCATTGTTCCGCTGCTGATCGTTTCAACGATATCCTATCTTCTCTTAGGAGAGTTCTCTCTGTACGAGAAGCAAGTGCCGACCCGAGTGGATTCCCCGGCACACCTCGGAGAGTTTGCTACAAACATTTTGGAACACATCCCGGTGAAAAATGCCCTGCCCGCAGACAGAAATATAGAGGTGATTCCAGAGGAGATGAGGCTGGACAGAATGATTGATCTGATCGTAGATTCAAGTCAGATGGATTTCCCCGTCGTGGATAAAGAAGGGGCCTTGAAAGGGATTCTTTCGCTGACAGATGTTCGGAAGGTAATGCTCGATAAGGATGTGCACCGCCTGGTCGTGGCCAAGGACATAGCTACAGAGGGGGTTTTGACTGTAACGCCAGAGGATAGTCTCCATACAGCTCTAAAGATGATGACCGGGGCCGAGATTCGAGAGTTGCCTGTTGTGACCCGTGAAAATCCGCGAAGAGTGATTTCTATGCTGGGCCGGAAAGATGTCATCCGGACCTATCACGACGAGATCGAGAAGATGGAGAGGCTCAAAAGGAATTTGAAAAGGGCCTCGTAACCAAGAAAACACCCGGTATCGAAGGAGAAGTCCTGGAAAGCAGATTGCTTCAAGATATCCAGTTCGATTTTGATAAATAGGATATCCGGGTGGGGAATGTGCAAATCTTCAAGGAGAACACAGTGCTCCTGGAAAAGCGCCCAAAGGGGAAGATTCAGATCGAAGGTCATTGCGACGAAAGGGGAACGGTAGAGTACAACCTCGCCCTCGAGGAAAGACGTGCCCATAGCGCTAAGCAATATCTCGTTTCCCATGGGATTTCACCGGATCGTATCTCCACGATCAGTTATGGCAAAGAGATGCCCCTCGATCCAGGCCATCATGAAGAGGCTTGGGCGAAAAACCGGAGGGCTCATTTTGTCATTTTATCGAGATGACAGGGTGAATTCTGATCAGGAGTTGATGGCCCTCGAGCATACCGCCCTCTGGAGGATAAGATCAGGCGGAAATTTCTGAGCTACGGGAGGGACCCGATTGAAACTTGGCACCAAGTCGGCCATTTTTCTATCCTTCATTATTATCGTTGTCCTCTCCGGGTACGGATATTTTCATATCCTCTCCCGTCGGTATGTCCTCATTCGAAAGATGAAGGTGGAGGTGAACAGTACGGGCCGAACCCTTAAGGTTGCACTCGAAAAGATTTCGCTTCCGCGAGAGAGGGAATATGTCCAGGAGTTGATCGATGCCGTCGAAGAATATGAGCGGATCTTAGGGGTCATTGTCTATTATCAAGGGAAAGACCTTGTTGTACGGTCGCGTTCTTTAACGGAGGGGGTTGAGCCTTATCTCGATTTGATCAAGAGATCCATTCGGGGAGATCGGATCCAGGAGGAGTTTTCCTCCTATGGGAAGGAACCGGTATTCTCTCATAGCTTCCCGATCAAAGACAAAAGAGGAAAGACCGTAGGAGGCGTCTCCATTCTCCAACGCACCTCCTTCATGGAGGAGGATATCCGGAAAGCCAAATGGAGCATTCTCACGATGATCTTCGTGCTCACGGGCGGAACAGTCGCTTTGATTCTCTTAGGGACTCGAAAGTGGGTTTCTCAACCCATCGCTCAGTTGATCGCTGGGATTCGAAGAATGGCTGAGGGAGATCTCAATACCCGGATCGATACGAAGCGCCATGATGAGCTTTCCGAGTTGGCACAGGCATTCAATCAAATGGCGGGGGAATTGAAAAAGGCTCAGGAACGGATCATTCAGGAAACCGGGGCCAAGCTGGAGATGGAGAGAAATCTGCGCCAATCTGAGAAATTGGCTACGATTGGTCAACTGGCCTCGGGACTGGCTCACGAGATCGGTACGCCACTCAACATCATTGGCGGCCGAGCGGAATTGACAAAGAGAAGACTCGACGAGAGAGAGATGATCCGAAAAAACCTGGATATTATTCTTCAACAAACTGAACGGATCACGAAAATCATCCAGCGACTTTTGGGCTTTGTCAGGAAGAAGAAGCCAGAACAGGCAGCGGTTTCCATTCCCACACTGCTTGAAACGACCGCCGATTTCCTTGACCATCAGATTCAGAAACAGAATGTGAAGGTCGTCAAGAAACTTGAGGAAAACCTCCCCTCTGTGACGGGGGACGCCGATCAACTCCAGCAGGTCTTCCTAAACCTTTTCCTGAATGCCATTCAGGCGATGCCCGGGGGTGGAACGCTTGGCCTTTCAGCCTCATCCAAATGGATTTCGAGAAAAAACTTGGAGGATGACCGACGGCAGTATCTGGAGATATGTGTCCAAGATACCGGGGTGGGAATGGAGAGAGGGGTGGTCGAGAATATCTTCCATCCCTTCTTTACCACCAAGGATCAAGGGACCGGATTGGGGTTAATGGTCAGCCATGGCATCGTCCAGGATCATGAAGGGTGGATCGAAGTGGAGAGCGAGGTTGGAAGGGGCTCCGTCTTGAAGGTCTATCTTCCCTGCTCTCAGAGGGAGATGAGGCATGAAGGCTGAGGGACGTAGGATTTTGGTTGTTGACGACGATCCGGAGATGTGCGGAATGCTCTCCGACGTTCTTAAAGAAGAGGGGTTTTCCGTTCTCACCCTGAACGAGAGCGTGGAAGCCTCGAAGATTCTGAGAAAAGAGGAGTTCGAGGTCCTCATCACCGATTTGAGAATGAAAGGGCTGAAAGGCCTTGATCTCCTCCAGGAGGCCAATAGGGTAGCACCCCTGACGCCGGTGATCATCATCACGGCCTTTGGAACCATTGAATCGGCTATCCAGGCGATGAAGATGGGTGCCTATGACTATATCACCAAACCCTTTCAAATGGATGAACTCATCCTGACCGTCCGAAAAGCCCTGGAAAACCGCCTCCTCAAGCAGGAGGTCGTTCGTTTAAAAAAGGAGGTCGAATCGCGCTACGACTTTCACAACCTCATCGGGAAAAGCCCGTCGATGCAAAAAATCTACGACCTGATTGAAAGGGTCAGCGACAGCTCAAGCAATGTTCTCATTACCGGCGAAAGCGGAACAGGCAAGGAGTTGGTTGCCAAAGCCATTCACTATAACGGGGCGAGGAGGGAAGGACCATTCATTGCGGTCAATTGTGCGGCCATTCCTGAAACCCTTCTCGAGAGTGAGTTGTTCGGCTATAAGAAAGGGGCTTTCACCGATGCCCAAAAGGATAAGAAAGGCCTCGCTTTTGAGGCCCATGAAGGAACACTCCTTTTGGATGAGGTTACCGAGATGTCCACCACGCTTCAGGCAAAACTGCTCCGGGTCATTGAGGAGAAAGAGGTTCGTCCCTTGGGGGATACGAATGCCTGCCCCATCGATGTGAGGTTTATCTCCACTACGAATCGGGATATCCAGTCCTTCATCCAGGAAGGTCGATTTCGTGAAGACCTCTTCTATCGGTTAAGGGTGATTGATATCGAATTGCCGCCCCTTCGCGAGAGAAGAGAGGATATCCCGCTTCTGGTCCAACATTTTGTTCACCGGTATAGTCGGGACCTAAAAAGGACCGTTTCTGGAATATCAGAGGACGCCTTAAAGAGTCTGCTGAATTATTCGTGGCCTGGGAATGTGAGGGAATTGGAAAATGTGATTCAGAGAGCGATCACATTAGGTCAGCATGAGCTGATCGTTCCAGAGGATTTGCCAGCCGCCGTCATTCGAAAAACAGATGAGAAACTCTTTGAAAAGGCCCTGGGAGAGAAATTGACCCTGGATCAATTGGAAAAGGAATATATCAAAAGGGTTCTGATCGAGGAAGGAGGAAATAAGTCTAGGGCGGCTGAAATTTTGGGCCTCGATCGAAAAACCCTCTACCGCAAACTCCAAGAAGAGTAACATCCTAATCGAACCGTGGATCCAAGGTGGGTTCCTTCCATCTTGGTGATATTAGAGCAGGAAATTAAGAAGTCAATAGCTCCTCTATGTCTGCGTTTTGGGAAGAAGGTCTTCGAAATCAGGCCCCAATGTCCTGTCAACAAAGGGACAGCAAGCTTGGATCTAATGGGAAAGGCGGACCAAAATGGAGTACTTCCGGTATATATGGGTGATGATCAAACAGATGAGGACGCGTTTAGGATTCTGAAGAGAAGAGGTGTTACCATCTTTGTGGGGATTCCGAAGCCGACCATTTCTTCTGCCCAGTACTATGTGAAAGATCCATCTGAAGTTCATAGATTTTTGAAAAAAATTGGGGAAAATCTTCTGGGGGACTGAATCGGTGTACGGATTCCGATGGATATTCAAAGGCAATAAGAAGACAAGAAGGAGATGGCTGATCCTTTCAGGGCTTTTCTTGACTCTGCTCTTCTTTTGCCTTTATTTCCTGTTTTCCAGACCCACTGCCAACCTGGAGCAACCAGAACCTCAGATGCTCTTGACCAAAGGGATTGTAAAGAAGAAGAGCACGCTCTATCAATCCCTTTTGGAGAAGAACATTCCCATCCGGTGGATTAATCTAATCATCTCGGAGCTGAAATCCTATGTAGACTTCAATCGCATTAAAGGGGGAACTTGGCGTTTCTTCACAGATGCAAGAGGAGAGCTTGTAAAATTCATCTTTGAGAAAAGTCCATTGGAGGTCTACAAACTGGAGAAAGGTCCTCAAGGATATGTGGCGCAGAGAGATGAGGTTTCAATGGAAAAACATTTAGTGAAAGTGGAGGGAGAGATTCGTACCTCCCTCTATGAGGCAATGAATGTGAGGTTGTTCTCAATGAGGTTCGGGCTGAAGCAAAAGGAGACCCAGACATCCACATTATCTTACTCCCACCCACCAGTTCTCTTGAGATCAATGCCCTCCAGAGGGGATCGACGATCATTCTTCAAGAATCAATACGAGAAGGATTCGGTTTAACGGTAGCCGAAGCCCTAAGGAAGAAGAAACCGGTGATCGGAAGCGCCGTGGGTGGGATTTCTGCTCAGATCATTCCAAATCTGACAGGTGCTCTTGTCCATCCTATAGAGGGAACTGCCTATCAAATTCGTTATCTCCTTAGCCACCCAGATACTGCAAAAAAATTGGGTGAGTCTGGCCATGAATATGTCAAAGAAGAATTCCTGATCACTCGAAAACTAAGACGTTATCTTTTGCTTTTTCATGTTCTTTCTCATACGGGAGAGAGAATTATCCATCTTTAAACTTTGCAATCCTTATTGTCCCATTTTGCCACAGATTGTTTCTCTAATCCCCATTTAGATTTTTCGAATTTTTTATGAGAAATTCTAACTAATTGAAATCTTAAATAAATTTCTTTCCTTGTTTTCGGCATTCTTCTTGCTTTTATTTAAATAGGGCTCATGACGGATTTTTGTGAAGAGTAACCTAACCTCTCCCATCAAAGGGATCGAAGGGCAGGGGACAAGACTTGGAAACTTCAAATATAGTAAGACTTTTAGCTCTTTGAAAAAAGGACAAAAAGGACCTGTAGTGTAGGGCTTTATGCCCGTAGACCCAAAAGGAACAAATTGGGGATCTTCAGACCTGCAATGAACGGCCACAAGGGTCTACACTACAATTCTTTTTTAGAGGGCTAAATAGTTTAAAAGTTGAATATATTTGGATAGTCTTTAGGGAGATTCTTCACAAAAATCCGTCATGCACCTTAAATAGATTTCAATCTCAAGGAGGGAAAGATGTCCTGGAAAGATGATAATTTTGCATAACTGTTTAGCCAAAGAGCGTTGGCCAACGCAGCCCGAACAGGGCAAACCGCTCTCCAAGGCTTCGAATGGCGGTTTTGCGATTGGAACGTAAACGAGACGATTTAGCCTGAACGGACCTCCAGACCAGGACGAAAGGTCGGTGCGGGTTCGTGAAAAGGTGCGCCTCGAAGCCTTTCCCCGACAAAGAAGTATTATGGTTCTCGTCGGGATGTCGCAAAAAAAGCTCCACCGACCGGCCCGCCCTGTTCCGTGAAATGCTTTTTGATTTGGCTAAACAGTTACAGATTACCCGGTGACCTTGAAGTCATCACGATCGTAGACATAGCTTCCAAAGAGATCGTCGAGACGCCGAGCCTCAAGGGTAGCATCAAGATCACTAATAAATCGAAAGATAACCTGGATATTCAGGCGGTCACTTTTGAATACTTGGATGAAGCTGGGAAGCCAATCCCTTTTAAATCTGGGGAGAAAATATCGAAGGTTTCTCTGTTTTTGAAGGCTATTAAGCCTGGAGAAACTACCGAAGGGTCTTTAGATACCACAATCCCAAGGATGGCTATCAAGGAAAAGCCTCTTGGAAAGTTAGAAATTAACCTGGTCTACGTCCCATCTCCCCTTAAGCGAGAGACATTGATTTTGTCTGAGAAGGTTGAATAGTCTCTAATATTAATCCACGGAGCTAAGCAGAGGGGCGTTAGTTCGACCACTAATACAAACGGATTAAATGAGATGCTGAAACGAGTTCAGCATGACAAAACTAAGGGTGTCATTCCGAACTTGTTTCGGAATCTCAAAGGATACCAATGACAATAAATCAATTGCGTTTGTATTAATAGGGGAATGGATAGCCATTGCCCCAAACTGTTGCCAATCTACCTTTAGTAAACCCCGTTAGAAAGTCTTCGACTTTCCAACGGGGAGCCTCATTCACCCCGTTAGAGACCAGAGGTCTTACGGGGTTTATCCCCTCTGCAGCCGCTGGCCCAGGGGGCCTCTGGCCCGGAGGGAGCAGCGGGGCATTCTTTCTAACGGGGTAAACAGGCAATTCTGGGTATCGGACATATTCTGTTTGTTGTATCGCATTAGGCCATGGGAGAGCAGAGTAGCTGAACAAATGAGAAAGAGTAATGATGGTTAATGATAAAAAACGAATATTGGTGATCGAAGACGATGCAGAAATGAGGTCTTTGTTGAAAGATTTCCTTGAAGAGGATGGGTTTGAGATAGATTCTGTGAATAATGGTTCCGAAGCTTTCCGTACGATTGCCAGGGAGCCTTTTGATCTGATCATTACCGACATCCGAATGCCTGGTTTAACCGGATTAGATATTCTTCCAGGAATGAAGAAACTTCAACCGGAGATCTCTATCATTGTGATCACCGCATTTGGAAGTGAGGAGGTCCGTCGCAAGGCATTTGACAGAGGAGCGACCGCTTATTTAGAGAAGCCCATTCTTTTCAATAAACTAAGAACTTTGGTTCATGAGATGGTCTTTTAAGAAAAATAAGGAGTTAAGAATGGTCGGAATTCTCATTGTCTCCCATGGAAGGTTGGCGGAGGCTCTCATCTCATCCGTTCGGTTTCTCGTTGGAACTATGCAGAAAATAAAAGGTATTTCTGTTTGGCCAAAAGATAAAGAAAAAGAGGTTAGAGATCGGATTCTAAAAGAAATCAAAGAAGTAGATCGTGGAGAGGGTGTTGTGATCTTAACGGATGTCCTGGGCGGAACGCCAACCCACCTCAGCCTCGCTTTCCTGAAGAGCGAAAAGGTTGAAGTTGTCACCGGAGTAAATTTGCCTATGTTGTTGACCCTTTCAAGTTATCGAAAGGGGAGATCATTAAGAGAGATCGGTCAATTAGTAAAGAAGTCAGGGCGTCGGAGCATCATCCTGGCGAAAGAGGTGCTGGGGCCGAAAAACAGTGAAGGGTCATGAGGCCTAAATCTCGCCAAAAGGAGGAAGAAAGGGAGGCAGCAAGGAAAGGGGGGGACGTCGGGTCATGTGCTCCTGTTTCTACGTGGTCTTTTGCAATGGCTCTTGTCGATCTGAGCCGGAATGATTTATAATGATTTCGAGAGCTTGTACAAGGAGGACTTACCTGTGAGCGATTTCTTTCAACCCGGGGTAATCACGACCCTTCACCGGTTGAAAAAAGTGAATCTGGAACGAATGGAAACGGAACTGGAGTTCTATTCAAGACACAATCCGATCACCCTGGTTTTGCCCTCCCTTTATTCCGAGTTAAAAGAAAAGGCTCTTGAGACCATCGTTTCAGTGATCAAGAAGGTTCAATACATCAACCAGGTCATCGTCACCCTCGGAAGAGCGGAAGAGAAGGAATTCGAGTATGCCAAGGAATTTTTCTCCGTCCTTCCCCAGGAGACCCTTGTCATCTGGAATGACGGGGACAGGGTTCGATCCCTGTACGACATTTTAAAAAGGAATGACATTTCGGCGGGTGAGGATGGGAAGGGGCGTTCCACGTGGATGGCCTTTGGATACGTGCTGGCCAGCGAAAAGAGCAAGGTCATCGCCCTTCACGATTGCGACGTCCTCAGCTATGATCGCGAATTCCTGGCCCGCCTGTGCTATCCCGTGATGAATCCGAATCTGGGATATGAGTTCTGCAAAGGGTATTACAGTCGCGTGACGAATAAAATGCACGGAAGAGCGACCCGGCTTTTCGTGACTCCCCTGATCCGGTCTCTGGAGCGTCTCTTAGGATACCTGCCTTTTCTGGTCTATCTGGATAGTTTTCGCTATCCATTGGCCGGAGAGTTTTCGATGATTACGGACCTGGCACGGATCAACCGGATCCCTTGGGATTGGGGATTGGAGGTGGGTGTTTTGTCGGAGGTCTTCCGTAATTGCTCCCTCCGGCGAATCTGTCAGACGGATCTGACGGAAAATTATGAGCATAAGCATCAGGAGCTTTCCCCGGATGATCCCAGTCAAGGGCTTTTGAGAATGGCGACCGATATTGCGAAAAATCTTTTCAGAAATCTGGCGAGCGAAGGGGTCGTTCTTTCGGAAAGCCATCTCAAGACATTAAAAGCCACTTACCTGAGGACGGCTCAGGAGACGATCATCAAATTCCACGATGATGCCTCCATCAATGGCCTCGATTTTGATCGTCACGAGGAGGGAGTGGCTGTCGAAACCTTTGCGAAGGCGATTGAGCTCGCCAGCAAGGCCTTTGTGGAAGATCCCCTCAGCATCCCCCTTATCCCCAACTGGAGCCGGGTAGCCTCGGCCATTCCCGATTTTCTGGAAAGGCTGAAACATGCGGTCGACGACGACAACACGTAAACTCATCATTTTTACGGATCTGGATGGAACGTTGCTTGATCGGGAGACCACCTCTTTTGAGGGCGCCCTGCCTGCGCTCCGCCTTGTCAGAGAGAAAGGCATCCCCCTCATCCTTTCGAGCAGCAAGACCAGAGCGGAGATGGAGCTTTACAGGGAGAAATTGGAGAACAGCCATCCCTTTGTTTCGGAGAACGGGGGGGCTGTTTTTCTGCCGAAAGGCTATTTTTCATTCCCCTTCCCTTACGATAGAGAATTGGAAGCCTATTTCGTTTTGGAGCTGGGAACGTTTTATCCGGTGATCCTGGAGGCCCTGGATTCCATTAAAAGGGAGACGGGGATTCCCATCAGGGGTTTCTTCGACCTCACGGGGGAGGAGCTTGGCTCCCTTTGCGGGTTGAGCCCGCAGGAGGCCGGGTTTGCCAGGAAAAGGGAGTATGATGAGCCCTTTCTCGTGGAGGGCGGTATCAAGGAGGTTGAAATCGTAAAAAAAAAGGTCGAAGAAAAGGGGTTCAGCTATGTCTGGGGAGGACGGTTCCATCATATCTCAGGAACGAACGATAAGGGAAAGGCCGCAGCGATTCTGACGGAATTATACAAGAAAGAATTCCTTTCCGTCTCGACGGTTGGAATCGGAGACAGCCCCAATGATCTACCCCTGTTGCTCGCGGTGGATCAACCCATCTTCCTGAATAAAAGCCAAGATGCGCTTCCTGAACTCGTCTTATCCTCTAAAAAAATGATTATCATCGACGGATCGGGACCTCAGGTTTGGAACAGGGCAATTCGAAAGGTCATTGAGTGATGCCTGGTTCAAAGGGGGAGGATCAATCGGAAGAGGGAGACTCGAGGAACCATGAAGAAAGCCATCATTATTCCTGTCTATCTCAGGTTGACCGAGCCCGACGATCTCCTCGATCTGCAAGAGGTCAGACTGACCGGACGAGCGATCGAGAGCCTGAGGATCCTGGACGACCAAGATTTCAGTCTCGTTCTGCCTGTTTGTACCGACATGGACGGAGAAGAGAAAGAGGGAGACCTGGCTGAGGTGGACAGGCTCTTGAAAGATGAAGTGGGGCGCCTCAGGAAAGAAAACACCCTGATCTTTTCCTCCCATCATCTGAAGGATTTGCAAGAATTTCTGAGACAACGAGATCTCAGAAATTTCTATCCCCTGATCGATCTGAAAGGGTACTCCAAAATTCGGAACACGGGTCTTCTGCTTGCGCAGGCTACTGCCGCAGACGTGGCGGTCTTTATCGATAATGACGAAGTGGTCGAAGACCCCGCTTTCTTGAATATTGCCTGCGAGTTTCTGAATGACAGGGTGAATGGCAAACGGTTACAGGGAAAAGGGGGGTTTTATGTCAATGGGGACGGAAACATCCTTCTCCCTCCGCAACGCCTTTGGTGGAAGTTTTTATGGAATAAGACCAGATGGATGAACCGAGTGTGGGAAAGCATCCTTTCGTCTCAGGATCGGCTGGTTTCGTCCCCGATTCTTCTTGGAGGGAATCTGACCCTCCATCGTACCCTCTTTCGTCATGTGCCTTTTGACCCTTATATCCCGCGGGGAGAAGACACGGATTACCTCATCAATGCCAGCCAACTGGGATACGGGCTCCTCTTTGACCGGGAACTCCGGATCCGACATCTCCACCCCGAAAGAACCGAGGCCTATTTTCAGGAAGAGTTGCGAGGAGATATTGAACGATTTCTTTATGAACGAAGAAAAGTAAACCCCGTTAGAAATTCCAGCGGGCGATTAAACCCCGCCGGAATTATTCTGGAATGTAACCCCGCTGCAGAGCAGCGGGGCATTATTTCTAACGGGGTAAATGTGGGGCCAAGGATGGCTCTGGACCCTTATCCGGGGCGCTTCCTGAATTGGACCCTCTATCCCAGGGCCATTCTGTCCTCTTTCTTTCTCGGGCTGGATTATTTGGGAAAAGGGCAATGGAGGAAAGCAGGAGAATGTATGAAAAATCTCCAGCTCTTTTTTCACACGGAGGACGGGGGATGGGTTAAGTATCTTAGGTTCAGGGCAGACTGGGAGAGGGCAATGGAGATAATTCAGAGAGAAGGGATGGATGAGCTACTGGAAGGTTGTTGGATTTAGCGGTTAAGGGACCTCATGGAACGATCTGCGCAAACCCAGATCGAAAAGATCAAAGAGGCCGATATTCTGATCGGGATTCCAAGCTATAACAATGCGCGGACGATCGGTCACGTCGTCCGGGCCGTGACAGCCGGGCTTGCGAAATATTTCCCGGGAGCCAGAGCGGTCTTATTCAATTCGGATGGGGGATCAACCGACGGAACCCAGGATGAGGTGAAGAGGGTCGAAATCGAAGATTTTAAGATGATCCTTGCCTCCTACCCGGTTCATTCGGTCCATAAAATCGTTACCCCCTATCATGGAATTCCCGGGAAAGGGAGCGCGTTTCGGGCCATCTTCGAAGCAGCGCAACGGCTCAATGCAAAGGCTTGCGCCGTGGTCGATTCGGATTTGAGATCGATCACTCCGGAGTGGATGGAACTTCTTCTCACTCCGGTTTACAAAGAGGGTTTTGACTATGTGGCACCGCTTTATGCCCGACATAAATTCGATGGGACGATCACCAACAGCATTGTCTATCCCTTGACCAGAACGCTCTATGGAAAAAGGGTCCGCCAGCCCATTGGGGGGGATTTCGGCTTCTCGGGAAAACTGGCCCGATTCTATTTGACCAAGGAGGTCTGGGGGACCGATGTCGCCCGATTTGGGATCGATATCTGGATGACCACTCTCGCCATCGCCGAGGGGTACAAGATCTGCCAATCTTACCTCGGCGCCAAGATCCACGATGCCAAAGACCCCGGGAGTGATCTGGGGCCCATGGTTAGTCAGGTCGTCTCCTCCGTTTTTGCCTTGATGGAGAAGTACCATGAGATCTGGCGCAGGATTGAAGAGTCCTATCCTGTTCCCACGTTCGGATTCCATTATGAGGTGGGATTGGAGCCGATCTCCGTCAATATTGGACGGATGATCAGGAACTTCCGACTGGGTGTGAAGGATTTGATGGACATTTGGAGAAAGGCATTGCCCCGTGAGACTGCCATCTGGCTGGAATCGCTCGGACGGTTGTCAGACGAGGCCTTCTCTTTTCCGGAGGATCTCTGGGTCCGAACGGTATATGATTTTGCCATCGCCTTCCGGAAAGGACGGGTTCACCGTGATCATCTGTTGAAATCGATGGTCCCCCTTTATCTGGGACGGGTGGCTTCATTTGTCAAGGAGTATCAGGAGGCTTCTGCCGGCGAGGTGGAGGAGGGGATCGAAGTCCTTTGCGCGGTTTTCGAGAGGATGAAGCCTTATCTTATCGAACGCTGGAACGGATAGAGAAGGAGGTGAAGGATATGAGAGAGGTCTGGGGAGTTGCCATCCGTGACTCCTTAAATAAATTCATGGATAAGATCCTTACCTTTTTGCCCAATTTGCTCGCGATGATAACGATCCTCATCGCCGGTTTTGTGATTGCGTGGATTGTCAAAAAAGTTCTTCTCCGCTTTTTAAAAGCCATCAAGTTTGATAAGATGAGCGAGCAGTGGGGATTTACCTTTGTCCTCCGAAAAGGAGGGATGCCCTATTCCCCTGCCCACCTCTTAAGCCGATTCGTCTACTGGATGATCGTGCTGGTCACCCTGACCATGGGCCTCAACGCCCTTGAAGTGTCGGTAACCCAGAACCTGATCACCCGGTTCTTTAATTATCTTCCCCATCTTTTTGCCGGGATTGTCATTATGATCATTGGTTACCTGATAGCTGCCTTTCTGGGTCAGGCGACTCTGATATCGGCGGTCAATGCCAAAATCGAATCGGCAAGGTTTCTCAGCGCTGTTGTCCGATGGTTCATCATCATTCTTTCCCTGACAATGGCCCTTTACCATCTGGGGATTGCCGAGAAAGTGGTTGTGGCGGCCTTTTGCATTGTCTTCGGGGGAATCGTCCTTGCATTGGCCATCGCATTGGGATGGGGTGGAAGGGAGCTGGCCAAGGGCTTCCTGGAAAGACTTTATAGAAGAAAGGAAGAAAAAGAAAGAGACCAGGACCATATCTCTCACATCTGAAAAGGAAACGTTATAGGATGGCTTGCACAAGCGAGGGAGGTGAGTAAGATGGAGGAATAGAAGGAGGTTGGCCTCCCAATCTTGGTTTGGATTGTCGTTATTGGAATCGCAGCGCTCATCGTAGTGGGCTTCATTTCCCGAAACGAGCTTCTTCATCGTCTTCATCCTTCCTGCTGATCCCTCAGCTCGATGGCGATGTCCGGGCAGTATCGCTCACATTGGTAGCATCGAATACACCCATCTTTTCCCAGGCTCTCGTTTCTCTCGAGAGAGAGGACTTCGACCGGACAGACTTCCACGCAGATGAGACATCGCTTGCAGTAGATTTCATTCCATATCACATTGAGTCGTAATTTCATGGCATTACCTTTCACTTACGGCCGGTGTAAACGCATTCTGCTTCAATAGATTCTCACATAAAAAGTTTGAGAATTTGTCTCTAACATTTTCAGAAGACTAAAAAAGACTGTCATGCTGAACCCCGATTCAGCATCTCACCCATTGGTCCAATTTGGTGAGATCCTGAAACAATCCTGAAATAAATTCAGGACAAGGTTCAGGATGACACCTCCAGGAGATTTCAAATATTTTTGGATAGAATTTTGTGGTGCGTTCGGGG
>Ga0315282_10007478_pt1 | contig 17916 bp, 17 predicted proteins | sample YL17G07_20_MG_FD_203693 | JGI IMG/M metagenome (GOLD analysis project Ga0315282, IMG submission 203693) | Sediment microbial communities from Yellowstone Lake, YNP, Wyoming, USA - YL17G07_20 | ecosystem: Environmental > Aquatic > Freshwater > Lake > Sediment | place: USA: Wyoming | collected... | reverse complement strand
TTACTCCGTCTATTAAATGTAGTGAGGTATCTTTTAAAACCAGAGTATGTTGTAGGTACAGGAATATAACCCATATCACATGGTGGTGGAGCACATCAAAAAGAAATGCCCGCAATGCAGCTCTAAAGCAGTGCGGTTGTACCAAAACAAGACCGTGGAAGGGAAACGAAAATGGATTCCGATAACGTGGCAGTGTACGAACTGCAACTATGTATACACGGTCGCATCAGACACCTTGATGTACCCGATAGGGGGAAAAGCATACCAAGAGTCATATCATGGGAAATGCCCGAACTGTGACTTGAAACTTATTCGAATTTTTCGGCATAAGAACCCGGTCCATGGAAAGCAAAAATGGGTGTCCACCGGTTGGTATTGTTCGCGGTGTAAATACGTCTGGCTCGATGCACAATGAAGCGTGATTCACTTCTCAAAGCAGCTATATAAAAAATAGTTAAACCAACGTTCTATTGGAATTAAAAAAAAGAGAGGGGGGTTATTTTACCCCTATAACGAAGATAAATAGTACCATTCCGGTCGCGTTTTTGGAAACTCCGCCTGCAGTCACCACAATATTTATTTTACCGAAGCCAAGGACGAAGTCTTTCACGGTGGTTTGTGCTCCCACTGCGAGAGACGGAATGGTCCCAGGTTTGGATTTTCCAAACAGAATTATACCACCGTTGAGGTTGATGGTCCAATTCACGTTCGTGAGATTTGCGGTTCCCGTGTTCTTAATGATTGCTTTGATACCAAGTCCACCCTTGATGGTGATTTGAATGGGGTACTGTATGGTAAAGGCGCTTGTTTTGTCGGTTTCTTTGTTTCCTGCTTTATCAACCGAATAGAAGGTGACGACATGTGCGCCTTCATCGGAAACCATAAATGGTGCCGTGTAGTTGTTCCATGCGCCGCCGTCGACGTTGTAATTGGTGTAGTTCACCCCAGAATCAGGATCTGTTGCGGTTAAGGTTACTTTCACGGGGGTAATATAGACGCTGCCGCTCATTATCCCCTCTAGTGTACAGGTGGTAGTCGGTGGTGTGGTATCTCCCCCTGGACCAAAGAGTTGGTAGTTTAGATCATGAGGAAGTCCATCAGTGACGAGGACGGAAATATTCGTCCACACGGTATACCCCCACCATGCAGCTAAAATTTCAGCTTCATGCAACTTAATCCCACCAACGGTATTATTATGTCTGGACCAGCAGGCTTGCGGGTAAGAATTAGGAGTTTGAATGCCTTGAATCGTGATCCAATATTTTGTGTTCGCGTTGAAGGTGATTGGTTCTGGTAGTTGGGCAGAGTAGTTCGCTACCCAATAGGTGTTTCCATTAGTAGGATGCGTATAATTGTACCAAAACTCTCGTGTGATTGCTGCATCAGGAATTGTCTGATTATAAATCACAGAGCCTGGATGATTTTCTGTGCCATCATCATTCCAAAAGAGAATACGCCAGTCCCAGTGGTAATCTTTTTGACCTTGTGCTAACTGGCACTGGAAATATCCTCCTTGCCAGAACACGCTGTCGACTACTCTTTCTGTGTCAAGCTTGAAATCGTCGGCTGGAAAAGCAATACCTTCCGTTCTCACTGTTGCAACAATTATACCACCGAGAGCTCCATGCACACCGATCACGTTATCCCAGACAATGCTTCGAGTCACCGGGGATGTGTGTGGGCTTACCGGAGTTATACCGGTGCTTTGATTCACTGCGTTGTTATTGATCGTATTTGCTGTCGCAACTCCTGATGAAAAAACCATCAGTGTCGCAATTAGCAAAATAGCTGCTTTTCTCAAAATATTTTTTTCTTTCATATTAATTCCTCCGCCTTATCTATAATTATAAATCAATTACTTCTATAAAAATGTTTCTTTAGAATCCAGGTGGTCGTAGGAATGCGTGAGACTGCCACTCATCCTCCTGAATATCACTATCATTTTATCTAAATAAAATAAAAATGAACAATCCGGCACAACCAGAATCAGCCAAGATTATAAATATAGCTATCTATTTTACGGCACGGAAGACAACCAGAGGATAATCCAATGAAACGCAGTTCACGAGTTTGGAAAAAACGAAGGAAAATGCGCTGGAAATGGCGCAAGAAGCGAATGCGGCGAGAAAAACGGATGCGACGACATAAACAGTAATCAATTCCATAATGGGAGCATGGTGTAACCCGGCATCATTACGGGCTCCAGTTAGGTATGATTACAAGAGGGTCATCTGACTGATGATGAATAACTGGAGCGATGACCTAAGAAGAGACCCGTCGATCTGGGTTCAAATCCCAGTGCTCCCATCCAAGTTCAAGGAAATAAAGATAAGAGGTATGAAAACAATGCAGATACAAATGAAAAACTTCAACATGTATACGATATTTTCCTTAATCATTCTCATCGCGGGAATATTGATGTATATCTCCTGGGGGATGAGATATGGAGTATGGGATGATATAGGAATCTACTCGATCACCATTGTGCTGGTATTAAGTGGAATCATAGGCCTGATTCTTTCGTTGTCTCGGGAGAAAGAACCAGAGTAAAAAGCACCCTTTTTTCTCCTCTTTTCACCTCCAAACGACATAACATTTATATAGTATTAAAAGGTAAGTGGTATCCTATGGAGCAGGATGAAATCTTAAAAAAATACTCCGGTGAATGGATTTTGCTGTTCAATGAACAAGTTGTTGACCATAGTATTAACCTTGAGGACGTCCTTCGGGCTGCCGATGAAAAGTATCCCGCGGATAAATATCCAGAAGGCAACATCAGGATATCAAAAGTATTATCTGGGAGTATCCATTTACATTAAAGCGCCATGCCGGAACAACCATTTATCTTTGAATATCGTGATTATCCGTTAATTCCTATAAAATTTTATAATAAGGATCGAGAAACCCCGTTGATTGATGCGCTACTTGATTCCGGTGGGGATTTTATCGTGATTCCGTACGCGATTGCGAAGTACCTGAAGCTCAAACTAGAGAAGGCAGGGTACGTGGATACCGCAGGCGGCGAAACCACCTTATGCAAATCGGTGCTGACCATGGTGATCTATAATGAGGATAGAAAGCTCAGCTATGAAGATCTCGAAATCCATGTATCCGATCGGAATGACCTGCCGGTTCTCCTCGGGAGGCACCCGATTTTTGAAGACCATGAGATCGTCTTTAAAAAACATGAAAACAAACTGATTCTGCAGCCGATACAACGCTAACACCACATTTTTTCTATCGGAGAATTTAAGGAGAAGCTTTAAATCAGGCTTCGTTGATTCTAGGTCAGAGGAAAGATCTATGCCCTATTTACATGAAGGATGGACGTTGTATAAGAGGGATGTCACCCTCAAAGGCGGACGAAAACAAACGATTTATTTCTTCAGTAAACGATCACCAAAGAGTGGAACTCCTTGTGATTTACCACCAGGATATGCGGTTGGCGTCAACAAACGAACCGGCCTTCCCTACCTGAAAAAGAAGTAATTATTTTTTTTCGTTCTTTTTTTCTTCTATGATAATTCTTAGAGGTCATAAGAGCGATATCCTGTTCTCATGATTCCTCGTGTTGTTTTCCAACTTTCAATTATCTTTATCAATCACCTCTGATTTATAGATTACTGATGGATGTGGTCGTTATGACGACACTCTTCTATACGGGTACACGTCCACTCGTCAAGGAGATGGATTTGCCCACTATGGTGAGCCATTAGCTGCCCATTCTTTTTTAAGGGTACATCGCCCACGAAAAAAAAGGACAGCCGACCACACCATCTTACACGCATAATGTGTAAGCCTCAATACGTTGAAGGAATCTGATAGGGTTGTTTTGTCGTAAGTACCTTGTAGAGGATATCTATCATGCTGGATGCCACTGCGATCTTTGCGATCCCTGCTTTTTTCTTCTGTTTCTTTTTCATCCGGTAGTATCTCCCAAGCGGCGTATTGGTTTTTCCTGCGGTGTTTGCTGCTTGTACCAGCGCCCATCGTAGTTGTTTTCTGCTTGAGCCTTTTGGAATCCGGCCTTTGGAGGTGTTCTCACCGGATTCCTTGAATACCGGGATAACTCCGGCGTATCTACGGAGTTTCCGGTTCGATGCGAATCGTTCAACGGGAAGAACATGGGCGATAATGTAACAGCTAAGAACTGGTCCGAACCCGGTGATGCTCTGAATCAGCGTGTACTCCTGCATCCAGTGTTTCCTGGTGTATCCTTGAATCACCTGTTCCACCTGTTCCAGTTTCTTCTCCAGGAACACATAATGATCATATTCATACCGTAGTTCCACGCTCACCATTTCTGTACCCATGTGTTCCATCAGTGCATACCGCCATTTTTTGCTGAATGCTTTCTGCGGTGGCATGACCACGCCGTTCTTATCCAGGAACGCCTGGATCCTGTTGTTGCATCGTACCTTCTCCTGCATGAATGCATGTCGTACTTGTACAAGACTTCGTAGACGTTGTATCTTCTCATCTGGGATATACGAACAGGGCAAGGTGCCCAGTCGAAGCATCTCCGACAGACGTCGTGCATCCAGTTTGTCGTTCTTGGCGATCAGCTGACGAAGCTGAATTGTGTTCGCCACTTTGATATTATAATCGTTCTTGAGAAACGTTTGATAGAGGGTATAGTAGGATGTACTTGCCTCCAAACCTATCACTGATGTAGCGAGATAGGGTTTGAGTTGGGGGTAGAGTTCTGGGTACAAGGTGGCTGTTTCACCTTCGGTTAGAATATTGCCTATCTTATCTCGTACCACGTATGTGGTTTTTTCTTTATGGACATCCAGTCCAATAAAATATTTTGTGTTTTTCATGTTGTACATCTCCTCTTGCTGACATGGGATATACAACACGAGGTTACTCAAGAATTATCATACCATCTTTTTTTTTCTTTTTTTTCTTATCAACACGATGAAATACTATATATTTGTTAGCAGAAGGTGGGTTGGAACGGATTCATGGTCAGTTCTGAGGAAAAAGTCGTGTGGTACTATGAACAATCAAAAATGAAGGAATGGTGGAAGGCGAACCAGACGCATGCATATCATTTCGGGTATTACGAAAAAGGGTTTCGTTCTCACTTCGATGCTATCCTTCATATGAACGATGTCGTCTGGGGTATGCTTGGACTTGATGGAACAAAACCACTTCGCATCCTTGATGCAGGGTGTGGAGTTGGTGGAACTTTGGTGTACCTAGGGAAGAAATATCCACCGGTTACCTTCACTGGGATATCGATTGTTCCTTCTGAAGTACAGTTCGCTAAGGAATTAGCGATAGAAAACAAGGTGACAAGAAATGCGCGATTTCTTGTGAACAACTTCTGTGACACCGAGTTCTCAGAGGCCAGCTTCGACGGTGTCATCGCCTTGGAATCTCTTAACTACGCTCGGGACACACGAAAATTCTTCAAAGAAATGTATCGTGTCCTCCGGCCAGGGGGGCGACTCGTTGTTCTCGATGGATTCCGTTCACGGAAACGTCTCTCACCGATGATGCAGAAAGCGTACCATCATTGGTTGTCCGGCCGGGCGATCGATGATCTCGTTTCAATCGACGACTGTGTTCAATCTATGGCCGAGCAGAAATTCCAACAGATTACCACCCGCGATATCTCCTCGCATATCGCCGCCTCGCAGCTTCGGGGAGTGGTAGTTGGTCTTCCGTTCTTTTTTTCCATCCTGGTGAAATCAATCGTATCGTTGAACCGCTATAAACGGTCGGATGATAATTTTTATATGGGCGTATCGTTCTGTGGTGGGCTTTTGGCGGTCAGTGGGCGTACGAAATATTTCGCGGTGATTGCAAATAAATAAAATTTTTATTGAAAGAGAAGTGGGCCCGTTGAGATTTGAACTCAAGTCACTAGCACCCCAAGCTAGAAGGATACCAAGCTACCCCACGGGCCCCAAGAGTGTAACGGACGCTTCTGGATATTACCATTGAAAGATGTATGCGTGCATGTTAGAAAGGCTTAATATACTTTTTTAGATGAACCCTCTGTATGCAAGCTGATATTTTCACATGGCTTGGGCTTGCCGCAGGCACAATCACCTCCATCGGGTTTCTTCCTCAAATTGTGAAAGGATACAAGACCAAACATCTGGACGACGTTTCGTACTGGATGCCGTTTGTGATTGCGGCAGGAATGACACTTTGGTTAACCTATGGACTTCTTCGCAATGACATCGCAATTATCGTGGCAAACGCCTTCGGTGTGGGATGCAATATTCTCCTGATACTCATGAAAAAACGGTATTCATAACAATACACTTCTCCTTCAGATAAACAATGGTTTAAATACCACCATGAAGCTTATACAATCCGCAAATAAACAGCTGAAAAAATGTCAAAATCACCAAGTGAACGATCCATGAAAACCTCAGAGAGAGCTCCTCAAAGTATCGTGAGCAGAATCGCGATTTTTTTTATCAAAAAGATATCAAATTATTTCTGGGAAATCGCGGACACCTGGTCATATAAAAACGAGAAAGTTGCTGCGTATTATAATAAATCTATTGGCCGGGAATACAAAAAGGAATACGAGGAATGTCATATCACTCCAGACTCAAATGTCCTTCATATCGGCTGCGGTGCATACCCGCTCACGGAGATCATGCTCACCCAATATTCCGTGCGCAAGGTCGTTGGTATCGATAAGAATCGTTTTACCGTGCAGCGTGCCCAAGAGGTAATTCGACGTAGGCATCTGGAAGGAAAAATTTTTATAGAGTACGGTGACGGGTTGAACTACCCGGTGAAGGATTTTGATGCGATCATTGTCTCAAGTTGTTCGCTCCCAAAAGTTCAGATCCTTGAATATCTGTTCACGGCCGCGAAACCCCCGTGTCAGATTATTGTCCGGGAGGTTGATATCGCAACATGTGATATCTTGAAAAGCATCGAAGCTCATCCTGATATTAAACTTGAGAAATGTATGCGTCATAACCCGTTCCCCTTTTTTGAGCCAACCGGATGGACAACGTACTGCCTACGAAAACAATAAGAAAATGTTTTTGAGCTTCTGACGTCTACATGGTGAGGACGTTGATGCAGCACACTGCGGAACCAAAAAAAGGAAATGTCTTCACTCGGCCCATTCAATTTTTATTACACTGGCGCTCATTCCCTCCCTATGAACTAATTAGCTATGTGGCAATGTTTGCTGCAGCGACCATGTTTGCGTACGGTATTCGACCATATACGTTTGATATCATTCGACTTGTGCTTCTTACAATTGCGACGTTGTACTCTGGTTTTTTTGCGGCACTCATCTGGAATGATATTACTGATAAAGACATAGATAATATTGTTCACCCGGGCCGCCCGATCCCAGACGGGAGGATAAGCCCTCGGAAATTCTTCACGGTGGCACTAGTATTTTCCGCGTTGACCTTCATCTTTGGCGTTCTCACGAGCCCTTGGTGCCTCATCCTTGTCGGTGTGACCGCACTCTTCGTCGCTTTTCATAATAAATACCTTAAGAAGATCATCAAGCTCCCCGCGTACTCTGAGATATTCACACCAGTCCAGTGGCTTACGGTACCGCTCTTTGGGTTCTTCGTCATATGGACCGCGCTCCCGTCAACAGGAGATGTTACCGCGAATATCCCTATCTTAGGATATTTTTCTCTTCATCGAAGTCAGCTGCTCCCGATGATACTCCTCGCGCTCTTCACGTATTTTGCAGATGACGCCCATGATCTCGCGGAAGGAATCCATGATGCTGAAGGAGACCGCACGCTCGGAGTGAAGACCTACGCGACCTCGTTTGGGGAAAAAATAGCTGCGAGGATCTCCTTTGCGATGTTTCTTATTTCTGGAGTGCTTGGTGTTCTTCTGTTTTATTACACCCTGTTATCATGGGTGTTTTTCATCCCGTTCCTTGGTATCTGGTTCTACACCCTGTGGTATTATTATACGCTCATGAAAACAACGGATAATCTGCAACGAAAACACCTCGGGAAACTCATCGGGAGAAAAGGGTATGATTACCTGCTCGCGTCGTACGTGCTTATCTTTATTGACGTGGTACTACAAGTCTTGAATGCCGAGTACCTGCACTGGTTCTAGGTTAAAAGTTTAATGAGGAGTGCCATCTGCGCCCAGAGCCTGTTTTCTGCCTCATCGATGATCACAGATTGTTGCCCATGCGCAACGTCTTTCATGACTTCCTCACCGTAATAGATCGGCATGCAATGCATGAAGATCGCGTCGGGGTGCGCTTTGCCCATGATCTCGTGTGTAATCGTGTATCCCTTGAGATCTTTGAGACGGCGCTGTCGTTCCTGTTCGTACCAATAGGAGATCCAGGTGTCGGTTGCGACGACATCAGCGTTTGCGACCGCGCTAAGGTCATCCGTAATAGTCACGGTATGGTTTTTCTTCCAGGCGATATCTTTCGCTTTGGTGACATAGAACTCATTTGGCCAGTACTGCTTTGGTGAAATCACGGTCACATTCATCCCCGTTAGTGTACAACCTAAGAGGTATGAATGGGTGAGGTTATCGTCCCCATCACCAATAAAGGTGAACGTGAGTCCCTGCAGTTGTCCTTTTTTTTCTTTAATCGTCATAAGGTCAGCAAGGATCTGGCAGGGGTGCTCCTCCCGGTCAAGGCCGTTAATCACAGGCACGGCCGCATTCGCCGCTAGCTCCTGTAAATTCTGTGTACTGACTGCTCGGTACATGATCGCGTCAACATACCGTGATAACACCTGTGCGACATCCTCCGGTGATTCACGTTTTCCCATCCCTATTTCATCCCCGGTGAGGAATATCGCATGCCCACCCAGTAAGGTCATTCCTACTTCAAACGAAACCCGGGTCCGGGTGGATTGCCGTTCGAAAATCATCGCAAGGGTTTTCCCCTGAAGGTGCTGTAATTGTTTGCCTACCTTCACCTCATGTTTTAATTGTATGCCAAGATCGATGATGTCCTCGATTTCCTCCCTAACATCCAGAATGGAGAGCACATTTTTTTTCATACGACGGATGCTAGGAAACAAGCCAGGGTATATTAAAATTTTCTTGGATTAGGTACCTGGATGTATGGTCGAAGGGTCAATCCGTTTCATTTTCAATTGTATTTTCGGACGAGGGGCAAGATGAACTGACGCGGAGATATCCTTTTTGAAAAAATGAGACTCGAGGTGCATCGTGATACCAACGCCTTTTGGAGGGAGTAAGAACCCAATGGTAAGCATGTTATGTCCGAGGAAGGAAAGCTCCCGCTGCGGCTCTATTTTGCACACACCGGAAAGCGGTATTGTCTGCGCACCGTCGTTGTATGAGCCTTTAATTATACCTGGTGCCTCGCAGATTGCAAGGCCTGTCCAAAACCGGTGCTTCCCAGATGTTCGGATGTATTCTCTAATGTCACTGGTTATCGCACAGGTGAAATGAAGCGTCTCTTTTCCCTTTTTTGCGAGAATCTCCAGTTCTGTTGGGTATAAGAAATCATGATCCTTCGCGTAGGTCGTTTTTGTGTAATGGAACGTGATGTCTGAGAATTCTGTGTAGGTTTTCCCGTCTTTTGTGAAGATAAGGACTCCTGCCGCAGGCCCGTCCATAATCCAGAACATCGCATTCCCGTAAAACAGGGACCATCCATTGTCGAATAACGCCCAGACCCAGTCATATCCAAGCGGGTTATTCTCTGTGGATAAGGTTATCGTTTTAGGGATTTTCAGCGGATGATGCTCTAGCCACCAGAACCCGAGCTTTTTATACACCCTAAGGGTTTTAAACAACCCAGAAAGGGTTGACCAGGGATGCTCGTAATCAAAGCTCCCCCAGACATGCTCAAAATATCCATCCCCGCTAATGGTTAATGATTTCCCTTGGAGTTTCATTGTTCCAGATACCCTGGTTTTCGGGATGAACCCGTACCGGTAAAACCCGATGCCCATCGGTAGCCATCCCTGGGTTATTTCTTGGGCGACCCAGTGGGGAAATGACTCTGCATGAGACGTGAAATCAATCTCGATGTCGTTATCATGGTCATGAAAATGCATCTCATAGGTCGGATAAGCTCCTTTCATGTATGAATCATCATACCGCGCGTCAAGGGCATTGTTTTTGATTTGTAACCGGGCACCTGGGCTTCGAACATAATAGATGTATTGCTTGTTCGTGTCTTGATCAAACAAGGTCATGTTGTAAACAACACCCCGGTGTTCCAAGTCGACAAACCCTTCACTGAGGGCTACCTTGAGACTCCATTTTTTTTTGTCTTCCTGGGAGACGAAGAATGCCTCTATCGCCCACCATTCAAGAACGCGGGTCTTTTGTCCTTGCGCGTCGTAAGCAGTCAGAGGGGTTTGAGTTTTGCTTTTTTTGACCATTATGCAACACAGCTATTCGATTCCGCTTTTAAATAGTTTTTAGGATTATCTAAGCGAGATGATTTCTTAAAGGTTTAAATGTAATGAGTATCATTCCTTACCACTAATGAGGTAACTCAGGTGGTCTCATTTCCGTTGCCAAATAAAAAGCTCTTTTCGCATCTTGAGACGATGAGGCCGTATACGTTATTCTGGTGTGGCCTGGTAAGTCTTGTCGGAGCGAGCCTCACCTTTGGGGACCTTCCACCGTTTCGTACTGCGCTTCTTGCGTTTTTCATCCCATTGATGGGCTGGATCGCTGGATTGTATCTTGCTGACTACTACGACCGGACCCTCGACATGATACAAAAACCACAACGACCGATCCCTTCGGGGAGAATTAACCCAACAGAAGCACTCGCGGTCGGTGCTCTCTTTGCAATCGCTGGGCTTCTGCTCACCTTATTCCTTCCCTTGATCACTATTACCCTCGTCATTGTCGCAGGTGCTCTCGTGTTTTGTTACGCGAAATATACAAAGACGCGGGGGCTTCTTGGGAATCTCAATCGAGGTGCGCTGACGATTACCACGTATCTTTTTGGTGTGTTCGCCATTGGGGTGCCACTCTCTTCGATTCCCCTGCCTGTATGGATTCTTTCGTTAGTGTTTTTCTTTCATGATACGAACAGCAACATCATCGGAGCGATCAGGGACGTACAAGGAGACACTACCGGCGGGTACAAGACCACGCCGGTCCTGTACGGGATTAAAAACGCGCTTCTCATCTCCGTTATCTTCAGTGTGTTGTACCTCATTCTTACGGTGCTTATCGCTGGCGTCAGCCATCTCTTTCGGTATCAGATGTATTTCCTCGGCCTTTTTTCCCTTGGAATCTTAGTTCTTTGTACCATGTACATCATCCTGTTCAGATCACTGAGGTCGCTTACCAGAAAACAAGCGTTAGAGGCCCATGAATTATTTGTCGCAGAGCGTATCATTTTTGCCTCTGCATTCATCATTGGAATCATCCAATCGCACCTCGTCGCAATCCTTCTATTGATTGTTTCACTAGTTCTGACGCTTCTCTCCCAACATCTCTTACGCGAGCGCTATGAACTGACGTAACGGAAATGAACCGAACAATTACGGGGCTACGAACACATCAGTTCTTAAGAAAACCCCAACGTTTAAAGAAACGTAATTCTATTTCATGCAAGACAAGGAACCATGACAAACGACAGCCTTGAGTGGATGTTTTCATGTATGCAATCCATCGTGTTCAAACGCATTGGTAGTAAGGTACGGACGAATGCCTTGAAAGGCCTCATGGATATCGTCTTTATCGTGTTTGAAAAAATTGGAAGCAAGTTTGATGTGATCGGCCAAATTTATCTGAAACTCTACCATGATATTGTCGCCAAAGAGACAGCGCTTGTTCATCTCTCAAAAAAAGATAAGGCTCTCGTCATCGGAGGAGGGTCTCTTCCAGCGACCCCGGTGTTACTCGCCCTGAGTACAGACGCGACCATCGTCTCGATCGATAGGGACCGTACGGCAGTAAAAGAGGCGACACAGTACGTTCGGACGCATCACCTTGAGAAAAACCTTAGCATTGTCTATGCTGACGGGCTTCACTACCCCGTACAGCTATACGACGTTATCTTTGTCCTTTACGGTGTCAAGCAACCGGAGACGATGCTTCAACATATCGCGGGCCAAATAACTGAAAAAACACGGGTCGTCCTTCGGGTCATCACCGATGCCCATGGCGCTCTCACCGATAAAACCATTGACGTTACCGAACACTTCATCATTAAAGACCGTGTACGAACTGAAACACTCGGTTCCTTCGAATCACTGTTGTTGATGAAAAAACCTTGATCTTTTTTTTTCAGAACCTGAAATCTCGTTTGTAGTACCGTCGGAACCCAAGATTCGTTCCCGCGGGCAGGATTGCTCCAAGCCTTCTTACGATCGCGAACGTCCGCACAGCCCGCGCCATGATGTTCGGCATCCAATAGAATTCTTTTGCGACCTTCCGTGCGCCCTCAAAAAGCTCCTTTTCCGTCATGTGCTTTGGTTTGAACACCACATCAATCTGGTTGTACCGCGCCCAGTCCCTCGTAAGAAGCCTTCCTTCCTTCTCCAACCGATCAAACAGGGGTGTCCCTGGGTATGGTGTCAAGATATTGACCTCTACCGCATCCAGCTCCCATTCGTACATCTTCTCCAGGGTTGTCTCGAAAATATCTGGTGTATCCTCATCAAACCCGAAGATGATCCCCCCTTGGACCGCCATACCATGCTTATGAACCCGTGTAATCATCCGTTTGAAATCCTCGACCTTGTTCACCGTTTTCTTTATCCCGTTCAATGATTCCTGGCTGACCGATTCGAACCCTACAAACCATTCGACGCATCCTGATTTATGGGCAAGGTCCAGGAATTCGTCATCGATCTTCCCAAGGACGTTAGCGTTCCCGTTCGCTACCCATCCCTTATGGATTTTCTCTTTGATGAGTTCCTTGAAAAGCTCCCGGGTGTACGGCGGATTCACCGTGAGACTCGGATCATGGATCACGAAAATCCGGTTTGGCATCAGTTTGATTTCATCGACGACGTTTTTGATCGGACGTTGTTTCACGCCATGCTGGCAGAAACTCGCAATCGCACAAAACTCACACAGATTCGGGCACCCCCGTGTGGATTGCACCGCACCGGTAATCGGGTTCTGACGGATCAGATCACGCCGGATAGGCGGGATCGCGGCCATATCAAAATCAGGACTCGGACCATACGACGGCTTCAATACCCCCTTCTCGAAATCCTGCAAAAGCTGCGGCCAGGTTCCCTCTGCCTCACCAAGGACGATGCTGTCCGCGTGTTGTTTCGCCTCATCCTGCATCGCGGTCGGGTGGTACCCCCCAAGCACCACTTTTCTGCCTCTTCTGCGAAACTCATCAGCAAGCTCATAAACATGGGGGGCGGTCATCGTGTAGCTGGTGATGCCGACCAGATCCGCTGGCTCGTCGAAATTCAAATCCTCGTAGTTCTCATTAATGATCCTCACAGTGTGTTTCTGCGGCGTGATCGCAGCAAGATGCGGAAGCGTTATGATCGGGTAACCGAACAGAATGGAACTCCAGGAGCCTTTGTCTTTGTATGTGGTGGTCCCATGTTCAATCCGTGGAAAGACAAGTAAAATCTTCATGACTTATGTCCATATGGGCGAAGTAAGTATTAAACATTTTTAAAAGAAGAGGAGTTGCTTGATCAATTAAGTGATTTTCCTCAGCTCTTTTCCTTTATAAATCGCCTCGGCAAAGTTAATCTGTCGCATCCGCGGCTGAGACGCGACTTCTTCAAAGTAATGAGCTGAAAGACCCGCTATCCTCCCGTAGATGAAGATTGCTTTCGCCATCGTTGGATCGAGGTCCATGTCCGCGACTATCGCCCCGATCACGCCGTCGACGTTGATGGGTAAGTTCATTCCTCTTACCTGTTCAAAGATCGTACTAATCGTTTTAGAAAGCTGGACGTGTTCACCTGCAACGCCTGTTTGAGCGGCGAAATCCCAAAGCACATCGCGCCTGGGGTCCTTGGTATGAATCCTATGTCCCATACCCTCGATTCGTTTACCCTCTTCGATGTATTGCCTCATCATCTTTCGCGTCGCGTTGGCGACATCTATGTTCTCTTTTTTTGCTTTCTCGATGCATTCATTGAAGAACTGTGCAGCCTTCGCACCAGCGCCACCATGCACATCGGTGATCGCGCCGACACCCTGAGCCACCGCGACCTCAAAAGGAGCGCGTGTTGACGCTGCGATGATGGTCGCCTGTGCAGACGGTGGGGTGACTCCGTGATCGACGCATGCGACAATCATGGATTCGATCATGCGAGAATGCGCTTCATTCACCTTGGAGTTCCCGGTAACCGCTCGGTAGACGACGTGGGAAAAAGGTTCGTTTTTATTAAGATTTTTCAACGCGTTTTCATTTCCCAATATTCCTGCAAGATATCGAGCAATTCTTCCGAGACAGAAGACGGTTTTCTTTACTGCGCCATCGGTTCCTGTTTCCGGGAACTTTGCCAGCTCTTCATCGAGAACGAAATATTTCACTAATGTTTTTGAAATATCTTCATCGTGTAGACGGTTCACTGTTGGGAAGGGGAGTGTTGCTGCGGTCATCGCGATCGTTCTTATCTCCTCAAATGTTTTTTTATCAGGGAATTCTCCTTTGACGAGAAGATACGCGGTTTCAAGGAAATTTTTCCGTTCCACGATGTCTTGCAGCGGGTACCCAGAGATTAACAAATTGTTGGGCATCACTTTTGTGATGAGGGTTCCCCACCCTGATTTTTTCGGCGGGGCATCCCAGATCGTTTTCATTTTTTTATAGTAATTCTCAGTGTTAAAATAGGTTTTATTGGTAAGCCTCGTTTTTACTTCGGTGATGAGATCATATTGGCTGTTCACCACCGGGACTCTAGCGTCTTCGAGCGCCTGTTTCTTTGACTGGAACGTACCGTACGCCTGCCCTGGCGACACGATAGCCCCGGCATGCCCCATGGTTTTACCCTCAGGAGCATGTGCCCCGGAGATTAGCGCGACCAGAGGTTTTCGATACTTCTCTGGATGTCGTTTGATGTCCTCAGCGAGGAGTTCTTCCTGGCAGCCACCGATTTCTCCGGCGACGACGACGAGATCCGTATTCTCATAACTCATTGCCAGGGGAACGAGGTCGCGGAACGTTGAGCCAGTGGCACCGTCCCCGCCGATGCCGATCACAGCGTTTTGTGCGATGCCGACGCTTGCCAATGCGTCTGAGAGATGGTACAGAATAGCGCCGCTTCGGGAGATGATGGTCACGCCTCGTGGTCCGAACGCCTCCGAAGAAATCTCTTCCGGGTAGAACACATCAGGGAGCATTCCTACTTTGATGCCTTCCGGGGGGAAGATGATCCCGGGGGTATTGCCTCCTATGAGCAGGGTGTTGTGTTTCCGCGCGGCAACAAGGATATCGCGGACGTCTCGCAATGGGATTCCTTCGCTGATGAGGACCACGACCGGGATCCCAGCTTCGATGACCTCTATCGTGGCATCCTTCGCCGTCGAATAGTGTCGCCAGATGCTTGCGACCGCGATGTTTGGATGGTTTTTCAGGCATTCGTTAATCGTATCGTAGACCGGTATTGTCTCTAAAAGTCGTGTTCCGCCGCGGCCCGGTGCAATGCCAGCGGTAATGGTCGTCCCATACTGCTGCATGAGCTCCGCGTGTCGTGTTCCTTGCCCGCCGAGGCCAACCACAACGGTTTCAATCGTTTTGGTCTTTTGAATTTTTTTAACGAGATCCGGGCGTTTTTTCTGGATGAGGTAAAAAAGCATCCCTTGGTCTGGGGCGACGGTTTTCATGCCTTCCACCCCCGGGATTCAAATGCTTTTGCGATACCTTCGCGGATCACGTCAGCCATGATCCGCTGGTTTCCAACGTAGATTGTAACGTCCTTTAGTGCCTCAGGACTTTCGGCCTTGGTTTTTTCAAGGAAAGCACGGGCGCTGGGGAGGTCAGTTCCCACCATCCTGCCGTAGATAGGGACCATTCGTTTCCCGCTTTCATGCCGTTCCTTGACCGTCTGAATCATCCCGCGAATGAAGATATCACAACTCGAAATCCCGCCAAACCGTGACGTCACAATGAGATCCACCATAGGGTAATCCATGAGGAGATGGAACATCTCTGCGACCCTGCCTTGTGTCGGGCCGCCGCCGCTGTCCATGAAATTAACAGGGACAACCTGGTCATGGAAGTATCGTTTCCCAATAGTCGCGACCTCATCGATAGAGAAAATGCCGTATCCAGCGCCGCCGGGGATCAGACCGATGTGCAGTTTTTTCGGGTCTTTTTTATAATTCTGGGGAAGAAGATCGACATAGGGAAACCCTGCCGCCTGGGCCCGTAGCTCGTTTTTTGTCCGCTCCGCGACATCATGCCTTTTTTCCTTGATTCCAAGCATTTCTAAAAGCTCGACCTGTCGAAACAGCGCGTTATCATCGAGAACGAGTTTCGCATCGGCGGCTACCAAGCCGTCCTGTGTGATGATCAACGGGTTAATTTCACAGAGTCGTGCGTCATATCGCTGGTAGATGGTATACACCTTAGAGATAACGTTAGACAGTGCGTCTTTTAAAGAGCTTTTTCCGGATAGATTTTTTACGAGAGCAGTGGAAAGATCAGTGGCGATCTCTTTCGGAAGTTCTTTCTCATTATTTGGAATTTCTCGTCTAAGAATCGCCTCGGGGTTTTCAATTGCAACCTGCTCGATTTCAACTCCCCCTGATGCACTGGCGATGACGACCGTGTTGAACGTCGCAGGATCCATGGTTATCCCGACATAACAGGCACCGGTCTCCTGCACCGCCTCTTCGATGAGGAGGCAGTCCACCAGTAGGCCCTTGATCTTGAGCGCCAGGAGGTTGTGTGCGATCGATCGTGCTTCTTCGAGGGTGTGTGCTTTTTTAATACCCCCTGCCTTCCCTCGACCCCCGACGAGAACCATCGATTTGAGCATAAGAGGAAATCTCAGTGGTAGATCATCGAGCTCTTTCGCGGAATGGATCACACCATAGTGTTTCGGGATGGGAATCCCTACCGTATCGAAGACCTGTTTTGCTTCATATTCGTACAGTTTCATTCGGTCGACCTCGTTTACTTTTTTATGGTCTTTTTGATTTCGAAATCGATGAAATCGCAGTGATGAATGATGATTGCCTCAGGAGTCCTGTTCATAGTGTCACCTTCGTGAGAGTGTGCTGCGATGATGTGGACGACTTCCTTGGGCAGGCCGCATTCTTCGGCAAGTTTTGCACCAGATGCGGGGTGACGCATGGTTTCCCCGAGCTTGCTTTTCACAATTTTCCCGTCCTTCATCTCGTACTCGAGGAGCTTTCCAACGTCATGGAGGAGCGCTCCTGCGATCAGGTAGTCTGTGTTCATTGGTTCTTCCCTGGTATTGACGACGTTCCACGCAAGTTTTGTAATCCTTTTCGTATGGTCGACAAGGAGCCCTGAGTTCTCAAATAAAAGAGTAAATGGAATTTCCTGGAGCTGGTTCCATCTCCCGCGATCAGCAGCAGTTTTCCATACGTCTACGACCTTTTTTCTCAGGTCTTTATTTTGTATCAAGGCGAGCTCTGAAAAACAGTTCTCAATATCGCGTTTTTCTATCATGGAATGTCTCCGCGCGTAGTTGTGGGGTAATTGTTCGTTGTATTAATAAAAATATGCGCGTGTGCCAAATGGGTACTCACTGTACAGAAAACTATTAATATTCTCCTGGCAAACCCATGATACAACGATATCGTTCGGTGGTGTATGTTCCTTCGAAAAATAGATGCGATAATCATCGTCGCCCTGCTCGTTGTTACCACGATTTTTTTGTACAAGGCTGGGTACGTCAGCTCGTTTTTCCCATCAGGTCAATCTCCACCATCGGGAGACCCTGGGAATACTACCACCGTGCCGATGACGCTACCGACGCCCTCTACATCTCTGATTCCTTCGTACCGGCGTGAGGTCAC
>Ga0315282_10007477_pt1 | contig 17917 bp, 14 predicted proteins | sample YL17G07_20_MG_FD_203693 | JGI IMG/M metagenome (GOLD analysis project Ga0315282, IMG submission 203693) | Sediment microbial communities from Yellowstone Lake, YNP, Wyoming, USA - YL17G07_20 | ecosystem: Environmental > Aquatic > Freshwater > Lake > Sediment | place: USA: Wyoming | collected... | reverse complement strand
TATCCACCTTGCGTTTTTCTTATTCCTTCTTTTCCGAGGAATCTTTCCAACGCCTCTCTTTCATCCCAAGAAAGTTCTTCCGGTTTCATTACCTTCTCAGGTTTTACTCCTGCTTTGGTGACAGCCCGATACTGTTAAGTCTGTTGTGGTGTGTGCGTTTTTCTTGGCTGTTTAGTGTGTGTGAGGTATTTCTGGTTTATTTCCCGAAAGTAGTTCGGGTATTGTCAAAATCTGGATTCGAGGATATTTCTGACCCCAAACAGGAGACTCATAATAACCCGATTCAAAAACTGCATCTTTCATTGGTTTGGTGGGTTCGTAGAGAGTCAGCAATATGCCCATAGCTGATTTTGTAGCTTCGAGAGTGCCCAACAAATCTCTGACATGTTGCGCTCCAACATGTGTTCCGCCTTTGACTTGCACAACAATTCGTTGTAAACTGAGGCTATCTTTTTCTTTGAAGGTTATCCATCCATCCACGCCTTTGTCAGCACCCTTTTTTGCTTCTTTGCCGTTGACTGATTTTGCTGGCCATGCATCGACAAGCGACAAAGCCCAAAGTTGGAATTGATAGCCTGAAGGATCAACTTTCATCAAATCAACTGCACTTTCAAAGTCAACTGGTTCACCGATTATTTGATAGTCTTTTCCAGCTGTGACATGGATTTCCTTTAGTCTTGCCCTAATCAAAGAAATTGACAAATGAGTAATATCTATGCCAATCCATTTTCGTTTAACCTTTGATTTTTGAGCAGCCATAATAGTTGTGCCACAGCCACAAAACGGGTCCAAAACTATTCCATCTTTTGGACAGCTAGATTCAATGATTCTTTCGAGCAGTTTCAAAGGTTTTTGGGTTTCAAATCCGACTCTTTCTTTTGACATAGAATTAATTGAGGGTATGTCTGCCCAAATAGAATGAATAGCGGGCTTGACTTCATCGAGATAGCGTTTTACCGCTGGATTTCCTGTTTTAGTAAAGACAATGACACCTTTGGTCACTAATCGATCTATATTTTCTTGTGACCAACGCCAATGGGTTCCCGCTGGCGGTTCCAACAATTTCCCATTGAAGTATCTAGGCGGTCCTTGTCCTTTGGCAGTAGAATCACTAAGTCGGTATCTTCGACCGTCTGAGTCTACATTGTAAAAATGGCTTTTCTTATACTTCTCCTTATATTCTCCGTACTGTGTTTTCCAAAAGTAGTCGTCACTCTTGGTATAGAACAAAAGAATATCATGCACTCTTCCAAATCTATGCGCATCTGCATGGAAATTGAATCTTTGCCAAACTATTTCGTTTCTAAAATTTTTGGCTCCGAATATTTTGTCCAGAATGATCTTAAGATAGTGACTTGCAGTAGGGTCACAATGAAGATAAAGCGACCCTGTCCGTTTCAAAACTCGATGAAGCTCTCTGAGGCGAATTGTCATCATCACAAGATAAGCCATCATGTCATTTACGCCCAAGTGTGCATGCAGAAACTTTATCATGTCGTTAAGGTTTGGGTCTTCTTGAAGCTCTAGATATGTTTTCTCTGCTGTCTTATCCCAATGCCAAAAATCGCTGAATGCTTGAATCTGTGCTACTGATTGCTCACCTGATTGTTCTTTGAAGAGAATATTATAGTCTGCCTTGCTGTTGAAGGGCGGGTCGAGATAAATCAAGTCGATACATTCAGGTGGAAAATGCTTCCGAAGTACCTCTAAATTGTCTCCATAATAGAGAGTATTCTTGTCGAATACAGCGGAAACCATAACTAGAGATAAGGAATTGCTAGACTTTTAACGTCTTTGGCTATTTGATTTTTACTTTTTCCATGATCCGCTTTTCATATTCCGCTTGCGTCAAGATACCCTTTTCCTCTAGCAACTCAACAAGACTAGCAAGCATCGTATCGAGAAGGTCTATTTCCTCAGAAGGTTCCCGCTTGATTTTACTTTTCTTCACGTTTTCCACCCTTCATAAGATACCCTTGCTCAGACAGCCAATTCATGATTATTGTGCGTAGAGTGTCTGATCGGGTTTGTCCAACTTTACCTATCAATTCATTATCCAAGGTTTCAACTACTCCGTCAGGAAGACTAACCAAGATTTTCTTCATTCACTTATCACCTTCAATTCTTGATTTTCCTCTTTTCCTTTCAATGTCTTAACAAGAAGTTCTGCTTCCTGTTTGATTGCTTGGTCTATCAATCCTTTCCAGTTGTTAGGCACTTCCATTCTTGCAGCTTGCGCAGGGGTCTTGTTGCCTAGACTTTGGTGGGGTCTTACACAGTTGTAGTGAACCGCATAACCTTCGAGTAGTAGCTTTGTAGACTCAAATGATTTGAGTCCTCTCATTGGCTTTGTCCTGTCTTTGAGAGTGCCATGCAACCTTTCAACTATGTTGTTTGTTTCTCTAGCCTTTATTCCGACTCTCTGCACTAATTCAGGTCTTGTGTCCTTTCGCATTGTATAGAAAACATGGTTAAAGGCACTACTGTAAACGTGAGAGCCATCTACGAATACTGCTTTTGGTCTTACTTTGCTTTGGTCAAATCCTTTCTGGAAGATTGCGATTGTGTCTTCCATACTTCTTGTGCTTGAGATGTGAGAAGCAACCATGAATTTTGTATCTTCATCTATCATTTCCCAGAACCAAATACTTCGCCCTTTACATTGAAGCATTGTTTCGTCTTCATGCCACAAACCTGAAAGCTGCGGAACCTGACTGACCATGTACTCTTTTACGAGTCTTGAATATTTCTTAAGCCAGTTCAGAATTGTGACCTGAGAAACTTTCTCTCCGAAAATCTGCTCTAGATTTCTCTGAGCCTTTCGGAGCGACAGACCATCATAGTAAAAGTTCAAGGCTGCAACGATAATGTTTTTGTCGTTCTTCATTCTTGAGAATTTTCCGTCAGGGTAGAATCTGTGTCCACAAGCTAGACACTTGTAGATTTGTTTGCCTCTTACTTTGCCCCACTTTCGGACTTGTTCTGAGTTGCAGTTTTTGCAGTTCATCGCAGTTCACTGGTATACTACAGTATACCTCTACCTATTTATAGCTTGTGGTATGCCCACAAGACACCCGTCACTATAAAAGAACCGTCTGAGAACCAAAATCTAGATATACCAGAGGTATCCTATAGATATACAAGGTGCCGAGGGTGGGATTTGAACCCACGACCAGAATCTTAGTAGGATTCGGCTCTGGTCCTCTGAGCTATCTCGGCATTGACGTTAGGGAAACACCGTGGGCGAAGGCAATCTAAAGGCACGATGTTCTCCTAACGGTCACTCCCGTCATGGAATGACTTGGATTTCTTTCAAGCCTTTTTCTCCCACACGAATTTAAGTCCAAGTTTCTGCGCTATCATCTCAAGTGCATTCCTAGCGTCTTCTTTTTCCACTTCTAGGTATAGACTTCCGTATTGAATTTTCAGAATGTCCTTCTTACTATCTCCTTGCGTATCAAATCGCCTGCCTACCTGACTCGGAACCTCTTGCGACATTACTCCTTGAGGTCTTTCGAGCTTATCGGCAGTGACAATGTAGTTTGCCACATTTTTGTATATTTTGTCGATGGTTGGAGCCAATTTTTGTGCCTTGACTATATCCACTAATGCTTTCTGCCTTAGGAATGCTCTAATATGCTCTTCAGTTATGTCAAGACCGTACTGCTCGTACAGGTCTTTGAACAATTCTACATTCATAATAGCTTCTGTTTTGGCGCGTTCTTTCTCTTTTTCTTCTCCGTAAAGAGCTACCTTTCCTAGATCAGTGATTCTAAGTTTTCCTCCACCTGTTTTGATGAAACCATATTTCTCCATAGAGGAGACTAGATATGCAAAACCGCCTCCCATCATTGCCATTCCAAGGGTATCTGCCACCACACTGCGGTCCATTTCATCTTCGCGCAAATTTTCATGAGCTTTTCTTAGTTTCTCAAGAGCCGCATCTATATCGTAAAAAGGAAATTCATATCTTCCAGCTTTGGGCAATTAACTCAGCCTTCTATCAGTCTATGAATGCTTTCCTACTATTTATGCTTATTGCCTTTTGTGGGCATCACAGCACTATCTATTGCCAAATTCAAGATGATTTTACGTCAGGTCTAAAAAGGTGATTACTGGAATTTGGTGGTAATAAAAGCACATAGAAAGGCTGCGATACTGCTCACTCAATCAGCAACGGAATAACTCCAAAACAAGGTTGCTTTGTCGGAAAAACGGATTCAATTTTGACTTTTTCACTTGTACCTTTTTTCTATTTGCCAAAAATGGTTCTGTCTATACTATATCAACAAGAGCCACCACAACAGACTTAACAGTATCTGACAGCCCCAGCTTTCTTAAGCTTTCTCACAGCTCTTTTCCTTATAAGATGCCAAGAAAACCAAGCCATTCTGTGCCCTCCTTAGTCTCTGACGAATATTGGTAGTATAAATGTTGTTTCGACTTCTATTGGCAAGTATATGTACGTCCCGAAACCTTGGTCGAGGAACCAGCACCAGTATGATACTCCAAGTGTTCCTTTTATTTTTATCTTTATGCTTCCACAGTGATATCTGCACAGCCTTCAACCTTATGAACAGTGCCTGAGTCCTGTTGTCAGGGCCACCAGCCCCCATGTCGCCGTCAACATTGAACCCGTCAGAATGCAATTTCCTATAGGTCAGATTTCCTTGATCCTCATAGCTCTTAACTATTTGCTGATTGCCTATGAAATTAAAAAGTTCATACATTCCGAATCCGGCAGCAGATGCAGTGATTACACCAAAGGGACCTCCAAATATCCCTCCTACTGCTGTTCCAAACCAATACCATAATAAACCACTAGTTGTAGTGCTAGCGAATGGTGCTACTACCTTAAATTGTGGTGAAATGAAGCTTACTTCTGATGTGTCATTGTAAACTAAGGCGGGTGTGTCTATTCCAACAGCCGGTGGCGTCCATATTTCTATGTTTTCAGGGTTGAAGAGAACAGGGTTGTCTGTGTATGCCCATGGGTCGGCTGTCTCATTTCCTTCCCAGTATGAGTGATAAAGGTTACCAGACGTGAGGTTGAAGAATATCCCTATGTCGATGTAGTCGTTCTCTCGTGGGTCAAGCTTAAATCCCACAGAAATACTCAAGTTGGCTTCTTGTGGATTCTCCAGTCCGAACCATTGCTCGTAGGGATTAGGATTCACTATGGTCCCATTTGCCATAACCCTTATCCCCTGAGTAACGAAACCGAAATTCGTCGGGTCACTCGTCTCTGCAGCGTTAATATCACACCAGGAAGAACCGCCGTAAATCCAAGCTGTCTGTAACACTGCTTTTACTGACGCGTCTTGTGGAGTTAAAGCTGTTGTCATGTAGAATTTTGGTCTTCCAATTCTCTGCTTTTGCATTTCCCAAGACACAAATTGGAAGTCAAGTAAGCCGCCGTTCCATATCTCTCCGTAACTAAACTCAACAATGAAGCATCCTTTTTCTTTGCTATTGAACACTGGATACAAGAATCCATCCTGCCATGCATAGATTTTTCCGTAACCTGTGTCCCACTGCCACTCATACCATTGCGTACTATTGACCCCAAAGTTACAAATGTAATCATCAGCAAAGCCAGTAAAGTAGTATAAATCGTAATTGGTGAAGTTTGTGATCGTTGTCACAGTGTATCTGTATTCGTTGTCGCTGTGGTTTGGTACGTATACTCGGAATCTTGCAAGCCATGCATACTGTCCAGAGGTTGTGGCTACGTGAAACCGCAATATTCCAGATCCCCACTTTTCGCCAAACTCAAACTCTAGAAGATGATAAGCCTGTCCTAAAACACCAAGACTAACACTTGTTGGTGGCTGACCGCCACTGTACTTCAACTGATTATTTATTTTCACGTTGCGTATCCAATCGTCAACCAAATCTGGAAAAAGATAAAACTCATTTCCAGCCAACTCTGAAGGCACGTATATCCTTGCCAAGACGTAATACCAAACCTCGCTGTCTCCGTCGTTTGGAACAGTGAACTCGAAACTGGTTGAATAGGCTACAGGGGTGCTTGTCTGCCAGAAGATTACCATTGCGCCTATGGGGTTGCCGTAGCGTTTGACCGTGAAGCTTGTGGCATCCTGCGGGATTGTTACAAAACCATAGTCGTCAGGTGATATTTCTTCACCTGTGTTGAATGTAACTGTTACTCCTGTTAGACCCGTAATGTATGTTCCAATGTTGCCGTAATGTGCCGATAGCACAAAATAGTCTACCAGTTCCACGATTCCGTCGGGGTTAACGTCCGCCATATAATTCCAATGTGAGTCTCCTTCTTTTGCACCAAAAGCCTCAGACAACAGAAAGTAATCCTTAAGTTCAACTATTCCATCTGGATAATCACTCATAGTTTCGTAAGGTGAAATGCCACCTGTTTGGTCTCCAACGAGAGTATCATCAAACAACATTTCGATCTTAAGAAAAGCTCTCGCTATGTTTGGCACATAGAAATATCCGTCTGTTCTAGTTTTCATTGCACACACCGACTCGTCAGAATCCAGAGGCATATACGGATTCTCAACCGTGTAAGCAGCCGAAACTAAAGGCAAAGAGCTAAACACCATCGAAACGAACAGCATCAGCACAAACGCTATCGACACAATTTCCCTTCTCATTTTATTTTCTCCTTTCTCGTTTTGTTCTCTTTCTGCCCCTCACTCAAGGGCTATGCACAATATGTGTCTGTCCAAAAAAGTATAAAAATATTAAGGAAAGAACAGAAAAAGAGGGGAAGTTTAGGGTTTATTACAGTAGCGCTTTCCGGTTGTAGCCGTTTAGTTCGAATATGAAGTCTACTGTTTTGCCGTATGGTATTGAAGGCAAGAACTTTAGGTCTATAGTCTGCGTTGGCGTCAAGGCCACACGTTTTTCATCGTCAAAGAACAGTTTCCACGTTACTTTGCCGAGTTCACTGTGATAGGCGTATGTTAATGGGCATAAGTGCCATTCTCCTTCGCTATCAACAGCGTAGAGTTTCACTTGGTCTATGTGGCTTGTGAAGTTGTCGAGCTCTCTTAGCTGGAGTTTATAGAATGTGCCGTCTTGGACGAGTGTTTGTTGGATTTGATGTTGAACTGTTATGTCGGATTCGGCGTGAATGTTTAATAGTGTTTCATAGACGTATTCTGAGCCGTTCCAAACGAATAACGTTGGACATAAATAGTCTACTGTGTAATATGCTTGGACAACCATATCGCTGTAGACATATACTGTTCTCGGATTATCTGTGGAGCCGTCTTCCCAGTGGTCGAACGTGTATAACCACCATTCGCTTCTGAAAAAGTATGATTCCACTTCAACAGTGTAGAATCCTTGGCTTACATTGAGGGTTACTGAAGAATAATACTGAACGTCATCTATCCAAACCTTCACGTTAGAGATTTGGGATCCTGTTGTTGTGCGAGTGTTGACAGTTAATTCGTGCGCAATGTACATGTTTAGCGTTGATGATGTGGAAATCATGTAGAGATTGTCGTTGAACAGGTCCCTGTACCACGCTTCCACAGTGACTGTAAGGTCATGGTCTTTATTGTTTGCATCAACAAATTTCCAACAAATAGTCGTTGCCAGAGTGCTGTCAAAAGGTTTGCAGAATATTATGCTGCGATTTTCAACTATACAGTCACCATAAGCCCAAGCCTCGTTATCGCCTTCCAACGCGTCTTTAGTGTACTCCGGTTTCACTGGCGAAAGGTCATTTGCCAAGACACCAGCCAAATCAGCAACAATCAACATACCCTTCCAGGCAATGCCTGCTTTCCACAGCAACAAACTGGCAGTGGTCTTTATGGCGAATGTGAAATCATCTGCGTAAGGATTTGAGTAGTCCTTTAGTTCGACGTTACAGCCTCCCGTATCATCCTCTTCCACCCGTATTCTGGCATAGCTATCAGATTTGGTTAGTTTTATCCACAGCTGTTCTAATCGATATCCTAGGCTGAGATATTCGAACGTGGGGCACGTTTGGGTATGGAGATTGTTGTAGTCGTAGGCGGTGCCCTTGTTACCAACCTGGTCTTCAGTTCCCACGGTGGTTGAATAACTTTTTGTGATGTTTTTGTATTGGAAGAAAATTATGTTATGGTAGTCACTGCTGCCCCATCCTTGTAGATTTTGTATGAGCACCTAGAACGTTTGAGGGTCTCCATTGTCATCTGGAACGTTATTCCAGCTTACGACGAAATAGACCCCATTGTTAAAGTACACGTCGCGGCCGTAAGTGATTGAACCTCCCTGCTCAGGATGTAAATCTCTCCAGAATACCGCGATAACTGGGTTGGGCTCACTGGTGCTTGGGATGCTTTGCGGGTTGGGGTTCGTAGAAGTATTGTTTAAAGTTATAAAGCCGTTGCTGCACACCCATATCTTGTCATACTCTACGCCGTAGTAGAGGAAAGTAAACCCGAGGTCGAGCCAAGCTCCACTGTTATCTTCGGTGATGCCTGTTGGCTCAGAAACCTCTTGCCAATCGTAGTTTGCCTCATACGAGCTATATTGAATTCCCACTCTAGTGTTCGCAGAAGCACTTACCCTTAAGCGGAGCGTATCATAATTTATGCCATCAGTTCTTGGGACATAGTCACATATTTCCACACCCACGCCTATTGATGTCGCACCATCAGCATAGGCGTTTCCAATTGTATCATTGTAAACGGTATATTCTGAAGGTCTTGGTTCAGACCAATCACTCGAGGGAGTCGCCCACACCGGAAGGACAAGCAAGCCGCATAGCAACATGGCAACTGCCAGAAAGCTCACGAGGGCTTTCTTTCTGTTCATTCTCCTTCTGCTCCAATAATGTTGAGTTGGAAGGGTTGAACGACCTTGTTGTAGGCTGTGCCGTTGTAGTAGACGATTTCATATGCTATTTCCAGCTGGTGCGATTGAGTGTTCGGAGTTAGAAGTTTCCAAAAGGTTGTCGTGGTGGCGTAGACTCTGCTTGTGTGGTTTACGCCCGCTAGTTTGATGTAGGCTTGTGTGCTCATCCTATACCCGTCTGCCGAAGCCACTAGAGAAAGATTTTCAAGATAAAGGTCGTCTTCTTGCCATCCTACTTGGGATTCTTGGTCTTTGTGAGCCACTACGTGAACGCTCTCTATGAAGCCGTTGAGGTTGGTTGTAGTTGCATTTATGTCGAGTCTGACCCGTAGAGAGTCATAATCGAGTGAACCAACTCTTGGAATGTAATCTGAAAGCCATATATGGAATGTTGCTGACAGTCCATCGCTCGAGTATGATGGTTCTAGCTGTTCCTCTATAATCACGTGAGCCTCGCCTGTTGGTCTCTGGAAAGTCCATACCACGGGTTCCAACGGCGTGTTCTCAGCTATCGTTATTTCCCTCGGGTTCAACACAACCACTAGGACTATGATTAACGCAGCCGCCACAGCAAAAGCTGAAGCCGTCTTCTTGTTCCACTCAAGCCTCTTCATCATTTCTATCCCCTTTTCGCTTTTTGTTTTCTTTCTGCCCCTCAGTTGGGGCTGGGCGGTGACGCGCCTCCAACACATTCAGCGTTGGCTTAACCGTTTAATTTTTCTCCCTTTAACTGTTTAAACATTTCCGTTAACGCTTACCTTCTCTATTTTTGCAGCCCAGAGAATCTTGGCCTCAGCAATTATCTCCTTCACGATCTGGCGGTCGCTTCGGAATTGGCTGCCTTACAAGAACATACTTTTCTCGGACAACGAACGATTTCACATCAAAATCTTGCTTCTCGCCAAACCTTTGCTCAATCGTTATTAGCCCCAATGTTAGAAGCGGCTCGCGAATCTGAAGGTAAAAACTGGTCCGCCAATACTTGAAGCTTTTCTCAATCCTTCCAGCCTCTAAATCCCAAGCAAACCTGCTTAACTCACTAGGAGTAAACCCACCACGCTCCTTCAAATAGTTAAGAAAAAAGGGAATTTAGTATAAATTCACGCTTGAGCGTTGGTAGCCCTGGAGTTACCGTTCCCAGACTGTAATTTATGCCAAAACCCTCTTTTTTGTTTGCAATACAGGCTCTTGACTGAAGGATTTTAGCCGCGTGTAATATCATGATAAAACGTCCGTTGCCTTTTGAGGGAGTTTCACAACCCTGACAGAACCCTCCAACTATGAGATGTAAAATTGATAACGAATACTTCACCAATCCAGAGGTCCGCATTATCCATGCGCCGAGTAGCCATCCTGCTAGATAACCGACTCCCCACGATTCCATTGGTTGGATTAAGAATATGCTTCCGGCCAAGTCTGCAATTTCAAGCAGGCTGGACTAGTCCTACGTAAGGAGAAGGCATTGATGCGAGACTCTTGATAACGCCAAAAAGAGCAGAAGGGACAATTTCCTAGGACTGCCCCTTTCACTGCATCGTTGAAACCTTCTTTAAGTCAATCAGACATGATTCCTGTGTGCTTTTTCCCATGCTAAGGACTTTTCACAACCATGCCTCGAAGATTGAGGTGCCTTCTTAAGCCTCTCGTAACTCTATTGAGGCGGGGTCGCTGGAATTTGAAACCTAGTCCCTGTGGAGAAGCCTCCCGCAAATCCCTTTTTTCTAGCTCCTAGAGTCTTAATCGCTGAAAAGTTTTAAGGCCCCCATAGGGTAATATTATTGATTGTAAGTATTGCTTTGTGGGGATTAGTGTATGCCTTCATTGAAAAAAAAGAATATTCAAAAGAAGAAAAAACATTCGGATAAAATTGGGAAATAACGCAAATTTCATAGTCTATGTTTATGCTGGTTCTTATCGCGTATTTGCTGCGCCGTTAACTAGGTTAGCCTATTCAGAAAACGGAAAATAGCAGTCGCAGGCTTACAAAAAGGATGCTGATGACGCTGCCAGTAGGATTTTCGCATGCGACAGATGGAGATTTCTCCCGCGCAACCCCCTTCTTTTTTTGTCACTTCAAGGTCAATAGGAACGAAAACATTAACTGAGAAAAGGAAATTCGAACTGTTTAAGTGGAAACTTGTGCTCCCAGCTAGAAAACCATCAACAGAGAAAAGGTTGGGCGGTATCTAGGCGCACACCGACCTGTAAAGAAATTAACGCCTTAAACATAAAACTGCTGAGATTCTAAAAGAAAAAAAGGGATTGTGCGGGAGACGTCTCCACTCGGGTCAGGGTTCGAATCCAAGCGACCCGTCATATTCTCCACACCCATGTCTAAACTTCCCACTTGATCTTTCACCGTAAATTGTCGTTTTAGATGTTTATCTTCTATCATGGAAATCTTGGCGGACTGTTTTTATACGAGCTTAAAGTATCCATCAAGGAGAAGAAGGCAATACCCAATGACGCTCATCATAGATGATGCGGGTAGCGGAGACCTACTTTTCGGCGTGGTCATAGCCGCATTTCGTGATGAAACCCAAGAATTTAGATATGATCTTATAGATGTGAAATTTTTCCAGTCCAGCCGTTTCTACAAAAAAGAGTATCTATTCCAATCTTCAAGGATTGTGTCCCAACTAATCGTTGGATTGAAAATCAAGTCAGGAGAAGAAATTCACATTTGCAGGGGCTACATCTTTGATGAAGCTGTAGACGATTTGCGAAGGACCTACGGTGATGACCGAGTTCACAGAATTGAAGTGACTGGTGAACCACAGAGACTTGCGGAAATAGCTTACCTCGACGAGATAAGAAACTTGGGTTATGAACCCATAGTTGAACGAGAAAACAAAAGGGCACAAAGTTTCTTCCACATGATGCGCTGGTTGAAAGAAAATCCAGACAGGCTGAGATACGCCAAGACTGGTTGGCCACGCCTTTCAAGATACCGCCTATTCAAATCCTATCATCAAAGCAATATGCACAATGCAGTCTGCAGTGATTGCGGGAATGAATGCGAAGTTCCATTCAAGCCTGACCAAAATAGGCCAGTTTACTGCCAGGCATGTTGGACAACACGGAGACCCCCTCGATAGACACACCATCTTGAGATTAAAAGTGGAAGTTTAACAGTATATGTGATGATGGCGAGAGTTTTGTGAGTAAGCCCAGGTTTTTTGATAGGCCTGAATGTAAGGGCTGCGTTTTAAGAGGAAGTAGCTACTGCTGGAACCAATGCCCATACAATATTTGGCGGAGATCGATTTTGAATTATAGCGTGCACTCTCGAAACATGGCTCCTTATAGCGCGGCAACCTTATGCGCTTGTGACGTTTTTAATATCACTTCGCCTATTCTAATCTTTTTAGGTGATAAAAATGGTTGATATATCATCGCTTTCGGTTGTAGTTGCGGCTGTGAGCGTGGTGGCAGGAGTCATATACTATAGCTTTCAGCTTCGAAATCAAACCAGAATGAGACAAACAGACCTCATCAGGAGAGCATATTCAACTCTCAGCAGCAAGGAATTTTGGGGATCGATGACAAAATTAATGATGATGAAATTTGAGGACTACAACAACTATAGGAAAAAGTATGCTCAGTCTCCTACAGGGTTTTCTGAAAAACCAGAAGTCATAGCATTAAGCACAGTCGGCGTATTCTATCAAGGAATTGGTGTTCTTCTACAAAAGAAACTTGTAGACATCAGCCTTGTTGCAAAGCTCTTCCGCAATTCGGCCATATATTCATAGGAAAAAATGAAGACTATAATAGAAGGTTACAGAACGGAAGGGTATCCACAACTATTTGCTGAATTTGAATACCTCTACAATGAAATGAAAAAAAGAGAACAAAGACCTTAACACCTCACAAGCGCGCAGGCCAAGCAACATCATTTCCTCTTTTTTCGTTTTCAATTGAGTGCGCGAAAAACGCTATAATATTTTTAAAGAGAAAAGCCGACTTCAGTAATTTAAACGGATATTCACACCTGTTCTTTGCACTACGGACCAAATTACTGGTCTCTTGACCTTCAGGAAACCGATATTTGAACCTATCCCGGGCTACCATGAAACCCTAGTTAGGCAACCTTTCGAACTCTCGGATTGGTGACACTGCTGGGGATGGATGAATTCTGAACTCATGGCTAGATGGCGAGGTCTCCACAGTCTCCCCTAGGGTCCTTTTTTGTAGTAGTATGGTTTGATCATTTGACACCAAAATGGCGATATTTCCAGCACAACCCTTCCGAAACTCTGCCAACATACGCTGGAACAATCATGCCACTAAACTTATTATTGGATCCAGAGTTAGGAAACTCTTTTCTTTAGCTTCAACAATGATTTTTCGGATGGATTGATGTGCCCGCTCAGAAAGATGCAAAATGGATCGACCTTTTTTTCGATATAATCGAAAGGGCATATTTAGGAAGTGAATTCAAGTATGGGAAACAAACTTTCAAATTGCAGCCAACGCTTGTGCAACCTGCTGATTTTCACCGAAGAACATTTGGCTCGTCTCTGACATCATATGAATCGCTCTTGAAAGCCTTAGATCCAAACTTCAAATCTCTTGCCAGTAGCGAAGTCTATAGAGTTAGAACAGGGTGGATTGCTCAAGGATTAAGAGGATATAAGGGCCGCAAAATAAGACGAACACAGGTGGGTGGCGATATTTTCCTGATTCCCGACTTATCAAAGCAACCTTCGGTAGGAATTGACACAAGTGGTCTTGGAAACAGCGATAGCGTGATTGTCATATGCTCCATTCCAGACTATGCAAGCGTGTATATCTTCCTCGAAAGGCACCTGAAATTGCCGAAAGATCATTACAAAAGAGAATTTCATTGGTCGAAACTGAACGCGACATACAGAAAAGAATTACTTGAGAAGTTCAAATTGACACTCTCGATCTGTTGCGATGGGCTACTTGCGATAAAGACAAATGCTCTGATTGATCGTAGAGGAAAAATAGCGAACATATTCACAAATCTAATAGAAGGATGCTTTTCAGGATATGAAAGAGACCCGAAACAGAAGAGTCTTAGACCGAATCTTAAGAAGAAGCTCTTCGAAATTGTAAATAGAGTCCAAATACACTGTGACGCCGATTTTCGCCCTTTAACTCCTGATAAAGTGGTACGGCTACTCGTTCAGACACTTGCCAAGAGAGATGGTGGCCAATTCGAGGAATATATTCCGTTGTTTGCTAATTTGCGCTCCCACGAATCAAAACCTATTCAGGTCGCTGATATTGTAGCAGGCATGGTTAAGACTATGATTGAGGCTGGAAATTTTCGAGAATCACTCCAACCATTACCTTTCGATATGCGCAAAATGAAGAAATATTCTGACAATCCCCCGAAGGCATATTTCTGGTTCGCGTAGCTAGACAAAAACAGTATTGGTCAGGTGCCGTGTGCCGTTATTTGTGTTACGCGGACGTTGCCTCCTCTGGAGACCACGTTACCCGCTGGGCACACGGTCTTTATGTACCCTCATCAAGAGTAAGATTGAACAGCCACTTATAAATTATTTCTGGAAGCTCCTTCCAGATAATGTTTAGATGTTGCAACTTCCCACTAGGAAAGAGACTTGAAGATACGCACGCTCCTGCAAGCAAGGTGTACTTATTAGACTTGAACCTATTCGGGCTTATGGCAGACTGCTTAGAAATCATTAGGAACATAACATGTTGGCCAAAATTCTCGAGCTCTCGCCTGCATAGCGAAAATGCGAGCAAAACGTAACCGTTTCAATCGCAATTAAGCTAGTTATTACCAGCAAAATGATAGAATGCAAAAAAAGGTTTGAAGTTATTCTAGGCGATGGATGCCAAGCACTTTTACCGATAAACGTGTGTTCAAATCTCAACCCTCAATTGCAGAACCTAAAATCAAGCTTCTTCTGTCAAAATAACCTCAAAGCAAGCCTTAATTCAGGTGCGGGGGGTGGGATTTGAACCCACGAACCTCTACAGGATAGGCGCCTCAGGCCTACGCCTTTGACCATGCTTGGCAACCCCCGCCTTCAGCAAGCAAACGTTCTATCATCTAATTTAGAGTATGAATTAAATCTTGCCTTCGGCGACAACAGAAAGCGTAAACAGCCTGAAAACTGTTACACTATTCTGAAGTCTTCTTTGACTGTCGTCAAGACCACATGTGTGTTCGTACGTTCTACGTGTGGCAATGAGAGAATGTGCTTTGTGAATTTGCTTAATTCTTCACGGGTTTTGAATTTGGCTATTATTGCAGCATCAGCCATCCCGGTAAGGTCGTACACACAGCATACGTTTGGCATTCTGGCTATCTCGCTCTCTATTTCCAGAAGCCGCCCCTTCGACACCGTGATCTCGGTTACAACGGTCAGTTCATAGCCCAGTTTTTCATGGTCCAGAACGGCCGTATAGCCTTTGATGATGCCTTCATCTTCCAACTTCTTTGTCCTTGCAAGTGCTGTTCCAATGGAGATGCCACATTGCTTGGCAACCTGACGGGACGAAAGCCTAGCGTCGGCAACCAAGGATTTCAATATTTTGACGCCTGTCTCATCCAGATCCATAACGACTCACAACCAACTGCACATTCATTCAACATTCCAATCAACTATTTAACATTTGCTTACAAATTTTGCAACAAAGTTTATATTCACACAGCACAGTCTGTCTCTATCATAAATCTGTTCAGTGGGAGAAAAGCGAGTATGCGTACAAGGACACAGGCGACAGAACACTTTGACGTGTACCTGAAACTCATGAAAAGCGCCGACTACGTGCTCCTCCACTTCACAGACCTCCTTGGAGGCTTAAGAGGCCGCACGATACCTGTTGAAAAAGCTGAAGAAGCACTCAGAGAAGGAGTGACGTTCGACGGTTCATCGATGATAGGCGGATCACACGTTGAAGACAGCGACATGATCATGAAACCCGACCCTTCAACCTTCACAGCAGTCCCGTACTATTTCTACAACAAAAGCGTCGCAGCCTTCATCTGCAACATACAACGGCCAGACGGAAAACAATTCGAAGGCGACCCCCGCCATATACTCAACAAATGCCGCGAAGAGACACTGAACGACGGCTACGAACCAACAGCAGCAGTAGAGCTTGAATTCTACTTGGTCCAAAAGAACCCGGAAGGCCTCATCGAACCAGTCGAGAAGCATGTCACTGAAAAACAGAGATACTTTGACGTATCACCAGACCGAGACCTCACCGAAGCATATCGAATGGACCTCAGCAACGCGTTGGCAACGATGGGAATCACCGTAGAAAGACAACATCACGAAGTAGGCTCAGCCCAGAACGAAATCACCTTCAAATACTCAAACCCAACCACAACAGCCGACAACGCGGTGCGCTATAAGTTCGCAGCCAAAGCAGTGGCAGACAAGAAATACGGATGGACGGCCACGTTCATGCCTAAACCATGGCAAGGCAAAGCAGGAAGCGGCATGCACATACACCTAGGCCTAGTCAAAGCCAGAACGGGAAAGAACCCGTTCTACGACCCCAAAGGCTACGCGTACACCTCACAAGAATGCAGATACTTCATCGGAGGCATACTTGAACATGCAAGAAGCCTCTGCGCAATAGTTGCACCTTCAGTGAACAGCTACAAAAGACTCGTACCAGGATACGAAGCCCCAGTCTACATAGCATGGAGCAGAAGGAACAGGTCAGCACTGATAAGAGTACCAGCATTCTCCCCCGAGAAAGAAAAAGAAGCGAGAATAGAGTTCCGATGCCCCGACCCGCTCTGCAACCCTTATCTCACGTACGCAGCGGCTCTTGAGGCAGGAATGGAAGGCATAAGAAAGAAAATTGACGCCGGCGAACCCACAGACCTGAACATCTATCATCTAAGCGAAGAAGAACGCAGGAAACTCGGCGTCAAAGTCCTGCCAACATCGCTGAAGGAAGCGTTAGAAGAATGGAAGAGCGACGACATCTGCGCAAGAGCATTAGGAAAGGAAGCTGCAGAAAAATATGTTACGCAGAAGATGCAGGAATGGCGCGAATATGAACAGCATCAGCCGAGCAGTGGAAACGAAGTGACATTATGGGAACAGCAGAAGTATCTCTACGCATAGAACGCCGCAGTCAAGCGCGAGCCTTTAGACCCTTGGCTTCTGCAACAAATCCTCCATCTTGGCCTTCTTAAGCAAGCTCACATGCTTGACAAGCTCGCCCACAACTGCCTCGAAGACCTTCTTTCCTTTCTTAACCGAGGCTGTTGACGCTTTCGCGTAGACCCCTGAGCTTGTCTCGTCAACTGTGCTCAGCGGCAATGTTATGCCCTCTCCGTGCAACACATGTTTCCTGACTTCCTCATCCACAAGTTTGTCCATATCAACAAGGTCCGCATGCAACACCAAGTTCATGGAAGTTTCTTCTGCCCCAGCATGCCGCCTCTCCTCAGGCTTGAAAAGATCCGGCAGAAGCTTCGGCGTTGCTGTCCACCACTGGAACACTGTTACGAAAATTCCTTTTTCCCTGAGTTCCCTTGCGAGTTCCGCGAGAGAGGCTAGGTTGCCGCCGTGACCGTTGACTATCACGACCTTGTGCACACCGTAATAGTTTAACGAGAGGCACACTTCTTCAACGTATTTTTTGAAGCTTTCAGGCGATACCGAGATTGTTCCCCAGAATTGTTTATGATGGGCACTCACGCCGAAAGGAATAACTTGCAGACACAAAACTCCCGTTCGTCTAGCGGTCTCTTCGGCAATACCCTTAGCTATCAGATGGTCTGTACCTAATGGATTAGCCGGCCCATGCTGCTCGTTTGAGCCCACAGGAACGAGGGCGACATCGTTCTTGGACAGGTATTTCTTGGCATCAGGCCAACTCATCTCGTACAACAATACCTTCTGAGCCTTCATTTTCATCACGAAATCGTTTTATTACAAGCTCGTGAATATAAGGTTGCGGTTTGAACGGTGACGGCGTTTGAAAGCAGTGATTCTGGCAGGTGGATTCGCCACAAGACTGAGACCACTCAGTTGTACCAGACCTAAAATCCTTTTCCCAATAGCAAACAAACCATTGCTACAATGGACTTTTGAAAGACTTG
>Ga0315282_10007476_pt1 | contig 17920 bp, 17 predicted proteins | sample YL17G07_20_MG_FD_203693 | JGI IMG/M metagenome (GOLD analysis project Ga0315282, IMG submission 203693) | Sediment microbial communities from Yellowstone Lake, YNP, Wyoming, USA - YL17G07_20 | ecosystem: Environmental > Aquatic > Freshwater > Lake > Sediment | place: USA: Wyoming | collected... | reverse complement strand
GTTGACCTTCGTCGAGCGCGCCCAAAATCCTCTTGAACAATAAGGCGTCTTGGTTGACACTTCTCACGCATAGAGTGTCTCACAAGGCATGCAAATAGTAAATGTTATTTTGCGGCACTCACTTAGCTCCGCCTCCGCCTGCTGACGCCCCTGTAAGACCGGGTTCTTGTCGTCTGCCATCGTTGATCTGTTCCAACCCCTTCACGCGCCTGAAACTGATTCAGGCCACTGCTGGAACCTCCCCCTCCGGAACGCTCAAGCGTTACTTGTCCCGGAGAAGAACTTCCCAATTACTGCTTGATCCGGGTGTAGGACGACACCTCGGTCTGTCCCACCGAGCCATTCAGGCGGGAGAGTTGAACGTCGTAGTGAACGGGAAATCCTCCCCCATCGCTGATGTTCGCAGCTTGGATGGCCCCGAAGAACGCCCCGTGCGCCCCGCCGCCGCCCAGGGTCATCGTAGCGAGGGGGGCGGTGATGGTCGCAGAGACGTCGCCGTTCCCAGCCACTTTCGCCGAAGTGCCGGCAAAATTGATCTGGCATTGTTCCGGTTTGATGCTGAGGCCGTTAAGGATTCCGTTGCCCTCGATGTCGAGCGTGGATTTGACGTTCAAAACCACGTATCCGTTAATGGTTATGGATGCGGTGCCCTGAAAGTTGAGGTTGTCAATGTCATAGTACACAGGGCTCGCGGGGTTTGCCCCCCCGTATAGGGTTACTGAGCCGCCGCCGTTGCTCGGCGAAAGAACGCTGACCAGGTAAGGGTTGGACTTGCTGCCGTTGCAGGTCTGCCCGGTAATGCAAGGATAAGAGTAAGTGGAGTTTCCGGGAGCGATGGTCACCGGGGGAGGACCCGGGGAAGGAGATGTGTTATCCGACGAGCTTACTTGCGGAATTGTGCCATTGGTAAAAGAAGGAGCGGTGCCAGGAAAAGTAGCGCCCGACTGACCACTTCCCGGGAAGGTGGGAACCGCCGGGGCGGTGACGTAAGGAGCGTGGAGGATAACGGAGCCGATGATGTTCCCGGCGGTGGGCCCCCCGCAGGCCGGACCCGTACAACAACTCGAGGGGACTAGGGAGGGGTTGGCGTTACCGATGACGACATTGCCGTAGACCGTTGGATTTGATGTCATGCTGACGTAGCCATTCGCGCCGATATTGGCGCCGGCTCCGAGCACATTGGTAGTGGAGGAGTCGCACGCTCCTGAGGCCACAGAAGCGTTGCCACCCCCGTATTGGCCTAAGGCCGAATTATAGGCATCGGTACACGTCCCGGCGCTCCCCACCATCGTGACCGAGCAGTAACCATAGAGCGCGTTGCCGAAACTGGGGCTGTAAATAGGTTGGATAATGGCCTGCTCCTCCGCCGTAGCAATGGCCCCAGTTTGGGATGACTTGCCAGTCCACTCACCCTTGGAGGTAATCAGCCACGTTTCCATGGGAGCGGGGTTAACGGCACAACTAGGGCAGTATACGGTCTCGTAGTACAGCAAGTAAGCGTTCACATGGAATAGCCCGGAGTGGGTCGAATCTCCGGTAACCCGCACTCCGTTCCCGCTGTTGTTCAGGTCACTCGCAAAGGCCGTGGCGATCGCGGTGCCACTGCCATTGGTTATTCCTGAGGGGAAATTTGATGAGCCGCTGCCGTAGCCGATCAACTGCACCCGGCTGTTGAGGGTGGCACAGTTGGCCTTGCACAGCACAGGATTAGTGTTCGAAGTATAGAGGCTCCACGGACCACCGTCGGAAGTGACGTTGTAATCGGTGCCGGCGCCTGCGACGGTCCCAGGAACCGCCGAGTAGTGGGTGCTGCGAAACCAGTTGAGGGCAGCGTCAATTCCTGCCTTGGCCACATAGTCCGCCTGAGTGTCGAGGGCGTAGTTGGTGCTGGCAATCGTCTCCGATCGCGCGGTAAAGACCAAGGCGGCGGAAAGCAGTGTTAGAACTAACATGACCAGCAGGACCAGAATCAGGGCAACGCCCGATTCCTGATAGGCTCGGAAGCGACCCACCTCTCGACGTCGGTTACTCATTACCCTCTCCTCCTTGCTGTGGCGCAGGCGTCTCGCCCGTGAGGGGCCATGACCAAGATGGCCATGCCACGGGGACGATTAGAAATAGTAGTTCGAGATCGGGCTCGAAAATGCCATGGGCAACCCGACCGGCATCGGAGGCAGGAAGCTTTCCCCGCCGGTTTGATTGATGGACACCGCTGCCCACAGGTTCACGGGCCGAATCTGGGAAGCCATCGTGTAGTATTGCACCACGTTCTGGGCTTCCAAGCTTGAGGGGTTCACGGCCACACTGATGTTAATACCCACCGTCCCCACAACGCTAATGACATTGGGCACCACGGTTACGGGCACCGTGTTGAAGGTAAACATGGACTTCCCGGTAGGACCGACAGGGTTCGATCCGGTAATGTCCTGGTAGATTACATTGTTGACCAGCGGATAGGCGTGCGTTATCGTTTGCCCAGTCGCGTAATTCACCGGGGTAACGGAACGATAGAGCGTGTAAAGGTTGTACGAGTTGCCGTTGATGGTAACGGACGTTAGGTTGCCGGCAGAAGTGGGATTATACAGGCTATAGACCACGTAATACAGGTTGCCGGAGTTGTTAGAATCCCCGTAATACATGGCCAGCATGTGGTCGCTCGAAATCGTAATGTTAGACCCATTGTAGGAAACCGTTTGCCCTTGCAGGATCCCACTAGGGAAAGGGTATTTGTCACTCAAAAAGCCAAACGGACCGGGGGTCCCGCCTGCAGGGCAGCCTCCGCTTACATTGTTATGGCATTGCAGGAAGATGGCGGAAATTTGATTGGCGCCAGTGCACTTGGTATAACCGGAGAGCGCTGCGTTGCTGGTGGCTTTGACCTCAACCTGCTCGAACTCCGAGCCCGAGTCCACAGACAGATAATCGCCGGGGTTGATGCCGACGATGCTGCCGAGGGTCACGCACTGCGCGGTTGGGCTGGCGGTGATGACGGCGCTGGAGGTGGTGGAACTGGTGAATTGGGGGTTGAAGCCCGCTTGGCCAATCTCCTGCGCCATTGCTTGCATTGCCGCGCGCGCCCCTTGATTGGATTCGGAGACCACGGCGTTGGCCTGGAAACGGCGCTGTACCTGTAAAAGGAAAAAGAAGATGGGGCCCATCACCACCCCGATAATGGCTACGCTGACCAATGCCTCAAGGAGTGTGAAGCCCTCGGAACCGTGGCGAGTCAGGCGCCGCCCGAGACGAGAGGAAAAACTATCATCTCGCCGCGCCCTCTCGACGCTCATCCAGCGATGACGTTTCCTGCCGCCTGGCACGTTTTCGCCTCTCATGGCTACCCTCGATTGGACCCGCACTAGCATTGCGTTCGGCAAATAGGAGTACTTATGCGACATGCATCAATCTGTTGTAGCGCCGGGCTTTAGCCCGGCATGTGCCGACCTAAAGGTCGGCGCTACAGGTAAACGCATTTTCCAAACGCAACACTAGTTCGGGCTTGAAACATAGGACGATAAAACCACTACGGGGCGCGGCCCTACCGTAGCGACATAGGACATCGAGTAAACCGCCACTGTGATCTGCTTCAAACCCGGCGTACTCCCGAACGTGTTGGCGTCGGTAATCTGCCACTGGCGAATATAGCCAATCTTTGTAGTATTGCTATACGCGGCGGCGCAACTTGTCTCCTGGATCTGATTCCCATACACATCAAGAAAATCCATGTAACCGATGCTGGACGACCCGCCGGTTGGGCAGCTCGTCTGCAGCGGACCCGAGGCTCCTCCGGCCAGCAGTCCGGTGTACCATCCGGTAGCGCTGATCCCGCTCGTGTTACAGGCCGGGTAAGTGGACTGCTGCGTGGAGTTGGTCTGGGTGCAGTTTGACCAACTCATCGTGCTACTGGAGGTGGCGACCGCGGCCAGAGCCATCAACCCCTCGAGCTTATCCTGGGCGTAGATGGTGGCGCGCGTAGTTTCCATGCCTTGGTTCTTGCTGGTAGTGGTGGCAAGGAACGCCACAGCTCCCATCGCGAAGACCCCGGCGGCAGCAATAGTAACTGCCACCAGGGTTTCCAGCAGGCTGAATCCGCGCTCGCTCCTCATCATTTCCGCCTCACTAACGCGTTGTAGCGCCGACATCACGGCGGCGACGCGGCACTATCGCATGACCCAGGTGCCCGAGCTGCTGTAATTCCAGGTCTGGACGGCGCCGCCCGATGACACTGTCACAGCGTCGACCATTCCGCTCTGGCCCTTAATGTAGATTGCCAACCCCCCGCTCGCCAACGCGCTAGCCGTGTTGTCAACTGGCAGGCCGCGGGTATTGAAGTAAAAATAAAAAGCGCCGGTGCAAATCGATGGGTCTGCCTTGACAGGAGAAGGAAAGGCGATAATCCCCGTAGGCCGGCAGTTATAAATCGTGTTTCCATTCTCGAAATATTGAGTTCCGGATTCATAGACCGGCGGGCTCTGCGCCGAGTAGGCGACGGAGCCAGGAGTACTGAAGGGATCGTAAGAGGTCTGGGTGAGCTGCTCCATGACGTAGGTATTGGCCGCGGGATCGACGTCCAGCCGATACGGCGTGTATTGGGAAGCTGCCCGCACGCGTACCGCACTCATGTAAGACGACAAGGCGCCGGAGTCGGAATGAACCCGGTAGGCCCTTTGAAAGTTCATCAAGGAGGGCAGCGCCATGGCGGTAATCACCATGCCGATGGCCGCCACCAGCATGACCTCAATTAGCGAGAATCCTGCTGTTGCGCGTCGCTTCACGGTCAGGGCACCCTCCTTCCTGAGGTTGTTGTCTCCGGTTTGCCAGCGTGCATCCCGATCCCGATCTCGATCCCACCGTCGCAACCGGGTCTCCACTTGAAGTAGTGGCCCCACAAACTCCTGTCGCGCATTGTGGGGTTACGAACGTGTCCTCTGCAATAGTACCCGAGTACCATGAGGGGCTGCGTATTATTTTGGGATTCCTCATCGGAAACCCTCTTTGTGTAAGAGTATACACCAGCTCGACAGGTCTTGGACGGCGACACTGAAACAACAGAGTTGAGCGAAATGGTGGCGCGTGCTAAATTGGTATTCGCGATTGCGCTGGAGTGGCGGAATTGGCAGACGCAGCAGACTCAAAATCTGCCGCCGGTCACCCGGCATGGGGGTTCAACTCCCCCCTCCAGCATTTTGCGCTCCCACCACGGCTCGCTTCAGGACCGCAATCCTGAGAATCCAAAGCTCGCAGCTTGTAAAGTCGCAGCCACATCGCCTTCGCTGTGGGAAGTGGAAACGAATGCAGCCTCAAATTGCGAGGGGGGAAAGTAGACGCCCGATTCCAAAAGGGAGCGGAAGAACAGCCCGTAGGCCACCGTGTCCGCTTTCTTAGCGCTGGCGTAGTCGCTCACGGAGTTCGGGGTAAAGAAGGCTGTAAACATTGAGCCGGCGCGGTTTACTGTCAAAGGCACGCCCAGTCGCGCCGCCTCGGCGATCAGCCCCTCAGTCAGCTTGCCCGTTAGTGAATCCAGCCGCTCATAGAGCCCGGGGCGCCGCAGGATTTCGAGCGTCTTCAGCCCTGCCGCCACGGCCAAAGGGTTACCCGAAAGCGTTCCCGCTTGATAAACCGGTCCTGCCGGGGCCACGAGATTCATCAAGCGCGCTTTGCCCCCGTACGCCCCCACGGGCAAGCCGCCGCCAATGATTTTGCCGAGCGTGGTCATGTCAGGGTCAATCTTGTAGAGTTGCTGTGCCCCCCCATAAGCAACGCGAAAGCCTGTCATCACCTCGTCGAAAATCAGGACCGTTCCCTGCTCTTGCGTCAAGGCCCGCAGTCTTTCCAGGAAGCCTTGCCGCGGGGGCACGCACCCCATATTGCCGACTACCGGTTCCACGATCGCTGCCGCCAGCTCATGGTGATGCACGCGGAACGCTTCCTCCAACGCCGCTGAATCGTTGAAAGGCGTCGTCACGGTAAGTTCTGCGAGCGCACGGGGCACGCCGGGACTATCGGGCAAACCTAGGGTGGCCACTCCCGAACCTGCCTTCACCAACAGACTGTCTCCATGGCCATGATAGCAGCCTTCGAATTTCAAAATCTTGTCACGTCCGGTCGCCGCCCGCGCCACGCGCAGCGCTGAGAGCGTCGCCTCCGTGCCGGAATTCACCAGCCGTACTCGTTCGACGGAGGGATAAGCCTCCACAATGCGCTCAGCCAACTCCACTTCCCGTGGCGTGCAGGCGCCGAAACTGGTCCCCGTTTCCAACGCTTTGGCCAGCGCTTCCACCACCTCGGGGTGGGCATGACCCAAAATCAGGGGCCCCCAGGAAAGCACATAGTCGATGTAACTCTTGCCGTCGACGTCCGTCATCATTGCGCCTTTGCCGCTGGCCACGAAAATGGGATCACCGCCCACGGCCCGGAATGCGCGCACCGGCGAATTCACTCCGCCCGGCATTAGCCCCCGGGCCTTGGCAAAAAGCACCTGAGATTTGGTCGGCATGGGTTTGGTTCCTGATTGGAAAAGCGGATCATGAGTGCGCATAGCGGCGCACGCGCCGGGTCAATGGCCCGTCAGTTTTGAGTCGCCGGCGGCATTTCGAAGATTTCGCGCAGCCGCCCCACGCCCCTTTTCAGCAGCGCGCGGGCCAAGTCCACCGGAAGGCGCGCAATGAGCCGCGGATAAGACTGCGAGCCTTCGATGAGATGCTGCATCACTTCGAGAAACCTATGGCTGTGCCTCCCGCACTCTATCATGCGCGTGGTAACGCCGCCACCGAGTAACTCTCCGTGATAGAACACCCTCGCCAGCCGCGCCCCCAGCGCCAATGCTCTGCCGAATTCGTTCCGCACTCGCTCCGGGTAAACTTGGGGGAGGCGCTCCAGCAAAGCCTCGGCCAACAGGTCGCCGGAACGCATGGCGTAATAAATCCCTTCGCCCGAAATGGGATCCACCAAGCCGGCGGCATCTCCCACCAAGGCCCACCCCTGCCCTACCAGCCGCAGGCTTCCCCAACTTTCCACGGAAAGCGACGGCAACAAGTGGCTGAATACTCGCTGCGGGTCCGGAGCATAGCCAAACTTCTGCATGAAAGCGCTCAGCCGGTCACGCAGCGCGGCCATGGGCTCCTCGCCGGCCTTTCCACAGATGCCCACGGAAACGTGGTCCGGCCGTGGAAAGGCCCAGGCATAGCCTTCAAATTTCTCGTAAAACTGCACGCGCAGCACTTCGCACGACACGGGCAAGTAGTAACCGAAGGTCAACATGAAGTCGCGCGGGAGAAAATCTTCTGCCAACGTCTGCCGCAGCCGGCTGCGCGCGCCCGCCGCCAACACCACAAAATCCGCGCGATAAGTTTTCCGGCCGCCGGTAATTTCCCAGCCGGCGTCCCTTCGCCGCAGCCGCAGAACCCTGTCGGCCACAATTTCCGCGCCCGCGTCCTCGGCGCGCCGGAGGAGCAAGTGATTCAGCGTGGCGCGCGAGTAGACCGCCAGGGGCACGCGCAGGTGAAGACGCAACGCCGCGCCCGTGGGAGCGAAAAACTCCGCGTCGTGCAGCAAATTCCCGCCCCCGGCCGCCTGCGCCAGGAAGGGATAACGCCGCAAGACCTTGTGGGTGAGCCCGCCTCCGCAGGGCTTCTCCCAGCCGATTTTTTCTTCGAAGACGAGCACGCGATGCCTGCTGTTGCCCGGGTTCCGCAATCCCCAGCCTTGCGCCAACTTCTCGGCGGTCGTGGCGCCCGCCGGCCCGCCTCCGATTATCACGATACTGTGCGTGTTCATTTCAGCAGCTCTGCGGCGGATTTCTCACCCAGGGCTTGGAAGGGCGAAGCGTGGTGAAAAATCCGCACGAACTCCCCCCAACAATCCCGGAACGCAATTCCCTTCCCTTGCCACATAGTAGCTTGCAACAACCGACCGCGGTAGGGCAAGGCCTCTGCCTTCAACAAACGCCCCACTCTAAGTTCGCGAATTCCCCTCCTTGCGCGCCGTGACGCCTCAGGGCAAAATGGGGGAGATCATTCTTGCGTCTATGATTATTCATCCACGCGCGCCTTTCAACTTTAATCAAACGCTGCGGTTTATCCTGAGCCCGCCCGCCTTGCTCAACGGGCGCCAGTTTGCGCCCTTGTTGGATTACTTTGTGGAGGGCGAATACCGCCGCGTGCTGGAACTCGGCGACCAACTGATTCTCTACGGAGTGCGCGAGGAAGGGCGCACGGCCAACCCCGCGCTGCGGGTCCGGGTTTTGGCGGGGCCGGACAATGATCGCACGCAGCGGGCCGTCGCCAGTGAGGTGGCACATCAATTCTCCACTAACCTTGATCTTCAGCCATTCTATAAGCTGGCGGAGGCGGACGCGGTGCTTCGCCAACTCATCGTTCACTTCCGCGGCATGCGGGTTCCGCTCGCCCCTCGAGTTTTTGAAGTTCTCCTTTCCGCCATCATCGAGCAGCAGGTGAACCTGTCGTTTGCGCACAAAGTGAAGAAAGCACTAATTGACGCGTACGGGCGCTGGGTAGAATTCGAAGGCCGCCGCTACAGCGCCTTCCCGGAGCCTGCCGCGCTGGCCATCACCACCCCGCGCGAACTGCTGCGCCTTCAGGTTTCCGGCCCGAAGGCCCGCTACATCATTACCATTTCACGTCTCGCCCTCGACGGCACGCTCGACCTGGAAAACCTGCGGCAGCTTGAGCCGGCGGTGGCCCACGAAAAACTCCTGGAGCTGAAGGGCGTGGGGCACTGGACGGCGCAGTACGTGGGGCTGCGCGCGCTTGGGCATTTGGACTGTCTGCCCGCCGCGGACGTGGGCTTGCAGAAAGTCATCCGGCATTTCTACGGGTTACGCAAGCAGCCAACCCCCCAACGCGTGCAGAAAATGGCTCGGGCATGGCAAGGTTGGCGAAGTTACGCCACCTTTTACCTCTGGCTGACCTATTGGGAAAGTGCCGAATGGAAAAACCAGGTCCGGCAGGAAATCCGGGCTCAAGGGCGCCACAGAGACGCAAAACCCAAGTCGTGAAAAGCGAGCATAGCGCATCTTTTCACGAATGCTTCCTGGGGTTGTCGTAGCTTTCCGATCAAGGGAGGTTGAAATGAAACGAGCATCTTGCTGGGCAGCAATGCTGACGACTTTTGCGGTAGCTTTTGGGGCGGCAACGAGTCAGCGCGGGTTGCTTCAGGGGTTTCTGCTAAAAGACGGCCGCACGGTGTTTCCTATTGGGATTTATGAGATGCCGAAAACCGACGCCGAGCTTCAAACCATGGCCAAGGCAGGCATGAACATTGTCCGGTGCAGTAATAAAGAAGATCTGGACCGGGCGAAGAGGGCCGGGATGATGGGATGGGTCCCCTTGCCCCTGCAATCGACGGACGAGGGAAAAGTCCGGCAGTTAGTCGAGGAGGTCAAGGATCATCCGGCGCTGGCCGCGTGGGAGGGGCCGGATGAACTGGTTTGGGGCTTTACCGCTGCCAGCAGCTTGTATCGCGAGGGCATTTACAAGACACAACGTGAATGGTGGATGCAAACTCCTGATGCGGTGGAGTACTCCGAGGCGCAGGCCCGGAAAGTGATGCCCCGGTTGATTGAAAATATCCGCCTGGTACGAAGCCTGGATGGCAGCCGGCATCCGATCTGGATGAATGAATCGGCGCGCAGTGACATGAAATTCATTCGCGAATATGTCGAACATGTTGATATCACCGGTTGTGATGTGTATCCGATCCACACCGGGCAACGGCGTCCCTTCATTCTCGGCGACTATACTGACCGTTATCTGAGCATCGGAGAAAACCGGCCGGTCTGGATGGTGCTGCAAGGGTTCGCCTGGCATGATTTGAACATCCCCGGCAACACGGAAAAAGCCGCCTACCCTTCCTTTCCTGAAACGCGACTGATGGCCTACTCCGCAATGGCTCACCGCGCCCAAGGGATTTTGTATTGGGGAACCTTCGCGATTCCCGCGGACACGGGCGCCCAGTTTCGCGATTCGATCTACGCCATGACCAGTGAGCTTGCAAAACTCCAGCCTTTCCTCACGGCCCCGGAGGAGAAGAGCGTGCACATTGTGCTGACGGAGTCAGGGGAGCGCCCGGAAGTGGGTGATAGAGGAGTCCGATGGATGGCGCGAGCCGCCGGCTCCGAATGGCTCATCGTCCTGGTCAATGAGGACGACCGCCATCACATGGGCGTGGAAGTAAAGGGTTTGGAGGCGCTCAACGGCCGGCAACTGCAACTCCTTTACGGCACGGAGAGCACCACCGTTCGAAAAGGCGAATTTATCACGCGATTGATGTCCCTGGAAGTGAAGGTGTTTGCGACCAGCCGGAACTGGGAGAACGCATGGCCAACCGGAAGAGGATTCAACGGCGAGCCATCGCCCCGGCCCTGAATATAGCCGGGGCAGTAAGCCTGGTTTCCCTGACCCAGGCCGTTGGCCGGGCTGAGTTAGGACGCCCCCTTGGGGCTGGAACGTAGCGGCGGGTTTACCCCGCCATTTCCTCGGATCTTTCCACGTGCCCCGTATCCCGTATTTCAACAGCGGGTGTAGCGCCCCGATGCATCGGGGCGGTTCGTCCCCAATCGACAACAAAAAGTCGCGGACCTGCAAAACAGGGCCGCGCTATGCTTGCTGCGCTGACAGTGCGGGACCAGGCGTGAGAAGAGTCCGCGCAGCAAAGCGCTGACCATGGCGTACCCACTCCCCGTGCAGGAATTGGCGCTAGTCAAGCGTGTTCCGGCCTAAGAGGGTGGTTGGCCCATAGACTCGGGTGCCGATTCCGCCAGCGAGCGGGCAATCTCCCTGGCGATTTTTCGTTCGTCTTCGGGCAGGTTGGCCAATACCGATTCGTCGTGGGTCTTGGCCAGTTCCAAACCGGGTTTGAGGAATTGCAGACGCGCTCGGAGTTCCTCGGGGTCAGCCTCAAGAAGGGCATCAACCAGACGGCTCGTGTCGTCAAGTGACGCAACCCTGGAGGCTGCACGTATCATGTCAAGCCTTGCCTCAAGCCGAGTATCCAAAGATGCTTCGCGAGGTTCGAGTTCATGGAATCGACGGACCCATCCGAGCGCTTCATCAACCCTTTTTTTCGAGAGGAGCAGACGCACTGTGGACTGAAGACCTTTGTGGACATAAGGCAGAATGCCGCTTTGAGCGCACAGGATGTAATCTCCGGGGGCTTCTTCGAGCTTTCCCACTTTCTCGTGAGCTACTCCTCGATAGAGGATGATTTCGGTTCGAAACTCCTCTGGGAGTCCGGTGTTCTCAAGCGATACGTTGAAGTCCTTTAGGGATTGGTCGTACTGACCAAGATTAACACGTGCTTTTCCGCGAAACGCAGGGGCCCTCGCGACTACTTCCGCAGGGGCACCGTCGAGATTCATCGCCGCAGTGTAGTCCGCAATCGCGCTCTGGAAATCACCCAATTGGCCTTTCGATATACCACGGCTGAGGAGGGCCCTTGCCACCATTTCCGCCGGAGCACCTTGTAGCTCCACGGCTGCCGTGAAGTCCGCCATCGCGCCCTGGGAGTCGCCCTGTTGGCCCTTGGTCAAGCCACGGCTGACCAGGGCTCCGGCCACTTGCTCTGCCGGAGCGCCCTTAAGCTCCACGAGTGCGGTGAAGTCCGCCATCGCACCCTGGGTATCGCCCAGTTGGTCTTTGGCGACACCCCGGCTGACGAGGGCAGTGGCCACCAGTTCTGGCGGAGCGCCCTTGAGCTCCACCAGCGCGGTGAAGTCCGCCATCGCGCCCTGGGTATCGCCCAGTTGGCCTTTGGCGACACCACGGTTGACGAGGGCAGTGGCCACCAGTTCTGGCGGAGCGCCCTTTAGCTCTACCACCGCAGTGTAGTCCGCAATCTCGCCCTGGGGATCGCCCAGTTGCGATTTCGCGACGCCGCGCATACTCAAGGCCAGTGAGCGCAGTGCAGCAGCTAGACGAGGTCTTTTCAGAATCTGGTCGGATTGCTCTCTTGCCTCGGCGTACCTCTGACTTAGTGCAAGGCACAGCCCATAGAGTACACGTATTTCCATATTTTGCGGGTCTTTTGCCAGCGCCTCTGAATAGCTCTTCAGTGCGCGTTCCAGCTCGCCTTTCTGGACGAGACGGCCGGCCAGAACCGAGTAGCCCAGAGACTCGAACCTCGCCATGGACTTCACTTTGGTACCAGCTAGCTCGGCGAACAGCCCGGCTGCGGACGGCCAGTCGCCTGTTGTGATGTACGCATCAGCTATACGTTCTAACTCTCTGCTACGCTCGGTGGGTTCCTCAAAGCTTGCTGCGTAGTACTCGGCATCCCGCAGCGTTTGTCCGGCCAATCCAACGAAACCGCCCGATTGATAGGCATGAAATCGGTCCCAGCGTTCCTGGTAGAGGCGCCTCCTCTCTTCCACCGAAAACCAGGCACGAAGGAAGTCAATGAACAGCTCGATGCGCCGGCGAGCCACCGGCACATAACGCATCCAGTACCACACGCTGAACATCTGGTCGGCGACGCGGTAGGTGGCCTTTCTGCCCTTTCCCCCTCCTTCCAGGGCTACGTATCGGGCTGCCTTGAGCCGCCCAAGTTGTGTGGTGACGACATTGAGGGGCAGGCGCGAGTGCTTGGAGATCTCGGCGGGGGCGGCCGCACCGTTCAGCCGGAGGAGCGCGTCCAAGGTTTTACTCTGCTGGCGCGGCATGTCTGCAAGCTCCTGCCGTAGCATCGGCGTAAGGCCGGCCACCGTCTCCCAGAGAGCCTGCACGGGCTCGCCAATCTCCCGTTGCGCGAGTATGTGGTAGAGCATGGTGATGAGCCGCGGGTTTCCTCCGGTAAGGACGGAAAGCGTCTGGACGTTCACCTTGGACCGTTCGAGCCGTGACAGAAACTCCCCATTGTCGTCCGCTTGCCCCAGCCGGCGCAGCATCTCAGCAACTTCTTCCTGGCTCAGCTCCGGCAATTCGACGGGGGAGAAAAAGTGGAAGAAACCTTTGTCGTAGCCGTATATATCCTGGAATAGCTTCACCGAAGTGGCGATGAGCATCAGGAATCCTTCTGTGCTCAGGCGCTTGCGAAAAGCCCTGTATTCACTGTCGGGCTTGCGATGTTTGGCTTCCCCGGCTGCGGTGTTGGGAAAGATGTGGTCGAAATTATCGATCAGGAGCACCAGGCGCTTACCGTGACGATTACACATGCTCCTCAGCCCGTCCACCAGGAGGGCGGAGCTCTTTTCCTCATCGCGGATTTCCTGTGCCTGCCCCACGAGCTGCTGCGCCTCAGCCAACTTCTCCTCCACGGCGAGAGCTTGCAGCACCAATTGCCACAAATCGCGCTGCTTGTGGACGTAGTACTCCTCTTCGCGGAGCTGAACGCAGAACCACTTGGCGGATATTTCGGGGTCTTGGCGGATTCGGTCACGAAGGACTAAGAGCAGGGTCGTCTTGCCGATGCCGCGGGGCCCGGTAAGAATGTAATGCTGAACCGTGGCGCGGCCTTCTTGCTCTCGAATGGCCCCCAAGAAACGATCAAGAAACTGCTCCCTGCCGACCAAGGTCGTCTGCCGCTGCTCCGGTGGGAGTTCCCAAGGATCGTAGACGAATCTGGAAATGGGCATCAGTCTCAACTCCTAACGCTTTTTGGGCCGGAAGGTGCGGTAATATCGTTTCCACCAGTCTTTCATCGTACTCAGCAGGTAGTAATACTCGTTGGTAGGAGGGTCCAGAACGACATACCAGTCGTTTTCCAGGTCGGCCATGATTTCATCAAACTCTAGACCGGAAGCACCCTTTCCTCGTGCGCGGCGGTACGTGTCGTAAAGGCCACTCTGTGAGACTCGGCCAGCCGGGGCGTGCGCGATTTCCTGCAAAATGGCCACGGCCGCCCGCTCTCGGCCCGTGCCATAGCGCCGCAGGCGTTGGCGGTAGTGCTCAAAATAAGCGCGGCATGTGGGCCCTAAAAGGCGCCTTTGGTAGACATCATCAATATCCTGCGGGCTGAGCTCCCGATTTCGCAATTTCTCTTCCAGAATGAGCTGAGAAACCAGAAGATGGAGGAAGTATGGGACGGGTGGCGATATCAACTCGAATGCATGGGTTAAAGCCTCAGGTGTGAATGTCAGCTTGTATCTCTCCGCCAGGCCTGTGAGCATCGTCTCCGCCGCCTCTTTGCTGATGGCCTCGACGGGCACGCGGAAACAATCATTGAGCTTGTCTGAGACCTCTAGCCGCCGAAGAATAATGTCAATGCCGGTCGAGCCTCCGAGAATGAAGCGGAAACGCCTCAGACGGTCCTTCTGCTTCATTCGCAGCGAGCGGAACCATTCCAAGAATGCTCGTGCCCCATCGGCCCCGTGCTTCCTCTCAATGTTGTCGATGAACTGCGGGAATTCATCAACCATGAAGATGAGCGTGTCCTTAGCCTTTTCCATTTCCAAGATTAATGCTTTGGTGGTTTCCTTCCACGTATCGTGGATGAGGTCCTTTAGTTCAACCTCGAAGTAGTCCGTACGCACTTTATGGACTCGGGAGGTCAGGGAATCCATGAGGCCCGAAGGCAGGCCCTTTGCGGCGCTTAGATAGCTGCGAAGCTTGTCGTGCTCCAGGAGCGCGGCGATCAGCTCGGCTGCGAAACGCTCAGGGTCGTGGACGTCCTCGACGTCAAGATAGACGGGAAGATACCCCTCACGAGGCCGCTTGAGGACGTGGGCCATGACCCCCGTCTTTCCAAAACGGCGCGGGGCAACGAGGTAGATGTTGTTTGCCGCCAGCAGATCCCAAACACACTGGATGAGGTGTTCACGCCCGAACAGTTCGTCGGGTTCAGGTACCCCGCCGGGAAGGCTGCGAATAGTCATGTGGAGAAACCCCCTATTGCCGCGAATTGGTGAAAGTCGGCCAGTAGCAACAGATCTGTTGCTTTCATGGGTCGACGATAACAACAAATCTGTTGCTTGTCAAGGGGCATTCCGCCGGGCATTGATTGTACGGGACGTGTACTTGCAGAGCAGGGTTCGCGGTCCGGCCCTGCGGCTTTATGGGTCTCCACCTCCTCTCCGTCACCTCGCGCGGCGCACGGGCGGAAAAACGGCATACGGGAGACGGGACTCGGGGTTGGGGATTAGGTTCTGGGGACTGGATTCTGGGGTCTTTCCCTAACACGCGTGGCGCGGACCTCTGCGGTGTGAGGTCTGCGGCATTTCGAACTGCGGTCATAAGAACAGTGACGAGTGAAGAGTGAAGAGTGAAGAGAAACGCGGGCCGAAGTCATAAGAACGGTGACGAGTGAAGAGTGACGAGTGACAAGTGACGAGTGACGAGAAACACGATCCGACGTCCGAAGTCCGTTGCAAGGCAGAGAAGTTCTGCCATGCTCTGAAAACGAATCATATGTTTCGAGTTTCGAGCATATGGTCTATAATCGAGACATGCGTTTCCGCCAACCGCTTGACGATGTCTTCCGCACCGCCACTCGGGTGAAGATTCTTCGCCTTTTAGCCCGCAACCCCGGGATGATTTTTACGGGCCGGGAGATTGCGCGCAACATTGGGGTGGCCAGCAGCAATGTAAGCCTCGCTCTTGCGGGGCTGGAAGAGATCGGCGTGCTCGGCTTCGTGGCCAAAGGGCGCTCCTTGCTGTACCGGCTGAATACGCGGCACATCCTTTGTGAAAGGTTGCTACGTGACCTGTTTGCGAAAGAAGTCGGCAACCTCAACTATGTGCTCGACGAGCTTCCGCTTAACTGGCCCCGCGATATACGGAGCTTGATCTGTTACGGCAGCGTAGCGCGGGGAGAGGAGCAAATTTCGAGCGACGTGGATCTGTGCTTTGTGGCCCGAGACTCATCCAGTCGCCGCCGCCTGTTGCGAAAACTCGAGGAAGTGCAGGCTGAATTCTACCTCCGCACGGGGAACCGTTTTTCAGCATACGTGATTTCCGCCCGCAGTTTTGCCGTCCGCTATCGCAAGGGTCATCCCCTGATCCGCAGAATCGCCAGCGAGGGGCGGGTACTTCGGGGTGACTCCATAGGAGAACTGGTGAAATGAAGGCCAAGTCAAAAACCTCGGCGGTGCACTCCTCCCTGGCGGCGAACTATTTCAGGAAGGCTGGCGAGTACCGGGATTCGATGAACCAAGCTCTGGCTGACCGCCGCCCCAATGCCGCCGCCCTGAATGGAATTCATTGCGCCATTTCGGCCGCCGACAGCCTCTGTGTTTGTTTTCACGGGAAACGTAGTTCCAGCAAGGATCACAGCGATGCCGTCCGGCTGCTGGCGGGACTTTTCGCGGATGAGGAAGCTCGACATCAGGCGAACCGCCTGGGAATTATCCTGGCAAAGAAGAATCAGGTGGAATATGAGGAGCGCATGTTCTCACAGGCGGAGGCGGCAAGCCTGGCAAAGCAGGTTGAGCGCCTCTTCGCCTGGGTCGCGTCGAGAATGGGAAAGTAAACCCGGCTGCTGGCCCCGTCAACCGCCTCCCTGGCTCAGTCAACCACCCCCTGGTCCCCTCCTTATCAAGGAGGGGAATTTCAAACTCCCCTCCTCGGTTGAGGAGGGGTGGGGGGTGGTGCGTACAGGATCTAGCGCACCGGACAACCACCCCCTCCTCATCAAGGAGGGGAATCATGCCGAATTGTAGCCTCGATCTCCGATCGACGACGGCGACCGGAGACCGCCGCTACAACGACAAGCGGAAACCGGCGACCCACGATTTCCTACCGGCAGGAAATCGTGAGCTAATTTTGTAAAATCTTTTCCTACCGGCAGGAAAAGTGGCCAGAATCTTCTTGACAAGACCCCTGGGCTCTGAATTAGCCTGGGAGGGTGAGGACTGGGACCGAAACGGAGGCATCCGAAGGATGCCCCTACGCTGGGAAGAGGTGACGAATGACGATATTTGCCGGCGAGACACCGACCCGCAGGGCGCTGGAGCTGCAATCCGTAGGGGCGTCCCCGCGTGGACGCCCCTGAATGGGCAGGCACGAGGCCTGCCCCTACGTAGGGCGCAAAAGGCCGGTGCGAGATGGAAATAGAGATCAGGCAAGCTGACAAATTGTACTAGGTGCATGGCAACTTTATGTCCGTCGGAAACGCCCATGCCTAAAGCTGAGAACCTCCTGAAAACAAAAGGTCGGAAAATGGATTTTTCTACTCCCAAAGCTGAGAACATGCTGAAAGGAAATCCATTTACGAATAATCAGGTAAACACCGAGAACAGCATGACAAATTGGCCCGCGGAGGTGACGCCAAATAGTCGGTGCGGACAGGGAATACTCGCCGCGTGGGGCGCGGCCCCCCCTAAAGATGTTAAAAATGCAGATCGACCCGGCTATATGTATGAAAACAAAGGAACGAATGACAAAATGACCGATGCAAAAGATGACATTTTTACACAATCTGCACGGATTTTGCAAAAATTGACGGCTTTTTTTCGCTATTTGCGCGCTGGAAACGAATTCTTCCGCGTCAAAATGTGGATTCCCGATGGCAGCGAAGTGGGCCATACCGGAAGGCGCAGAATCGGGCAGGTGCGACAGCCCAACCCAAACGTGACACACTACCCCGTTTCGGTTATCGGCAGTGTCCGGTGAGAAGATGAATCGATTTGCGGCCTCAGAAGGTTTTCAATGGCCCCTTGAGCCGATGACCCGATGGCTCGATCACCCGATTCCTAGCCACTCAGTTCCGATGCGAGCATGCCCCATAAGGCGAGGCCCAGTCCCACAGCAAAGTGCGGTTGGACGAAGGCGAAGTAGATGAGAAGGATGAACCAGGGGATGAACACCAAGGGGGCATGGTGAAGAACGTAGTCGGTAACCAACAGGAGGAAGAACGCACCCAAGGCGCCGGCCACGCATCCAAGCAGACTCAGCACCCCGAAATGCTCGGGACGAACCCAAAAGCGATGAATACCCACGGCAATGAAAGAGGCTCCCGTCACGATCATGACGAG
>Ga0315282_10007475_pt1 | contig 17920 bp, 13 predicted proteins | sample YL17G07_20_MG_FD_203693 | JGI IMG/M metagenome (GOLD analysis project Ga0315282, IMG submission 203693) | Sediment microbial communities from Yellowstone Lake, YNP, Wyoming, USA - YL17G07_20 | ecosystem: Environmental > Aquatic > Freshwater > Lake > Sediment | place: USA: Wyoming | collected... | reverse complement strand
GGTAGAGGTTATCTTGTCCTCTCTACTACTCCTACTTCAAGGGATGTTATCCTTACAGGCACTCCACTTTCTTCTCCTTTCTCACTCTCTTCTCCTGGTTCATGGCAACTCATAGGTAATCCATTTGCTGCTCCTTGCACTCTTTCCTCAACATCTCCAATACTCCTTATCTACTTCTTCAATTCCACCACTTCTACATGGCAACCTGCCGATACTAATAATCTCCAACCTGGCATGGGCTATCTTGTCCTCACATCTTCTTCAGGAACTTTCACATTTACTTTAAAACCTTAAACAAAAAAGTTATAATAAAAGTAGTTAAGGGCAGGTGTAAAAGCCTGCCCTTATAATTACCACTTCAAAACCCTTTCAAATTTCAACGATTTGACCCCCGGAAAATCCACCACCTCACCCTGACTTTCGCAATGCAGGGGTGTTTACGTTGATGCTAGGGGGAAATTTTCCAAAGGACTACGACCATTCTGTAAGAATGCTCCTCATTTCTTTGAAGCAGGAAGCCTTCAGTTTCAACTAAGAGAGGAGGTCAAATAAATATTTCGTTTTTTCGAAAGTGATGCATTCAGGCATTTTGTAAATGCCTATTTTGAGGATTACGCTAAAAATTGGAACTTCGCCAAAATATCCATTTAGTAAATGACTATTTTAAGGTTTAAAGTGCATGTTTAAAAAAAATCCTGAGAGTGAAAATTTTTTTGTCCTTGATAGCCTCATTTTAGCCATTTTGTAAATTGCTAAAAACGAAAAGTTCCAATAAACTTGCAGTTTTGCCAAAATAAGCATTTAGTAAATGCTCATTTAAAGGCATAAAATACACAAATAAAAAATTTCTGGAAATAAGAGATTTTTTTGCTCTTGATGCACTCATTTTAGACATTTAGTAAAACACTAAAAATGAAAAACTGCAAGTTTTTCAGATAAATCCCAACAAACGCATATTACATAAAGGTTATTTTGCATTTTGTATAAAAGAGCATGGGGAGAATTTTTAGAGGGCACACTGTGTGCCCTACTTAAATAAGCTTGTTGCAAACTGTCACTAAAAACAGGGGGCAAAAATTATCTCTTCAAAACCCCCTCTAATTTGAATTAGAAAAAACAGGTGAGTGAATTATATCAAAACCTTCCGACTTACGCAACCTACCCCCCTCAAATTCGACCACTTTTTGACTATAGGAGATGGAACTCTATAAATTAACGAGTTCATGGAATTTTATGCAAAATATGCAATTTTTAGTGAAATCGTTTTCTTTGCGATCTAAAATATAATGCAATATCAAAATCAGTATTTTGTTATGCGAATATTATGAATTTGTTGAATTTTTGTTGAAATTAAACTATTTTATATTCACTTGCTATAACATTTAGTTTATAGAAAAGTTATATTTCAATAAATCTGCAAAATAAATTTTCCAGGCTGTTTTTGCTCAAGTTAGCGCGCTTGCAATTGTTGAAACATATTAGGTACGCATATAAACTTCCCGACGGCGAGCTCCTTAAAGTATCCCACAGGATAATAAACAGGAAGATATACAAATATGCTCAAAACGAATACAGGCATAAAGCATCCGAAACCCAAAGTATTGCGACATATTATAAATAATGCAATACTCAAGCTTGATAAAAAAGACTATGAAATCCTTTACGAGTTATATTTCAAAAATACTTCAATTCGTCAGTTAGCAAGGAACATCGGCGCGTCAAGAGCCACAGTGAGATGGCGAAGAGACAAAGCATTAAAGAGACTTAAGAAAATCATTTTAAAACAAGTGAAAATTAGAGATTAAAGGAACTTGAAAAAGATAACTCAAAAACTCCTTGCCATTATTGACAAAAATTTTAATTTGGCAATAATTAATATTGAGAATGTATTTTTACATCTAGGCAGCACTATTATAATTAGGCAAAGGAAGAGCAACATGAATGATTTAAACAAAAGAATTTACATGCAAAGTACTTCGGATATCATCCTAAATCAGTGGTATATCCGAGTCAAGTTCGGATACAAACAAGTTAAGTGAAATCGGAGGCAATAATGAAGTTTTTTATGTTAAAGGAGGATATTAAAATATGTTAGACTTCATAGATAGATTAAAAGATCCAATATGGGGATGGATTCCAATAACAAAAACTGAGAAAGAAATTATAAACTCACAAGCTTTTATACGACTCAGATATGTAAAACAAATGAGTATGGCCTATGTCACATATTCAGGTGCAAATCATACTCGGTATGAGCACTCAGTAGGTACCCTTTATGTTGCATATAAGATGTGCATTTCTATCCCAGCAATAGAAGGCCATTACAAAGAAAAATATGATATTGCAATTCAATGTTTAAGAATAGCTGCTTTGTTACATGACATAGGACATCCACCATTTTCCCATGCACTAGAATGGGTGTTTAAAAAGAATCCAGAACTATCTCCATTTCCACCCGAGAAGAAATATTCTCACGATGAATATACCAGAGAAATAATTGAAGAGGATGTTGAATTAAAGGGGATTATGGATGGATATTTAAATTTTGTAAGGGAATGGTTCAGTCAGAAAGGTATGGATTTTAAAATAGAAGGAGAAGATTTTCGGAACGCAATTGCTGCCCTATCAGTGGGGGATAATGAAGCATTAGTTCAACAAAAGAATGAATTCTTGAAATCATTAGCCCTCATTGCACCAATTATGAATGGGGATTTGGATGCCGATAAAATTGACTACATCTTGCGAGATAATTATCATTGCGGATTCCCTACGGGAGTTGATTCCGATGAAATACTTGGGGCATTTGATTTCTATTTTTCCAAAGACTATCCACAAGGTAAATTATTATTAAAACAAACTCATATTCCAACAGTAGAAACACTATTGTATTCACGTCTCAAATTGATCGACCAAATTCACCATGAAAGAAAAAATAGGATTGCAAATCAAATGTTGATGAGAACTGTTGCAAAGATTGTAGAGGATCTAAAGGAGCCTTCGGTACGAAAAAAAATTGTAAAGGAAATGCACACAAAATGGACTGATAACAAAATGTACAGTTTTATTTCAGAAAATGTAAAAAAAGGCTCTTATGGTGAAAGGGTGTTCCGCGAGCAGTTTTTAAAATATGAGCTTTCTTTAGCCTTGCCTATTTTACCTCCTGCAACCCGTAGAAACCTATATTTAATATCAAACCACCCTGAATATGTATTAAAGATTCAAGACGAAATAAAGAAAATTATTGAAGCCGATGCCCATATAGACATGCGTTTTATAAGTCCACCTCCTTTAACTCTGCAACTTGCAGAAGGTGGTTATTTATTCTATGCATCAAAAATTATAGAAGGTATACTATTAGAATCTTTTCGCAGATCAAATATTGCTATTTACTCCGATAGTAAAGAAATTGGGGATGCTTCAAAGGGACAAGATAAATTACGAGATAAATTTAGACGAGGTGAGTCGGCACAAGATAAATCTGAAGAAGAAAAAGAATATATTGAAATACGAAATAAAGTTATTGGTATAGTAGATAGGTTTGGTGGTGAAATTAGGAGTCAAGAAAAGAAAAAAATTGAAAATAGTGATTTTATTATTTGTGTCCTTGCAGGAGTAGAAAAATTTGCAAAAGAAGAATTGAATAGCACACCTGTTTGGATTTATAAACAGAAAGGGTTACAGCAATTTATCTATAACTTAGCAACAAAAGAAAAATTTAAATGGAATTTGAGCAATTTAGAGGACATAAAGGAAGAATATAGTCCACGTTTTTATAAAGAAGTACAGCAGTTAGTGTTTTGTGGTCTCATTAGCGAACGGGAAAAGGAATTCAAATATCCTGTGGCACCAATTTTCTTTAGCCATACGTCCGACTTCAAAATCAACTATTTTGGCAGAGATTATTATGAGAAAAATTTGAGCTCATTGTATACTAAGATAGTAGAATGTGTCTTTAATCGTGAGATGAAAGTGAAAAATCTTATAAAAGAAAGTATCGACCTTGATAGGAAAATTGATAAGAGAGAACATTATGAAGAATACAGATGGAAAGCTACATCAATTGGTAAAAAAATAATTGATAGCGGCGGTTGTATCCTTGTTACATAAGAGCATTTTAAGATATTTTGAAGAATTAACTCCCCTGCCCTTAACCCTTATAGGTACGCTACAAACTCAAGATTCTCTCTTCTCCTTACTCCATTATTTCTGGTTTCCATTCTACAATCGGCATTATTGCTTTCGCCAAGGCTTCACCTGTCAATTCCGGTTTGCAATGTGGGTTAACCATTATTTCTAAAGCTCCCTTATGACAAATCATCACCCACATTTTTGGTAAAAAGAGCGAAAGGGAGTTTAAAAATTCATTTTTGTAATGTTTAGTCGTCCAACAGATTATGACTTCCTCATTATCAGATACACCTCGTTCCTTAAAAGCTGTCCAGAGATGAATAAAATCCATTTTATTTGTAACAAATCCCTTTATCATGCTTGGCATCTTTTTGCATTCCAAAGTAACTAAAGCATAAGGAGTAGTGATGTCAGGAGTTACAACTTCACCATTTTCAACTGAAGCCAGTGGTGTAAAATCAATAACTCTACAAGGTTCGCCATCAATTACACTCCAGTCACTATCTTTCCGCATGATATTGTTTTCCTGCTGCATAATTTTTATCCCCTTTTTATCCCTTATTTTAATTATATGAAATCGAAGTTTTAAAGTCAAGGACAATTTACTGCTCATTCTAAAACTATAGAAACGCTTGTAGTATATAGCAGAGGTGGCGAAGAGACAAAGCACTTAAACGATTAAAGGAAATAATTCTCAAAAACCAAATGAAAAATTAGCAAAATAAGTTTGGAAATATTTGCCAAGCTAATATAATAAAAGAAATAAGAAGCTCGACATAAATATTTTAAACAAATGGGTTCCGATGGAGAAGCAAAAATCAAACAAAAGGGAGGCGAAATTGAAGGCACAAAAATTCGATAAGTTAAGTGATATAGATATTGTAGTTTATGCCCTTTATCTCTTGGATGGATGGCAAAAGCGTGTGTTTACTGAAGATATAGCCTTAAAATGCTATAAACTTGCTCCGAATAGGTTTTCTTGGGTAAAGTATCCGCAGTATCCAGATCTTGCACCTGCGCTATTTGCTTTAGAGTCAGCCAAAAAACCTCAATATGGTGCATTGGTCAAAGGGGAGAGCGAAAGAAAGAAAACAATTAGAAACGTTGGGGGATGGGTACTAACCGCTAGCGGAATTCAATGGATAAAAATTAATAAAGCAAGAATCGAAAAATATTTAGATAGACGGATTCCACTAGGAAACCGTCTGCCAGGAGACCGTAAGCTGAAAGAATTGCTTGGGAGTGCGGCCTTTAAGAAATTCACGGAATTTGGTGAACTAGCAGAAATTTCGCATGCTGAGTTTGCTGAATCACTTATCTGCACTGTAAACACTGGAGCAGAAGTATTGAACGATCGCTTAGAACAACTTTATTCCATTGCTGAAAATTTAACAAGAGAAGAGGTCAAAAAATATGTTGACTTCTGTCGAAAGAGATTCACTCTGCTTTTAGGAGAGAAAGGAGGTGCGAGAGATGCCAAAGGATAAAATCCCAACCGAATGGGACCTCGGTGCAGAACCGCGCTATAAACGACAGAATATGGAAATGGCAATGAGAGGTAAAATTGAACGGGGCTTAGTAGAATTAATCACGAACTCTGATGATAGTTATCGAGATTTGGAAGAAGAAGGAAAACCTGTTTCTGGGAAAATTCGAATCGAGATTGAGAGGCGGAAAAAAGGACAACCCTCAATTGTAATAGTTAGAGACAGAGCAGATGGAATGAATAGAGAGGAAATATACCTAAAACTTGGCACATTAGGGCGAAGAACTTCTGGGTTTGAAAAAGGGAAAGCAAGACGTGGACTTCATGGAAGAGGCGCAAGAGATGTTGCTGCTTTTGGCACTGTTCATTTTGAGAGTATCAAAGGAGATGAATATAATCACCTAGTAATACCGCCCTCATTGAGATGCTACTTTGTGGAATCCAGTCCTAAAAAGGCCACCGAGGAGATACGGGAAAAACTTGGCATACCGAGAGGCAATGGCACAGTAGTTACTATCGAAGTTGAAAGCCGTTTTAAAGTGCTACAACATGAAACTTTGTTAAAAGATTTTTCCCGATACTACAGTCTGAGAGACATATTTTCTAATCACAACCGGGAGGTAATACTTGTAGATCTGAATAAAAAAAGGGAAGATCATCTCCTCTATAACTATCCTACCGGTGAAGTGGTATTTGATGAAGATTTTACAATTCCTGATTATCCTGAAGCAAAAGCTCATCTTATTATATATAAGTATTCCACTGGTTTTGAGCAAGGCATTCTTCCCTATAGAGAAGGAGTTTTGATTAAAAGTGCTGCAGCTATACATGACTGCACTTATTTTGGGCTTGAGTCAGAACCTTTTTCCTGGAGATTTTCGGGGGAATTATTTTGCGAGTTTATCGATAAAGCGGTTCGTGAATACGATGATCGCGAGGAAGATAACCCCGATCACCCGAATCATCCCCAAAATAATCCTCTAAGATTACTAAATCCTTTCAGAGATGGTTTAATTCTCGAGCACCCATTCGTACAAGTGCTTCATAAGAAAAGCAAAGAAATTTTGCAACGTTTCGTTGAGGAACTAAAAGCTAGTGAGACACCTTCAAAACGAGATGTTACAAATGAAAATCTTAAGAGGAGATTAGATAGTCTTTCTAAAGAAATTTCAAAGGTTTTTGAGAAGAAAATAAACGAATTAGAGGAAGAAATCCCAACAGAAGATGTTGATGAACCCACAGTTAATAAACTTAGTATAGGCTTGCATATCATTCCGCCAGATGAACAGACTGTTGTAGTGAATCAACCCAAAACATTTTCCATCATAGTAAAACATTATGAAGCGTTAGACGAATCTTTGTCCATGAACATTGAAAGTAGCGATCCCTATGACATCAAAGTTCGCTCTTCACCAGTTTATTTAAAAAAACTCTCAGAGGACAGAAAAATTGGAAGAACCACATTCACTATAGAAAGTTCTAAAATTGGAGCGAAGGCACTTATCGAAGCACATTACGGAGGATATAGCAATTTAGTGATTGTGGAAGTTGTTGAACCGCTCCCACCGCCTCCACCGCCTGACGGACTCACTTTTGAGAAGCCTCTATATCATTTACAAATCAATAGAGAAAAAACTCTAACTTTACGGCTAAAAACTACTACCAAACCTACCGATTCAATCATCGCAGAAATTGCATCCGATCATCCCGAAATCATTGTAAAAGGTGGAGGAAGATGTAGATTACATGAAGTTGCCTCTCCGGGAGTGTTATATGGACAGTGTAGAGTTTTAGGAAGACAATTAAAGGCTAGGGGGGAAATAACTGCTCGAGTGGAAGGGTTTAGCCCTGCCCAGACTCGCGTCATTGTTGAGGAGCGCAAGGAAGAACCTCCAAGTGGAGTAAAATTAAAATTTGAGCCAGTTGAGGAGGATTTTGGAGATTTGAGATACAAGTGGGACGGTAAAAACCCTTACTTATTGAACATTGGTGCAAGACACACTACAATTAGGAGATATTTAGGAAGTCCGACTGAGCAAGGGTACCCAGGAATAGATTCTCCACTTTATCGCACAGTGCTTGCTGAGGTGATTGCCGAAGCATTGGCATTCCGTATATTAGAGAAGCAGTTCAAAAGAGAAGAAGGAATGCTAGATTACACTTCTACTGACGCATATTATCACAAGCATTTCTCTGAGTTCCTTTCCATTGCCCATAAGAATCTTATTACGGAAGCTATCGAGGAATAGGCTGAAGGTATAATGTTAAAGTTCTATTTAAAAAATAAGAGAAACATGGTTATGTTATTAGTAGTTCATATAAGGGTGCTATACAAACCGTTACCTAATAGAGCATACATGTTTTCACTATGTTTTGCCAAATCGTCTCCGGCGATTTCGTGTAACTCAGGAAAATTATATGAAATCCTCTTCTTAAAAGAAGGAATCATAGCGTAAAAAGACAAGTGAATTATGTTTGATTGTTTTGAGTTAAGTGAAATGGTGAATTTAAGTAGTCAAATCAATTTGAGAGGATAAGATGAAAACAAAACACAAAATAATAATCGGCGATTCAAGATGGATGAAAGAGATATCAAATGAATCATTACATCTTATTATTACTTCTCCACCTTACTGGCAATTAAAAGATTATGGAAAGGAAAATCAGATTGGTTTCAATGATACCTATGAAGAATATATAAACAACCTTAATTTAGTGTGGAATGAATGCCACAGGGTTTTACATAAAGGTAGCCGTTTATGTATTAATATCGGTGATCAATTTGCTCGATCTGTTTATTATGGAAGGTATAAAGTTATCCCGATAAGAACAGAAATAATCAAATTCTGCGAAAGTGTAGGTTTTGACTACATGGGAGCGATTATCTGGCAAAAGGTCACTACATGTAATACTACAGGAGGCGCCACGATAATGGGCTCTTTCCCATATCCTAGAAACGGGATTCTAAAATTGGATTATGAATTTATTTTAATTTTTAAAAAGTATGGAAACTCACCAAAGGTAAGTAAAAAGATTAAAGAGCAATCAAAACTAACTCAGGAAGAGTGGAATCAATATTTTACTGGCCATTGGAACTTTCCTGGTGAAAAACAAGATAAACACTTGGCAATGTTTCCTGAAGAGTTACCGAGACGTCTCATCAAAATGTTTAGTTTTGTAGATGATACGATTCTTGATCCTTTTCTTGGCAGTGGCACGACAACTTTAGCTGCCAAAAATCTGGATAGGAACTCTATTGGATATGAAATTAATGAAGATTTTATACCAATCATAAAAGAAAAAATTAGATTAAATGAGAGTATAATTTCTCAAGATGTGACTTTTGAGATAATCAGACAGAAAGAAACAGAAATAAATTTTGAAGAGGAAATTAAAAAATTGCCCTACATTTTTAAAGACCCAATCAAATTTGATAAGAAGGTCGATCCAAGAAAATTAAGATTTGGGTCAAAAATAGACAATTCTCATTCAGAAAGAGAAACACATTATACAGTTAAGGAAATAATCTCTCCTGAAGCGTTGGTTTTGAATAACGGATTAAAAATCAGATTATTAGGCGTGAAGGAGAAACCAGAAATGAATGGAAGGGCAGTTAAATTTTTAAGAGAAAAAACTCATGGACAAAAGGTATTCCTAAAATTTGACAATGTTAAATATGACGAGAAAAATAATTTGCTTTGTTATCTTTATTTGTGGAACAAAACCTTTTTAAACGCACATTTGATTAAAAGCGGTTTGGTAGATGTGGATACAAGATTCGATTACAAATATAAATCGAAGTTCTTATCAGAGAGGATGATAAAATAATGGCTAAGGAATGGATACTTAACAGTGCAATGAATCGCTTCCAACTGAATTTTAAAAGAAACGTGGGTCCAACTTCTGAATCAATTAGAAAATGTGCACCAAAGACAATTGAAGAATGGAGAGAATACTATTTTAAAAATGTTCGTACTAAAGAACAAATTGAAGAGCTTGGCAAAAAACTTTATGTAAAAATAACAGAGGTTATTCAGGCAGAAGTTGGCGAAATTACAGAACAAGATTGTATTAGCTACATGCTTCAGTTAGTAATTGACCGTACTTTTGATGGTTATATGACAGAAATACAAACCGTATACGGACAACTTGAAAAAATATTGAATGTAAAAATTGAACCTGCACCGGATGAATGGGATAGATTGTTTAATGTGGATTTCTTTATCAAAATCAACGATAAATTCATCGGGCTTCAAATAAAGCCAGCAAATAGCGGCATACAGTTGCCTGAAATTTTCAAAGAAAAAGATATACAAGAAAAAACACACAAGCAATTTACTGAAGGATTTGGCGGAAAGGTCTTTTACATTTATTCAGTAAAAGTAGGAGAGAAAAAAGAAATATATAACAAAGAAGTTATAGACGAAATTAAAAAGGAAATTGAAAGACTGAGGAAATAATGTTCCCACATTGCCTACGCACAGTATATACGCTTCGGGACATTGCTCCCTTCGGTCGCAACATCGTATATGCTGGAAATGTTAGGCGACGTTAATGGTCTCTAAAGTTTACCAAACTTTTCTTTTTTAAAATTTTTAAAAACTTTTATGGTTCTATAAAATAAGCTCTTGACAGAAAAAAAAATACTATATAATTAAGATAAGGAGGAACTTATTTCAACAGAGAAGCGTAAGGGCGGCTTAAATTTCTTTTATTTTAGTAAAAGTAAAAATGAAATTACAATTTCCTAATTTATGTAAGGTTTATTTTTGATTTATAATTTAATGATATAAATGGAGCAAAGGAGGCCACAAATGGATGGAGGTAAGGACGTAACTTTATTTATTGGTTCGGGAAAAGTAGAAGAGAGAGGAAGGGCTCTTAAGAAACAACTAGAAAAAATGGGTTATTATGTGTTAATAGTACCAATTTCTGATGAAGGAGTCTTGGAACTTTCTAGTGGAGGATATATTTATAGTGGACACGAAATTGATTTAATAGAAAAGATAGAAGCAACTGCTTAACATAATAAAAAATAAACAGCAAATAGGCTTTCGTGGTTGAAAAAAAATGGGTTTTGCTTTCTATTCCCTCTGGGTTAAGGATTGAGCCAACAATTAAGAAGTTTGTAGAGACTGTCGGTGGCAATCTAGAAACTGGTGATGACTTTTGGCGAGTAACTAAGAAATATAGCAGAACAGATACAACAGCAATAGAATTTAGGTCCGTTCAAAATCACCTAGAGGTTCAGTCAGAAACTAATGACAGTCTTTCTGAAGTTCTATCGGATACTAGAATTACAGAAGCAATTGAAACTCCATCGATGAAAAAAATTTTCTGGTATTTACCGTGGGAGAGTTCAACCAAACTGTTACAAATAGCAACAAAACACTGTATGCATGCCTTAAAAAGATTTTCGAATGAAGAAGACCCCCAAATAAATACTAGAGTTATGGTACTAATTGCCCATTTAGCTTTCTTTAGTGGTAGAAATAACGAATTCAGGATTAGATCTAGAGTATTCGAGAAGCTTTCTGCTAATCAATCTTCCGCTAATCAGTTTTCTCTTTTTATTACCTTAATTGACGATGTATACGATATGTTTTTTCATCTCACAAGAGAAGGTGGAGTATTTTCAGAGCCACCTAAGAAGGAAGAAAAAATTTCCAACAAAACAAAGTTTCTTGACCAATGTAGAAAAGTTTTTGTCCTTAACGATATTTTAGAATGGAGACAAGCTGAGATAATGGCAACTGAGGATTTCGCTTCTCAAAACAACGGAAAATTTATTGCTTTTGGTGTTAAACAACCTAGCAAGACTTTATTGGGTATACTAACTGGGAAAGATACAAAAACTATTTACCTTTCACATCCTATTACAGAAGTGAGAAAAGAGGCTAAAGAAAAAGGGTTAAATTTAAAAAAGTTAGAAATAGTCAAAGAAATTAACTCTATACCCAACAAAATTAGCTCAAAAAGTAATCATCAATTTGTCGTTCTAATTCCAACTGCAATTGATGAACTGAGATTTGAAACAACAATAGAGAATACTCCTGGTGGTAAAGAAAATCTTCTTAGTGGCAAGCTTGCTGAAAGATGGCCATTCGCAAAATTAGAAGAACATTTGCTATACACTCCTCCAGGAAGTTATAACAAATATAAGGAGAAAGAAGTTAAAAAGATTCTGAGAATAGATTATGATGGAAAGGAAAAAACTGTGCAATATTGGAAAGGATGTTCTAGCACTTTAATAGAGACATTAGCTCAACGAATTAAAAAACAAATTTCTTCACGAGATAGGCTTTTAGTTTCTAACGCAGATAACATTATTGTCTATAGACCCCTTTATAGAAGAAAAGAAGGATATTCTTTGGGAACTAAAAATGAATTAATACAATGGATTTATAGAGTGAATCTAGATTTTAGGAATAATCCGGAGCTTAAGAAAAATCATGCGGCAATTGTCCATGTGTCTGAAGACTTAGTAGGTTCTCTTTTGAAAGTTAAGGAAGATGACGACTCAACAGGTATTTTTAGTCGAGGTAATATACCTCTTGACGAGGTAAAGAAGCGAAAAAAACAATTGAAGAAAGAACAGTTTTTGAAGATTTTGTTACCATCAGCGAAAATAGAAGACTTAAAATCTTTAATCAGTAATCACATAATAGGTATTTGGATAATGAAGAGTGCAGATGAATTAGACATAATCCTCCTCGACATAATAAAATTTCTGAAAGGTGACGAGATAGGCTTCAGTACAAAATCTCAATGGTGGGAAAATAGCATCACAGATTTCTCTTTATGATATCTTGATATTATTGAAGATTGATTTTCAAAGCTCTTGTTGAGGCTTTGATATTTTAATTAAAAGAAATTTGATATAAGAAAAACTGATTTTTAATATAAAGAAACCTAGGAAATACAAAAATTCACTAAGCAATGATACAATTACATACTTTTCGATAAATTCAAGATATGAAAAATCAATAAAAAAGATAATCCTTTATTTAAATTACTAAGACTTATTTTTGTATTTATTCTATAATGTTTTGTCATGCTTGACTTAGGATAAAAGTATAGGATAATTTTAATAGAGTAAATCTTTAATAAAAAGGAGGAAAAAATGAGAAAAATACAAAAAAATATCATCGTTATTTATGGTCTTTTAGTTGCAGTTGCTTGTATATATGTACCGTGAATAAATTTCTACAACGATTTTTATTATTCTCTGTTTTGTATACCTCCAGATGTGGGGTTCTGGATATATTTTACGGGAATTTATCTTGAGATAATTGCAATTACAGCGATTTTCGTTGTTTTCTTTATCTTAACTTTGAGACCCAAAAAGAATGACTAAAGAGCACTAGTGATGATTACATATAAAGTATTAAGGATGAATATGTTAGAGTCACCAATCAAGTTCATAATTACCAGGCTTTTCTAGATCTTGACGGTCGCTTCATTAAGCTTATAGCGTTTCAACTTCTTGATCCAAATTATGAAGCTCTTTTCGCTGAAGTAGCTGAGTCATTGGAGAGATCTTATCGTAAGTTTAATAATAATCTTATAAAAATTGGTGACATTGTTTCTAAGGGGGTGAAGATATTCATAGTTTTCTCAAATAAGGTTCATTGTAAGGATCAACAAATCCTTTTAAATAAAAAACAGGGGGGAAATGATTTCTTTTTTTCATAGCATTTATAAGCAAGTCACTTTATTGTTTTATATTTAATTTTAAGCTGACAACTTAATTCTACCCAACTTTTTTTAAAAAGTATTAATTATTATTTGAAATAATTTGGAAAGTAAAAATTGTAGTTTTTTATTAAAGAAATATAATTTGTTAAGTTTTGAAAAAGTATTTAAAAGGAGAATTATAAATGGAGCTTAATCAAGAAGAAAGGTTGGATTTGAATAGTTCTGAGCGATTGAAAAACGAAAAAATTAAATTTATTAGATATCCTGGTGGAAAACAAAGAATTCTTAAATATATTTTGCCATATTTACCATTTCCTGAAATGATTGAGAGATATTTTGTTGAACCATTTGTTGGAGGAGGTGCTGTTTTTTTTGCTTTAAATCCTAAGCAAGCTTTACTAAATGATATAAATAAAGAGTTAATTGATTTATACTACAGTATATATAAATATCCTATAAAAGTATGGAACATATTCAAAAATTTCCCTTCTACAAAAGAAGCATATTATCAAATTCGAGGAGTAAAAGTAAGCGAAAAAGATTTAGCATTTAGAGGAGCTAGAATGCTTTATTTAAATAGAACCTGTTTTAAGGGCATGTGGAGGCATAATACAAGTGGAGAGTTCAATGTTGGTTATGGCGGCCAAGATAGGCGTTGGGTGATTAGTAAAGAATCCCTATTAGAGGTTTTCAGTCGACTTAAACATGCTTCTTTAAAATGTGCTGATTTTGAAGTAGTCATTGATTCTTGCTTTAAAGGGGATTTTATCTTTGTTGATCCTCCTTATAGGCCAAATGAGAGAGAAATATTTAATGCTCACTATTTATATAATAAGTTCGGTTTTGATGATTATCAGAGATTGGCACTTTCTCTGAAAAAGGCCTCAAATAGAGGGGTTAAATGGGCTCTTACAATTTCTTCTCATCCTGATATTTTGGACTTGTTTCTAGGCAATCAAATTGTTTATTTGATAAAAGGTACTGGTAAAAGACCAGGAGTAATGACTAATAATTCTGGAGAAGTTTTAGTTCGCAATTACAAGGAGGTATACCAATGAAAGAGTTTTTCGAAAAAGCTTTAATGCAAAACCATCCATTACGGGTTCTACAAATATTCCTGGAGCATGAAAAAGCAAACGAAGACGCAAAGAAGTATGAAGAAATGCTTTTTGTAGGCTATGTGTTAGAAATAGGATATGATACAGTAACAATTATTACTTCTGATCCTTTCAAAATTGCAGTGGGTGGAGTGCCCCGCAATTCATTGCTTATAATGTTGCCAGCAAATTATGATAATTTGCCTCCTCATTTTACTTTATTAAGAGTCTTAGAGGCAGCACCAACTCCTTTGTCAAAGGAAGTTCAACAAACCTACTTTGAGTTACAGAAAAAGTCAATGCCAGAGCTAGACGTTTTTACACAAAGTGAACTACAATGGGGAGCTCTTAAAACTGCAGTTTTAGGGATGTTTTATCCACACCCTGAGAAAATTAATGAGATCGAATTTTCAGGAGATCTAAATAATTTTGTTAGCGCACATAAGTATAGGGTTTATTCTCCTAACGAAGATTTATTGAATCTAATGATTAATTCTATGGTGTCTATAAAAGACCGTTTTCAGATAGGATCTCTGCGGCTTACTGAGTGTAGACTTCCGTTACCAAATAAACTATTACCACAAGTTCCGGTATATGTTTCTACAAAAGATTTTATGGGTACCAGAACAGCGATGTTTGGTAAAACACGTTTAGGCAAAAGTAATGTAGTTAAATTAATCGCGCAAAGTTTAATTGAAACGACAAAAGACAGTAAAAATGTTGGGCAACTTATATTTGATATAAATGGTGAGTATGCAAATGATAATCCACAAGATGATAATCTTTCATTGAAAAGTGGATACGATGATCGTTGTTTAGTATATGCTCTAACTAAAAAGCCTGCTACAGTTTCGCAACCATTACAGCTAAATTTTTATGAGCATCCAGACCGCTCGCACCGTGTATTATCTGACTTGTTAGAAGCTGAAGGCAGAACTGCCATTTATGTTAAGTCATTTATAGGAGCAGAAATTCCATCCCTTGAGTCGCTTAAGGAGATTACAGATTATGGTGAAAAGAAAAGAGCCGAACGTAGGATCTTAATGTATTGGGCAGTTCTTAAAAAAGCTGGATATAATGTGGATGAGAATATCCTTTCTAGAAAACTTAATTTTGACCCTGGCTATAATGGAGAGTTACGTGAATTTATTTATCAAGGAATTACGCCTCCAAAAATCAGTTCATTAGAGGCTCTTGTCTCAGAGTTGGAGAAAATATCTGACTTTATTCAAGAAAACCCGAATCATAAGTTATTAAAATCATCTAGTAGTGATGAATCTTTATTCAAACCAGATGACCAAGCAATACTTAAATTTCTTAAACCATCTGGTGGAGCTGGCCCTACAATGATTCAAAGGTTTAGAATTTATCATAATAAAAATGCTGGTGACTTTATAAATGAGATAATCAAACTTATAGATGATGGACAGACAGTCATTCTTGATCTTAGCAATGCTAACCCAGAAGTAATGAATTACTTTTCTGATGAGCTTTCGATGGCCGTATTTGTTAATCAGGTCGATAAATTCAGCAATAACCGCTTAGATGATCATTATATACAATTATATTTCGAAGAGGCACATAACTTATTTCCTCACACGGCAGATGTAACGTCTATTTATAGTCGTATTGCAAAGGAAGGCGCTAAATATCATATTGGAATGGTATATTCTACTCAATCTCCTACTACCATCAACAAGGACCTATTGGTACAAACTGAGAATTTTTTCATTGCACATTTAGCATCCAAAGATGATGTAGAAATGCTTGCAAGAGTTAACTTTGCTTATGAAAGCCTTAAAGATGACATTCTTCAAGCAAAGACAGTAGGATACATAAGAATGCTAACACGCTCACATCGCTTTGTCGTATCTGTTCAAGCAAAGAAATTCAAAGTACCAAATTCAAACAATAAGGAGCGATAATAATGCCTTATAAACCTGGAGAGAGATTGCCTGGAGAGAGAGCAAGTCGTCTTGGCCATCTTGAAGTTCTTAATAGCGAACTTGTAAATAAATTAGTTGAAAGTTTTGAAGACAATAGTGCTCCAAATATCTCTAATAAGTCTTCCTGGGAGCCAATTCCTACTCAAGGGGATCCTTTAGCTTTGATATTTGGTGTTGATGGTTCAATGCAATTAATTGAGTCTGGTAGTTTTTATAACAAAAAACTTGCTTTTGTAAAGACAGCGCTCTTAAGATTAGATCAATTTGCTTTGTCTGGAATAGACAAGGATTCGCCTCATCCATTTGCTTTGCGAGATATTCTTTCGAAATCAGCATTATATCATGCAACTGTTTTTCCACTGAGGCATGCTTCTCTTCCTGGGATGAATACATATCATGCAATTAGACAAATTATTTTTGAGTCAATAAAAGATGCATCTTTAAATGGAGAGCCTTTAGAAACGCTCAAGTGGATTGCTTATGAGAAATGGGACGGGAAACAAAAAGATTTAAAACCTTTTGAATGTCCTTATTGTGAAGAGACCGTGGCTACGCTTCCTTATGATGCAGAAAAAGGTGAGTGTCCTAAATGTAAAGGTCCTCTATTTTTGACAGATATGCTTGGTTTTCATCTTGAAATGGCACCAGATTCAGCACCAGAAACTATAGTAACGTCTTATATGAATATTCACGAGCTCCTATTGCTTTTTACTGGAATTCGATATTATTGGGAGAAAAAGAGAGAAATTCTCTCTCAATGTCTTTTTGTTAAGGATGGACCTTTGTCTATTCGTGCTCAATATTCAAAACTTGTACACCCTATTCGTAATTTTTTAGCCTATGCTAGGAATCAAGGTTATTCAGTTCATATTTTAGGACAGGAAAAAACCGGTAGATTTTACGATCACTTAGAACTTATCGGCAGAGAAGCACCTATTGGAAGCTTGTTTATTCCAACCAATCAGTATATTAAAGAGGAGGTTCAACATAGACCCACTACTGGTGCTCCCTACGGTAAGGATACAAACTATGGAGCAAAAATTTTTGTTAAACTTAATAATTTTCACCAAATGGTATTAAATATTCCGACCGGGGAATATGTCGAGGACCCAAAACTTTCAAATCTTATCGGAGCAGACAGAATTTTTGCAACAATACCAACTATTTTAAGCAATCGATTTGAAGGAGCACTTCTCCCTATCGAACTTGCTCATGGCATCGCCTCTCTTTCTACTTATCCTTCAGCACAAATACTGAAGATTTTTGCTGAAACACATAACTCTTAAAATAAAAAAGAATTAAATTTTATACTAATCTTCTTTGTTCACTATTCAAAGGATTTCTTGGTTTGTTGCTCTTAAACTCTTTCTCCTTTCAAATTTTGAAATTCTTACCTAACAAACATAACGAAAAATAACAAAATTAAATAAACCATTTTCACAATAAAATCTAAAATTCAAATAATCTTTTGTAAACCTTCTTGCAAATTTTTTTAATATGGTATAATTTAAATAGATAAATATAGAGGAGGAGGCGTTATGGATAGCGGAGGAAATCAAACCACT
>Ga0315282_10007474_pt1 | contig 17922 bp, 10 predicted proteins | sample YL17G07_20_MG_FD_203693 | JGI IMG/M metagenome (GOLD analysis project Ga0315282, IMG submission 203693) | Sediment microbial communities from Yellowstone Lake, YNP, Wyoming, USA - YL17G07_20 | ecosystem: Environmental > Aquatic > Freshwater > Lake > Sediment | place: USA: Wyoming | collected... | reverse complement strand
ATGCCAGGCATAGACCTTGCAGTCCCCGGACCCGGACCCGACCACCACCTCCAACTGGCCGTCCCCGTCCAGGTCGCCCAGCGCCGGCGAGCTACCGACGCTATCTCCCGTGGTCTGCGGCCAGCCGGCCACCGGGGCGCCGTCGTGATGCCAGGCATACACGTTGCCGTCATCGGACCCGACCACCACCTCCAGCGCGCCGTCCCCGTCCAGGTCCCCCAGCGCCGGCGAGCTCCAGATTCCGCTTCCCGCGGTCTGCGGCCAGCCCGAGACCGGGGTGCCGTCGTGGTTCCAGGCGTAGACCTTGCCGTCATCGGACCCGACCACTACCTCCAGGCTGCTGTCCCCGTCAAGGTCGCCGAGCGCCGGCGAGCTACCGACACTGTTTCCCGTGGTCTGCGGCCAGCCGGCCACCGGGGTGCCGTCGTGATGCCAGGCATAGACCTTGCCGTCCTCGCACCCGACCACCACCTCGAGGTTGCCGTCCCCGTCCAGGTCCCCCAGCGCCGGCGAGCTCCAGACCCAATATCCCGTGGTCTGCGGCCAGCCGGCCACCGGGGTGCCGTCGTGATGCCAGGCATAGACCTTGTAGTTATAGGTCCCGACCACCACCTCCAGGTTGCCGTCCCCGTCCAGGTCCCCCAGTGCCGGCGAGCTGGTGACGAATATCCCCGCGGTCTGCGGCCATCCGGGCAGCAGGCTGACGGACAGGGCCGGGGTGACGGCCACCCCCGCCAGTCCGAACGCCAGCACAAACACCAGGATCCCCCCGATCGGCCGGCGCACCCTCTCGGCACGCTTGCCTTTCGGACTACGCACGCTTTCAGATGAACCGCTCATTTTCGACGACTCCTTCTCGATAAGGCATCCAATAATGCACAACCGGCCACGGGCTAGGCCATGAAAGCGACAACGAGCGCGGAAAGGATGAGGGGAACAATGACTGTGCGGCGCACGCGCCGCTCCGGAGTGCGGCCGAGCCGCATGTAGGGACGTTTCACCAGCCTGCCTCCTTACGCCGTCGTAAGTTGAGGAGGCCGGCGAGCAGGAGCCAGCGCCAGGCCTGTCTTAGCCCCGAGGCACATCAACAGCCCAGAACCGCGCCCCAGCTCGCGGGCGCTCCGAGCGCTTGTCGGCCGAGCGGCCGACGCCTCTCGTTTTCAACGCGGGCGGGCGGCTTCCTTCCCGTTCTCGCGGTGTATTCGACTCCGGCGCCTCTCGCTGTGACAAGACCACAGGGGGTGACCGCGGGCGACGGGGCGACCGCAGAGGGTCGCCCCTACGGAGGGATGGGGCGGCGGGGATAGAGCCTGCCCGAAAGACCAGACTGGTTCGACCCGAGTGGCCGCGCAGCGGTTTCCCAGGAAGAGTGCGGCCCGCCCTGACGGCGATCAGGGCGGGCCGTAAGACCCTTGTTAGGGCAGGTTTGAGCCCGGCTGGGTTCCTTGAGAACCCAGGGGTCTGCCCCGCCTCAACGGTCCACAGGAGGCCTTACCTGGGCCATTCATACCACCTTTGAAGACCGTGTATCCTACGTGCGATGCGTGCGCGCATGGATAATGCGCGCTTACTGGATCTGGTTGGGCTGGAACATCATCGCCGCCAACTCATACACACCGACGCGAATGTACTTGACGTGGCCGTCCACGAAGGCGGTGGGGGTCGCGCACGGGATCGTCGGCAGCGGGCCGCTCAATTCCGGCGGGATGATGTGGCTATTGGCGTAGTCTTCGCTGTAGCCCTCGTGGCAACCAAACGAGTCGCAGGTGACCAACTGTTTCCACACCGGGTTATCGAAGATGCCGACGGCGTTGGTGCAGGCGAAGAACTCCTGTGGGTCGGCGTCAAGGGCCACGAAGCCCAGCGCCAGGGCGGCGTCCCAGATCAACATGAAGCCGTTGCCGTAGTCGGACGCGAGGGTGCCGATGGGCTTGTGCATGCAGGAGTAATCGTACGACCCGTCCGTGACCACCTTGCGCATCCCGGGGATGCGCGGGTCATCCGGGGGCATCGTCGCCATGACGATCGTCGCGTCGTTGTCGCGCCGGACCAAGGTCGGGCAGTTGAAGATGTCCACGCTCTTGACGTAAGGGAGCACCGCATCCGCTAACTGCCACATGCCGACGCCGTCGTCATAGCCGGGATAGTTCGCGTCCAACCAGGTCTGGTAGTCGTCCCAAATCACGTTCTTCTGCGTGAGGTCAATGGGGTGCGCGGTGCCACCCTGGTCCTCCGTCACCACTGCGGGCAGCACCTCGTCATAGTCCTGGGCGTACATCAAGCAGGCCAGGGCGATCTGCTTGAGGTTCGACAGGCAGGTCGCCTTGCGCGCCGCCTCTCGCGCGCGGGCGAATACCGGGAACAGAATGGCAGCCAGGATTGCGATGATCGCAATCACCACCAACAGCTCAATCAAGGTAAACCCGCCTCGGCGGGTAAAACCGCGGTTCTTGGGCACGCTCGTTGCCTCCTTGTGACATCAGGCGTCCACAGTCCCATATCTGCGATCATCGAGGGCCCTTGTCGTCCCCAGTCACCTCCTCTGAGGCCCAGACTCGGTGTTGTCAGCTTACAGGTGTTTGCCGGGCATGCCGGTGAAGCCGGCCGCGGGTGCGACCAAGCGTCGGCCATCCTGCGGAGCGCACGAGATGGAACCAGGCGCTTGGGGAAGGCAGACACGCCCGGGCGACCGATGGGTGTCGTTTCGACCCGGGCGCGCGGCTTCCTTCAGGGGTCCGCGGTCTACTGGCGCCGGTCGCCATGACACGGCCACAAGGGGTGACCGGGGGCGAGTGGGCGACCGCTGAGGGTCGCCCCGACGGAGGGACGGGGTGGAGGGCACGGACGGAAATGCCCGCCCCAGCCGAGGGGTAGTCGCGCCCAGGGCGGCTCTTCCGGCTGACGCGCGCGTGCAGGAATGTTTGCTTTCGCGGGCGTAAGAGGCGGCGGTCACAACCACAGGAGCAGCAGTGATGAAATGGATCGAGTGCGCGGGGCCGATGTTGATCAGCCTGATCATGATTCTCGCTTTCAGCGCGCGCGGGTCGGGGGCGGAGGATACTCAGGCCCGCGACGGCGTCTTCTCCGTCATGGCGTTCGGGGCGAAGGGCGACGGGGCCACCGACGACACCGCTTCGATCCAGCGCGCGATCGACGCGGCGGCCAAGCTCGGCGGCATCGTCACCATCCCCGCGGGGAAGTTCCTCGTCGCGGGCAGCCTCGCCGTCCCCGCGGGCGTCACCGTGCGCGGCATCAACACGCGCCCGCTCTACATCGAGCCCGCCGTCGGAACCATCATCCTCGCCACCGGCGGCCGCGACAACGAGGACGCGCCGGCGCTGTTCGAGCTGCGCTCGGGCGCGGTCGAAGGTCTCACGGTGTACTACCCCGAGCAGAAGCCCACCGACATTCACCCCTACCCCTGGACCTTCCGCTGCGCCGGCGGCGACGACACGGTGCAGGACGTGACCCTGATCAACAGCTACAACGGCATCCGCACCGGCCCGGAGGGCAATGTCCGCCACCTCATCCGCAATGTCTTCGGCACCGTCCTGCGGCGCGGCATCTTTGTTGATGTCTGCTCGGACATCGGGCGCATCGAGAACATCCAGTTCCACTGCCACTACTGGAGCGCGGCCGCGTTCGGCGGCGCCTGGGATCCCGTGTACCAGTACATGTGGAAGAACCTCGAAGCATTCATCTTCGCGCGCACCGACTGGGAATACGTGACCAACACCTTCGTCTTCCCGACCCGCATCGGCTACCACTTCATCGAGACCAAGGCGGGCGCGTGCAACGGGCAGTTCAGCGGCATCGGCTCCGACGCGAGCGAGTACTGCGTCGTGGTGGACGCGATTCAGTACATGGGCCTGCTCATCACCAACGGGCAGTTCGTGTCGTTCAACGGCGACAACCCGGTGGAGATCGTGGTGAACCCGACGTGCCGCGGCTCGGTGCGGCTGACCAACTGCGCGTTCTGGGGGCCGGCGAAGCAGATTGCGGTGCTCAAGGGCGAGGGGTTCGTCTCATTCGAGAACTGCTTCATCTCCGATTGGGGCAAGGATGATCCCAAGGCGCCGGGGCTCGATGTTGAGGCGGGGCGGATCCAGGTGCGCGGGTGCAGCTTCAAGAGCGACCGGCCGGCGGTGCGACTGGGGGCCAAGGTCGCGCATGCCATCATCACCGACAACAACGGCGACCACGGGGTGTGGATCATGAACCAAGCGGGGGAGCGCGCTCTGATCGCCAACAACGAACCGCCGGGGGAGGAGTGAGGGGGTAGTGGTTGGCCAATGTTTCATCTGATGTGAAACCGCAGATTAACGCGGATAGACGCAGATTAGATCAAGGCATGCGCCTGCTTCGAGACGAACAGCAGATTCTTCGGCCCGATGCTATCGGGCCTCCTGCGACTGGGCTCAGAGCCTGCCCTGAGCCCAGCCGAAGGGACAGGTCTGAATGACAGAAACGGCAGGCCTGGCATAGACAGCCGATGAGAGCGCCTGGCCTTTGGGCTGTCACTCAGAGCGAAGCCGACTTGCGACGCCTTGAGTGCGGCTACGCTGGCGCCGCGAGCGGCGCTCCGGAGCCCCGACCAATCGGGGCCAACATTTCCGGAGGCGCGATATCCTATCGCGCCACAGCGGCGTGCGCCAGAGGCGCATGAATCTCCGGAGCGGCCCCTCGGCTTTGCTCGGGGTCACCCTGAGCTTGCCTGCCCTGAGGGAACTCGAAGGGTCGAAGGGCGGCGGACACCGCCGCACACGGGGCGAAGCGAAGAGTCTGCTTATGCGCTCGGCGACGACAGCACTTCCATCTCGGGCGCGCCTGACGAAGCGCGCGTCGGGGTGCCGGCGGCGCAGATCGAGAGAGACATAGCCGAGGCGGTTCGGGCGGTACGGAAGCGGCGTCCGACGCGCTCGAAATCGGATAGGATGAAAGGACGATCATGAATCTGGCCATTGTGGGATTTGCGCATGCTTGACTTCGCGCGCTCTTGCGTGTGATAATTTCACTCAATTGATATGGTCATTACGATCAGCAGGAGCTTATGATGCGGAAAACTGTCAGCGCTGTGCGCGCGCGCGGTAATCTGGGCCAGATTTTGGAGGAGGTGTATTACCGCGGCGATCAGTACATCATCGAGCGCTCGGGCCGCGCGATGGCGGCGGTGGTGCCCGTGGAACAGTATGAGCAATGGCGCGCCGAGCGGGATGCGTTTTTCAAGCTCATTGACGAGATTCGATCCCGCAACAAGAACGTCAAGCCGGAGCAGATCGAGCGGGACATTGCCGCCGCGGTTAGAGCAGTGCGGAAACGCCGATGATGCGCGTGGTGCTCGACGTCAACGTCCTCGTGAGCGCTCTGATCAGCCCAACGGGGCCGCCGGCGCAGATTGTGGAACATTGGCACAATCAGCGGTTCCTGCTGCTCACCAGCGATCTGATCCTGCAGGAGCTCGAGCGGGTTGCACTCGAACCGAAGTTGCGGAGGTACCTGGAGGGCCAGCCGTCGCCAGTGCCTGGTCTGGTGCGCGGGCTGCGGCGTTTCGCAATTGTGACACCGGGGCGCCCGCTGTCGCAGGACGTCAGCAGGGATCCGGCCGACGAGAAATTCCTTGCTTGCGCGGTCGAGGGCGCGGCCGACTACTTGGTCACGGGCGACCAACATCTGCTCGAACTGGTCGAATACCAAGGCGTCGCGATCGTATCGCCGACCGGGTTCGTTCGAATCCTTGAATCCGAGTGAGTGTCTTTGGCCGTTGGCAATTCCCTGCGTACGCCTGAGTTGAAAGGACGATTATGAATCTTGCCATCGTGGGATTCGCGCATGGGCACGTGGATGGGTATGCCAACGAGATCAAGCGCATGGAGGACGCGCGGATCGCGTGGGGGTGGGATCACGACGCGCAGCGCGGCGCGGCGCGATGTGAGGCGCACGGATGCGAGTTCGTGCCCGACCTCGAGGCGCTGCTGAGCCGCCCCGACCTTGATGGGGTCATCATCGGCTCCGAGACCGCGTACCACGCGGATCACGCCGAGGCCGCGGCGCGCGCGGGCAAGGCCATCGTGCTCCAGAAGCCGATGGCGCTGACGATGGCGGACTGCGATCGCATCGTCCGCGCGGTGGAATCGTCCGGCGTGCGCTTCAGCATGGCGTGGCAGATGCGCTGCGACCCGCAGAACGTGTGGATGCGCGACGCGGTGCGCTCGGGAACAATCGGCAAGGTCACCATCCTGCGCCGCCGCCATGGCCTGACCACTCAGTTCTGGCCCGGCTTCGAGGATATGTGGCACGTCAAGCCCGAGCTTAACCGCGACATCTTCATGGACGACGCTTCCCACCCCGCCGACTTTCTGCTCTGGATCCTGGGCAAGCCGACGAGCGTGATGGCCGAGATCGATACCTTCGTCAACCCGAAGATCCCCAACGACAACGGCGTCGCGGTGTACCGCTTCGCGGGCGGCACCATCGGCATCGTCGAGTGTTCGTTCACCTGCATCGCGGCGGAGGACACGACGACGATCGTCGGCGACCGGGGGACGATACTGCAATCCTTCGGCGATGGGCCGTCGTGCGGCGGGGTGGTGCCGGTGCCCGAGGGGACGCGCGGACTGAAGTACATCGTGGCGGGCGAGAAGGCGTGGAACGTCGTGGACATCCCGACGCCGCCGAATCACGGCCACCGGATCGTGTGGGTGGCGCGTCCGATCGTGGAGTTCTTCCAAGGCAAGCGCGAGCCGATTGCGACGGCGGAGGAGGGGCGCATCAACGTCGAGATGCTGCTCGCGGCGTACGAGTCATCCGCCACCGGCCGGCGGGTGGGGATCCGCTGAAGCCCGTCGCTCAATACCGAACGCGCGAAGGCCACACAGCGAATCGGCTGGCGGCGTGTCGTCGTTGGCCCCGGCGTTCGTCTATCTCTTCCGTCGCGGCTGACGCCGGACAGAACTCGGGATACCAGCCTCAACGCAAAGCCGGTCCCGAAATTCGCGGTATTCAGGTGTCGCGGGGTCGAGTATCCTATCGAGCCGGAAGAAGTGACCAGTAGTTGGTGAATCAACCTTCGCCCGGTCAGGGCTGAAGTCCGCCCGCACGATTGTCCAGAACTCGAAGAACCCCATCTGCTTCGCCTTCAGGTGGCTCTTCTCGGCCTCGCCGATGCGGTTGTACACATTGGAAGCGTCGCCGCCGCCTTTGACCTCAATCGACAGAAGCGGTTGCTCGCAGGTTTCCAGCTTCTCCACGAGCCTGACGTCGGGATCGTCAGCGAACACGAACAAGACGTCGCGTCCCGAAGCATTTCTGACCAGCATGGTGCGAGCGCTGGTGCTGCGAATGTGCGATGCGACGACCGCTTGAACCAGGTCGAAAACCTGCTTGGTCGCATCTCGCCCGATGCGGTTCAGCTCGCTTCCCCTGAAGGTCGGCCCGAGCGTCAGCAGTTGAAGGTCGTGAACAGCGGCGAGCGAAAGCCGATCGAGGCCGTTGACGAGCATCTCACCAGTTTGCGCAAGGCTTCGGCACAGGGCCGGGATGGTATCCTGCACACCAGCGGGCGCCTGCCCGCTTTCTTCCAGTCGCAGGAACCGTCCGAAAGGCCCTTTGGTGTAGAACTCTTTTTGCGAAAAACCATACAGCAGTCGGTAGTATCCGAGGAGAAACGGGTTTGCTTCGAGAACGTACGGCACCGCGAAGAAGACCTCTCCACGAAGACCGAAGGAGGCAACCCGACTCAGAGCATCGGCCGAAACGTACTCCGTGAGTTGATCGTTCAGGCGGCTCACGTCCAGTCTGGCTATGGTGGACTGGAGTGCGTCCGTGAGGCATAGATCAGCAAGCGCCTGGAGACGATAGTAGAAGGACATCTGGAGGTCAGGGCCCAGTACGGGGAACGATGAGGCCGTGGGGCGCGGCATCCCGCTAGATCTCCCAACCGAGACGCTTCCTGGCTAGCGCTGCGTAATCCTCGCTGAGTTCTATGCCGAGGAAGGTCCGGCCGAGGCGAACGCAGACGTCGCCGACGGTGCCGGATCCGAAGAAAGGATCAAGAACTTGATCGCCGACTGCCGAACCCGCGAGAATGCAGGGCTCCACGAGTTTCGGAGGAAAGGTTGCGAAATGAGCGCCTGGATAGGTCTCCGTGCTGATCGCCCATACCGAGCGGCGGTTGCGAAGGTGCCCACCATTTGCGGATTCCCGCGCGGCCTCATAGTCATAGTAATACTTGTCCAGTTTGGAGAAGAGAAAGATGTACTCGTGCGCGCGGGTCGGGCGGTCTTTCACTGATTCCGGCTGGCAATTGGGCTTGTACCAGACAATGTCCGATCGTAGGTACCATCCATCGTCTTGAAGCGCGAAGGCGAGGCGCCAGGGGATGCCTATTAGATCCTTGGGTTTCAGCCCGTCAGGCGTCGGGGGGCGATAGTCCATGGCACGCGCAGGGTTCTTCCTGTCGGCGGCTCGCCAAGTTCGGCCGCCGCTGGTGTGGGTGTCTCCAATGTTCAGCCATAACGTGCCGTCATCGGTAAGAGTGCGACGGACCTCCCGAAAAACGCCCACGAGGTTTCGAATGTACTGAGCTAGCTCCGGCTCGGCACCGATCTGGTGCGGAATCCCGTAGTCCCGCAATCCCCAATAGGGGGGGCTCGTCACACAACAACGAAACACACCGGGCGGCACACCCTTGAGCGCGGTCAATGCGTCGCCAACCACGATCCGGCCATGCGGGCCTTCGTAGCTTCGGCGCGCGGACTCCTTGCGTTCCTCGTAGAGTGACAGTTGCATGGCCAAAGCCGTCTGATGAGATGCCGCAGTACTTTGTTCGACTCTGCGCATCCGTCTCCTGTAGGCAACGCCGCGAAACGGCTCGCGAGAAGCCGCCGAGGTCGGCGGCGCTCGCCCCTCATCCCGCTCGCAGGTACTGCACGTGCCCGTGGCAGGCGACGCGGGCGTAGGCCCAGAGATCCGGGTCGCGCGCCTCATCGCCGCCTTGCGCATTCGCATCCGTGCCAGCGGGGGCGGAGCCGGCCGCTTGCCCCAGGCTTCCTGCCTGGCTGATGTCGAACGTGAGCACCGCCTCCTCGCCCGGCCCGACCTCGAACCCCTGGGTCAACGGCATCACCGACGCATGTGCGAACCGGCCCACCACGTCGCCCCACGTCTCCAGCGGCGTGATGATATCCACGCGCCCTTGCGCGCGCTCGACACCCGGGTTGCGCACCGTTACCTCAATCGCGTCGCCGGCTCGTCGCGCTGTCGCCGTGACCGGCTTCATCTCGCCGACCGCGAGCAGTTCCTGGTAGGTCTGCCCGTACACCTCGACTTCCGCGCGGATGTACCCCGGCTTCGCATCGGGCGGGATGATCACCGCCAGCTCGTATTCCTGCTCGCCGCCCGGGGGCAATCGAAACGGCACCTGCCCTGGGGTGATCGTCCAGCCCTGGGGCACGGTCACGCGCACCGTGCCCACCGCCTCGGCGTCGGCCTGCGCACTGGACACGGTCATGCCGAACCTCGTCGTCGCCCCGATCGGCGGCGCGCCGTGCATGATGACGGTGACCGGCTGATTGCCCATCGGCGCGGGGCCAACGTTGTGCTCCCAGTAGCGCATGTGGCACCGCTGCGCCGCCTCGCGCTGCGGCCCGAAGCGCGCGCGGGCCAGCAGCGACTGCCGCTGCGCCGACAGTTCCAAGGTTTCGATCCGGTACGGTGCGAGGTCGAACGTGATGCGCCCGGCGGTCACGCGCGCCGGGTGGTCGCGTGTCTCCAGCGGATTCGACTGCCATACCTGCCCGATGCCGAAAGGCAATGACATCGCCACGCGCGCCGGCTCGCCATGCCCCTCGTACACGCGGACGATGAGCGAATTGTCGTCACCCGGCGGGCGCTTCCATCCCATCGCGAGCGGATTGCCGCGCGGCTTCAAGGCGCTCAGGAATACATTCGCCGGCGTGAGGTCGAGGAAGCTGTGCCGCGGCGGGAGTGCGACCTCCGCGGGGGTCTTCGCCTCCGCGCCGCTCGCCGTGCATCCCTTCCCCGGAACGCACTGTCGCGCGATCAGCGGTTGGTTGAACTCGTAGGCGCGCCGCGTCACCTCGCCCCGACGCCAGTCGGCCGGGTGGGGGCACACCGAATAGAAGAACCGGTGGTCCTTGTGCTCCGGCACGAAGAACGTCGCGAGCTTGCCGCCGCCCCAGGGGTGGTTCGGCCAGGCGGTGGTGTGCATCAGCGTGAGCACGGCGGTGCCGTCGGCTTCAACGCTCGCGCCGATGTTGCCGAGGTTCATCAGCGCGACGCCGTAATCGTCAGGCGGGGCATGCTCCTCGTCCACCGCATTGCTTTGTGCCGGGAGCGATATGAGGCCGTCGGCCGCTTCCTTCTCCAGCTCGGCGATCGCCGCTTCCGCCGACTGCGCGTCTCGTGCCAGTACAAGCAGCGCGGGCATCGGCGCCTGAGAGGTCGGCTCGCCGGGAGACTCGTCGCCCCCGCTGTCACGCGGTTTCTCCAGCGCCAGCACCAACGCATACCCCGGCCGCTGGAGCGCTTTGGACGCTGCCGATCGAACCTCCTCGGGCGCCGCCGCGAGGAGCTCCTGCGCGTGCGCGTTGTCGCCGCCAACGGAGAGATGGAAGCGGAACGTGGTGTGCAGGCGGTCCGCTTCGTAGCCATCGTTCTCGGTGAACGCGCTCGCGGTGATGCCGCGCGCGGCCAGGACGCGCATCAACCGCTCCGCTGCGGCGCGGGAGTCTGCCGAGGTGCCGGTGATGACGGCGGCATAACCAATCGAGAAGCCCGCATCTGCGCGCTTCTTCGCCCTTCGCGCGGTGATACGCAGGCAATTGCCGATTTCCATCCAGTTCTGCGCCGGCAGCAGCGCGCATCCGGACAGGGACTGCCCCTGGAAGGTGCGGAAATCCAGCACCCCCTCGCCGCGGCGGCGCGCGACGGCGCCGAAGCGTTCCTCAAACACCGGCACGCAGCCCTTCAGGGCGAAGGGGAATACTACGGTGAACAACTGGTGTTCCCCGCGGTACTCGCGCAACTCGGTCATGAAGTCGATGCGCCGCACTCCGGGGTAGAGCGCGATCTCCTGCCGCCGGCCGGAGCAATTCGGCGAGCTGCCCTCGACGATGATGCGTTCCATCGCGGGCCCGCGCTCGACCCACACCCGGCCGGGCTCGTCCTTGGAGAAGATCCGCTCCCCGGTTGTGAACACGGTCCACGCCGGCTGGCGCCGGTCGGGCTGCTCGCCCAGCGCGGCGATCTCGTTGCCGATGCACCCGCGCGACAGGTCGAGGAGCTGGCGCTTGGCCTGCCGGTCAATGATCGAGATTAGCCCGCCGCCGGCGGGCGCCGCCGCTGTCACCGTGTAGAACTCGTTTTCGATCACGCCGCGATCGGTCTCGCGCAGCTCGCCGGATTGCGGGGGCCGGGCATCGGCGACAACGTGATAGACCGAGTAGCCGAGCGCCGGCACCTCCGGCGCGACGAACGCGACTTCCGCCTCCGCGATCGCGTCGCCCTCGCGCCGCGCCCAGATGAGCTGGCACGTGATCTCCCGCCGCGACGCTTCGCGCACACTGAAGCCCGTCACCGGCGGATCGAATGTCACCTGCGCGCGGCAGATATCGGTGCGCTCCCACGACAGCGGGTTGAAGACGACCAGCGCGCACAGCGCCTCGCCGCGGGCGGGCGCCGTGTCGGCAGCCTGCGCCAAGGCGTCGAGCACCTCAGCGTTGATCTGCTCCGCGATCTCGAGCGCCTCGCGGTACATCGCCATCAGGTCGAGGAAGGAGATGTCGCAGGGCGTGCCCGTGATGGCGTCGTGATGCTGGCCGAACATCACCAGCCGCCATGCCTTGTCGAGCGCGAGGTGCGGATACTCCGCGCCTAGCAGCCATGCGATGGTGCAGAAACGTTCCGCGGTGAAGAGCGCGTTCTCGGCGAGCCGGTTGGCGATCTTCAACTCGATGCGCGAGACGGTGGTGCCGGGGTGGTACATGGCGAGGTCGCGCGAGCTGAGGGGCAACTCAACCGCACGCGCCGCCAGTCGCTCTTCGACGGCCCTCAGGTATTCCTCGGGCAAGCCAAGGCGGAAGGCGTACAACTGCTGCGCCAACTCATCGCGCCGCCCCAAGACCCACCGCGGCGGCGGCTGCATGTCCATGCCGATGAAGCGCAGATCGACGTCGAGGCCAGGCGGCTGTGGGCCGACGTTCACCTGCGGCCCGTCGATAACGTTCTTCAGGAACTCCTCCCACGACTGCGGGTTGAACCAGTAGTGCTCGTGCTTCTGGATGATCTCCGAGCCGTCGAGCGCCATGGCGCGGCACAGCGGGGGCACGCCGGCGATGTCCTTGGAGAAGATGCACGCCTCGAAGCCGAGCTGGCGCAGGATCTGAGGAAGCTGGGGGCAGTGCCCGAAGACATCGAGGGGCAGATAAGCACGCGGCGTGATGCCCAGGACGCCCTGCTGGAATATGCGGCCGTACAGAAGATTGCGGATCAGCGCCTCGCCGTGGATCGAGGTCTCGTTGGGTTCGTTGTAGCCGCCGTTGAGCTGGAGCCGCCCTTCCGCGACGAGCTGGCGGATGAAGGGACGCTGCCCGGGAAACGCGTCCCAGTACGGCTTCAGGTAATCCAGTTCGGAAAGGATGAACTTGAAGGTCGGGTCCTGGCGCGCGGCGTCGAGGTATTGGTTGACGAGGTCGAAGGCCTGAGCGGTGTAGGTGCGCTGGTCCTCCAGCCACACCGGGTCGTAGTGAAAATGCGGGACGAGGTAGATGAGCGGTTTCTCCGACATGGTGGCGCGATCCTGGGTCTAGATTGCCGACACTGTTGCCGCAGCGCGGGGGCGATGCGATGAGCGCCGAGGCGCACGAGTCATGCGCACATGTACGTTCCGCACAGCCCGCGGGGGATTATAGCACTCCGCGCTCGCGAAGGCAAAACAGCAGCCCGTCGGGCTGTGACCGCGAAACGTTGGTGCGATCTCCGATTGTAGGGCGGGGATACTTCAGGCTTCGAAGCCTTGGCGAAGGAGGCCTATCCCCGCCTATCCGGGTGGCGGGCTTGGGTTCATCCGCCTCAGGCGGGTAAGCCCGCCCTACATGCCAATACCAACGAAGAACGGTCACACCCGCCCGTCGGCCTAGACGCACAGGACGCGGTGTCACTGACGGGCTGTGTGTCCGCAACCCAAGCGGCAGAGCAGGAGCCTGCCTACTGCCCAAAGAACACTTCCCATAGAGTCTCGGCTATCAGAGTAGCAGCCGAGACTCCTCCGGAACGGGGTTCGTGAGCGTGATTCTCGGGTCCGTGCGCGTTGCGGCAATACACCAACCCCGTTAGTATCGGCGTGCCGGACGCCGCTCCCAAATCTCAACGAGGTCCTATCCATGAAGACACCCCTGCTGCTCGCAATGGCGATGATCGCCGTCATGTTCTGCGCCAATCCACTTTCCGCCGCGCCGTTCCAGAAGGCCGAGTTGATCTTCCCGCTCGAGAGCTTCCACAACCACGCCTCGTGCATCGTCGAGTGCCCCAACGGCGATTTGCTCGCGTGCTGGTACCGCGGCGCGGGGGCGGAAAAGGGCGATGACGTCGTGATCTGGGGCGCGCGCAAGATCGCCGGCGAAGACGCCTGGCGCCCGCGTTTCGTCATGGCCGACACCCCCGGCTATCCCGATGACAACCCCTGCATGTTCATCGACCCGCAGAAGCGCCTGTGGCTGTTCTGGCCGACGCTGCTGGCCAACCAATGGGAATCGGCGCTGATGAAGTATCGCGTCTCGTCGAACTACGAGATGCGCGAAGGCCCGCCGGCGTGGGAGTGGCAGGAGGTGCTGCACGTGACGCCGGTGGATTTCGAGAAGCAGATGGAGGACGGCATCGCGCGCTACCGGGAGCAGTATCCCGAGACCGTCAAGCTCCTCGGCGCGCAGTTGGATCGGCTCATGAGCGAGATGCGCACCCGGGCCGCCGACAAGCTGTCACAGCGCCTGGGCTGGATGACGCGCGCGCATCCCACCTTGCTCCCCTCCGGCCGGCTCATCGTGCCGTTGTACACCGACACCTTCTCGATCTCGATCATGGCGATGACCGACGACTGGGGCAAGACCTGGATCACGAGCCAGGCTATGGCCGGCGGCGGCAACATCCAGCCGAGCGTGGTGCGCAAGAACGACGGCACGCTGGTGGCGATGATGCGCGAGAACGGCATTCAGCGGCGCATTCGCATCAGCGAATCCAAGGATGACGGCATGACCTGGGGCGCGGTCGGCAACATGGAGCTGCCGAATCCGGGATCGGGGCTGGAGGTCATCCGTCTCGCTAACGGCCGCTGGGCGCTCATCCACAATGACACCGAGCGCGGGCGCCACAGCCTGGCCGTGTCCATCTCCGATGACGAGGGCAAGACGTGGAAATGGACGCGGCACCTGGAGAAGGTCGAGCCGGAGCACGGCGGGTATTCATATCCCTCCATCATCCAGGCGCATGACGGGACCTTGCACGCGACCTACAGCTTCTCCGAGGGCAAGCAGTCCATCAAGCACGCGGCGTTCAATGAGGAATGGGTGATGGAGGGAGATGGCCGGTAGGACATGGGCGCCGGGTTCACGACCCCACGGGAGAGATTCGCGGGCGCGGCAAGGCCGCGCGCTGTCGGAGTCGAGCAGCGAGGTGAGAGATGGCAGGTATCATCGAGATCAGGGAATTCGTCATCTGGGTTATCGCAGTGATCTGCGCGGGTGCCCTTGCGGCAGGCGCGTGGGCAGGCCCCGAGGCTGACGGGCGAGTCCGGGCGTCGAAGGTGCTCATCGTCGTCGGTGACCGCGCCTGTGACGCGGAGTTGAAGGTCGCCGATGTGCTGTCGAAGCGCATCGCCAAGCGGAGCGGGGTCAGCGCGGCGGTCGTGAGTGAAAGGGCGGCAGGAGATAACCAGGGGCAGGAGGCAAGCCTCCTTCGCCAAGGCTTCGAAGGCCAGGGCTCCTGCCCTACGAGTATCGCCATCTACATCGGCGTGCCAGCCAACCACGACAAGCTTGCCGCGCTCTGCGCCGCGAACAACGTCCCTCCGCCGACCGACCGCGACCCCGGCCCCGAGGGGTTCGTTCTGCGCACCGCATACGCGCCTGCATCTTTGGTAGGCCCGGCCTCAGGCCCGGCCTCACAGGCGAGAGCGCCTGTGCTCCATGCAGGCGCGCTCGTCGCGATCATCGCCGCCGGGGTGGATAAGCGCGGGGTGCTCTACGCGGCGGGCGAGATCCTGCGCCAGATCGAGTGCGGCGACGGCGCCGTCACCATCCCGCCCATTGATGTGCGCACCGCGCCCGCCTTTCGTTTCCGCGGGTCATCCGCCAACCAGGGCGGCACCATGCGTCAGATCACGGGCGCGCGCGCCTGGACCGAGGACGAATTGCACGACTACACCCTCGACCTCGCGCTCGCCGGCGCCAATGTCTTGTATGCCGGCGGCACGTACTTCGATTACGTGAAATCGTTCGACCTCATGACCGAGACCGGCGCGCGCCCGAATGAGTTGAACCGCCCGTTCCCACCCGAATGGCAGGCCACCGAGCGCGGCAACTGGGTCTGCCCCTCCGTCCCCGAGGCGCACAAAGCGCTGCGGGAGCAATGGGAGAAGGACTTCGCCTCGCGCCAGGATGCCGATGTCCTGCGTCTGTTCGCCGGCGACCCCGGTGGCTGCCGCTGCCCGCGCTGCTCGCCGTGGGGCAAGACTTTCGTGCACCTGTGCGAGGAGATGGCGGGCATCTGGCTCAAGCATCATCCCCACTCGACGGTTCAGATCGCGAATCAGGATCTCGACAACGCGGGCGATCAGGCCATCTTCGACTACCTCAACGAGAAACCTCGGACCTGGCTCTACGCCATCTGCTACGGCCCCGGCAGCGACGCCATGTCCGAGTACTTCCGCAGTGAACTGCGCCAGGATTTGTTCATCTATCCCGGCACCGGCCCGATCAACCGCTACCTGCGCGAGATCCTCAACCAGATTCCGAAGTACCAGAAGATCGTCCACTACTCCGACATCACCCACTGGATCAGCTCGCAGTACCAGGTCAAGCACCCCGAGCCGCATCTGGTCGCCGTGTACGGCCGGCGCACATTCCACGTCCGGCCGCGCGCGTATTATGACGTCTTCCAGTCCATCATGCCCTTCGCCGAGGGCGACATCGTCTACTCCGAGGGCTACCACGACGAGTTCCAGCAGTACATGTGGAACCGGCTGCTGTGGAACCCCAATCGCAGCCTCGATGACGTGATGCAGGAATACGCGCGGCTGCAATTCGGCCGCGAGGCGGCGCCGGACATGGTCGAGGCGATGCTGCAACTGGAGAAGAACCTCGAAGCGCCGCTGGCGACCAACGACGGCATAGACCGCTACTATGTGCTCGTCAAGTCGGCGGGCTGGAAGATGCCGCCGCACATCATGCGCGACAACCATCGCTGGCGCGAGCACATGCAAAAGGCGGCGCTCGACAAGTACGTGCAGCTCAAGCTGCGCGGGGAGAGCGAGCGCTCCGAACGCGTCAATCGCGTGCTCGAGGACGGCGTCGCGGCTCGCGACGGCACCGCGGCTGGGCGCGCGGCCGCGGCGCTCGACGAGCCGATCGAGACGCCCGATATGGCCGCCCTGCGCGCCGAGGCGGGGCGCCTCGGCGACGAGAGCGACGCCATCTTCGGCGTGCGCAACGTCGGGTATTTCCGCCTCGACCGCGACTTCGTGGGCCTGGCGTGGGTGCGCGCGCAGTTGGCGCGGGCGCAAGCCGCGCAGGGAGACGAACGGCTGCAGGTAATGGACCAAATCGTGCGCTACGAGGATCCCGGCGAGGGCGGTTTCTACGATGACGCGGGGGCGCCGGGCCGCCAGCCGCATCTGGTCAAGGGCGAGAGCTACAATGCGCGCGAATGGTTCGACCCGGCAAACCGCGATTCGCAGAACACCATCGCCTACAGCTTCGACAACGGCAAGGGCGTGGTGTTCCGCTACACCGGCCTCGATCCGAAGGCACAGTATCGCGTGCGCCTGACCATGGTGGCGCCGCGCATCCCGCGATCGGAGCTGCCGTCAGGGGCCATCCGGCGGACGCAGAACGTGGTCGCGGACGGCGAGTATCTGGCGAAGGATGTCGAGATCCCCGAGTATACCGCCAGGCAATTCGAGTACGACATCCCGCAGGCAGCGACAGGCGACGGCGAGCTGGAGCTGTGGCTGGAGAAAGGCACCGGCGGCATGGCGACGGTCGTGTCCGAGGTGTGGCTGATGAAGAAGGGGTAGCGGAGGCACGGGGTTAGGAGTGGGGCGGCGGGGATAGAGCCTGCCCTGCCTGTCCCGAGCATCGCCGAGGGGAGCGCAGCGAAGGGAATCCCCGCCCTACATAGAGCGACCACAAGGGTCACCCCTACATTGGGAGGCTACTGCGTGCCGCGGAGAGTTGGCGACGCCCTCGGGTTACTACTTCCTCGGCCCGCCGGGGACGCGGCGCAGGGGGGCCTCTTCGGTCGGCACCACCAGGCCCGACTTCGCGCGCATGAAGAGCCCCCAGGTGAAGCAGGGGTAGTCGCCCGGGCTGCAGCGGTCCGGACTCGTGATCGGCTGGCCGCGGGCGCACCTGGCGGCGCAGCGCAGGTCCTGGCGCTGCTTCTCCACCGTATGGCGGGAGGTCTGCACCTCGGTGAGGTAGCGGCAGCGCTCCCAGTATTCCGGCAGCGGGCAGCGCTCGCACTCGATCTCCTGGACGTGCGCGTCGTCCTGATCGCGCGAGACGCTGCAGATCAGCGCGCGCCCGCCCTTGCGCTGGTACTCGCAGGTGCGATGACGGAATCCCGCCAGCCACTCCGCATCCTTGCGCAGGATGGGGTGGACCAGGTTATCGAGCGCGCCCTCCTCGAGTT
>Ga0315282_10007473_pt1 | contig 17923 bp, 21 predicted proteins | sample YL17G07_20_MG_FD_203693 | JGI IMG/M metagenome (GOLD analysis project Ga0315282, IMG submission 203693) | Sediment microbial communities from Yellowstone Lake, YNP, Wyoming, USA - YL17G07_20 | ecosystem: Environmental > Aquatic > Freshwater > Lake > Sediment | place: USA: Wyoming | collected... | reverse complement strand
TATAGGGAAAGCCGCGTTAACGTATTCCAGGCTTACTTTCACCTCCGCAATGCTGTATCGCTTACAGCACAACAGAGGCTGAAGGTAAGCCTATAATTCTAACCTACAAATGAACGGCACGAATTCTTTGGAAGGAGGGAAAAAAGCAAAACATTTCAAGTGGTTAACAAGACATTTTAGGATGCCATTTGATTATGCAATTATGGCAAGGCGCAGGGCAGATAAATAGAGATTATTTGTAGTTAACTAAGACGAATATAAGGAGAATAAACGATATGATATCTGTAATCTCGATAATAAATGATGAGAAAATCGCCAGAGAGTTTTTACTGCGAGGATTATCTCATCAAACCACAAAATTTGAGTTAATTCTCATAGATAACGAATCTTCTTTTTATAAATCAGCCTCTCAAGCATATAATTCAAGAAGTACTGAAGCTAACGGAGATTATTTAATGTTTATTCACCAGGATGTATTTCTGTCTTCCAATAATTGGTTAAAAGAAGCTGAAAATTGGCTTTCAACGCTATCTAGTTTCGGCTTAGCAGGCGTAGCGGGAATGTTGAAACCAAAATATATTAATGAATTCGAATTATTCGCACGATATTACTCACTGAAGAGATTGGGTATGCTTTCTTTTTGGTATCGTCGTTTTGGTCGAGGGAACATGTTCCATGGACGTAACAAGTTACCTTGGGAAGGAAAACCCATATCTGAAATTGTTTCTGTTCAAACTGTTGACGAACAACTTTTAATAGTTCCTACTAATGTTTTTGACCACATGCAATTTGATGAGACTATATGCAATAGTTGGCACTTACACGGTGTTGAATATTCGTTAACAATTTCTGAAAAAGGTTATAACGTCTATGTATTACCCTGTCCTGTAATTCACTTGTCCACTGGAAAAACTGACGAGTCATATTATGAAACATTAACAAAAATTATCAAAAAACATAGGGATGAAAAAGTCATAAATACTACATGCGGCCTTTGGTTAACAAATCAGAAACTTACCAAGTTTTTGTTTTACGAGTTTAAAAAAACTCCGATATCAAAAATAATCAGTTTGATGAAGAAGCGAACATAAACTGCAGTAGATGAAAGGACAGGAAAAGACCAATTAATTCATATGAAAATGATGTTATGGTTTTCGTGGTACTTCTGAATTGTCTTACCATCATATGGTTTTGTGACGTTATGTTTCATATGCCAAGACGGTATCCTGCTCATGTGCTGAATCGTTATAAATTAGGAGTATCTTATTAACGCGTCGCTGATGTGGATGGGTGCCAGAACCTCGGTTGTCGTTCTGAACTGGAACGGGATGAAATGGCTTCAGATCTGTCTTTCTTCCATATTAGGTCAGGATGCAGGTGAAGATTTCGAAGTTTTGCTAGTGGATAACGGCTCCACCGATGAAAGTGTCCAGTACGTTGAGAAGAATTTTCCTGGCGTTAAGGTTGTGGAGCTGGGAAGGAATTATGGTTTTGCCGAGGGTAACAACAAGGCACTGAACTACGCGCAAGGGGAATACTTGGTTTTTGTCAACACAGACACAAAAGCTGAGGCTGGGTGGCTCAAGAACCTTGTTAACGCTGCGGATGAGCATCCAAAACATCAGATCTTGTGTAGCATACAGATACCTTCTCAGGAAAGGAACAGAATCAGGACGCTGAACGCTTTTGGAGACGCAACACTGAGTCCGTACGAAAGCGATTCGGCAGTTACTGACTCTGTGTTTGCAAGTGGAGCTTGTTTCTTGATAAGAAGGAGTTGGTTGCAGAGACTCAGGTATCTTTTTGACCCGTATTACGTCTTCTACGCCGAGGACATTGAGCTATCGCTTCGGACAGTTTTGCTGGGAGGTCAGATAGGCTACGTTAGAGACAGTCGCATAGCTCACTACATTGGGGGGGCAGGTCTTTTGCCTGCGAAGACCTCGTTCTATGCAACTCGCAACCTTCTGCTGACCTACTACAAGCTTTTCCGTTTGAAGAACTTCTTCAGAGTATTTCTTGTGCGGATTGCGTATCTGGCACCGAGGTTTCTGGCTCGAAGGCAGCAGCTGGCGAACAACATTGGGATGGTTAGGGGGACGTTGAGCTTTCTTGTAACCTTTCCGTATTATAACCGTTATCGCAGAGTGTTTGCCAAAAGAAAGAAAAGAGACGATAGGTTCATTTTCGAAAGGTTTCTCTATAGAAGAAGGATGGAGAGGCTGTTTTTGAAGAGGGGGGTTTATGGCTGTTCTTGATGAGGGCGATCAGCAGAAAGCTTGGTCTGGTTGAGTTGGCGATAGGGATAAATGTGCAAGCTAGGACACAATTACAGCGTGATTCACCACATGTTAGGAAAGGACCAATGCGTTGTCTAAGGCAAGTAGTCTGGCTATAATGGTTTGGTGGAAGTGTTGACGAACGTTCTGGTGAACGCGATAAAGGGGTTTGCCAAAGAGAGACTGTTCGGAAGGATGCTTCGAAACATGAAAGTTGAGCAGCTACTCACGAATAGGAAGGGAGATGACAGTCGAATGGCTTTCTGCATTGTTCACTGGAATGCTCCGCACTTTCTTCTGCTTAACGTCAAGCGGCTGGAGCTTTTGCACCACGAGAGTAAAATATACGTTTTTGACAATGCTTCTTCTGAAGCGAATCTCAAAGCTGTTCTAAATGGACTCCAAGGTTACGAGAATGTTACGTTATTTTCTAGTAAGCGGGACTATTCTAATACGTGGGCTTGCCACATAATGGGTTTGCAGTTTCTCCTCAACTACGCCGCTCAGAGGTCAGATTGGATTGCGATCTTCTTGGATCAAGATTGTATCCTCGCTAACCGCGTTAACGACCTGACAGACAAGCTTGACGGCAAGGAGACTCTTCTGATAGGTGTGAGGGATTACGTTGAGATCCCCAAGGATTATGGCCCTCTCAAGAAAGGAACTCTCAGGAACTTTCCTGACACTGTTCACGGTTCATTCATGATCATGCAGCCAGTCGTCATCCACGGTCTTTTTGGTGACCAATCCCTTATCGACGGCAGGTCGTTTGAACCCTATCATGGAATCGCGCGCAAACTAGCCGGTAAAACATTGTTTCTTGAAACGCAGATGCATGCCGAAATCCCTTTACTCACTCGCTACATGTACAGAGGAAAAACATACGCTTGGCATTCACGGTACAGTTCTAGGACAGTTGGGATGAAAGACACCGATGTTCTCAATGGCTTGCCTGTGTCATGGCTTAAAGATTCGCTGAAAAAGGCATATGCATTCATGGAGCTTCTGCCACCAGAATAAGGGGCTTGGCCAACCTCACTTCCCATCGGTTTTGACGCACTAAGTATTAAAACAGGAAAATCCTAGTTAAGGCGAGAGTAAAGAGGATTAGAGTTTGACCAAGAAACCGCTGATCAGCCTCATAATGCCGATTCACAACGAAGAAGAATACCTGCCAGAGTCCTTGAAGTCTCTGAAAAAGATTAAGAACCAGTTCTTCGACTTTATCTTCATTCTGGACAGGTGCACTGATAATTCTGAGAGTATTGTTATGCAGTGGTTTCCGGATGCCAAGATCATTAAGAAAGAATCCAGCAAGTGGAAGAACAGTCTTGCCGAGAACTTCCAGCTGGGTTTTGAGGCTTCGAAGGGCAGCATTATCTGCACCCAGGATGCTGATGCGACAGCACCGCATGATCTCGGGCCTTTGCTTGGCAGACTACAAGGCAATGTAGCGTCCGTGGCTCCCACACTGCTAACGCGTAAGGATGTATCCTTTCTCAATCGTCTGTATTACTGGTGGGAGAAGACCCGGAAGTTTGCGCCGCTCGGTGAAGAGCCCAGAGGAGCTTTTCGTCTGATAAGGCGGGAGTGTTTGGAGCAAGTTGGCGGTTTCAAGGACGTGATCGCCCAAGAAACTCAGTTGGACGTTGAGCTTAGGAAGGCTGGCTACAGGTCTATTGTCGTGAAGGATGTTGTTTACTATCATTTGAGGAAGTTTTCGTTCAAGAAGGCCATTAGAAGCCAGATTCGGGCGGGAAGGATGCGTAGGCAGTTGCACACGCCGTTCTGGAGGGTTTTGGGGCATTCTGTGCTTCGTTTGAGGCCTTTCGTTGTGTATGGCTACTTGTTTAAGAAGAAAGAGGGTCAGCAGAAATAGGATGCGGATCTGGACGATTTTCTAAAGAAACTTTTCTATGAACTGGGCTGTTATTGGGGCGGGCGATTCCAGACTCTTTAGCATCTGTCTAGTGTCCATCTTATGATTTTCAGGTGCTTTGAGTATCCTCCTAGCCGTCCTGATGATGGTGTCAGTGCTCGTCATGTGTTTCATGGGAAAGCCCTTTTTGTGAAGGTATCTTGCTACGGCGTCCCAGAATTGGAAGTTGATGGTGGGCACTCCCACGAGTGCGGTTTCTCGGCATATTGTTCCGCCGCTTCCAATCATCAGGTCTACTTCGGGCATGATCTGATAAGTCAGAACTGGTTCTTGCGGCACGATTACGTTGGGATAGTCTCGGAGCTTTTCTTTCTCTTCTTCATATCTTGGCATGTACACGACAGTTGCCAGCCTAGACACTTCTTTCAGCAGGCGCCAAGGATCCACTTTAGCATCCTTGTAATAGGCGGCTTTGTATTCAGCGTTTCTGAAAAGAACGACTTTCTTCTTGTCTGCCAGTTCTTTGAGCAGTTTTGGCTTTTCCTTAGTCTTTTCCTTCAGCCATCCGACTTCTTCTATTCCATCGTACAGGATAATCTTTTGTTTGGACATTCCATATTTTGTCCATGATTTGCCAAAGCAGATCGGTACAATGAGCCAGTCGACTAGCGGGCACACGAGTCTCGCAACATGGGTTGCGTGGGGAGTATCGTTAGAATAGACTATCGGGATTTGCAGGCCGAAGGCAGTTCGGATGGCTCCGACATCGCCGTGTGTCCACAGAACTTTTGGTTTTCCGACTTTGTCAAAGAGCTTGACGAACGTTAGGATTCTGTTTTGCTCTTCAACTAGCTTCTCTCTGAGTGTTTCTCCGTATTTGCCGATGGCTGTGTAGGGTATGCCTGCAAGTTTGAGTACGTCTGTTGTTTGTGTCTGTTCTTTTGCTGTTACGAGAACGTTGTGGCCTTTTCTGCGTAAGAGAGGCAAGAGAGAATACAGTAGAAGAGAATCCTTTGGTGTGACTGCGTCCAGCCAGATGTCAACCATTCTGTTTTAACATCCAATCTATGGTCTTCTTCAGGCCTTCTTCAACATCGTATTTCGGCTTGAAACCCAGCGCCTTCAGCTTCTCCACGTTCGAGTAAAGGTAGAATGGATGCTCACTCGGCCGCGGAGGAAGCAACTCAATCTTCGAAGGCAGCAGCTTGCTTATTGTGTTCGCGAATTCCCCATAAGTGTATGCCTTACCTGAGCCAACGTTTATCGTCTCGCCGATCGTCTTTGAATTGCGCAACACAATGTCCATTGCTTGGCAGAGGTCTTCAACGTAGGTGAAGTCTGTTTTCTGTTTTCCGTAGCAGAACAACTGCATCGGTTCCTTATTGACGGCTCTGTCCAACAGTTTCCTGACGATGGACGGAATTGTAAGGATGGGTCCGTAAATCTCGAAGCCTCTGAAAATGGTCACGGGCAGGTTTTCAGCTTCCAGATATTGCCGTGCCATCAGCTCTGCCATAAGCTTGGCTTTTCCATATGTTCCTTTCGGGTTGGGTTTTTCCTCTTCGGTCACGGGTTTGTCAACTGTTCGTAGCCCATAGACTGTTGAACTGCTCATCAAGATGAATCTTTCAACGTGGCACTTGACCGCTGCGTCCAAGATGCCGAGGGTGATTCTTGCGTCGTCAAAGAATTCTCCGTAGACGTCTTTGCGGTGGGTGACGAAGGCCAGGTGAACCACGTTTTTCGGGCTGAGCTCCTCGAAGGCTTTCAGAACAGCATCTCGGTCGGTCAAGTCGCACTTGTGGAAGGTGAACAGGTCTTTTGGGAAGTCCTTGTAGGGTTTGGCTAAATCAATGCCGACCACTTGTCTTCCTTTATCGACAAAATACTGTGTCACGTTTGTTCCGATAAATCCTGAACTTCCTGTGATGAGAATCAAGAATTTTTTCTCCTTTGGATGAAGAAGAATTATCCGATTTCCGAGTTATTTAAGAGTTTTGCCCAAAGATTCTCATGGATTTGGCACAGCGGACTTCTCGTTTCTCACTTTCCGAAATTGACAGCCCACATTCGCTGCGGCAGACGAATCTCCCGGCGTGTTTCCGACGAATAGGGTTTTTTTGGCCCGCGTTCTGAGCTTTTGTGTGGCATATTCAAGCTGCTCAATCCTGTCAAGCGAATTTTCTCTTGTGACTACTACGTTGAAAGACAGCTTGAGACGCATGAGTACAGCCTTCGCCAATGCTTTTCCTTGCATGGTGACGAGGGCTTTCGGTTTTCCTGTGAATTTCTTGTAGATTGCGAGTCCTTCGTCATTGATTGTCATTTCTGCCAATGCCTTAAGTTCTGCTTGATCCCAAGCCTTGAAGACCTTTTTTCTGGTTTTTTCGTCGAGCTTCGAAACCGCGACTGTCAACGGACCCACATAGTCTGTTTTTGTGATGTTTTCTATCTGTTCGAAAAGCTTGTCGTAGTTTATTGGCAGGTTTATCAGTGTGCCGTCAAGGTCGAAGATGACCGCCTCTATCAATGGTACATTTCCCCGATGACTCTTCCGTCTTTGACTAGCCTTGCTGGTGCATCGATGTGGCGAATCCAGTAGAGGTTTTCGGGCAGGACGTCGTACTTCGGGATGTCTGGAATCTTCTCTTTAAACGCAAGCTTCACGTACAGATACGGGATGTTTGCATAGTAGTCTTTTCGCAGCGTTTTGCCGGCGTAGGAGAAGAAGAATGACGTGGTGAACATTCTCCCAGCGTTAATCTCAGTCACGCACGGTACCTTCTCCTTGTTCTGTTTCAAGTCCACACATGCGATTCCGTTGAAATGCGGATCAATCGACAGAACAGCATCTGTTCCAATCTTGTTTATGGCTTCGTCGTGAACTGTTTTCTGAACAGCAGGGGTGCCCGTGATGCCTGAAGGCGCCAAGTGCGGGTAAATGTACTCCAGCCGTTCCCTAGCCATAGATGTGACAAGTTCGCCGTCTTTCCAGAGGCTGTGAAAAGCCATGTTTCTTCCTGAAAGATGCTCTTGTGCAATGAATTTCCAATCTACCTTGCGTGCTTTCCAATAATCAATCCACGACGCCGCCGTCTCCATATTCTGAGCTGGTGTGCTTCCTATTCCGCCTGCGCCGTGTGTGGCTCGGATCCAAATGGGTTTTCCAAGTTCTTCGAACGCCTTTTTGATGTCTGACTCTTTGCGGAGTTCCATGAACCTTGCAACTGGGATGCCCTTTTTCTGCCATATTCTTGTCGCCTCTAGCTTATCTTGGCATGCGCGCACGGTCTTTCTTGAAGGGAGAAAGACTTCTGTCCTCAGTTTTCCGCGGTTTTCCGAGACAACCTGTACTTCGATGTCGGTTTGGGCGTGCAGGAATCCGGTGTCCTCTTTCTTCGCCAGTTCGTTCAGTCTATCAATGTAGCCGGCTTCCGTTGCCTTGGGTATCAAGTATTTTTTGTCCGTGGAAACCAAATGGATGAAATGCCTGTTTGCTTCGGTTCCGACCAGAAACATCTTCTCAGGAGCGATTTGGAGGGACTTGACGAAGTTTATGCCGGCAGGCCCTCCCGCCCCTGTAATGAGAATTCTCTTCATCTTTACACCTTGACGCTGCTCTAATGGTAGGCAGTGTTTGTTCTGTGCATTTTATTACAGCATATAAGAACATGCCTTAATATTTGTTCTCAAGCAGCCAAACTCCAAGAACGAGCTTTCCTGCGAGAATACTGCCTGCTCTATGCAGATTACCTGTGACCATTCTTCTAGTTGAGGAGCGCGGATTTAGTCAAGGATTTTGCGCAATTCATATGAGCTAGGCCGAAAAATGCTTTGTTGGTGACTCGACACGAGTAGATATGCGTTGGTACTTGCTTCTCTGCTCATTCTTTGCACTGGGCTCGCTTTTGCGCCGAGGATTGACATTGCTGAAGCGACGATGTCGACAGACGTTACTTTCTACATTAAGGCAGATGGAAACGTCCACCCGCAACCCGCGCCTATTTCAACGTCTGATAACGTCACCTACACATTTTCTGCAGGCTGGACGTATTTGGGCGGTAACAGTGCGCTGGTGGTTGAGAGAGACAACATCGCAATCGACGGAGCAGAGTTCACGCTTCGAGGCAAGGCACCGAACTCCAATGGCATAACCTTGGTTGGAAGAACCAACGTAACACTGAAAAATGCGGTGATCACCGAATTTTCACGCGGGATCTGGCTTTCCGGTTCTTCCAACAACACGATTATGGGAAGCGACATAGCAAGCAACTTATATGGCGTGGAGCTTGACCGTTCTTCGCGCAACGCGATCTGTCAAAACAACATAGTAGGTAGCAGCATGCCTGGCATCTGGCTGCACGGGGAATCTGCGAACAACAATAGCATAGTTGAAAACAATATAACAAGCAACTACTATGGCGTCAGAATCACCGAGTCTTCAAGCAATTTTCTAGGCGGAAACATAGTAGCCGACAACTATAACCCTGGCATCGTGTTCACCGGTTTTTCGGACAACAACACGATAGTTGGGAACAACTTAACTGCAAACGCGGGCTATGGTTTGATGCTCTACGAGTCTTCCGACAACCTGTTCTACCATAATAACGTAAGGGACAACGGGAAGACCGTGTATATCGGAACATCTGGATACGCTAACTTCTGGAACAGCAGCATCGAAGGTAACTACTGGAGCGACTACGCAGGCTCAGACTCCACGCGTGACGGCTTGGGCGACGTTCCTTATGCTGCTGATGCAAACAACACGGACTACCATCCTCTGATGGGCGTATTCTCTGAATTCAGCGCCACTTCAGAGCATCACGTGCAAATCGTAAGCAATTCGTCAATATTTGGTTTCCATTTCACATGAACAGACATCTGCTTCAATGTAACAGCAGAAGATGGAACGAGCGGTTTCTGCAGGATTTGCATTCCAACAGCCTTGATGAGCGACTCTTTTGAGGTGTTTGTGAACTGAACCGAAGCGGCTGTTAGCCTGCTTCCATGTTCCAATAGCACGCACACTTATTTGTACTTCAACTACACTCACTCAACACAGGAAGTGATAATAACACCTGAGTCTGTGTCGCTTCTTGCTCTGCCATTTTTCGTGATGTCGACACTGTTAGTTGCCTCAGTCTACAGAAAAAGACATAAAACATCGTACAGTAAATGATCGTAATCAATAACCTCAAAAGAGATCTAACAAATGAAAACGTGAGGGCCGGTCGTCTAGCTTGGTTAGGACATTGGCTTTACGAGCCAAAGGTCGCCGGTTCAAGTCCGGTCCGGCCCACCACAACTCTTCGTTCTATGCAGGGAGATGAATGCCTGAAGAAGCGCCTGCTCTCTGTGAGCCTCCCACCCCCTTATATAGATTGAACGAAGCATTGACTTCCAGTCGTGGGATACTACAATTTGACCCCAAAACCCCCAAGAAATTAGGCTAATAGAAAGAAGTTTTATATTTGCATCCCTGATAGAAGTATAAAAAATGTTCAAGTTAGATATAGGTTGTGGTTCTAACAAAAGAGAAGGATATTTTGGTCTTGACATTGGAAGGAGTAAAGGTGTAGATATTGCAGCGTCAGTGACAAATCTACCATTTAGAGAATGCTCTGTGGATGAAGTTTTCACACGCCGTTGCATTCAACATGTTAAAGACCATGAAAATGCAACAGGAGAGATTTATCGAGTTCTAAAATATGGTTCGATAGCAAAAATAATAGTTGCAAGCTATAGAGGTTGGCTTTATTATCGTATAAAAAATATTAGACGCAAACCGTATTCAAGTTTTCATTTATATACTAATCGTTCTCTAGCAACGATATTAAGGAAGGCAGGATTTTGTGTTGTTGAAGTTCGCCATGTTAAAACTAGAAAGTTAGGCTATGATATTTCAGTTATTGGCAAAAAATGATCATTAATACCTACTAAAAGTTTTGGTTTTGGGTTTGGGACTACAATTTAATATGCTGCAGTAGTTTCTGTCTAGCGTTGAAGAGTCGGATTTCAAGGCTACGGAAGGAAGTAAAGAAATGAGTGTCAGGGCGACTAGCAGGGTCGACGCTTTCTTGATGTCGTGTTTGATTGTTTTTTGGGGCAGTTCCTTCGTTGTCGTCAAGGAAGCGATGCGGGAAGGCTTGACTCCAGTTGCAGTGGCTACTTTCAGGTTTCTCACCGCGGGCGTGCTTTTCCTCATAGCCCTTCTCTTGACCAAGAGTAGAAGACGTAACTTTAAGGTTCTAGTCGAGAGAGGAGATTTGCCAACATTGCTGGTTCTGGCTCTCACAGGCGTCACCTTCTTCTTCATCATCCAGTACACTGGCATACAGATGGCAAGCGCTTCAATCGCCGCAATTGTCGTGTGCCTTCTCTCTCCAATTCTGATTTCTGTTCTGTCAGCCAGAATATTCAAGGAACGACTTATGAAGAGGCAGGTTCTTGGAATCGGAATTGCTGCGGTTGGAACATTCGTGGTTGTTGTAGGTAGCACGCCGAGCGTGCAGGGCAACGGGAATTTTCTTTTCGGAAGTTTGATTCTGCTCTTGACCCCGCTTCTCTGGGCAACCTACACCCTCATTGGGAGAAAGATAATGGAGAAGTATGATCCTTTTCTCGTCGTAGCATATGTGAACGTGCTTGGCGGCTTATGCCTTGTTCCTTTTTCGCTTGCTGAAAACTCATTCTATATAATACTCTCGATGAACCTGTATGAGTGGCTGGCAATTCTCTACCTGTCGGTTACCTGCTCATTGCTAGGATACTATATCTGGTTCTACGTGCTGAAAAGGGCAGGCGGGGCGGTGACAAGTACGTTCCTATTTGCAGAGCCGCTGATCACAGCAATATTCGCGGTAACGTTTGTCGGCGAAAGCCTGAACTTGCTCATTGCCATGGGAGGTCTTCTGATCTTCTCAGGAGTGTACTTGGTCACGAAGAGGCAGTGAAGAACGACCGTCTGACTCCGCGAGGCTGCATAACTGACCAGAATGTTTAGAAGAATGAAGAGTCACCAAAGAATGTGCGAATTCTTCTGGGGCTGAAGATGCTGAAGACTGCGTTCCGTAGTCTCCTACCAATTCTTGGTATCAATCCTGCTGCTTCGGTTCCAAGCTTGCATACCACGGCACACTCGAACAATCCCAAGTTTTCGATTTCGACCATATCGCGGGCGAATCCTGCCCTTTCCAAGGCCGATTTGACCTCAAACTGGGGCACGCCTAAAACTATCAGTCTATCCAGCAAGGATTTCACCCAGCCCGCATATCGTGTGACTTGTCTTTCTGACAATTCGGCTTCTATACGTTTCTTCTCGCTGTCTACGCCTGAGACTTTTATGGTTAGCGGCAAATCCTCACAGAAACCAAAAAGTTCAGCACACTTCTTGAGCGCAATCTTCCTTCCGTCAGCAAGTTGAGCCTGTAGACTGTAAAGCGGGATCGTGGCGTCAACAATGTCTGGCGAGTAGACTCCAACGTCCACATAGAGTTGTTCCTTGCTTCGGTTCAAATTCGTGATGCGCCCTTCCATTGTTGAGAATTTGTCCACATTTTCCAGACGCTCTGGGCACAGACCTATTTCTTCAGCCAGATAGTGCAAAGCCACATTTTCCTCTTCGCCTGAAATCTGCAGCTTGATCCAGCCCCGCGGGGCGACTTCGATTCGTTTCGTTTCAACCTTCAATCCTCCGATCTTGAACTTCAAAAACTTGTCAGCAAATCCTAGCTGAGAGTTGCTGTAGATTTTCGCGAGTAACGTTACGGTAGGCATTCACAGTCACCGATGAGAGTTAACATTTCCATGTGCAATCTTCGCATTCTTTCAATTGCGGGAGGCGGCAACTCCTTTGAGAGATGCTGTATAGTTTTTTCTATCGGCACTTGATGCGAGCCTTCGATGAGTTTGTCTGCATATGAAACGATTTTTTCTTCAAGAGTCTGTGGAACGTAAGTGTCTCTTGGCCATCCCAGCTTCCTTGCCTCTCTTGACGTTATCCCGCCGCCCACATGTCTTTTTATTATTGACACAACTGGTTCCGGCAGGCCTAGTGATCTTGCGATTTCTGCGCCTATTACTGCGTGATGAACGCTGTGAGTCTTCGAGCGTCCAATGTCATGTAAGAGAGCTCCTATTTCCACAAGCTGCAGGTTTACATTCAACCCTTTTTCCTTGGCGGCTTCCGCCATCTGCACAGCCAGTCCAGCAACTGCTTCGCAATGTTTCAAAACATTCGCTTGGCATCCGTTTTGGCGGAGAAACCGTAACGCTTGCTCTCTTGATGGAAGCTTTTCACTCACCAAGCTCCTTCCTTAATATGTCCACTCTCTTGGACAATGCTCCAAGGATTTTGTTGTTGTCATAGTGCATAAGTGGCTTACCACACGTTGGGCATCGGAAGACAAACTCCACCGCCTCTTCAAATGGGACTCGCTTGCAACCGGGCGTGTAGCAGTAGTAGAAGTCATGGTTTTTCTCGTATTCCAGTCGGACATCGAGTTTTTCAAGGACCCGACGTTTCTGGCTTAGGATGAACCCTTCAAGCTGGTCTGGCTGCAGTCTCCAGTGGAATATGAACCACCCTGTTTTCGGATCCCGGGTTCTCCGAAGGCTTACAAGAGAATGGTCGTAAAGCTTGTACAGGATTTTCCGCACCGAGTTCAGCCTTATGCCTGTCTTGTTGGCTATTTCATCATCCGTGATTTCCTCTGAATTCTTGAGAATTTCAATTAACTTGACAGCTTCTTCCTCGCCTAAAGCTCCTGCTACTCTCAACAGCGTTGCATCGTCTATGTTCGATAACATGGTAACCCTTTTTGCTTTCCTACTGGACACGTTTCTCTATATTATATATTTCTAATCTTTAATTTAAATCTCTTTACGGATTCTAAGTCAGAACCGACGGCTGGTCTCGGTCTTTTTGCCTCTCTCACTCGGAACAATCCTTATCTTAGCGTTTTCAAAGTTTTCGGCCAGTTTCTCGCCCTCCCAAAAGCGGTCGAGAAAAACGGCCAAACTTGCACATTCAGAGTGAGGCTGATTTCCTATCGCCACGTTAAAGTCCGAGACATCTTCTGAAAAGAACTCGCCCGGGACTTTCTGGCTTCCAACGATGACCAAAACGTCCTTTCCAAGTTTCCTGACTTTGCTGAGCACGCCGCTTGTTTGAACGTTCTCACCATAAACTGTTAAGTGGACAACGGTTCCGCCTTTGGCTTTCCAGTCTCTCACGGTCTTCTTCCAAGGAGTTCCCATTTCAAAGAAGAATGAGCCGCCCCAATTCCTTGTAATCTTGTCAACTGTTTCCTTGATTTTTTTGTCCTCAGTGTCTGAGAGTATTATTCCGTCGGCTCCGAAAGCCCGGGCTGTGAGGGCGACGTGTGTCGTGAGCCTGACATCTCTTTGCGGTCTGTGACCCCATCTTAACACCACAGCTTTGACCATTCTTCTTCTCCCTAGCTTCTAATGTCTATCTTTGCGAATTTTCCGTTGAATTCTTCAACTCGCTTTCTCACTTTCTCAGCGAATGCTGGGCTTGCTTCGAAAACGATGTTGGCAAAATCTTCCACGTATTTTATTGTGTGGACATCTGTAGTTTTAAAAATCCATGAGATGAACGGCATGGTTTCCTTCGTTGCAGGCAAGCTAATCGAGGCTTGAACGTAGTTTCTCAACATACTCAATATTTGTTGTTTCAGCAGGTCAATGTTGGTTTTGTACAGTGCCGATATCAGCATCGGGTTCGGCGCCTTTTCGTGCAAATATTCAAACTTCAGCCTTGTCTCCCTTTCCGGTAGCAGGTCCATCTTGTTCATAACTGTTATTATGGGGACGCCTGACGCTCCTATCCGCTCTATTGTTTCCAGACAGATTGTCAGCTTCTTTTCTATGAGAAGCATCGGCTCGCTTACGTCTACCACAAACAGTATCAGGTCTGAGTAGATGGTTTCTTCAAGTGTTGAATGAAACGCTTCAATCAGGGTCAGTGGTAGTCTATCTATGAAGCCGACGGTGTCAGTTAGTAGAAACTTCTTTTTGGAAATCTCCACAAGCCTCGTTGTTGTGGAAAGCGTCGTAAACAACGCCGTGTCCACAGGTACTTCCGCGTCTGTCAAAGCGTTGAACAGTGAGCTTTTCCCCGCTTTAGTGTATCCAGCCAAAGAAATTGAAGAAAACCCAAGCTCCGCCCTTCTTTCACGGTGCAGAACTCGTTTTCCACGGATTTTCTTCAGCTTTCTGCGTATGGCATGCACTTCTCTCTTGACGCTTTCATAATACACATCCACGTCGTATGCTCCGAGCCCCCCGAAACCCGGCTGCTCTCCCTTCTTTGCAAGTCTAACCCGTTCCTTTGCCTGTGTCAGGTCATACTGCAGTCTTGCAAGCTGAATTTGCATTTGCGCCTCGGTTGTCGTGGCTCTTTTCGTAAAGATTTCCAAGATGAGCTGAAACCGGTCGATAGCCTCGACACTGGTGGCTTTTGCCAAGTTGTAGGATTGAACGGGTTTCAGCGGGTTGTCGAAAATTACTTTCTCTGCCTCGGTTTCTTTCACAAGCTTGGCAAGCTCCTCTACCTTGCCCGCGCCTATCTGGTAGCGAGCGTCTGGCTCCCTGACCTGCTCAAGCGTGCCCACAACGGTGTACCCAGCTGATTCTGCAAGGCTTCTGAGTTCCTCTAAGCTTGAAGATTCAAAATCTCGGCGACGCTGGACTATGACGGCGTTCGTCCGGCTGAGTCCTCCTTCTCCTTCTTTTCTAGCTGGATTAAGTCTCCGAGGGTCAGCTCGCCTTTCGCCGCCGTAGCCATTTTTGCCTGGGGAACTTTTTCCTCCTTTGCAGGAGCGATCAGTTTGATCTTCAAGGCATGTTCCAATATTGCTGCAAGCCTGTTGTCTGGCGTCATTTTTCCGGTTTCGATTTTTCTGAGAAGGGACACTTTTTCGTTGATTCTCTTACCCAATTCCTCGTGGGAAAGCCCGAGCTTTTCTCTGGCCTGCCTGATTTTCACGTTGAAATCTTCCACGAGTTCCAAGGCTGTGTCCATCGGCGGCTGCGGCGTCTTCTTGGTCTGAATTCTGAGCGGCGTTGTCGTGGCTCGCAGTGTCAGTATCATGGTCTTGGGTTTTGGCTCTTCCCAGAAACCTGTGCCGAGTTTCGAGCATTCGCTGCATACTTCCAGCTTCGCTTTCTCAATTATAACTCTGTTTGGTTTGCCGTGGATTTTGCGTCCGCAGACTTCGCATCGCAATTGTGTGTGCACCTAGGTTGTTTTTATTATTGTGGTTGTGTTTATAGTTGTCGAAAAGCAATATGCCTATCTGCGGTGTGTGCTCGTGGAAAAATCTTTGAGAAGGATCAGAAGCGTGGCTGACTACCAGTTTGGAAAAGGAGTAGGTGCCGAGCTTTTCCCAGAAGATGTCAAGATTCTCTATTCCAGAAACACTGGCAGAATTCGTCATGTTTACTTGGGCAGTAAAAGGCTTGCAACCATGCGCCCTACAGACGGCTTGTTCTCTTTGAGCATTGCTGGCGCAAAGCGGCTTGTTCAGAACGCACGTTTAGCGAAGTGCTATGTCATGGTCAGGGACGATGTTTCCAGATTCGTTGCTGATGGAGGCGATGTTTTCGCAGCGCACGTTGTTAGGGTTGACGATGATGTTCGCGCTAAAGACGAAGTTGTTGTGCGCGATGACAGGGGTGAGGTTTTGGCGGTTGGGCGTGCTGTTTTGTCAGGTGAAGAAATGAGGGCTTTCAAGAAAGGCGTTGCCGTTAGGGTTCGGCGTGGAATCAAAGGAGAAAGTTAAGTTTATGAAGCCTGATTGTCAAATGAAGTGATGTTAAGGTGGTTTCATGCACAGACGTGTGAATCCTCGCGAGGCTAGGCGTATGATGCAACGCATGGGAATGAACATGAACGCTGTTGAAGACGTTCAGCAAGTAGTGATCAAAACAGGCAGCAAGGAAATAGTCATCGAGGGGCCTGAAGTTGCAATTCTGGAGGTTCAGGGACAAAAAATCTTTCAAGTGACGGGGGGAAAAATCACCGAAAAAGCCCTGGAACGAAAGGCAGCAGCTGTATCTGAAGAAGATGCCAGGCTCGTAGCAGACCAAACAGGCAAGAGCCTTGAAGAGGCCAAAAAAGCATTGGAAGAAAGTGGAGGAGACTTGGCGAAAGCAATTCTCCTCTTGCAGTCACGGATTTAATAGAAGCCTAATGGTAAAAGGGTTGGGATGAAAAACAGAATGTACCCGCTCATTTTAAGTTCAGTCTTGTGCAATATGTAGAAAGGGAGACGAGGACGGCAGGTGTTTGACATTGTCTCAGTGGGGCACTTCAGCATAGACTCTATTTTCCTGCCCGACAGAAGCACGCCTTTCGTCGTCCTAGGCGGTTCCTCAGCCTACGTTTCATTTGCTGCCAGACGGCTCGATGCGAGGGTCTCTGTCATTTCTAAGGTTGGCAACGATTTTCCAGAAGCATACAAGTGGTGGCTTGAACAGGAAGGCATCGACCTGACTGGAGTATCCAAGGTCGAGAACGCGCAAACTACGCGTTTTGAGTTGGAATACAGCAGTGATCTGTCAGACCGTGTCTTACGCATGAAGAACAAGGCTCCTCAGATTACGATTGATGACTTGCCAGGCTCTCTCAAAACAAAGGCCATTCACATTGCGCCGATCGCGGGCGAAATCCCCTTTGAGGTAGTCGAGAAACTGCGGGGTTGCGCCGAGGTTCTGTCCCTTGACCCGCAAGGGCTCATTCGAAACTTTGGAGATGGGGGAAACGTTGTTCTTGGTTCCTTGGCAGACAAACGCATTTTTGGGCTTGTTGATATCTTCAAATCTTCTATGAAAGAAATCGAAGCCATAACTGCTCTATCAGACATCAGCTCTGCTGCAAAGGCAGTTCATGATCAGGGTGTCAAAATCATCATCGTCACTTTGGGAGCGCAGGGCGTTGCAGTCTCAGTTGAAAACGCCATCCACAACATTCCGGCTTACAAGCCTGAGAAAGTTGTCGACCCAACCGGAGCCGGAGACGCTTTCATCGGCGGCTTCTTGGCAGAATATATTCGCGGTGGCGACTTGCCTTGGTGCTCGTGCGTGGGCACTGCTGTTGCGTCGCTTGTTGTTCAGGCTATCGGTCCGACATTTTTTGGCAACAAGGCACAGATTTATCAGAGAGCGCGTGAACTTTATGAAAAAGAAATTAAGGAATAACGTGCACTCTATTGAAAGAGGCGCTTACTTTGGGACGAATTGACAAGGGCGCGAAGTGCAACGTGTCGGGCTGTGGTCGAGATGCGGTTCGTTCGCTTTCAGGCGAGAAAGTTAAGGCTGCTGGTTTGAAAGTCGGCAGCGAAAAGCATGCTTACCTCTGTAAAGAACACTATAAGGAATATAAGAAGAAGACGAAAAAGGACAAGCGGCTTGAGAAATGGCGGTACAGCGCATAAATGAGATGATTGTCAGATGCGGATACTACAGTTACACTCGAACTTCATCGAATACAAGCCAATCCAGAAAGAAATCGCGATTGCAGAAGAAGCAGAAAAGAAGCCCGTAAGGTATGAAGAGATAGTTGTTTTGTTCACAGCGGTGGAAGAAGGCGACGACGGCTCAGTGGCCCAAAAAGCCATAGACGAAGTTCAAGCGTTCCTCAAAAACCTCAAGGTAAATCGAATCCTAATCTATCCCTACGCACATCTAAGCAGCAATTTGGCAAAGCCCACAGAAGCCCTGAAAATAGTCCAAGCTATGG
>Ga0315282_10007472_pt1 | contig 17926 bp, 20 predicted proteins | sample YL17G07_20_MG_FD_203693 | JGI IMG/M metagenome (GOLD analysis project Ga0315282, IMG submission 203693) | Sediment microbial communities from Yellowstone Lake, YNP, Wyoming, USA - YL17G07_20 | ecosystem: Environmental > Aquatic > Freshwater > Lake > Sediment | place: USA: Wyoming | collected... | reverse complement strand
ATAAATATTGAGCCGTTGAAAAATCTAGGCCGTTTCTATACAATCGATGCGGTTTTGTAGGCCCCATGCTGGAGTTAGCCCTATCCTTCCTCGTTTTCGGACTGCTCGCCCTCGTCATGCTCTTCATGAACTCTCTTCTCGGGCCGAATAAACCCAACCCGGCCCGCGAAAAACCCTTTGAGTGCGGGAGCCCCGACCTCCAAAAGGACATCCCTCCGGTCCGCATCCCGTTCTTTCTTGTCGCGCTCCTCTTCCTCCTTCTCGATGTCGAGGCCGTTTTCCTCTTTCCCCTGGCCCTCGCGTTCCGCGCTCACGGGCTCGCCGGATTCGCCGCCGTCACGAGCTACGTCCTCATCCTTGCCCTGGGATTCGTCTACGCCTGGAAAAAAGGGATCTTCGACTGGTCATGAGCGGATCCGATCTTCTGACGACGCGCTTCGACACCGCCGTCGGCTGGGCCAGAAAATTCTCGCTCTTCCACTATCCATTCATCACGGCTTGCTGCGGCATGGAGTACATGTCGACGGCCTGCGCCCATTTTGACATCGACCGTTTCGGGGCGGGTCTGACCCGGTTTTCGCCCCGGCAGGCGGACCTGTTGCTCGTCGTCGGGACGGTCAGCCACAAGCTCGCCCCGGTGCTCAAGACCGTTTACGAGCAGATGATGGAACCCAAGTGGGTCATTGCCTTCGGGGCCTGCGCCGTGAGCGGCGGCATCTATCAGAACTACGCCGCCGTCCAGGGCATCGACAGGATCATCCCGGTGGACGTTTACATCCCGGGCTGCCCGCCGCGGCCCGAGATGGTCCTCGACGGCCTCCTGAAGCTCCAGGAGAAAATCCAGAAACAGCCACAGGACTGGAGATGGAGAAGGAAAACCTGATCGAAGAGATCCGGAAACGTTTCCCGGCCGAGATCGTATCCGACGGGGAGACGCTCGGAGACCAGGTCCTCGTCGTCCACCAGGAAGGCCTCCGGGCCGTGATGTCCGGCCTCCGGGCCGCGCCCTTCGATTACGCCGTTCTTCTCGATCTGACCTGCGTCGATTTCCTGGCCACGGAAAACCGCTTCGAAATGGTCTATCACCTCTTTTCTCTGAGCCGCAACCGGCGCCTCAGGATCAAGGCGTCCCTGCCCGCCGAGGCCCCCGTCGTGGATTCGCTCGTCGGGCTCTGGAAGAACGCCGACTGGCTCGAGCGCGAGGTCTTCGACATGTTCGGCATCGGGTTCATGGGGCACCCCAACTTGAAGCGGATCCTGATGTACGAGGGGTTCGAGGGCCACCCGCTCCGCAAGAGTTATCCTTGGCGGAAAGAGCAGCCTTTGATTCCGATGAAGGACTGAGATGGAGGCGAGAATCCAGAAGGAAGCCCGGCCGGACACGATGCTCCTCAACATGGGCCCGTCGCACCCCGCCATGCACGGGACCTTCCGGATCATGCTCGAGCTCGAGGGCGAGAAAATCCTCAACGCCGAGGTCGAGATCGGATACCTCCACCGAGGCTTCGAGAAAACCTGCGAGAACAGAACTTACTTCAACCTGCTGCCCTACACGGACCGGCTGAATTACGTTTCGCCGCAGATCAACAACCTGGGCTACGCTATGACCATGGAGAAGATGCTCGGAGTCCAGGTCCCGGAGCGGGCCCAGCAGATCCGGGTCCTGATGAGCGAGCTTTCCCGCGTCTCGGACCACCTGACCTGCCTCGGTGCCATGGCCATGGAGAACGGAGCCTTCACCGTTTTCCTCTACATGATGAAGGCCAGGGAATTCCTCTGGGACGTCATCGAGTTCACCTCGGGGTCCCGGATGACGACCTCCTACATCCGGATCGGCGGGGTGCGGGCCGACCTCAGCGAAGGATGGCGGGATTCGGTCAGGACAGCCGTCGTCGAGACCCGCCGGGTCCTCAAGGACGTCCACGGCCTTCTCGACAAGAACCAGATCTTCCTCAACCGGACCCGGGGCATCGGCGCGATCTCGAAAGAGGACGCGCTCTCTTACGGCTGGACCGGCCCCTGCCTCCGCTCGACCGGCATCCTCTATGACGTGCGCAAAGCTCATCCCTATTTGATCTACGACCGGCTGGATTTCGACGTCCCGCTCGGTGAGCACGGCGACAACTACGACCGATACATGGTCCGGATGCGGGAGATGGAGCAGAGCCTGCGGCTCATCGAGCAGGTCGCGGGCCTTATCGAGGACAAGAAGCCAAGGGCCAAGGCCGAGGAAATCGAGCCGACAGAGGCCGTCCGGATCGGGCGGCTGCAAAAGCCGCTGCAGAAAATCCGGCTCTCGCCGAACCTTGAAGGATCGGAGAAGGAGCGCTATCCGGAGATCCTGACCGGCGACGCGCCCGTCGCCGTCCCGCCGAAAGAAGACACCTACACGACGATGGAAGGCCTCATCAGCCATTTCCTGTTCTTCATGAAGGGCTACGGCATCCGGCCGCCCAAGGGCGACGTCTATTTCTCGGTCGAAGGCGGGAACGGCGAGGTCGGGTTCTACATCGTCTCCGACGGGACGGACCGCCCCTATCGCCTTCATCTCAGGGCGCCGTGCTTTCATATCGTCTCCGCCATTGAACAGCTCATCCGGGGCCGGTTCGTCGCGGACGTCATTCCGACTTTCGGATCGATGAACATCATCGGGGGAGAGCTCGATCGATGAGTTTTTCGCTGACGGCCGAGGGCGCGAAAAGAGTCGAGGAGCTCGTCCGCCGCTACCCGAGGAAAGAGGCCGCCCTCCTTCCGGTCCTCCACATCGTTCAGCGGGAGAAGGGTTTCATTTCCTCGGAGGCGGAAGAGTGGGTCGCGGCGACGCTCGGCGTCCCGGCCCTCCAGGTCCGGGAAGTTCTCTCTTTCTACACCCTCCTCCGCCGCAAGCCCGCGGGGAAATATGTCATCCAGGTCTGCCGCAATATCAGCTGCCACCTTGCCGGGGCCGAGGACATCCTCAAGTATCTCGAGAAGAAGCTCGGTGTCCGGGCCGGTGAGACCACGCCGGACGGGAAATACACTCTGATGGCGGTCGAATGCCTCGGCAACTGCGACCACGCTCCCTGCCTGATGGTCAACGATGAAGATTATGGGCCCGTCAGCAGGGACGCTGTCGACGGAATTTTTATGGGGCTTACCTAATATGTCCGATGTGATAGCGACGCTCATCCCCGCCGGGGAAAATTCCTTCAGGCTCGGGGCCTACCTCGGCCGAGGCGGCTACGAGGCCGCGCGCAAGACAATCCTGACCATGAAGCCCCGGGACGTCCTGGAAGAAGTCAAGAAGGCCAACCTGCGGGGAAGGGGAGGGGCCGGCTTCCCCGCCGGCTCGAAATGGGCCTTCGTGCCCCAGGCGGACGAGCGGTCGAAATACCTCTGCGTCAACGCCGACGAGGGCGAGCCGGGGACGTTCAAGGACCGGGCCATCATGACTCAGGACCCCCACCTCCTCCTCGAAGGGATCCTGCTGACGTGTTACGCCGTCGGCATCCACACCGCCTTTATTTATATCCGCGCGGAATACGAAGCGATCGCCCAGAGGCTCGAGGCCGCGATCGAGGAGGCCCGGCAGAAAGGGTTCCTGGGCCCGGACATCTTCGGCTCCGGGTTCGGCCTCGAGGTCCTCGTCCACAGGGGCGCCGGCGCCTACATCTGCGGAGAGGAAACCGCCCTCCTCGAATCCATCGAGGGAAAGCGAGGGATGCCCAGGCTGAAGCCGCCGTTCCCGGCGTCCGTCGGGCTTTTCGGCTCGCCGACGGTCATCAACAACGTCGAGACGATCGCCAACGTGCCTCTGATATTCCGATACGGCGCGGACTGGTTCGTCGCCCGGGGCTTGCCCCGGGACGGGGGGACGCGCATTTTCGGCGTGAGCGGCGCCGTCAGAAAACCCGGTCTTTACGAGCTGCCCGTAGGAACGCCTCTCCGCAAGATCATCTATGAGTGGGCGGGCGGGCCGGCCGAGGGGCAATCGATCAAGGCCGTCGTCCCGGGGGGCCTTTCGGCGCCGTTCCTCACGCCCGAAGAGATCGACGTTCCGATGGACTATGAATCGCTGGCCCATGCCAAGTCGATGCTGGGCTCGGCCGGCGTCATCGTCATCGGCGACCGGACGCCGATCATCGACGTCCTCCGGATCGTGGCCCGGTTTTACGCCCACGAATCCTGCGGTCAGTGCACGCCCTGCCGGATCGGCACGACCTGGATCAGCAAAATCGCGGACCGGATCGGGGCCGGAGCCGGGACGTCGGGCGACCTCGATCTCATCCGCCACCTCGCGGAAGGAATGAAAGGCAAGACCCTGTGCCCGATGGGGGACGCGGCGGCCTTTCCCGTCCTGTCCATCGTCGATAAATTCGGCCAGGAACTCGGGGAGCCGATCTCCCGGTGAACGGAAAAGGAATGGTCACCATCCAGATCGACGGCAGGGCCATGCAGGCCCCGACCGGGACGACCATCCTCAAGGCTGCGGACCAGGCGGGCATCGTCATTCCCCGCTTCTGCTATCACCCCGCCTTCGAGCCCGAGGGCAGCTGCCGGATGTGTCTGGTCGAGATTGAAGACCTTCCCAAGCTCGACCTGGCCTGCTCGACGGTCGTCCGGGAGGGAATGAAGGTTTGGACCTCGACGCCGAAGGTCCTTCAGGCCCGCAAGGACGTCCTCGAATTCCTCCTGGCCGACCATCCCCTCGACTGCCCGATCTGCGACAAGGCGGGCGAGTGCTTCCTCCAGGATTACTACGACAAGCACGGCCGCTACGCCAGCCGGTTCCTGGAGGCCAAAGAAAAGAAAAAAAAGAAGATTCCGATCGGGAAGAAGCTCCTCCTGGACCGGGAGCGGTGCGTCCTCTGTACCCGCTGTGTCCGGTTTCTGCGGGGCGTGACCGGGACCGGGGAGCTGGGTGTTTTCAAGCGCGGAGTCAAGGCCGAGATCGGGATCGACGAAGGTGTGGAAATCAGGAACAACTACTCCGGGAACCTGGTCGATATCTGCCCGGTCGGCGCCATCACGGACGGCGACTTCCGGTTCAAGACCAGGGTCTGGTTCCTGGAGAAGAAGAGAACGGTGTGCCCCCGCTGCAGCCGGGGCTGCAATATCATCGTCCAGTCCGTCCGCAATTATCCGCTTTCCGGCAGGCAGCGGAGGATTTACCGTATCGTCCCCGCCGAGAACCAGGATGTGAATGGCTACTGGATCTGTGATTTTGGCCGCTTCGGGTATCACGATATCGAGGACAACCGGTTGACGGCCATCGCCGTGAACAGGGAAGGCCCCGCGGAAGGACGGCTCCCCAGCTGGGAGGATATCTTGAAAGGGTTGGCCGCCGAGATCCGCGCTCTGGTCGACGCCGGCCGGGCCTCGAGCCTGGCCGTCATTTTGAACAGCTCCCTGACCAATGAGGAGCTCGCGGCCTGCCGGAAGCTTTTCGCGGACGCTCTGGGCGTCCGGAGCATCTTCTTCGCCGACCCGAAGCCCGGCGAGGCCGACGGCTATCTCCTCACCGCGGACAGGACCCCGAACGGAGGCGGCGCGGCGGCGCTCGGGTTTTCGCCTGAGCTTCCGGATCTGGAGAAGCTGGCCGGAGCCGCCGACCTCCTGATCATCTTCGGCCCTCACCTCCTGGAACATTACCCCGCCGAGAAACTCGCGGATTCCTTGAAGGGAATAAGGAGGAAATACCTGCTCGCGGCCCACAGGAGCGGGCTGGATGCTCTGGCCGATATCGTCCTGCCGACCGCCCACCCGGCGGAAAAAAAGGGGTCCTTCAGAAACGTCAAGGGGACCGTCCAGTCTTTCGAGTGCGCCGTGCGGGCCCCCCGGGGCTGCCTCCCGGAAGGCGAGATCCTGAGCCGCCTGGCGTCCGAGCTCGGAGTGAAGCTGGAATAGCGACATGACCGAAGTTCTCATCGTCCTCATCAAAGTCGTCCTAGCCCTGACCTGGACGATGCTCCTCGCTCTCCTCCTGACCTGGGTCGAGAGAAAGGAAAGCGCGGTCATGCAGGACCGCATCGGCGCGAACCGGGCCTCGATCTTCGGCCTGCGCGTCTTCGGCCTCTTCCAGCCGTTCGCCGACGCCATCAAGATGATCTTCAAGGAAGATTTCATGCCCTCGTTCTCGGAGCGGACCCTCCACACGCTCGCGCCCTTCCTGTCCTTTTTCTTCGTGGCCGTGACCGTCGTGGCCGTTCCTTTCGGGGATGCGATCACGCTGGGCGGCCGGCGGATCATGCTCCAGGTCGCCGACATCAACGCGGCCCTCCTCTTCGTCCTGGCCATGCTCGGCCTCGGGATCTACGGCATCCTGGTCGGCGGCTGGGCTTCGAACAACCGGTTCGCCCTCCTGGGGAGCCTCCGGGGGGCGGCCCAGCTCATTTCCTACGAGGTGGCCCTGGGGCTCTCGCTTATCGGCCTGATCATGGTCTTCCCGTCCCTCCGGCTCTCGGAGATCGTCCGGTTCCAGGGAGGACTCCTGTTCGGTTTCCTCCCGAAGTGGGGGATCTTCATCCAACCGCTGGGCTTCGCGGCCTTCTTCCTCGCGGCCCTGGCCGAGACCAAGCGGGTACCCTTCGACCTTCCGGAAGGCGAGTCGGAGATCATCGGCTTTTTCACCGAATACAGCGGCCTCAAATGGGGCCTTTTCATGATGACGGATTTCCTCGAGGTCATCGTCGTCTCCTGCCTGGCGACGACGCTGTTCTTCGGAGGCTGGCAGGTCCCGTGGCTCGCGGCCGGCGGATTCCAGTTCCCCTGGGGCGGCGCCTGGCGGCTGCCCTCCTGGTTCGTCACGGCGCTCCAGGTCGGGGCCTTCCACCTCAAGGTTTTTTTCTTCTGCTGGCTCCAGGTCCTCATCCGCTGGACCTATCCCCGTTTCCGCTACGACCAGGTCATGGATTTCGGCTGGAAATTCCTGGTCCCTTTGGGCGCGCTCAACATCCTGGCGACGGGATTGATCCTCGTTTTAAAGTAGGGCGATCATGAAAAAAGGCTGGGTGATTTTCAAAGAGATCCTGAGGGGGAGCTGGATCACCTCCCGGCATTTCATGGTCAACATGGGATTCCACACCCTGAGGCTCTTCGGCCTCAAGACCCGGAGGAAGGGGGCCGTGACCATCCAATACCCGGAGGAGGTCAAGCCCCTCTCGCCCCGCCACAAGAGCCTCCACCGGATCCTGCGGCGGGAGAACGGCCTGCCCCAGTGCGTGGCCTGCATGATGTGCGCCACGGTCTGCCCTTCCGAATGCATCTTCATCGAAGCGGGGGAGACCGACGACCCCGAGATCCAGAAATACCCGACGAGCTTCGTCATCGACCTCAACCGCTGCTGTTTCTGCGGATTCTGCGTCGAGGCCTGTCCCGTCGACGCCATCCGGATGGACACGGGAGAGATCCGCCTGGCGTCGACGAGCCGGGCCGGCCTCGAATATCCCCTGGACAAGCTATGACCCCTCCCGGCGAGAACGTCAAAATCGGCGAATTCGAGATCATCCGCCTCGTGGACGGGACTTTCCTCGTCGACGGCGGGGCCATGTTCGGGGTCGTGCCCAGGACCCTGTGGGAGAAACGGGCGGCCCCGGACCGGGAGAACCGGATCGCCCTGGCCCTCAGCTGTTACCTGATCAAGGGGCCGGGCTCGCCCGTGGATATAAGCCACGGGCGAGTGGCGAGCCGAAGGCTCGTCCCTTGACTTCGACCACTGCGGGGCGAAAAAAGGTTGACATTTCGACCGCGCCTTCTTATGATGGCTATCCCATCTTTTGATGGCCTTTCCATATCATCAGGAGGTTCGTTCATGAAGAAAGTCACCGTTGAAGAGCTGTTGGCCAAAGCTCAGCAGCCTTCCCTGGACGCCCCGAGGCTCCACAGATTCTACAAGGGCAAGATGGGCGTCGCCCTGAAGTGCCGCGTCCGCGATTTCAACGATTTCGCGATCTGGTACACGCCCGGCGTCGCCGCGGTCTGCAAAGAGATCGTCGTCGACAAGCAGAAGGTCTACGAGTACACCAATAAGTGGAACACCGTGGCCGTCATCAGTGACGGGACGCGCGTCCTCGGACTGGGCGACATCGGCCCGGAGGCGGGCCTGCCCGTTATGGAAGGCAAGGGGATTCTCTATAAGTATCTCGGCGGAGTCGATGCGTTCCCTATCTGTCTCGACGAGAAGGACCCGGACAAGCTCATCAACATCTGCCGAGCCCTCCAGCCGTCCTTCGGCGGCTACAACCTCGAGGACATCGCCCAGCCGAAATGCTTCAAGATCCTCAACACCCTCCGTGAGCAATGCGAGATCCCGGTCTGGCACGACGACCAGCAGGGCACGGCCTGCGTCACAGTGGCCGGACTGATCAACGCCCTCAAGATCGTCAAGAAGGACATCGCCGAGGTCAAGTGCACGGTCGTCGGCTCCGGCGCCTCAGGCATCAACATCGCCAAAATGATCATGGCCGCGGGCGCCGACCCGAAGAACATGCTCTCGGTCGACTCCAAGGGCATCCTCTCCCGCAACCGGGCCGACAAGGAAACCCTCCAGACGAAGTTCAAGGAGAAATGGGACCTCTGCCTGCGGACGAACCCGCTCGGCAAACAGGGCACCATGGCCGACGCCATCAAAGGCGCCGACGTCCTCATCTGCTGTTCGAGACCCGGCCCCGGCACCGTCAAGGCCGAGTGGATCAAGACCATGGCCCCCAACGCCATCGTCTTCGCCGAGGCCAACCCGGTGCCCGAGATCTGGCCCTGGGAAGCAAAAGAGGCCGGCGCCCGCATCGTCGCCACGGGGCGCTCCGACTTTCCCAACCAGGTCAACAATTCGCTCGGATTCCCCGGGATCTTCCGGGGGGCTCTCGACGTCCGGGCCAAGACGATCACGGACGAAATGTGCATCGCGGCCGCCCGCGAGCTGGCCAAGGTCGCCGAGGACAAGGGCATTCACGAGGAGTATATCATCCCCAACATGGACGAATGGGAGGTCTTCCCGCGGGAGGCCGTGGCCGTCGGCAGCAAGGCCATCGAGCAGGGCGTCGCCCGCTTCAACTACCCGGCCGATGTCCGCTTCAAGATGGCCAATGAGGCCATCCGGGCAGCCCGCGACGAGGTCCAGCGGAAGATGAAGGAAGGCATCATCATCGACCCGGACGCGAAGTGACGGCGGCCTGAGGCCGCCGGGTCCGGGTCCCGGGGAAAGCGGAATCGAGAGAGGCGGGGAGGGGGACGGATGTCCCCCTTCTCTTTTTCCCCCTGGATTGACAAGCGGAAAATGTTGTGATATAAAATCCTCAAGGTTGAATTGCAGACAAGCTAGGTCAAATCGAAAAATCCGTGACAATCAGATGAGCGAGAACAGAGAAGCCTCATTCTTAGAAGACCTCCATCCCCCGTAATCTGTTTTCCAGGCCATCATCGATACAGCGCCCCCGAAGAGGGTATTCCTCGAGGGGGGAAGAAAGGATGGAGAGGAGGTGGGAATCGTCAGGGATCCGGACAAGGAAGGTCATTGTATGAAGGAATCCATTCAAATAATCCTAAAGGAGGACACGTTATGAAAAGCACGATGAGAATCCTGGCGCTGGCCGTGATCGTCATGTTCGCGTTCACGAGCTGCGCCAAGCAACCCACTCAGCAGATGGATGCGGCCAAAGCCGCGATCCAGGCCGTTGAGGGCATGAAGGGCAATGTCTACGCCAAGGACGAGCTGAACAAGCTCAAGACCGATCTCCAGGCCGCTTTGGACGAAGTAACCGCCCAGTCCAAGAAATTCTTCAAGAAGTACGGCCCGGCCAAAGAGATGCTGGCCAAGATCATCACGGACGCCGACGCCGTGAAAGCCCAGATCCCGGGACGGATCGAGGAAGCGAAAAAGGCCGCCGAAGCCGCGATGAACGAAGCCAAGGCCGCCTATGACGGCGCCAAGGCCCTCCTCGAGAAGGCCCCCAAGGGCAAGGGCACCAAGGCTGACATCGAAGCTATGAAGGCCGACCTCGGCGGGCTCGAGCCCCAGATGACCGAGATCCAGAACGCCATCACGGCCGAGGATTATTTCGGCGCCAAGGACAAGGCCATGGCCGTCAAGGACAAGGCCGCCGCCATCGCCGATCAGGTCCAGAAGGCCATCGACAAGGTCAAGGGCAAGAGATAAGAAGAAGGTTCTTCCGCGAAGTTGAAGGTTCTTCAAACAGCCCTGCTTTTCCTGGCTGTTTTTCTCGTCGGCTGTCAACTTCCACCGGCTCCTCCGGAGGTCCGGCGCTCCGATGTCCAGGAGCAAGACCTCTGGAGAGCCGGTGCTTCTTTTTTCGCCGGTCAGGATTACTCCGCTTACCTCGACACGTTGAGGGCGGCCCGCCGGAGGTTCGATCAGGAGAACCTCAAGCTGGGTTGGGCCAGGGATTACGGCCCCGTCCGACGGGATTTCCAGGCCGTCCTCGAATCCGGAGACGCCCTCCTGGCCAAGGTCCAGGCGCTGAAGGCCGAGAAGCAGTCTTCCCTTGCCGAAGGCGCCCGGAACGTCCGGGCCAAGATGATGACGCTCGAGGATATCACTCTCTCTTTGACCGAGCGCGGGAGGGCACGGAAAGAGCTGGCCCAGGCGGAGGTCTACCTCCATGAGGCGGATTCCCTGATGGGCCAGGCGAAGTTCGATGAAGCCTCTCGACGGCTTTCCCGGGCAGGGGATTGCGTCAAGGAAGCGGAGACTGCGGTGGTCGCCTTCATCGGGCGCTACCTCGACAAAAAGCAGGTCGATGTCTGGAAAAAATGGACCGACGAAACGATCGCCGAGTCCCGGGCCAGGGGAACCATCGCTCTCATCGTCAGCAAGCTCGAAAGGCGCTTGACCGTCTACAAGGGCGGGCAGGCCTACCGGAGCTATGCCGCGGGCTTCGGGTTCAACGGACTTTCGAACAAGCTGCACTCCGGGGATAACGCCACGCCGGAAGGTCGCTATCATATCATCCAGAAAATCGGGTCGAGCCGGTATTACAAGGCCCTCCTCATCGATTACCCCAACGAGGAGGACAGGCGGAGGTTCGCCAGAGAGAAGAACCGGGGGGCGATCCCGACGACGATCGGCATCGGCGGGGATATCGAGATCCACGGCGGCGGTCAGGACAGCCTGACCCGGGGCTGCATCTCCATGGACAACGACAAGATCGACGAGCTCTTCGGTCTGGTGTCCGTCGGGACGGCGGTCACGATCGTCGGGACCAACGAGATGGAAAACTACGTCATCCGAGCCCTCAGGAAGAACTGAGATGTGGTGGAAGAGACTGCTCATCGCCGTGCTGGCCATGGCTTACCTCGAGGTCCTGGTCGTGGTCGGCGTATCGTATTATTCGGGGCTGAAGCAGGCTTCGGCCTGGCCGCCGCAGAACGCCGCGGCGGCCGTCGCGGACAGGGACATCCCGAGAGTTCAGAGAAACGTCCAGGCCCTTGAGAAAAAGATCGCGGCCCTGCAGGCAAAAGGGCTCTACATCGTCGTCGACACCGGGGAAAACAAACTTTATGTCAAGAAGGGGTCCGAGATCGTCCGGCAGGCCGTCATTTCCTGCGGCAGCGGGGATGTTCTCGTGGACCCTGGCGGCAAGCGGAAGTGGGTGTTCGACACGCCGCGAGGGGAGTTCGCGGTGAAGTCCAAGATCAAGAATCCTTATTGGGTCAAGCCCGACTGGGCGTTCATCGAAGAGGGCGAGCCCATCCCCAAGAACCAGGATGACCGGGTGGAAGGGGGAAGCCTGGGGGACTATGCCCTTGGCTTCGGGGACGGCTATTTCATCCATGGGACCCTTTACACCCGCCTCCTCGGCAGGAACGTGACCCACGGCTGCGTCAGGGTCGGGGACGACGACCTCAAGGAGATCTTCAAGATCGTGCCTTTGGGGGCGAAAATTTACATCTACTGAAGGGCCATGCGAAAATCGGGCTTCCCGTTGCTGATGCTTCTCGCGGTATCCGGCGCGTTCGGCCAGGCCGTGGATAAGGAGAAGATCGTCCGCAGCCAGCAGGAGTTGACATCAGAAAGCGAGCTGGCCAAGGAGCCCCGTTTCTATTTCGTCCTGGACGTCCGTCAGAAAAACCTTGAGCTCAGGGTTAAAGGGATGGCCCTGCGGGCCTGGAAGCTGCAGTCGATGAGGTTCTGGGGAAAGCCGGCGTTCTCGAAAACGGTCCAGCTGGTCAAAAAAAGCACGCTCAAGCCGCCCCAACGGAACGTCATCAAGCCCGGCGAGGCGGCGGCCGCGGCCAAGGACCCAGGCAAGTTCGAGCTCGAGGCGCTCGAGCTCAAGGACATGCCCAGAAGCTTCAGCCTGGATTTCGACAACGGGCTCCACGTCTCGGTCAAAACCAGCGAAAAAGGTCTCAAAGCGCTCAAGGAGGAGGTCCGCTGGTATGGGCTATTGCCTGTGCGGAGCTTTTTCAGCTCGCGGAACGGGAAGCCGCTGTCTGAGCTGGAGCTGAGATTTGCTAACGAAAAGGATGCCCAAGCAATTTACTGGATTTTTTATGAAGGAATTAAAGGGCTAGTATATTAAATTTCGCTATATTTTTTTATTTTAAACTTGACAAACTCACGCTCAAGTTATATATTATTGTCTGACTAAATTAGGAGGAGATAAATGGCGAAAATAATCGGAATCGATTTGGGGACGACCAATTCGGTTGTCGCCATCCAGGAAGGCGAAAAAACGACTGTCATTCCCAATGAGGAGGGCGGAAGGACGACCCCGTCGGTCGTGGCGTTTACCCCCAAGGGCGAGATCCTCGTCGGCCAGGTCGCTAAACGACAGCGGGTCACCAATCCCGAGAACACGATCTATTCCATCAAGAGGTTCATGGGCCGCCGCTACGGAGAGGTCAGCCAGGAGATCAAGCAGGTCCCGTTCAAAGTGGGCGAGGCCGGGAACGGCGACGTCCGGGTGGAAGCGCTCGGCAAGAAATACGCCCCGCCCGAGATCTCCGCGTTCATTCTCCAGAAGCTGAAAAAGGCCGCGGAGGACTATCTCGGCGAGAAGGTCGAAAAAGCCGTCATCACCGTTCCCGCGTATTTCAACGACAGCCAGCGCAAAGCGACCAAGGACGCGGGCAAGATCGCCGGCCTCGAGGTCGTCCGGATCATCAACGAGCCGACCGCCGCGGCCCTGGCTTACGGCATGGACAAGCAGAAGGACGAGGTCATCGCCGTCTATGACTTCGGCGGCGGGACCTTCGATATCTCCATCCTCGAGGTCGGGGAGGGCGTCGTCGAGGTCAAGGCCACGAACGGCGACACGCACCTCGGGGGCGACGACCTCGACCAGAAGGTCCAGGACTGGATCGTCACCGAGTTCAAGAAGGAGTCGGGCATCGACCTGACCAAGGACAAGATGGCCCTCCAGCGGCTCAAAGAGGCCGCTGAGAAGGCCAAGGTCGAGCTCTCGACGACCATGGAAACCGAAATCAACCTGCCGTTCATCACGGCCGACGCCTCGGGCCCCAAGCACCTGCTGATGAAGATGACCCGGGCCAAGCTCGAGCAGCTTTGCGAGGACCTCATCCAAAGGTCGGTCCAGCCGGTCCGCCAGGCCCTGGCCGACGCCAACGTCAAGGTTCAGGACATTCAGGAAGTCGTCCTGGTCGGCGGCCAGACGAGGATGCCCCGGATCCAGCAGCTCGTCCGGGAGCTCTTCGGGCGTGAGCCCCACAAGGGCGTCAACCCGGACGAGGTCGTGGCGGTCGGAGCCGCCATCCAGGGCGCGGTGCTCTCGGGCGACGTCAAGGACGTCCTCCTTCTCGATGTCACGCCGCTGACCCTGGGCATCGAAACCCTGGGTGGCGTCTTCACCAGGATGATTCCCCGCAACACGACCATTCCGACCAAGAAGACCGAGACCTTCTCGACGGCCTCGGACAACCAGCCGAGCGTCGAGATCCACGTCCTCCAGGGCGAGCGCGAGCTGGCCTCGGACAACAGGACCCTCGGGAGGTTTCACCTTGACGGCATTCCGCCGGCCGTGAGAGGGATCCCCAAGATCGAGGTCACCTTCGATATCGACGCCAACGGTATCCTCCACGTGTCCGCCAAGGACACCGGCACCGGCAAGCAGCAGGCCATCACCATCACCGGTCACAGCGGGCTTGACGAAAAGGAGATCAACCGGATGGTCAAGGACGCCGAGAGCCACGCCGGCGAGGACAAGAAGCGCCGCGAAACCATCGATGCCAAGAACCACGCCGACCAGCTCGTCTACAGCCTGGAGAATCTCCTGAAAGAGAACAAGGACAAGATCCGCGAGCACGAGGCCGAGGCGGTCCGGAACGAGATCGAGAACACGAAAAAGGCCATCGCCAGCGAGGACCTGGACCAGATCAACAAGGCCATCGAGTCCCTGTCCCGCGTCTCCCACAGGCTGACCGAAACCCTGTACCAGCAGGCCGGTCCGCAGGCTCCCGGCGGGGCTCCCGGCGGACAGTCCGCCGGTGGGCAGGGAGGGACCTCGGGCGGCGACGGCCAGGGCCAATCCCAGCCGGGTGGAGCCGATGAAGAGGTCATCGACGCCGAGGTCGTGGACGACAACAAGAAGAATTAGGCCGCGCATCCTTTGACGCCGAACGGCGCGACCTGGAAGGACGGAGCGTCCGAGGGACGATGGCCATGGCGAAAGACTATTATCAGATCCTGGGCGTGTCCAAAGGCGCCGTTCTGGCCGAAATCAAGAAGGCCTACCGCAAGCTGGCCCGGAAATATCATCCCGACCTCAACCCGGGCGACAAGGCCGCCGAGGCCAAGTTCAAGGAGATCCAGGAAGCGTACTCAGTCCTGAGCGACCCTAAAAAGCGGACCCAGTACGACCAATTCGGCTCAACGGGCGACTTCCCGCCCGGGGCCGGGCCGGGGGGACCGAGGGCCTCTCCCGGATTCGAGGGCTTCGACTTCTCGGACTACGGCTCATCCTCTTTCAAGGATTTCTTCGAAAACCTCTTCGGCGGAGCCGGCCCCGGGATGTCCGGACGGGCCGAAGGCGGCCCCGAAAGGGGCGAAGACCTCAACTACACGATGAAGATCGGCTTCGAGGACGCGATCCGCGGCGTCCAGACGAGGATCCGGTTGAACCGTCTCGCGGAGTGCGGCAGGTGCGGCGGCAGCGGCCAGGTTTCCGGAGGCGGGTCGAGGGCCTGCCCGGCCTGCGGCGGGACCGGCCGGGCGCATATGCAGCGGGGTTCCATGAAGTTCTCCGGCGCATGCCCGTCGTGCCGGGGGTCGGGGAAGGCTCCGGGGAACATGTGCCCCGAATGCCGGGGCGAGGGGGCCGTCCAGAGATCGGACCTCATCTCCGTCCGGATCCCCGCCGGGGTAGACACGGGATCCAGGGTCCGTATTCCCGGCCGGGGGAACGTCGGCCGGAATGGCGGCCCGCCGGGGGATCTCTACATCTCGATCGAGGTCGCCCCCCATGCCGTTTTCAGGCGGGAGGGGGCCAACATCTCCATCAAGGTCCCGATCACGGTCCCTGAAGCCACGTTGGGGGCCAAGATCGAGGTCCCCACGCTGTGGGGGAGAACAACCATCCGGATCCCGCCCGGAACGAAGTCCGGCCAGAAGTTCCGGATCAGGGAACAGGGCGCTCCGGCGCCGGGCAAGAAGGCCCGGGGCGATGAATTCGTTGAGGTCGCCATCGTCCCACCGTCGTTCGAGGACCAGAGGGTCCGGGAGCTCATGAAGGAGCTCGAGCGGATCTCCGGGCCGAACCCGCGCGAAAATACGGGGGGAGGCTGAGATGAAAAAAGGGCGGAAGGAAACAAAAAGGGAACCACGGCAGTATTACCATATCAGCAGCGTCGCCAAGATGTACAACATCCATCCCCAGACGCTGAGACTCTACGAGCGGGAAGGCCTGATCACCCCGTCCCGGAGCGAGGGCAACACCCGACTCTACTCGACCGAAGACCTCAAGCGGCTCGAGCTCGTCCTCAACCTCATTCGCGATTTGGGCATCAACCTCGCCGGCGTCGAGGTCGTCCTCAACATGAGGGAGAAGATCGAGCAGATTGAGACCGAGGTCGGGGAATTCCTCGAGTATGTCCGGATGGAGTTCTTCCGGGGCAAGGAGGACGAGTTCGAGGTCCGGCGGAACGCCCTGGTTCATGTCCGTCCGAGCGGGGTCGTCAAGGTGGAGGACCCGGAACGCTGACCATGGATTACCGGGATTTCCTGGATTCGAGGAACCTGAAGCACTACCTGGAGGAGATCGCCAAGTTCCCGGCCCTCACCGAGGACGAGGAGAAGAAGCTCGGCGAGCGGGTCCGGCACGGGGACAAGGACGCCCTCCAGAGCCTGATCAAGGCCAACCTCAAGTTCGTCGTCTCCTACGTCAAGAAATATCGCGGCATGGGGCTGAGCATGCTCGACCTCATCAACGAGGGGAATGTCGGCCTCATCGAGGCGGCCCGTCGGTTCGACCCGGCCAGGAACGTGAGGTTCATCTCCTACGCCGTCTGGTGGATCCGCCAGGCGATCGTCCACGCCCTGTCCCAGTACTCCCACATCTACAATATCCCCCAGAAGCTCTCGGACCAGATCTCCTTGATGAAGAAGAAAACGGCCGCCCTCAAGACGGAGCTCGGCCGGGAGCCCACCCGGGAGGAGATCGCCGGGGCCCTGGGGATCTCCGAGACGGATGTCGAGGACCTCGAGCTCCTCGAGGAGCGGAACGTGTCCCTGAGCGATAAGCGCTCCGACGAGAACTTCGAGATCGAGGACCGGATCAGCGACGGGGAGGCGGAGTCCGTCGAGTACCAGATCATCAAGTCGTCGGTCCAGCACCAGATCCGGGAAATGCTCGCCGTGCTGGATGAAAAGGAAGAAACTGTGATAAAATTACGCTTCGGCCTGGACGACGACCGGCCGATGACGCTCCAGGAGATCGGCGACAGGCTCCACCTGACCCGGGAGCGCATCCGCCAGATCGAGCAAAAAGCCATGCGGAAGCTGAGCCGGTCGAAAAAGCTTCAACAGCTCAGAGGGTATCTGAATTGAGCGAACAGAGTGTCTGCGAACGATGCCTGGGAACCGGCTGGGTCCTGGAGGACGCCGGCGGCAGCAAGGTCGCCAAGCGATGCGTCTGCTACAGCGAACGCCGGAAGCAGGCCCTCCTCGAGCAGGCCAACATCCCCCGGCGCTACCAGCACTGCAATTTCGATAATTATAAGGTCTTGAACGATTCCCAAAAAGACGCCTATAAGATTTCCAGGAAATTCGTCGAGAACTACCCCGTCCAAGATGTCGGTCTCCTATTCATCGGACCCTGCGGGGTGGGAAAGACCCACCTGGCCGTCTCGATCATCCAGGGGCTCGTCCTGAAGAAGAACGTCCCCTGCATCTTCTACGACTTCCGGGAGCTCATCCGAGAGATCCAGAGCACGTTCACTCCGGATTCGACCCTCACGGAATCCGACATCCTGGGTCCGGTCTTCCAATCCGAAGTCCTGGTCCTCGACGAGCTCGGTGCCAAGCGGACATCGGCCTGGGTCGAAGAAACGATATTTTATATCATCAATTATCGATATAACTACAAAAGGGTCACGATTTTTACGACAAATTATCAGGATGCGGAAGAACCTCCCAAGGAAGAGAATCGCCGCGATCCCTATTGGGAAAAGAAAATGGGCGGAGGAACGGGGTCAAGAGCCGAGCTGGAGAAAGGGGAGAGTCTCGTCGACAGAATCGGGATTCGCCTACGGTCCCGGATCTACGAGATGTGTAAGGTTGTCCCCATGGACGGCGAGGACTTCCGGATAAAAATCAAGCAGGCCGGCTACCGGTTCTGATTTCTTCCGCCCTGTCAAGCCATTTAAGAACCTTACTCTAGAGGGTATCGTCTTGCCATATAAAAACCTTACCCTAGCAGAGAGGGGCTGAGGAGTCATAGGCTGCTCGAAACGACGTGGGGAGAGGAGAGTGTCC
>Ga0315282_10007471_pt1 | contig 17926 bp, 12 predicted proteins | sample YL17G07_20_MG_FD_203693 | JGI IMG/M metagenome (GOLD analysis project Ga0315282, IMG submission 203693) | Sediment microbial communities from Yellowstone Lake, YNP, Wyoming, USA - YL17G07_20 | ecosystem: Environmental > Aquatic > Freshwater > Lake > Sediment | place: USA: Wyoming | collected... | reverse complement strand
CGATCGAGCAGGAATTCCAGGTACGGCCGCGACGATTTCAGCGCCGTCGCGTAGGCCTCGACCCCGTGACGTCTGACGAAGACGTCAGGATCCTGGCCGGCGGGCAGCGCCGCGACGTTCACCTGGAAGCCCTCCGCCACGAGCAGTTCCGACGAGCGGGCGGCAGCGCCCTGGCCCGCGGAGTCCGGGTCGTAGCTCAGCACGACTTTCGTCGTGAACCGCCGGAGCAGGTGCGCCTGCTGCGGCGTCAACGCCGTCCCGCACGAGGCGACGACCGGGAGTTCGCCCGCCTGGAACGGCTGCGCGAAATCGAAGTACCCCTCGACCAGCACCGCGTAGCCTGACCGCCGAATCGACGTCTTCGACAGGTGCAGGCCGTAGAGCGTCCGGCTCTTCGAGTAAATCGCCGTTTCCGGCGAGTTCAGGTACTTCGGCTGCTGTTCCGCCTCGAGCGCGCGCCCGGCGAACGCCACCACCGACCCGCTGTCGCGGCAAATCGGGAAGATCAGCCGGCCGCGGAACCGATCGACGGTCTCGCCGTTGTCGCGTTCCAGCACGAGGCCGCTGGCGACGAGCAGCCGCAGGTCGAGGCCCCGCTGGGCGAGATGGCGTTTGAGCGCGTCCCGGCCGGGGGGCGCATACCCGATGACGAGCCGCTCGATCGTCCCGTCGGTCAGGCCGCGGTCCGCCAGCAGGCGCCGCACCCGCGCGCCGGCCGGCGACCGCAACTGCTCCTGGAACCACGCTGCCGCGATCTCGTGGATCTTGAGCAGCGCCTCCCGCTCCTGGACTTCGTCCGGCGTCGAACGCTCGCCGGACGATTCCGGGATCGGCACGCCGAAACGCTGCGCCAGCTGCCTGACGGCATCCTGGAACCCAATCTTCTCGTGCAGTTCCAGGAACTTGAACACGTTGCCGCCGACCCCGCAGCCGAAGCAGTGAAAGAACCCCTTGTCCCGGTGGACGGTGAACGAGGGCGTCTTTTCCGCGTGGAACGGGCACAGGCCCTTGTAGCTGGCGCCCGCGCGCTTCAGCGGCACGTACTCCTGAATGACCTGCACGATGTCCGCCTGCAGCCGCACATCGTCGATGAAGGACTGCGGGAAGAGCATGCCGTCGCTCCGCTCCGATGAATGGCCTTGGGCCTTAGACCTTTGGCCTTAGGGCTCATGGCGAGCGCCGGCGTTCGAGACCCAAGGCCCAAGGCCCTTAGCCCGGCAGGCCCTAAGCCCTAAGCCCTAAGCCCTCTATTCTTTCAGTTCGACCACCGTCACCCCCCCGCCGCCCTGTTCGGGCGGCGCGGCGGTGAAGTGCGCCACCAGCGGATGGCGCTGCAGGAACTCGGCGAGCGCGCGGCGCAACTGGCCGGTCCCGTAGCCGTGAATGACGCGCACGGTCCGCTGGTCGGTCAACAGCGTGTCGTCCAGGAATTTCTCGGTTCGGGTGAGCGCTTCGTCCACCGTGCAGCCGATGACGTTCAAATCCGACGCACTTGCGTCGCGCGACTGCACATGAACGTTCACGTTCACGTGGCCGACAGAGGCCGCCGCGCGCGCGATCAGGCGCAACTCGCTTGCGGGCACCCGCAGGCGCTTGCCCTGGACGTCGACTTCGGCGTCGGCGCCCGACACGAGCGCGAGGCGGCCTTCAAGGCCAAGCTGGCCGACGACAACGCGGTCTCCGGGCTGCGGCAACCCTTCCGCCGTCGCTGCCGGGCTGTGACGCTCAGGCTGCGGCGGCCCTGCTTCTTCCGACCCCCGGATCCGGTTGGCCGCCTGATCCAGCGCGTTCAGTGCCTGCCCGCGCAGGGCGCCGGTCTCGCCGGTGGATATCGCGGTTGCCAGGTGCTCGCGCGACGCCCGGGCGGCGAGTTCCGCGACGCGGCGCTTGAGGTCGTCAACGACGCTGTCGATCTCGCGGCGGGCGTTGCGCAGGCGATCGTCGAATTGCTGATCGAAGCGCCGCCTGGTCGATTCTTCCCGTTCGCGCAGGTGCGCTTCCCGCGTCTGCACGCGGCTCTCCGCCTCGTGCATCGCCTCGCGCTCGCGCGCGACCAGCCGCCGTTCGTGCTCGAGCGCCCGCAAGTCCTCGTCCACCTTCTTCAGGTGCGCGGCCAGTTGTGCTTCGCGATCGCTGATGTTGGCGCGCGCCTGGGCGAGGATTGCCGGGTTCAGGCCCAGGCGCCCCGAGATCTCGAGCGCCAGGCTGCGTCCGGGCGAGCCGTAGGAGAGGTGATAGGTCGGCGCGAACGTGTCGGGATCGAAGCCGAAGCCCGCCGCCACGGCGCCTTCGGTCGTCGAGGCGTATGACTTGAGCGCCTCGTAGTGCGTCGTCGCGACCGCCAGCGCGCCGCGGTGCCGGAAGTGGTCGATGATCGCGATCCCGAGGGCGCCGCCTTCGACGGGGTCCGTGCCGACGCCGATCTCGTCGAGCAGCACGAGCGCCGGCAGCGACAGCTGGCGGTCCATCGAGGCGATGTTGGTGATGTGCCACGAGAAAGTGCTGAGGCTCGCGGCAATGGACTGCTCGTCGCCGATATCCGCGAAGACGCAGCGGAAGACGGGCAACCGCGACCCGGGCGCGGCGGGAATGTGCAGGCCCGCCTGCGCCATCACCGTCAGAAGCCCCGCGGTCTTCAACGCGACGGTCTTGCCGCCGGTATTCGGCCCGGTGATCATCAGCACCGTCGTCGGAGGGGTGAGCAGGATGTCGACTGGCACCGGTTCGGTGCGGGCGGGCGCAGGGTGCGCGGGCCGCGTCTCCGCCGGCTCGTCGACCTCTCCGGCCGCCTCGCCGTCGCGACCGTTCTCGCCGTCCTCGCGCGCGGCGTGGGCTCGGGGCTTTGGCGCGCGCACCAACCGCGCGGCCAGGGCGGCGATGAGCAACGGGTGACGCGCCGAGCGGAACTCGAAGCCGCCGTCGGTCGAAATGGCCGGCTCCGTGCCGCCGACGAGGCGCGAGAACTGAGCCTTCGCCTGGATGATGTCCAGCTCGATCGCCGCCTCCACCGTGCGCTGCACGTCGGCCGGCCGGCTGCGAAAGGCGTTGGTGAGCGCAAGGAGGATGCGGCGCACTTCCTCCGCTTCCTGCTCCTCGAGCGCGACGATTTCGTTGTTCAGTTCGACCGTGCTCAGTGGTTCGAGGAACAGCGTCGCGCCGCTGGCGGAACTGCCGTGGATGATGCCCGGAATCGCGGCGCGGTGCTCCGCGCGAATCATCAGCACGTAGCGGCCGTTGCGGTCAGTGACGATCTGCTCCTGGAGGTAGCGGGCGGTCTCCTTGCCCCGGACGAACGACTCGAGCAGGCCCTGCAGGCGGCCGCGCAGGCGGCGCAGGCGGTCGCGCACCGCGCGCAGTTCGGCGCTCGCGTTGTCCATCACGCCGCCGCTCGACTCGATCTTCTCCCGGACGTCGGCGGCTTCGTTCTTGAAGCTCGCGGTCGCCTCGACGACGGCGCGCAGCAGCGGGAACGCGGGGGCGGTGCGGCGGATCGCGGCGCGGGCCGCATCGACGGAATCGAGAAAATCGGCCAGACCGATGAGGCGCAGCGGTTCCAGCGGGCGCCCTTCGATGGCCAATGCGCCGAGGATCGCCTCGAGATCCGCCGGCGCGCGCAGCGGCAGGCGGCTTTCGGTCTCCAGGAAGCGCACCCCTTCGGTCGTGGCCGCCAGCAGCGATGCGACCCGACGGGGGTCCGTTTGTGGCCGCAGGGCGGCGAGCCGCGCGGCACCGAGAGGCGTCACGGCGAAGGTCGCGAGGGCCTCGACGATGCGATCGAATTCGAGGGCCTGCAATGCGCCTGCATGCATAGTGGGCGTGGAATCGAATGAGGAGAGGGGTAGAAGAGCGCTTTGCCACCCTGCCACAGGCCACGGGCGGGCAAACGATTACTCTACTACCGGCCACGGCCGCTCGTCAACAGCCCACTATCCAGGCGAATCGGGGACGTGTCAAACTGAACTGGTCCTTGGTCCCTGGTCCCTGGTGCGAGTTCTTGGTCCGTGGTCGTTGGTGCCGGCGCGCGCAGCCGACTCCGACTTGCCTCAAGCGTGCGCACCGGGGACCAGGCACCAGGAACCCGCACCAGGAACCAAGACCTATAAGTGATTGATAAGGCTGGCGATAGAGCCGGCGCCGAAACCATTGTCGATGTTCACCACCGATACCCCGGCGGCGCAGCTGTTCAGCATGCCCAGCAGGGCGGCCACGCCCTCGAAACTGGCGCCGTACCCGGTGCTGGTCGGCACCGCAATCACGGGAACCTGCACGAGGCCTCCCACGACGCTCGGGAGCGCCCCTTCCATCCCGGCCACGACTATGACCACGCGGGCGCGGGCCAGGCGCTCGTGGGCGCTGAGCAGGCGGTGAATTCCCGCCACGCCGACGTCGTACAACCGATCGACCTCGTTTCCCATCAGCTCGGCCGTAATCGCCGCTTCCTCGGCCACCGGCTGATCGGCCGTGCCGCCGGTCGCGATGACGATGACGCCTTTTCCCGGCTGGCTGTCGTCCTGGAGCAGCGTGATTGCGCGGGCCTCGGCGTGAAACCTGGCGGCGGGCAGCAGCGCCCTGACCGCCTCGTAGGCTGCCTCATCGGTTCGCGTCACGAGCACCGATTGGCCCCGTTTGGCGATCCGCTCCGCGATGGACGCGATCTGGGCCGGAGTTTTGCCTATGCCGAGGACGACCTCGGGAAACCCCTGGCGAATGGCACGGTGATGGTCAACTCGGGCAAATCCGAGGTCCTCGAACGGGAGCTCGCGGAGGAAGTCGATCGACCGCCGTTCGGCCTCGTCCACGGTGAGCGTGCCGGCCTGGACCTGCTCGAACAGGGCGCGAAGAAGAAGAAGCTTCATGGCTGCGACACGGTGAGAAGTTTGACTTCGTTCATCCCGGCAGTATAATTCGAGTTTCGTCCCCGCGAGAACACGTGCCAACATGACTGCGTCCGACAGCCTGCTCCTCGGGGCGTATTTCTTCATCCTGACGATTCTGGCCGTCTACGGGTCGCACAGGTACTTCCTCGTCTATCTTCACAAGAAATACCGCGATCATTCCGATCCCGCGCCCGTCGGGACACTGGAACATCTGCCGAAGGTGACGGTTCAGCTGCCGGTCTACAACGAGATGTACGTCGTAGACCGTCTGGTGCAGGCCGTCTGCCGCATCGATTACCCCCGCGACCTGCTCGAAATCCAGGTGCTGGACGATTCCACCGACGAGACGCAGGAAATCGCGCGGCTCGTCGTGCAGCGCTGCGCGAACCAGGGATTCGACATCAGCTACCTGCACCGCGACAACCGCACCGGCTTCAAGGCGGGGGCGCTGGAAGCCGGGATGCGGAACGCGAGCGGCGAATTCATCGCGATCTTCGACGCGGACTTCATCCCGACCCCGGATTTCCTGCAGCGCTGCCTGCCGCACTTCGGCGATCCCCGCGTGGCCGTCGTCCAGGCGCGCTGGGGGCACATCAACGAGGATTACTCGGTTCTGACGAAGGTCCAGGCGATCATGCTCGACGGCCACTTCATCCTCGAGCACGGCCCCAGGTTCCTGTCCGGCCGCTTCTGGAATTTCAACGGCACGGCCGGCATGTGGCGGCGCCGGGCGATCATCGAGGCGGGCGGCTGGGAACACGACACGCTGACCGAGGACATGGACCTGAGCTACCGCGCGCAGATGCGCGGCTGGCGTTTTGTCTACCTGCGCAACCTGGTTGAGCCGGCCGAAGTGCCCGTCGAGATGAACGCGTTCAAGTCGCAGCAGCACCGGTGGGCGAAGGGCGCCACGCAGGTATGCTGCAAGATCCTGCCACAGATTCTCGGCTCGAACCTGCCGCTGCCGATCAAGGTCGAGGCGTTCTTCCACCTGACCGGCAACTTCACGTTCCTGCTGATGGTGGCGCTCTCGCTGCTCATGTTCCCCGCGATGATCATCCGCTACAACATGGGCTGGTACGAGATGCTGCTCATCGACGTGCCGTTGTTCTTCGCGGCAACGTGGGGCGTCTGCAACTTCTACATCGTCTCGCAGCGCGAGATCCACGGCGACTGGGTCGCCCGGATGAAGTACCTGCCCGTGCTGATGTCGATCGGCATCGGGCTGTCGGTGAACAACGCCCGGGCGGTCGTCGAGGCGCTCCTCGACCGCGAGAGCGAGTTCACGCGGACGCCGAAGTACGGCATCGAGCAGCAGTCGGACGAATGGGTCTCGAAGAAGTACCGCCAGTCGGTGCTGCTGCAGCCGCTGCTCGAGCTGGCGCTGGGCCTCTATTTCACCGCCACGGTATTCTACGCGCTCGCCAACGGCATCTACGGCACGGTGCCGTTCCTCGTGATGTTCCAGTTCGGCTTCCTCTACACGGGCCTCATGTCGGTCGTCCAGCAGTACGCGGGCGGCGTCGTCGCCGACACCGCGGTCGTGAAGTAAAGCCGCCGTTGTTCCGGCCCCGCGATCCCCGGATGCTATAATTCAGTTCCTGTCCGGTTGGAAATCGCTTCGTCCATGTGTCCGGCGCCCGCGGCCGGACAGGAACCAATGGACCAGTCCCGCATCCGCAACTTCTCGGTCATCGCCCACATCGACCACGGCAAGTCGACGCTGGCCGACCGGTTCCTCGAGATCACCGGCGCCGTCCAGCCGCGCGACATGGAGGCCCAGCTGCTCGACAGCATGGACCTCGAACGCGAACGGGGCATCACCATCAAGGCGCACCCCGTCCGGCTGAACTGGGCCGCGCCGAACGGCGAGACGTATATCCTGAATCTGATCGACACGCCGGGGCACGTCGATTTCTCGTACGAAGTGACCCGGTCGCTGGCCGCCTGCGAGGGCGCGGTCCTGCTCGTTGACGCTTCGCAGGGCGTCGAGGCGCAGACGCTCGCCAACGCGTACCTGGCCGTCGACGACGATCTCGAGGTCATCCCGGTCATCAACAAGATCGATCTGCCCGGTGCGCAGCCGGAGGAGACGCGCCGCCAGATCGAGGAGATCATCGGGCTGGATGCCAGCGCCGCCATCCTGACGAGCGCGAAGGAAGGGACCGGTGTCGCGCAGGTACTGCAGGCGATCGTCGAGCGCCTGCCGCCTCCGACCGGCCGGGTGGAGGCGCCGCTCAAGGCGCTCATCTTCGACTCCTGGTACGACGCCTACCGCGGCGTCGTCATTGTCGTCCGGGTGATCGACGGCGTGGTCAGGCCGCGGACGAAAGTGCTGCTGATGGCCGAAGGGCAGGAGTACGAGATCGAGCAGGTGGGCGTGTTCTCGCCCAAGCCGACGCCGGTGGACGAGCTCGGCGCGGGCGAGGTGGGCTTCCTGACCGCGGGCATCAAGCGCGTCGCCGACGCGAAGATCGGCGACACGATCACCGAGGTGGCCCGGCCGACCGCGGAGCCGTTCCCGGGATTCAGGGAGCTGAAGCCGATGGTCTTTGCCGGCCTCTATCCCGTGGAAGGCCACGAGTATCCGGAGTTGCGCGACGCGCTGGAGAAACTGCGGCTGAACGATGCCTCGTTCTTCTACGAGCCCGAGACGTCCACGGCGCTCGGATTCGGCTTCCGCTGCGGCTTTCTCGGCCTGCTGCACCTGGACATCGTGCAGGAGCGCCTGGAACGGGAGTTCAACCAGGATATCGTCACGACGGCGCCGGGCGTGCTGTACCGTGTGACGACGACCGACGGGGACGTGCACGAGATCGACAGCCCGGCGAAGCTCCCGGATCTCGGCCGTATCTCGAAGATGGAAGAGCCGGTCATCACCGCGATGGTCCTCACCCCGTCGGACTATGTCGGGCCGATCCTGAAGCTGTGCCAGGAGAAACGCGGCGTGCAGAAGTCGCTCGAGTACCTGGCCAGGGACCGCGTGCTCATCACCTACGAGCTGCCGTTCAACGAAGTGGTGCTCGATTTCTACGACCGCCTCAAGACGATCTCGCGCGGGTACGCTTCGCTCGATTACCACGTCACGGGATACTGGGAATCGCCGCTCGTCAAGCTCGATATCCTCGTGAACGGAGAGCCGGTGGATGCGCTGTCGATCATTGTCCACGGCGACTTCGCGTTCGCGCGCGGCAAGGCGCTCGCCTCGAAGATGCGCGAGCTCATCCCGCGGCAGCTCTTCGAGGTGGCCATCCAGGCGGCCATCGGCAGCCGGATCATCGCCCGCGAGAGCGTGAAGCCGCTGCGCAAGAACGTGCTCGCCAAGTGCTACGGCGGCGACATCACGCGCAAGCGCAAGCTGCTGGAGAAACAGAAGGAAGGGAAGCGGCGGATGAAGCGGGTCGGCCGCGTCGAGATTCCGCAGGAGGCGTTCCTGGCGGTGCTGAAGGTGGGAACGGAATAGCTGCCATGCCTGAATTCAAGAAGTCGACGGTTCGCGAGTACTTCGAGTCGATCGTGATCGCCGTGATCCTGGCGCTGTTCATCCGGACCTTCGTGGTCCAGGCGTTCAAGATCCCGACCGGGTCGATGGAGAACAACCTCCTCATCGGCGATCACCTGCTGGTCAACAAGTTCGTGTTCGGGCCGACCGAGAGTTCGATCGAACGCGCGCTGTTGCCCGTGCGGCCCGTTCGCCGCGGTGACGTCGTGGTCTTCAAGTATCCCGAGGAACCGGAGCGTGACTTCATCAAGCGGGTCATCGGCCTGCCGGGCGAGACGCTCGAGGTCCGGAACAAGAAGGTGTCCATCAACGGCAAGCCGTTGAACGAACCGTACGTGCATTTTCTGGAACCGCCCGCCACGCCGTCGGAGCTGCACGAAGTGACGTCGTACGACGTCCGCGAGAACTACGGCCCGGTCACCGTGCCCGCCAACCAGTACTTCATGATGGGCGACAACCGCGACAACTCGCAGGACAGCCGCTACTGGGGATTCCTGCCGAGGGACTACATCAAGGGCAGGGCGATGATGGTCTACTGGTCGTACCGCGCCGGCCGGGAGGACTACCAGGACACGGATCTCGTCGGCGGGATTCGCGGCGTGCTCTCGACCTTCGTGCACTTCTTCACGCGAACCCGGTGGGACCGGATGTTCCATCAGATTCACTGACGGGCCGCGGTTCGCGGCCCGTCAGTGAATCCGGCTCAAGGCTTAGGGCTCAGGGCCTTCCTGGGCACGGTCTGGCTCGGGCTTGAGCCCGATCAGGCCTTCAGCCATGAGCCTCAGGCCGACGTGGTCGTGAAGCGAGGACTCGCGTAAACGATGCGCCCTCGCTTCACGACGGCGTCGATGACCGGCGCACCCACCCGCAGCAGGTCCACCGCCTCTCCGCCGACGATCACGGCGTCCATCAACTTGCCGACCTCGAGGCTGCCAGCCTGCTCGTGGCGATCGAGCGCGTACGCCGCATTGAGGGTCGCCGCGGTCAGCGACTCCTCGAACGTCATGCCCATCGCGAAGCACGCGAGCGTCATCGCGAACCTCATCGACGGCGAGAAGCCGCCACCGGGATTGAGATCGGTGGCGAGCGCCACGGGGACGCCGGCATCGATGAGCATGCGCGCGGGGGCGGACCGTCCCATCTTCAGGTAGAACGCGGCGATGGGGAGCAGCGTCGCGACGACACCCGCCGCGGCCATGTGCGCGGCGTCCTCCCGGTCCGCAAAGAGCAGGTGATCCGCGGAACGCGCGCCAAGCTCGGCGGCGAGCCGCGATCCCCCGCTGTGCGCGAGTTCGTCCGCGTGAATCCGCCCGCGCAACCCGGCCCTCGCACCCGCCTCCAGGATCTCGCGCGACTCGTCGGTCGTATAGACGCCGGTTTCACAGAACACGTCACACCAGGCAGCCAGCTGGCCGCCCGCAACCGCCGGAATCATGTCGCGCACGAGCAGATCGATATACGCGCGACGCCGGCTCCGGTATTCGACCGGGATCTCGTGAGCGCCGAGGAACGTCGGCACGAGGTCGATCGGCTGATCGTTGTCCAGGCGCCGAATCACCCGCAGCATCTTCAACTCGGTGTCGATCTCCAGTCCGTACCCGCTCTTGGCCTCCGCCGTCGTCGTGCCCGCGCGCAGCATCTCGTCGAGGCGCGCCCGCGTCTGCGCGGCCAGGTCGTCCTCGCTCGCCTCGCGGGTGGCACGCACCGTCTCGACGATCCCGCCACCCTGGGCGGCGATCTCGGCATAGGTGGCGCCGGCCAGGCGCCGCCGCAGCTCCTCACGACGATCGCCGGCGAAGACGACGTGCGTGTGCGGATCGACGAATCCGGGGACGACGGTCCGTCCGGTCGCATCGACCATGACGGCGCCGGGAATCGTGGAGACATGGCGGGCGCAGTCCGCGTCATGGCCGACGAACACGATGCGACCGTCGTGTGACGCGATGGCCGCATCGTTGATGGTCCTGACGTCGCGCTGCTGCGCGCCGCGCCGGGGGGCGGGACCGATCGGGGTGGCGAGCGCACGAATGTGACGGATGACGAAGTCCACTGTCATGGAGTGGATTGTAGATCTGAAGTAGCGAGTAGCGAGTAGCGAGTAGGGGGCGAAGTCCGAAACTCCGAAAGTGCGAGTGTCCGAGGGTCAGACCTTCGGACTTCGGACTTTGGACTTCGGACCTCGGACTACTCTCTCCTGTCAGCGTCCTTCACCCTTGACCTGGGGCAGGCCGTCAGCCGACGACCGGACGTCGGCGATCGAGTCGACCTGGCGCGGCCGATGGAGGAGGATCTTCTCGTCGCGATCGCGGTGTTCCTGTTCCTGCACGAACTCGAGCGCGTTGCGCACCGCGGTGATTGTCGATTCCAACGAAGCTTCCGCCTCGCGGCGTTTCATCCGCAGTGCGTCCACTTCGCGCTGGATGTCCTCGGTGCGCGCGACTGCCTTCTGCAGGATGAGGTCGGCGCGACCTTCCGCCTCCCGCACCACCCGATTCGCCTCCTGTTCGGCATTCGCCTTGATTTCGTCCGCCAGGCGCTGCGCGGTGAGCAACGTGTTCCGGAGGTTCCGCTCGTGCTCCCGGTGCTCGTTGAGCATCGTCTCCATCCGGGCCAGTTCGCCCTGCAGCCGGTCCGTTTCCCGGAGCGCCTGCTCGTAGTCGTCGGCGACCTCGGTCAGGAAAGCCGTAACCTCCGTTCGGTCGAATCCACGCATGACCGTCCGGAAGCGCTGTTGCCGCAGATCGAGTGGCGTGACCTTCATATATACATCTCCGTTGTCCCTTATCGGGCGGGCGGGCGGACGGCGTTAGGGGGGGCCCCGCCTTCGCTGCCCGCGCGACGGTTCGGGCAGCTACAGCGCGGCTTCGCCCGGCTTCGCTGCCCGCGCGACGGTTCTGGCAGCTACGGCGCGGCTGCGCCCGCCCGCGCCGCCGGTGTCAGGCGGGTGAAGGCGGGCGCGAGCCGAAGATCGCCGTCCCGATTCGAACCATCGTTGCGCCTTCCTGGATGGCGATCTCGAAATCGTGGCTCATGCCCATCGAGAGGTGAGCGAGCATCGCGGGCGGGACGCCGCGTGCGGCCAGATCGTCACGCATGGCACGGAGCCGGCGGAAATAGGGGCGCGTCCGTTCCGGGTCTTCGAAGAATGGTGGCAGCAGCATCAGGCCGGCGACGGCGGCGGCCTGGCACTCGCGGGCGGCCGCGAAGACACCGTCCAACTCCTCGGGCCTCGCACCGTGCTTGGTCGGCTCGCCGGCCAGGTCGACCTGCACCAGCAGCCGGGGCGTCGTTCCGGCCTCGGCGGCCGCCGCGTCGACGCGGCGCAACAGATCCGGGCTGTCGATCGAGTGAATCCAGGCGAAGTGCTCTGCCGCCTTGCGGGCCTTGTTGCTCTGGAGATGACCGATCAAGTGCCAGCGCAGCGGAAGATCCGTGGCGCGACCGATCTTGTCCAGCGCTTCCTGCACGCGGTTCTCGCCGAAATCGACCTGGCCCACGGACGCCACGGCCCTGACCCGATCGATGCCGAACGTCTTGGAAACGGCGATCACGCAGATGGTCTCAGGATCGCGTCCGGCCGATTCGGCGGCGCGCGTCACGCGAGCATGAACCAGCGACAGGCGGGTCTGGATCTCGGATTCGAGCCGCACGTGCGAGAAGCGGAAAAGAGAGAATTGGAGGGGTCAGGGGCCACGGATCACGGAGAAGTCGTCCCCTGATCCCTGATCCCTGATCCCTGATCCCTTCGAACTTATTTCTTCAACGTCGCGACCAGCGCCTTGGCCTGGGCGGCGTACTCGCCGTCGGGCGCCAGCTTCAGGTACGTCTCGAACTCGCCGACCGCGTCGGGAAGCTTGTTCAGGTTCACCAGGCACATCCCGAGCCAGTAATGGGACGCTCCGTGGTTCGGGTCAGCCTTCAGCGCCTCCTCGAACTTCGCCTTCGCGTCTTCGGCCTTGCCGGCGTTCCACGCGATGACGCCCTGGTTGTAGAGGGCGTTGACGTTGCCGCCGCCCGTCGCGCCGCCCGCGCCGGCGGCCGCCGCGGTGATCTCGGCTGCCTTCTGACTGGCCGTCGCCGCGTCGTCGAACTTCTTCTGGGCGTTGTAAATCGTTGCCAGGCCGTTGTAGGCGTCCGCGTAGTCGGCCTTCAATTCGATGGCCTTCTTGAAGGCCTCTTCGGACTTCGCATAGTCCTTTTTCTGCGCGTTCGCCTGGCCGATGTTGTAGTAGCAGTCGTAGCAGTTGGGCAGCAGGGCGATCGCTTCCTCGAACTTCGCGATCGCCGCGTCGTAGTCGTTCGCCTTGCTCGCGGTGACGCCGGCGTCGAACAACCCTTGCACCTGCGCCGCCTTCTGCTGTTGTTCCTTGGTGGGTCCGCCGGCGGGGCCAGGCGCCAGCTTGAAGTTGACCTCCGTCGGATCGCCCAGCCGCACCACGACGTCGAGGGATTGCACGCCGACCTTCTCCTTCTGGGCCGTCACGTTGTACGGGCCTGGCGGGATACCAACCTGCGCGTACTCGCCGTTCCTTTTCGTGTTGACCGAGAACGTACGGTTGACCCCCGCTTCCTTCGACGTGATCGTGATCTTCGCCCCTTCGACGGGCTGGCCCTTCTCGTCGACGACCTTGCCCTTGAGCATGCCGGTCGTCTGTGCGAACGCCGGCAGTGCGATGAGCGCGGCCGCCACGACAGCCACGAGCATCAGCAGCCGCCGGCAGGAAGAAACGGAAAGCATCGAATCCTCCGTATCAGAGTAACGGGTAATGAGAGCAGCGAAGGTGGGGACGCTCCCGCGCGCAGCGTAGTTTACACCGAAACGCGGCTGGCGGAACGCCCCCGCCCGCGCACTACCTCCATACCCCAGCCATTTGCGTGCCACGCCCCTCGCCGCCTTTGACTGGGCCATCGGCGGGGCGATCATGGGTGGCGACCTGCCATGGCGGCAAAACTGACACGCCGGCCGCGACTCCGCCCCCCTCCGGAGGCACCTTGTGCCAGAGCGCGAGGCAGGAAAGTGCCGGCAGAAGGGTGCCCAACCCCATGTCGGCGCCCGGCCCCGATGTTATTTGCCGAAGAACCGGCCGATGGCATCCAGGCTGGACGTGACCGGCGCCGGGGGAAGCGCGGCGAGAAACGTCTGGCCGTAAGCCTTCGTCCGCAAGCGCGGGTCGAGCACCGACAGCACGCCGCGGTCGCGGCGATGCCGAATCAGGCGCCCGAGCCCCTGCTGAAGCGTGAGGATCGCGAGCGGAACCTGGTACTCCCAGAACGGCTCGCCGCCCCGCCGCGCAATCGCGTCGATGCGGGCGGAGGTCACGGGGTCGGCCGGCGACGCGAACGGCAGCTTGTCGACGATGACGCAGCTCAGCGCCTCGCCCGCCACATCGACGCCCTGCCAGAAACTCGATGTCGCCAGCAGCACCGCGTTGGGCGTCGTCCGGAACTGCTGCAGGAGAAGGGAACGCGCGCCGGTGCCCTGCACGAGGATCGGGAACGAGAGCGCCGCTTCGACGACCGGTTGCACCGCGCGCAGCATGGCGTAACTGGTGAACAACACGAACGCGCGCCCCCGCGTTCGCTCGAGGATCTCGACAATCTGCGTGGCCGCGGCTTCGGCGAACGCCGGCGATCGGGGGTCGGGCATGCGCGGCGGCAGGTAGAGAATGGTCTGTTGCGAGTAATCGAATTCCGAGGGGAGACTCAACTCGGCCGCCGGGTGCGCGCCCAGCCGGCCGCGCACGTAGTCGAACGAGCCGGCTACGGACAAGGTCGCGGACGTGAGGACGACGGCCTGGAACCTGTCGAGCACCTGCGAGCGGACGATGCCGGCGACCTCGATCGGGGACGCGCGCAGGAACACGCCGCGCCCGCGCGTTTCGAGGTAGTAAACGAAGTCCGGGTCGTGGGCGCGAAGCAGGAAGCGCAGATCGTCCCGGATCTCGCCCGCGCGCCGTGCAATCGCGAGTGCATCCTCCCGTCCTTCCGGTTGTTGCGCTTGACGCTTTTCGCTCGCCGAATGCCCCGCCGGCTCGTCCGCGCTCGCGGCGGTCCTCACTTCGTAGAACGCTTGCTCGACACTCTCCAGCGCTTCCGCCAGTTCATGACCGGCGTCGGCATTGTCTGCGAGAAACTCGGAGGTCAGTCGTATCCGGTCTTCGGCACCGGCGGCGTCCGCAGGGGCGGCCCACCGCCGCCCACTCCCGCGCATGTATCCGTCGCCCCCCGCGCGCGCGTCGGCGGCTGCCATGCGTCCCAGTTGCAGCCCCATGAAGAAGGCTCGGGCGTGATCGCGCAGGCGTTCGATCGCCTGGCCGCGAGCCATCGCCACCTCCGGAGCTGCCTCACGCCGCTCGCTTGCGGCCACCTGTTCGGCCTCGTGACACAGCTGCTCGACCCGGTAGTTGCTCACGGCGATGCCGAAGTACTGCGTCGCCACGTCTTCGAGCTGATGTGCTTCGTCTATGACGCCATACGCGCACGCAGGAATCACTTCCCCGTACTCGCTCTGGCGCACGGCCGCGTCCGCGCACAGCAGGTGGTGATTGACGATGACGACGTCGGACTGGGCGGCGCGCCGCCGCATGCGGGTGATGAAGCAGTCGTCGTAGTGCGGGCAGTTCGAGCCGACGCACGTCTCGCTCGTGGCCGCGAGATCGTTCCACAGCGCCATGTCTTCGGGCAGATCGCCGAGCTCCGCGCGATCGCCGGTCTTCGTCTCCTGCGCCCACTCGGCGATCATCGCGAGCAACGGATCGGGAAGACGCCGTCCGGGGTCCGACGTCCGGCGTCCGGTGTCCGCCTTGGAGTGTCCGGACTTCGGACTCCGGACTCCGGACGACGACGATGCGCCCATGTCGCACATCGTCTCGAGCCGTTGCAGGCACAGGTAGTTGGCCCGCCCCTTCATGCAGGTGGCGGTGAAGCGGACGCCGAGCGCCTGTGCGAGCGCGGGCAGGTCCTTGAAGTAGATCTGTTCCTGGAGGTTCTTGGTGCCGGTGGAGACGAGGACCCTCTGGCGGCTGAGGATCGCGGGTACCAGGTAGGCCAGCGTCTTGCCCGTGCCGGTACCCGCTTCCACCAGGATCCGGCCCCCTGTTTCCAGGGTTTCGGCCACCGCCACCGCCATCTCGCGCTGGCCGGGCCGCGGTTCGAACTCGGGCAGGGCCCGCGAGAGCGGACCGCGGTCTGCGAAGACCTGGTCGACGACCTCCCTCAGCGCATGCGCTCCGGGTAGAGGGGGAACTTCTGGCACAACTGCTCGACCTCCGCCCGCACGGCCGCCAGCACGCGGTCGTCGTCGGGCGACGAGAGCACGCGCGCGATGTACTCGCCGATCATTTCCATTTCGGGTTCGCGCATGCCGCGAGTGGTCACGGCCGGGGTGCCGACGCGGATGCCGCTGGCGACGAGCGGCGGGTTCTGATCGAACGGGATCGTGTTCTTGTTGACGGTGATGCCGGCCTTGCCGAGCGCCGCCTCGGCGGCCTTGCCCGTGATGCCCTTCGAGAACACGTCGACGAGCATCAGGTGATTGTCGGTGCCGCCGCTGACCAGGCGGAGGCCGCTTGCGCTGATGACCGAGGCGAGCCGTGCGGCGTTGGCCACGATCTGCCGCTGGTAGCCGGCAAACGCCGGCTCGGCGGCCTCCTTCAGGCACACCGCCTTGGCGGCGATGATGTGGACGAGCGGGCCGCCCTGCACGCCGGGGAACACCGCGCGATCGAGGTCCTTGGCGAACTGCGCGCGGCAGAGAATCAGGCCGGCTCGCGGCCCGCGCAGCGTCTTGTGCGTGGTCGTCGTCACGAAGTCCGAGTGCGGCACCGGGGTGGGGTGGACGCCCGTCGCGACCAGACCCGCGATGTGCGCCATGTCGGTGACGATGGCGGCGCCCACCGCGTTGCCGATTTCCCGGACGCGCGGGAAGTCGATGACGCGCGGATAGGCGCTGGCGCCCACCATGATCATCTTCGGCTTGTGCTCCTGCGCCAGCTGTTCCAGCTGGTCGTAGTCGATCCGCTCGGTGTCGCGGCGCACGCCGTACGGCACGATGTTGTAGAGCTTGCCCGAGAAGTTGAGCGGGTGCCCGTGCGTCAGGTGACCGCCGTGCGAGAGGTTCATGCCGAAGACCGTGTCACCGGGCTTCAGCAGCGTGAAGTAGACGGCCATGTTGGCCTGGGCTCCCGAATGCGGCTGGACGTTCGCGTGCTCGGCGCCGAACAGTGCCTTGGCGCGCGCGATCGCCAGCGACTCGACGACATCGACGAACTGGCAGCCGCCGTAATAGCGCCGGCCGGGATAGCCCTCGGCGTACTTGTTGGTGAAGACCGAGCCGGCGGCTTCGAGAACGGCCTCGCTGACGAAGTTCTCCGAGGCGATGAGCTCGAGGCCTTCGGCCTCTCGTCGGGTTTCGTCCTGGATCGCCCGGGCGATGTCAGGATCGGTCTCGGCCAGCGAACGGTTGAGATGACTTGTCATGACGTCAGGCATGATGGCTCTCCAGGGCGGAAATCTTGTCCACCCGGCGCTGATGGCGTCCGCCGTCGAACGGCGTGTCGAGGAACACGCGCACGAAGGCGAAGGCGTCGTCGTCGGGCATGATCCGCGCGCCCAGCGCGAGGACGTTCAGATCGTTGTGCCGGCGCGCGAGCGCGACCGCTTCGGCCGAGCAGGCCGGCGCGGCGCGGATGCCGCCGATCTTGTTGGCCGCAATGGCCATGCCGATGCCGGTGCCGCAGATCAGGATCCCCCGATCGACGGTGCCGTCGGCCACCTTGCACGCGACGGCGGCGGCGATGTCGGGGTAGTCCACCGGATCGGAGGAGGGGCAGCCCAGGTCGTCGTAAGCGACGGGCAGCGCGTCGAGAAAACGCTTCAGGCGCTCCTTCAGGTCGAATCCCGCGTGATCGGAACCCACGGCAACGCGCATCCGGGGGATTCTACCAGACGTCAGGCCTTGGACCTTAGGCCTTGGGCCTTCGACCTTGGGCTTTGGGCCTTGGACCTTGGGCCTTCAGCCGGATTGCCCGGCGAGCGGCATACAATCAACTGGTGCAAGAACCGACCGTCGCCATTTCGGGCCGCGGCGAGGAACGCCTGCGCTCGGGCCACCTCTGGATTTACCGGAGCGACGTGACCGGCGTGCGGGCCGCCGGCGGCGATACCGTTCGCGTCGAGAGCGCGCGCGGCCGGCCGCTCGGCCACGCGCTGTTCAGCGACCGATCGCAGATCGCGCTGCGGATGCTGGCGACCGACGATCGGCCGGCCGACCTGGCGCTGTGGCGCGAGCGGTTGCGAGCGGCCATCGGCTTCCGCGCCGGCCTCCACATCGATGCAACCGCGTATCGCCTCGTCAACGGCGAGGGCGACCTCCTGCCCTCGTTCGTCGTCGATCGGTACGGCGACTTCCTCGTCGTGCAGGCACTGTCGCAGGGCGTCGATCGGCTGCAGGCGGATCTGACGCGCGTGCTCGTCGAGGAGCTGCAGCCGCACGGCATCATTGCGCGCAACGACTCGCGCGTGCGGGCGCTCGAAGGGCTGCCGGTCG
>Ga0315282_10007470_pt1 | contig 17930 bp, 16 predicted proteins | sample YL17G07_20_MG_FD_203693 | JGI IMG/M metagenome (GOLD analysis project Ga0315282, IMG submission 203693) | Sediment microbial communities from Yellowstone Lake, YNP, Wyoming, USA - YL17G07_20 | ecosystem: Environmental > Aquatic > Freshwater > Lake > Sediment | place: USA: Wyoming | collected... | reverse complement strand
GCTCATCCGTTCAACTGGTCGACAAAGTCCGCGGCCAAGGTGATGGCCAAGTGCCAACTCGCCATCGCCGCATGATTATCCGCACCCCTTTAATGGGGGGCTGTACTAAGCAGTAGTGGGTCAAGATGTTCTCCGGTCAGTTTACAGGGTTAATGGTCAGGTGAGCTTTTCCGGTTTCCCAATCATCGCTTATTTCCATAAGCACTGCGGTAACGAGTCTCAAGAGGGATTGTTCGTTCGGGAAGAGGGTTGCGACGCGGGTACGGCGCTTTATCTGTTTGTTGAGGTTTTCGAGCATATTGGTGGTTCTCATCTGCCTTCGGTGCGTTGCGGGCAGGATGAATGCCGTGAAGCCTTCGGGGACGCTCCCCTCCCTCCACTCGGAGAGCTTTGGCGCCTTGTCGCGATACTTCTCGACCGCCAGGTCAAGCCTTCTTTGGGCCTCGGCTCTATGCGGGGCGTCAAAGATATCCCTCAGATCGGCCCCTACTTCCTTGCGCATCTCGATCTTCGGGACGTACTGCATGGCGTCCTGGGAGATGTGGAACTGGCATCTGTGCCATGGGGTGGCGGCGAACCTGCCGGAGAGGGCGGCTTTTAGCCCCTTGTGATCGTCGCTGACGATGTAACGCACGCCGTGGAGGCCCCGCTCCTGAAGGCTCTTTAGAAACTCCCTCCAGTGGACCTCGGCTTCGCTCAAAGAGACGCTTACGCCCAGACACGAGCGCTTGCCGTCTTCACGCACTCCCAGGGCGATTAATACCGCGCAGCGCACCACGGCTCCGGCGTGTCGGACGTTTTCATAGCGGGCGTCGAGGATGAGGTAGGGGACGGATCCAATGGGCCTTGCGCGCCAAGCGGAGAGTTCCTCGTCGAGCAGCGCGGTGGCGCGGCTTACCTGGGAGGAGGAGACGTCAAGGCCGCAGAGCTCCTGCATGACGGCGGTGGCTCTTCTTGTGGAGACGCCCTGGATGTACATTTCCGCCAGGGCCAGCTTGAGGGCTCTTTCGCTGCGGACGCCCTTTTCCAGAGCGGAGGGGTAGAACTCGACGTCGCCGCGGACCTGAGGGATGCTGAAGGTGGTCTGGCCCATGCGAGTGGCGACGGTCTTGGGCTTGTAGCCGTTGGCGTAGCCTTTACGCTCTGAGGAGCGCTCATGGAGTCCTGCGCCGAGTGCGACGGAGCGTTCTGCCTTGATGGACTCGTTGAGGAGGATGCGGAAGGCTTCCGGGATGCCGTCAAAGCCTGATTGGGAAAGTAGTTCCATTACGGTCTCGAGGACGTTAGAATCCAACTGGTGGGTCACAACTGTCTCCTTTCTGGTTACGTGAGAGTTTCCATAAGGAGAACATGACTGGCCCGCCACTGCAAGAGAAAACGCTCCCAGCGGAGCGTGAGCTCCGGCTCGCTACGCTCGCCTGCGCTCACGCTCCACTGGGGGTGAATTTACAGAAAGAATATTACAGCCCCAGGCAGGACATCGGTGCCTTGATTGCAGTCGTGCAGGCAAGCAATATGCCCGACCAGGCCAAGACCATTGTGATCAGCCACCTTCGCAGCCTGCCGATGTCCGCGCATGGCACCTCAGTAGATTGATGACGAACGGGATCGTCGGTAATGACCGGTGTTTGTTGGAATGATTGATGGTAGCTGCTGGTAACGATGTGCCGACGAGAGACATACAACGCACGACGCGAAGAAGCGCGAGAAAACTTGCTTCCATGCAATGTTTGTGATATAAGGGTCGGCCTATATGTGTGCCCGGGAGCGCATGAGGCCGAGCCATAGAGATTCTCACATCTTTCGCCTCCCCGCACCAGATGGTCCGTTGTTTCGGCGCGGTCGACTGCGCGGTCACAGAAGGGGGCACTACGAATGAGCAAGCGACTCTCGTTGCTGATCCCATTTGTACTCGCGCTCTGTATCTGCGCGCTCGCGCAGACGGTTGCATTTGGCGCCATCGTTTACGTCAAGTGCGACGCCGCGGGTGCTAACAACGGGAGCTCATGGGAGAACGCCTTCACGTTGCTGCAATCCGCGCTGGACAACGCGCAGTCCGGCAATGAGATATGGGTTGCAACAGGAGAGAGCGCGCCCGCAATCCGTCACCACCACTACTGGAGAAATCGGCCCGGGCGTGACAGTGGTGGGGACTTCAATGTCGGAGTTGGCATTGCCTTGTTAGGCCGTACACACGGAAGATACTTGTTGCAAATCCAACGGCTTGTGCGAGAATGGTCTCCTCTAACTCGATCTGCCCTCGCCGCGCGAGTAAGCCTATGATAGATATGTGGCAAGTTGAAATGCCCAACAGGAGAAGGGTGCTTTATGTCGCAGGCAAGCGACGGCATATCGATCGAAGTTGTGAAGCTCTTCTTCAGCGCTCTGGTCGGAGGTGTCGTCGGCGCTGCCATGAAGATCGGCGTGGACGAATGGGGATATCGCGCCCGCTTGATGCGTTCGGCGCGCGAGAAGCTGAGAACGTACGCAAGACCTCTATGGCGCACATGCGACGAACTCAAGTTCCGACTCACGGTAATTAACAACGACCTGTGCTGCAAGGACGAGGAGAGGCGCCATCAGGCCCTCCAGCCCCTTAGCTGGTCGCCAGACGAGAAGTGTTCACTCACGTGGTACAATGAAAGCGGACAGTATGTCGTTTCTACGGTGCACTTGATCTCCACCTTGGCAGCTTAGGTGACGTTGTTTGAGCGTGACGTCGTCTTCCTGCGATTCGAGAAAGCCTCGAAGACGACCAAGTTCTTTGAGCTCATGGAGAATCTCAAGGCGGCACTTGCTGATGGCGGCAGCATTCTGTACTACAACTACTTTGCCGGCATCGGCGACAAACTCGTTACAGACAAGGGTCGGCCAATGTCGATTGCCGAATTCAGAAAGAACCCGTGAACCCCCGCCCCTTGGGGCGGGGAGGAAAGGGTCCCTTGAAGCCCCCAGGCGGCAGGATGCCGACAGCGAGGCTTCAAAGTCGATTGGGGTACGACAGTACCGCAATCGGCTGCTGGAACGTTCTTCGGCCAGTGCACTCTCCGCATTTGTTCACGCGCATTGCTGCGGAGTGTGCATCGGCGCGGGACGCGCCATCACAGGGAAACCCCGCCGCTCGCGGTGGGGTGATTCGTTCTGGAAAGACAGGGCCATAGGTCAACATACTGCAAATACAAGAAGGACGCTGCAAATGACCAACGACTTACGTGACGTGAGGCTTCAGAAGGTGCGGATGCTCCGCGAAATGGGGCTGGCGCCATACACCGATCACTACACCGTCACACACTCCCTTCGTGATGCGGGAAGACTCGCCGACGGACAAAGCGCGTCTGTGGCTGGCAGGCTCATGGCTCTGCGCAAGTTCGGCAAATTGATTTTTGGGCATATAGAGGATGCGTCCGGGTCGATGCAAATCAGCCTCGAAAGAGCAGCCCTGACCGCCAAGGAGTTTGACGTTGCCAAGAAGCTTATCGACATTGGAGACTTTGTTGGTTTGAGTGGAGAACTATGGACTACGCAAACCGGCGAGAAAACAGTACGAGCGATGGCCCTCACCCTACTTGCCAAGGGGTTGCGCCCTCTGCCGGAGAAGTGGCACGGGCTAGTTGACGGCGAGATCCGGTCGCGCAAACGCTACCTTGACCTTATTTCGAACGGAGAGACCAGATCACGGTTTGTGAAGAGGTCAAGGATAATCAGTTTCATAAGGCTTTTCCTGGAATCACGCGGCTTTCTCGAAGTGGAAACGCCCGTATTACAGTCTGCGTCATCTGGTGCTTCAGCACGGCCGTTTGTAACCCACCACAACGCTCTCAATCGCGACCTATACCTGCGCATATCGCCTGAAACGTACTTGAAGCGCTTGATCGTCGGCGGCATGGAGAGAGTTTACGAGATCGGCAAGAACTTCCGCAATGAGGGCATTGATCCTTCACATCTCCAGGAGTTCACGATGCTGGAATGGTACGCTGCCTATTGGAGCTACCGTGAGAACATGGCGCTCATCCGTGAACTGGTGCAAGCTCTGCTGACAGAGTTCTGCGGCGGAACAAGGGTAGAGTACCAAGGCACGGTTCTAGATTTTGGCGGAGAGTGGGCGCAGATTGACTACTGCGACTGCGTGAAGAACGCGACCGGGCTCGACTTGTTGGCATATGGCACACGCGAAGACCTTGTTCTAGCTGCGGTTCAACATGGCGTACAGATGAAGATGGAGGACTACACCTCTCTCCCGGCGCTTACCGACGCAATTTACAAGAAGATGGTCCGTCCACAACTGATTCAGCCGACCTTCCTCATGCACCATCCCGCCGAACTGGTCCCGCTCGCTCGAAGGAGTTCCGAGAACGCACGTGTGCTCGACATGTTCCAAGTGGTTGTCAATTCCTGGGAACTGGTCAAGGCATATTCGGAACTAATTGATCCTCTGGAACAGGACCGAAGGATGCGTCTCCAGCAGGTCTATAGAGACGCCGGTGACGATGAGACCATGATGAGGGAGGATGATTACATTGAATGCATGGAGTATGGCATGCCACCTAACTCCGGCTTAGGGCTCGGGATAGATCGAATGGTGGCTATTGTGACTGGTGCTGAATCACTTCGGGACGTTGTATTCTTTCCTTCTATGCGAGAAGAGGCGGACCAAGGCGCTACCATAGAGCCCGCCCCTTTTGAACGGGAAGGCTGAACGTGGGCGGGATTCCGAGAGAGTAATGGCACTGGTGTCAGTCCGCGGCTGGATATCACGGAGGCCGGCGATAGTCGGCTGTCGTTGCGGCATGCATAATATCCGCCAGACATGCTGATCTGACCGTAGCGTCAGCGTCACACAAGGTGCTGGTGATGACCGGGCCTACGTTTCTTGTGCTCCTTATCACAGGTGCACACCTGACCCGCATCTCCTCATTTGACCGTGCGGCCATCGCAACTGACACTGCGGCCCTCGTGATACGCTTCGCGGTAAGCCCGCAGCACTTGCGGCAACAGGACCATGGATGACCTTGTGCGCTTTCGGCACCATATGAGTAGGCAGCCAGAGGTTTCTACATGAACCTATCTCAAAAATGGCGTTCCGGCCGGGAGGGCTCCAGTGGACCCTCGACAGGAGCCCTGAATACCAGGCCTCTGGCGCGCCCATATGTGCCCGAATAGGGGCAAAGAAGGGTTTGTGAGATAGGTTCATACAGGCTTTTTGCTAAGTAGGTCTCCAACAGTTCTCCCACAAGTATCTTGAGCCAGAACTCTGGCGAGAGTGTTCCTGCTTTGCGCAGCGCCTCAGTTGCGGTCAGCCCCATGAGCCATCGTTGCGCGAACTCGGCCTCGGCATCGATGTCTTCAAACTGGCGGTTTGCGGCAATCAGACGCTTTAGCTCCTTCCACATGTGATCCATTGGGTTAAGCTCAGGGCACTGTTTGGGCAGCCATACAAGCACTACCCCCAGCTGCCCGGCAGGCTTCTGGCTCTTTACTGCCTCATGACAGCTTGCCCGGTCAAGCAACAGCCATATCGGTCGTCGCCGATAACGCCACGTTTGCTGGAGAAGAGCAGTATTGGCTGCCGAATATGACCATGGCGAAGCATCCGCCTCGAAACCCTGCGGCAATACATCGGGTCGCAGGCTATGCCTTGTGGGATCTGAGGCACCGCAGGCTGAATGGTTGGGTCAATGGACAAGTGGCGAGAGGCTCCGAATTCACGCGCCGGCTGTTGTAACAGCAAGTCGTCCACCTGCATGACCGAGGCATCGGCGCGGCCTAAGCGCTCCTGCCTATATTCTGTTGAGTGCTCGTGGTCGTATTCGGCCGCAACATCTTGGAAAATAGCCGTGTTACGCACCGTCGGACAGTGCAACACTTATGTCGAAGCGCTTAGGCTTGTTCATACAAACATGGGGAGAACCAATGAGAACCAATTTGGTCGGCGCGTTGGAGACGATGTTGAAACTGCAGCGATGGAACTCGCTGCCGAGACTCGAGACATGGGTTGAGGCGGAGAATGCCGCGTATGTGACGCATGTCGGGTATGCGCTTGGAAGGCAGATGGGCCTGTCATCTGCCCAGTTGCGGTGTCTTCTCATGCGGTCACTTTTGAAATCACTTAACAAACACATCCTAACAGATGTACCAGTGCCGATGAGAGAACGACTGAATGCGCAAACTAATGGGGCGATATGGCGGCAGTTCGTGAACGACAGCGCGGCGGAAACCAGCAGGTTATTCCCGCGTCTGATTGCCGAGGAAATCGGAAGGTACTTGACCGACGCTCCAAGTTACTCCGTCGAAGGCGTGGACGAGAACGACGCGGGCGCCAGGGCCAGGGTGGAAGGACTGATAGAGTACGCGCGGGCAAAAGTTGCGGTCGCGGAATGCCAAGTAAACGAGAAGATATTCGAAAAGGACTATGCGGAAACCAGGAGCCGACTCGAGGAAAGGATTAAGAAGATCTCCGGGCATGAAGAATACGATAGATGCTTCAATGCTCTGCTCAGCTACCTAGCACCTATTAGGCAGATGAAGTACCTGCGCCGCTGGAACAGGGTCAACCGTAACGTTCCGACGAGCGTGCTTGGCCATACGTACGTAGTGTCGGTAGTTGCGATATCTTTCTGCCTCCTCAGAGAGACAAGAGATAAGCTGGCCGGAATCGGCGATGACTTTGCGGAACAGGTTATGCTTCGCGCTCTCTTCCATGACGTGCCTGAAGGATTGACCGGCGATCTGATCGCTCCTGTGAAGAAGAGGCTGGCCGCCATCAATACGGACGCGTGGGCGGAACTCGAGGCCGGGGTTCTACGCGACTTCGTGAAGACGGCGCCTGAGGGCGTGAGAGAGGATATGAAGGCCTACAGGCTCCTGAAGAACCTTAGCTTGGAGAGGCCTTATAGCATAGACTCGCTGGTCAAGGACTCCGATATTCTTGCCGCCGTTGCGGAGTGCTTATATGAGAAGCAGTGCGGCAATATTGACGCTGAAATGGCAAGCGCGTACGAGAGCTACTCCCTTGAACTGCGGCGGTCCGAATGGAGCTGCGTGCGCGACCTGCGGGACGTAGTCTCGGCGGAGTGGGAGGCCCTCCGCTCTTGACCGCGGCAGTCACGCCGCGGCAATCCATTCTTAGCCCGCGTTCCGACCGGGGATGTTGCGCCTGGCTTGCGCCTACCAGATGCGACTGCATGGGAGTCGCACCGGAGTGGCATCGCGAGATCTCCGACGCTCCGATGAAACGCGTCTCCTTCGCAGAAGAGCGCCTCTGGTTCTCCCGTCCGGGCAAAGACACCTATGTCGCCGACTGCATTACCTCGAATAGCAATCAGCCTGTAGGGCTACTTCTGACCGTCAGCTGAACCGGTCACCTTGATGGTGCTCAGGCTGCCACCTCGCGCTCAACCTGCGCCTAACTTAGGCCCCCCTTGGAGTCTAGGCAACTCAGTATCCGCGCTACGCACTGCTCCACGTCTGCCTTGTCGGTGCGCAGGTGGATAGTCGGTGACAGCGGCTTTTCATAGGGCGCCGAGATCCCGGTGAATTCAGATATTTCTCCAGCGCGCGCCCGCCTGTATAGCCCCTTGATGTCGCGTGCTTCACAGGCTTCGATGGTCGCGTCGACGAACACCTCGACAAAACGGTCTTCTCCAATTGCGAGCCGCGCCAATTCCCGGTCCGCGCGGTAGGGTGAGATGAGCGCGACTATTGCGATTACGCCTGCCTCGTTGAAAAGTCTCGCGGTCTCCGCAGTGCGCCTGATGTTCTCCTTGCGGTCATCTGGCGAGAAGCCAAGATCGCGCGTGAGGCCCTTGCGCAGTCGATCCCCGTCAAGGACAAAAGCGGCAAAGCCCATTTCCCTGAGCCGTGTCTCCAGTGCGCGTGCCAATGTGGACTTTCCGGAGCCACTGAGACCCGTGAGCCAGATGGTCCAGGCGTTTTCATGCGTGGCGGGGGTGGGTACCGGCATACGCCTCGTCTTTACGCAGTAGCCTTCACGATCCGCAGCTTGGCGTGACCTCTCGATGACGATCCCCGCCGCGGCTGTGGCGTTTGTCTCCGGATCTATGACTGTGAACGACCCCGTCTTGCGGTTACGCGTGTACTCGTCGCATAACAGCGGCGAGTAGAGCTGCAGCGTCACTCGTCCCGTGTCATTCATGGCAAGCGCAATCGCGGACCGTCTGTGAAGGTCGTCCGGATCGATCCTGTACTCTATGCGCGTGAACTTTGCCTTGACGCTCCTGTTCGTCTGTCTGACGATATACTGCCTCCTCGGTTCGAGCGGGCGCTCGTCCATCCATACGACCATTGCCTCGATGTACTCGGCCGTGCGTGGAACATTGGCCGGGTGTGCCAACATGTCGCCACGCGAGACGTCGATTTCGTCTTCGAGCACAACAGCGATGGACTGTGGAGCGAAAGCGTGCTCCGCCTCTCCGTTGCAGGTCATTATGCGTTTGACGCGCGAGATGCGCCCCGACGGCAGTGCAATGACCGTGCTGCCCACCCGCATGACCCCGGAGGCCATCTGCCCAGCGTATCCGCGGAAGCCGTTTTCGCCGCGCACTACCATCTGCACGGGAAACCGGAGATCGATCATATTGGTGTCGCTGCCGACGCACACCGTCTCTAGGTGCGAAAGCAGCGGCGGCCCTTCGTACCACGGCATGCTTTGGCTTCGCACCACGACGTTATCCCCGTGAAGCGCGCTTACGGGCAGGTAGGCGAGATCTATCGCGCCTAGCTTCGCGACGAACTCCCCGAAGTCGCGCCTCACTGCCTCAAACGCCTCCCTTGAGTAACCTGTCAGGTCCATCTTGTTGATCACCACCACCAGATGCCGCACGCCCAGCAGTGACGCCAGAAACGCGTGGCGTTTCGACTGCGTTGTCACGCCGCGGCTCGCATCCACGAGGATAACCGCAAGGTCCGCGTTACTGGCCCCCGTAACCATGTTGCGGGTGTACTGTTCGTGCCCAGGGGTGTCGGCCACCATGAAATGCCTGCGCGGGGTTGAGAAGTACCTGTACGCAACGTCGATTGTGACGCCCTGCTCGCGCTCTGCAAGAAGGCCGTCGGTTAGAAATGAGAAGTCTATAGCCCCTTGTGCGCCCCCGCAGCGCATCGAGCGCAGTTGGTCCTCGAAAACCCGGTGAGCGTCGTGAAGGAGCCTCCCGATGAGCGTCGATTTGCCGTCGTCAACACTGCCGACGGCGACGACGCGAAGCCTGACGGAATGGAGCAGGTCGCTGCCAAGCCCTTCGATGTCCATCAGAAGTACCCCTCCACTTTCTTGCGTTCCATGGATCCATCAACGTCCGAGTCGATCAGCCGCGTGTCGCGCTCGCTTCGACGCAGTGTGGCTGTCTCCCTGATGACCTCCTCGATTGTCCTCGCTGTAGAGCGAATAGCTCCGGTGCACGGCTGACAACCCAACGTGCGGAACCGCACTGACAGCGTTCGGATGTCCTCACCGCCCACGGGTTTCACGCCGTGCCCCAACGCCAGGATCCTCTCTCCACGAATGATCACTTTGCGCTTCTTTGCGAAATACAGAGGAACAACGGGTATGCGCTCCGCGGCGATGTAGAGCCATATATCTAGCTCGGTCCAGTTAGAGAGGGGAAAGACCCGCATGGTCTCACCGGGCGAAAGGCGAGGGTTGCAGAGGTTCCATGGCTCTGGGCGCTGAAGCCGTGGCTCCCACTGCCCGTACTTGTCCCTGATGGACCAGATACGCTCCTTGGCACGAGAGCGTTCTTCCTCACGCCTGGCTCCCCCGACCGCTGCCGTGTGCCCGCCCTCCCTTATTGCTGCGAGGAGCGCCTGAGTCTTCAGAAGCTCGCAACAGCGCACCGTGCCAAGGTCGGAAGGGTTGGCGCCGCAGGCCAGAGCTTCACGGTTAGTGTACACACTGATGTGAACGCCTGCCTCCCGGGCTGCCTGGTCGCGAAAGGCGTACATCTCCGGGAACTTCAGCGACGTGTCAACGTGGAGCAACGGGAACGGCACCGGTCCTGGATAGAATGCCTTCTGTGCCAGGCGAAGAAGCACAGAGGAGTCCTTGCCCGCCGAATAAAGCATCACCGGGCGTTCGAACATGGCCACCGTTTCTCGAATGATGTGGACGCTTTCCGCCTCAAGCGTTTGCAGATTGTCGAGAGTCAGTTTTTCCATCGACATTAAACCTGTAGGTCTGACCTCAATGACGGGAAGGGGCGGGTGTATTATGCGCGGCCACAACCTGCGGTTGAGTCGTGACGCTGCGCCCGGCACAAGCGGACCTGCATGGGTAAGCGGCGCGTTGGGCATAAGGTCCCCGTAACGCCAGGAGATCCCCCGCGTACGCTGAGGACAAGGGTCGGCCCAAATGACGCCAGTATGCCTTCTGCGGTCGGCACGGTCCCAAGTTCGCTCCCGTGCACGGAGTGGCGCCGGGGCAGAGCGGTAAGGGGTATCGAAAACAGTCACGGACGTGCGATGTCATGCGGGATGGCAGCCCTAGTTGCATCTCAGGGCTCTCACAGGCTCCAAGCTGGCCGCCTTGATGGCGGGCAGCATGCCGAAGACAATTCCCGTACATATTGCAACAGCGCAGGACAAAGCCGCGACCCAGGGCTGCACCTCAGCCTGATCGAGATGTGTGCCCGGGAGAGTACGCATTATCGTGGTCAGCAATTGGCCCAGGGCGAGTCCCAGCAGTCCCCCCGAGAGGGAGAGTATCGCCGCTTCCGCAAGAAACTGAATAAGTATGATCAGCGGAGTAGCCCCGACGGCTTTGCGAAGGCCTATCTCATGTTTGCGTCCCGCAACAGATATAAGCATGATATTCATGACTCCGATTCCGCCTACGAGGAGCGATACGGAGACTATCAAGATCGTAGCCGTGATGATGTCACGTGAGATCTCGTCATAGGTACTGAGGTAGTTCTCAGCGGTCGTGACCGCGAACGTGTCGGGTTCGTCCGCACTCAGCCGCCGGATTCGACGGAAATAGGCGAGGGTTTCCGCCACCGCGTTGTTGACAGCCTGCGGACTTCTTGCCTTTGCGGTTACATTGCTTAGCCATACAGTGGTCCCGTTGTATATCGTGGTAAACGGGACAATTGTGTTGCGTGGATCATCGCTCTGAGCTTCGATGATTTCAAAAGCGCTTGGCGGCTCGACGATTCCGATGATCTTGTACATCTTGCCAGCGATCAGCAGTGGACGCCCTACGCAGTCAACCGGCAGGTGAAGGTCTACTCTGACTTCCTCGGGGATCAGACAGACCAGCTTCGCTTCCCTGACATCCATGTACGAAAGCTGGCGGCCCGCGATGACAGAACGCCCGGTTATCTCATGCCACGTTTCATCGACGCCGAGCAGATCGCCCTCTGCTATTTCCCACTGGCCATTGCTGATAGGCGCCAACCACCCTGCTTGTCGGGTGAACGTCTCAATAGACGGGCAATGAACCCTGAAGCTGTCGAACTCCCATGATTTCAGCCCCAGTAGCGGGCCCGGCCAAAGCCGCTTTGGGCCTGACGACGGTCGTTTGCCGCTGATATTCATCTTCGTCGCGCCCATAATATCAATGTCCCGGAGCACCTTGGTACGGAGTCCCGTAAGGGCCGCAGCAGCGGCGGTAACGGACGCCGTGGCAATCATTATGCCTATGATCGTAAGCAAACATTTCAGCTTCTGGGCACGAAGCTCCCTCAGCGCAATCGCCACGCTCCGCAGAGGTGCGAGCATCCAGAAGACGCACAGGCGTAACGGCATCATATGATGGTTCACCTTGACCCAGAACGGCTACTCATGGCGAAGCGCCTCTGCCGGATCAAGTTTTGAGGCGGCAACGGCAGGCGCAGCGCCGAAAAGGAGACCTACTACGGCCGAGAGTGCGAATGCCAGCCCGACCGCCCAGAGCGGTATACTGGATTCGTCGAGAGGCAAACCTGGCAGATGCGCCATGGCTGCGATGAGAGCCCTTGCAAGAATCAGTCCGAGGATTCCGCCGGAAAGGCACAACGCGATCGTCTCAAGGAGAAACTGAAGGAGAATCGCCGACCGGCTGGCTCCCACGGCTTTACGGAGTCCGATCTCTCGCGTACGTTCGGTCACCGCGACCAGCATGACATTCATAACGCCAATTCCGCCGACGAACAGCGATATCGCGGCGATACAGATCGTGACTGCGGTCGCGAGCTTTGAAGCTCTCTCGAACACATCCACCTGCGCCTGAACAGGCGAAACCTTGAAGGTATCAGGATCTCCGGGCGGAATTCTCCGGGCGCGCCTGAAGAAGGACGCAACTTCGGCCCTTGCATCGCTCGCCACATGGGTCGACTTTGCGGTCAACTGAACGCCCAGCCAGCATTTCTCCCGGTCGTAAGCTGTGCTGAACGGGACGAAGACCTCTGAGTCGCGGTCCGACGGACCACTGAGCACCTCAAGATGCGGTGACGGAGCAACAACCCCGATCACGCGAAAAGTCCTGTCTTCAATCAGGATATCCATTCCGACTGGGTGGCGGCCGAGGTGCAGCCTTTCCGCCACGTCGCCGGTAATCAGACACACATGCCCGGACTTGGTGTCGTCAAGAAACGAAAAGGGCCTGCCTTGGGTCACCCATCTGTTCTGGGCCGCATAGAAGTTCGCGTCTATCCCCTCGACGTTTGCATTGCCAATAACGTTGTCCCTGAACCTGACAGTCTTGCGGAAGCGGTTTGTCCGAGGACCGCACCACAGGCTGTGTCTTTCAAGAGACGGGCAATGCTCGGTAATACCGTCGAAGCTCTCCGGGTAGAAGCGCAGGAGGTCGTAGCTGGCGTTCCTCATTGGGCCGCGGGCGGGTCGGTAGGGCTCGACGCGAAGCTTGTTGGTGCCGAGCTTCTCGAAATCCCGCATGATTTTGGTCTTCAGGCCTGTAAGGCCGGCAATAACCGCTATCACCGATGCCGTTCCTATGACTACGCCGGTTACCGTCAGCAGAGCGCGCATCCTATTCTCCCAGATCTCTAGCATCCCGAGGACAAAGCTCTGCCAGAAGAGATTGAGAGAGGAAGAGACGCATCGACTCAGGGTCATTTGGAACCCTTCAGCACCGGATCTCCGGTTGCTGCAACTGCACATACATCATCCTTCTCAGTGGGCAGATCCGAAGAGACAAGACCGTCTCTCATGCGAATCACGCGTTGTGCTCGGCGGGCGACGTCCGGCTCATGCGTGACCATCACTATAGTCTGCCCCTGGGCATGGATGGCATCGAAGATATCCAGGATTTCGTCGCCGGTCTTCGAGTCGAGATTGCCGGTAGGCTCGTCGGCCAGGAGAACGCTCGGGTTGAGTACGATGGCGCGCGCTATCGCCACTCTCTGACGCTGTCCGCCTGAGAGTTCGCTGGGCCTGTGGTTCATGCGGCCCTCCAGACCTACCCGCTGGAGAGCCCCCCCAGCAGCGGCACGGCATTCGCGCCAGCCGGTTCTGGAGTAGAGCAGCGGCAACTCAACGTTCCTGAGAGCCGTCAGACGTGGCAGGAGTTCGAAACTCTGGAAGACGAAACCAATACACTCGTTGCGAATATGAGCCAGTTCGCGGGACGTCATCCTACTCGTCGGCCTGCCATCAAGGAAGTATGCGCCTGTTGTCGGCCTGTCGAGACAACCCAATATGTTCATGAGCGTGCTCTTGCCCGACCCCGATGCGCCCATTATGGCGACATACTCGCCAGCGGCTATGCGGAGCGTGATTCCGTCGAGCGCCTGAACGTGCAGGGTGCCAGTGCAGTACGCCTTGGTGACGTTCTCCAGTCTAACCAGCATATCAGGTCCCGGAACAGCCTTCGCGTGCAGCGCGGTCACGTTTACTTCTCCCCGCTTCTGCTGGTCCCCACCACATATTGGCCGTTCTCCAGGGCATCGAGCGCCTTGTACGGTCCCACGATCACCGTGTCGTCCTTATTGATGCCGGACAACACTGCAGTGTCATCCGCATCGCTTCCTCCCACAGAAACAGGCGTAATCAGCGCCTTCCCGCTCACGAGACAGAAGACCACTGTTGAGAGGCCCCTTGCAGAGGGCGCGCTGTCCCACATCTCCTTCGGCAAGCTCTCAGTGGGCCGTGCCATAATGGCCTCACTGGGCACCTTGAGCACATCCTTATATTGCTGGGTTTCTATATCCACATCTGCGGTAAGCCCGGCACAGACCCTGCGCTTGTTGGGTTCGAGGAGGATCTTGGTCTTGAAGTACTTGACCCCGTCGGCCGTGACGTCAGGCGTCAGGCCAATCGACTCAACAACGCCAGTGAACTGGTCGTCGGGGTACGTGTGAATACGCACTGCGGCATGCTGTCCTACTGTGATCTTCCCGACGCTCGTCTCGTCGACACGGACAACGACCCGCATCTGCGACAAGTCGGATACCTCCATGATCGCCGTGCCAGGGGTGTTCATGGTGCCAGTAACCGCCAGTTCGCCTACGGAGCCGTTCACTCGCGTAACAACGCCGTTTATGGGCGAAGTGATGGTGGTGTAGCTCAGTGCCTCCCGCGCTTGGGCTACCTCGGCGTCGGCGGCGTCGAGATTGTGCCGCACCACTTGAAGATTCGCTTGGGCGGCCTCGAGGGCGTGCTCCGAGGAGGCGCGCCTTGCTTCGGCTTCGTCATGGCTATTCTTGGCCATGTCGCACTCACCGCGGCTGGCAATCCCCTGATCGTAAAGGCAGCCTGTTCGTTCCAGATCCTGTTTTGCCTGAAGGAGAGACGCTTCAACCGCCTTAAGGTCGGCTTGTCTAGATGCCACAGTGTTGGTCTCGACTTCGATCTGTGCCGCCTGTGCCGCGCGATGCGCGTCGGCGGAACGCAGCGCAGCCTCGGGGTCCGACGCGTCCAAACGCACCAGCACAGAAGCCGGAATGGAGGGACTTGCGTCTGGATCCCCCTTAGTGACAACCTGACCTTCCTGGTAGGGCAATGCCACGATTCGGGCGGACACCTTCGCGCTGATCGTCACCTTCGAAAGCGGCTCAACCTCTCCGGGAGCGTTTACGCTCTCAATCAGGTCTCCGACCACTGGGCTTTTGAGCCAGACTGCCGTCGGTCTTGGTGCATTGTCGGCCTTCCCATGTCTGGGATACGTGACGGCTGTTATCGCAACGACCACTATCAAGACGGTAACAGTTGTGGCGAAAACTCGTCTTCTCATCGGTGATCCCCCGCCAAAACGACAATCACATTGAAGGTCAGAAAAAAGACACCATGTGCAGGCAGCACTCGCCGCTTTGCCCGCAAGTGCTTGCCTGCCAGAGGCGTGTCAGTCAGCATGTAGAGTGAGCCTCGGCCGTCATCACCGCTGAGACGTCTAGTAGTGCATCAGGCTGCCGTCACGTCTGCCTCGTTCTACGGCACGCGCAAAACACCACACGCTCGTGGGCAGGAGCAGCACACTCATGCAACCGAGCACAAGCAACTGGGGGCCCAGCCTCGTCAGCGGGTATCCGCTCAGCAGCGCCAAGCGCATCGCGTCCAGCGAGTGCGTAAGCGGAAATGCCATCGCGACAGTCTGCGCCCACAGGGGAAGCAACTTGACGGGAAAGAGCGCTCCTCCGAGCAGTGAGCTCAGCGTCCCAAACAGCCACTCAAAGGGGTCGCCCTTCTTGAAAATGACGACCACGCTCGCCCCGAATATCCCCAGGCTGCTGAAGACGGCAACGGTCAGAATGAGGACGACTCCAGCGCTGAGCACATTCGCCCTGCTCAGATCCAGCCCCAGAGCCAATTCTCCCAGCAGTAGGATGATTACCACGTGCACGAGTTTCATGCTGAAACTGTACAGCGCCGAAAGGACGATTACGGTCTGGGGACTCGTCTGTGTGCTCAGTATAGCTTCCAAGCAGCCCGCCATCTGGCTTCTTCGAATCGTTGACGCGAACGCGCCAAGCGCCACCGTGAAGTACTGCGAAAAGGCAGCGCCTATGATCGCGAAAGGGAAGTATTGCCCCCCGTACTTTGCCAAGCTGTCCTCAGAGTCGGGGCCTACAAGCTTGGCCACAAAGTACACAGACAGCACAGGGAATACGCCGGCAAGCATTTCTATGAGAAAGGGAACCTTATAGCTGGCTTCAATCTGCAAGTCACGCGCCAGGAAGGCTACCGCCTTTGTCCTCAACACAGGCTAGTCCCCACCGGCAACCGCCTTTCTATAGTAGCCTCCCACGCCGCCCGCGCACGCCGCGGCTTCGCCGATGGAAGCGTATGAGGATAGGCACCCGGCTCTCAGTACGCACACCCTGTTGCACAAGACCTCCGCTTCGTCAACCTGGTGAGTGGCAATTATGAGCGTTCTTCGTCCGTTGCAGTGCAGATAGTCGGATACCAACGAGCGCATCTCAAGCGCCCCTATAGGATCCAGCGACTTGGTCGGCTCGTCCAGAATGAGTATTGCGGGATCCGCAAGAAGCCCCCTAGCTATAGCCAAACGCTGCCGCATGCCGCTGGAGTAATCCGAAACCCTCACTTCCCCGGCCGCGGCAAGGCCAACGACTTCGAGCAAGTGGCTTATCCGGCGCCGAAGTCGGGAGCCGGAGAGATTGTCGAGCGCACCGAAGAATTCAAGGTTTTGCCGGCCGGTGAGCCTCCAGTAGAAGCTGCGTTCCTCATTGAGCACAAATCCTACCTGCCTACGCGCCTCGGCGTTGTGGGATACCGTATCTCGGCCATCTACGAGCACGCTCCCTTCAGACGGATACAAAAGGCCACTCACCAGCTTTAGCAGGGTCGTTTTGCCCGCCCCGTTGGGTCCCAGAAGAGCGACGCAATCTCCGGCATCCACCTTGATGGATACGTTGCATAGCGCGGCGAAGTAGTCCGTTCGAAAAGGCCGAAAGATGTAATCACGGTACCGTTTCCGCGCAGGAAAGCGCATGGATACCGATTGCAGAACGACGATCGGGTCATGGCGGCCCCTGCGGCAGGAGGAGCCTGCCCAGTCCGTCACCGGGGTCGTGCTCGATTTCATTCTCCGTGGACCCGCGATTGGCCTGCAATACCGCCTTCAGCAATGGTCGTCGCGGCCGACAGAGTTCGCACATGCACGTCGTCGAAATAGGCGTCGGTCTCGCCCGAAAGCAGGAGTCCAATGCCACCTTTCACCTTCTCATGCACGCGCACGATCCGCTCTTCGCCGCCGTCAAGGCGCACTCCGATGCTGCCGGGCGGGATGCGTATGCTGAGCTGATGCCAGGACTCGGCCGACCACGGAGAATCAAAGCGCGTGAGTGTTTCCACGCCATCGGGCCTTATTCTTTCCACTTTGATCTGCGAGGGCCCGCTGCCGGACGCTCGCGAGCATGTGACCGCGAAGCAGTCGGTCGCGCTCCTTAGGCCAAAGCAGACACCGACGACACTTCCGCTCTTGCAGGTACACTGCAGGCTAGCGTCTATCTGACAGTCATCCCATGCACCAGCATTCTGCGTAAGAAGAGCATTGTCGTCAGAGTGGGCAACGAGGATTTTGCTCGCAAGGTCGACCTCATCACGCTGCCGCACGGACCACTGTCCTGAGTGCTTCGTCCATGTCCTGAAATAGCCGTTATAGCATCCGTCAAACCCGTCGTAGAAGAGGTCAGAAAAGACTGGCCCAACACCTCCTGGCATTTCGGATCTGTTGTTGACCAAGAAAAGAGTGCGTATGGCGACGGTGTCGCTGTGATTGGACAACCTCAGGCGATGAGTCCCGCGCCTGAGGGGTGTCTCGAATCCCCGCACCCAGTGCCACTGATGATAAATGGGATCGTTGCCGATAATGGCTCTTGAGCTGTTGTCGATCTCAACATATACGGCATTAGTGCATGCATCATACCACAGGCAGTACGCCCACAGGAAGTAGACGCCATCTTGGGGGATGAAGAAATCGTAGCGGGCATCGCCGCCTGCCTGTCCTTTCCACCCCTTGC
>Ga0315282_10007469_pt1 | contig 17931 bp, 12 predicted proteins | sample YL17G07_20_MG_FD_203693 | JGI IMG/M metagenome (GOLD analysis project Ga0315282, IMG submission 203693) | Sediment microbial communities from Yellowstone Lake, YNP, Wyoming, USA - YL17G07_20 | ecosystem: Environmental > Aquatic > Freshwater > Lake > Sediment | place: USA: Wyoming | collected... | reverse complement strand
AGCCATGGCGTTTAAAATAGGTTGATTCCCACGTTACCGATTTCGCCGCTTAAAACCGGGACATAGACGTACGCCCGATGTCATCGCGAACGAAGCCCTCCACCGCCTGGCTGGGTGCCGCAGGCAGGGTGCAAAGGACGAAGTGAAGCAACCTTGAGATTGCCAAGTCGTTTCGCCCCTCGCATGACTCTATTGGAGCGTCCAAGAAACATTTTCCTTCTGCTTTTCCGCTCACTTCGGACCAAAATCTTTTCTTAATTATTCTTAATTTGACAAATTCTCTCAAATAAATCATTATATCCTTACCTTGTCCGATTGGGACATCGAATCCAAACCACGAAGAAAGGGATTCCAATGAGATTCAAAGCGATACTCTTATGCCTGTTTCTTGTCCTTATTCTTACCCTTCCCTCTCCTTCGATCGCTCAAAGTCGGGATGACTCGACTCGGACCAGAGATCCCAACAAAATCTATAAAGTGGCCATCCTCCCCTTTATGATTTACAGCCAGGAAAATTTGGATTATCTCCGGGAAGGAATCAATGACATCCTTACCTCCCGAATCACCGTGGAGGAAAGAATCGTTGTGATTGATCGAACGATCGTAGAACGGGCTCTCTATGAAGAGAGGCCGACACGCCTTGACGAAGCCGCAGCCATGAAGATCGGCATGAGAGTTGGGGCCGATTATGTCGTTCTCGGAAGCATCACAAAGGTCGGCAATTATATCAGCCTCGATGCCCGCCTGATCAGCCTTACCGAGGAGAAGCCTCCTCTCACGGCCTTCACTCAGCAGAAGGGCATTGATGATGTGATGGTAAAGATCGGCGATTTTGCACACGACATCGGGTTTAAAATCCTCGGTCGCCGCATCATGGGCGGCCGACCTGGAGAACCGAGACAAAAGGGTGGGTCGATAGAGAAGCTGGGCCGGGATAGTATCGATTTTAAAAAAAGTCAGACCTTCAGCTTTGAAATCAAAGGCCTCGACATCGGCGATGTGGATGGAGACAAAAAGAACGAAGTGGTGGTCATGGATGATCACAACCTCTACGTTTTTAAGTATGACGGAGAGAAACTGAGTCTCTTCAAAAAAATTGAGCAGGGTTACGAGCATAAATTCTTAACCCTCGACGTCGCCGACGTGAATCACAACGGGCATGCTGAAATCATTGTGACCTCCGTCGTCGAAGACAACCTGCGGTCCTTCATCTTAGAATATGAAGAGGGGAAGTTTAGGAAGATTACTGAAAAGGCAGGCTGGTTTTTCAGGGTGCTGGAGCATCCAAAAGAGGGACCCACTTTAATGGGACAAAAGATGGGTTCAGACGCTATCGCGACCGGCCCCATCTATAAATTTGTCTGGAAGAAAAAATCTTTTGAGAAGGGGCCCAAGATGCCTTTTCCAAAAGACACGAGGATCTTCGGCACAACGCTTGCCGACATACGGGGAAATGGAAAAGTTGAAATTATCTCCTTTGATCAATCGGACCGGTTGACCGTTGTCTCCGACGATGGAAAAACTCAATGGCGAAGCAGGGACCGTTTTGGCGGAACGAGCAACTTCTACGATACGAGAAAGAAATTAGATCCGGTCTTCCGACCCAGCGATGCCCCATCCTGGAGAACTTATATTCCAGGAAGAATTCTTATCAGGGATCTGAATGGCGATGGGATCCCTCAGCTCATCGTCAACAAGAACGAATTTACAACCGGTCTGTTCTTTGAAAGGGCGAGAAGTTACGAAAAAGGGGAGATTTTTAACCTCGTCTGGGAGGAGGATGGCTTGATCCCCAACTGGAAGACCCGGGAGATCGAGGGCTATATCGTCGATTACCAGGTAAAAGATGCAGACAATGATGGCGATGTCGATCTGGTCATCGCTGTCGTTTCGGCCCCTCCCTCAATCATTGACGAAGACATTGTATCAAGCCTCTCTCGGAAAAAGAGAAGCAACATCCTTTTCTTCAAGCTGTTTTGAGAATGATAGTGATCGTGATGGTGGATAACGACAGCGGGAAGACAACAGAAGTACTTCAGGTCTGCCCATAATTTTGGTTTGAGGATATACAAGCTAAAAGAAATTTTCCCCGGGATGAAAACCTAATGATTGATTGACCGCCGGCACCAACACTATCCCCCGCCAGACCCAAAAGACCGAAAAAAAGCAGACCAAAAAAAATGCTTGACAAGTTTTTCGGAGAGTGGTATAGAATTAAAAAATTTTAATCTCTTTGTGTACTTTTTTCACAAATTCAAAAAAGAAAGGGGGTGAAGATTTAGGGGGTGCAGTGCAGTGGTAGTGAATTCTGTTAGTGGGTTTAAGGTAACACGAAACATGATTCACCGATCACAAAATTAAAGAGGAGGAAAAGAGATGAAAAAATTCACTGTATTATTTTTAGCCGGACTTCTAATTCTGGCGTTCGGTGCAACGGCATCTGCCCAGGCGCCAAAATTGGAGTTCAAAGCATCGGGGTTTATCGATGCTCAAACATTCTTAGGTGTGAATGTTCCGCAGTATATGAATAACCCCCAGGGAAATGCTGCTTTTTGGGGAACAGCCTTCGGCATGGGCTACCCAAATTTCTACGGGACAGTTAACCCCGCTCTTGCGACACCAGCCGTAGTTGGTGCTGGTGCCGGCAAATTTGGCGTAGGCTTCAACAGACAGGATTCACACTGGGAGTCTCGTGCCCACCTGAAGTTCGATGCCATCATGGGCCCGAATTTGAGCGGAACCATCTTCTTTGAGATCGACACTGGCAGGTGGGGATCTGGATGGACCACCGGGACAGGACTCGGAAGAGAAGCGAACGCGTTCGGCGGGTGGACCACTGACCGGACAGCAGTAGAGGTCAAGAACATCTATATCGATGTCGGCCTTCCATATTTCGGAATACCGGTGCCCATTACCGTGAGAGTAGGTGCTCAGCCGATAGGTGTGCGGCCGGCGATGTTAGTCTACTCGGATGGTACAGGTATCACTGCCGGTATCAAGATCGATCCTGTTCTCATCGCCCCGATTTATGCGAAGGTTCTTGAGGGAAATGATTTTCAGGACGATGATGTTGACGTCTGGGGTCTCCATGTTAACGCGAAGCTCGGTACATTCACAGTGGGTGGCTATGGCCTCTATTACCGAATGAATAGTTACCCGCTCTGGGTCACCCAGCCTACTGGGATAGCCGGGTTCCCGGCGGTTATGACTCCCGTTGCCCCGGGGTCTGACAAAGCCCATATGTGGTGGTTGGGTGCCTACGTGGATGGCAAGGCCGGCCCGGTCAATGTCAACTTCGACTTTGTGTACGACTTCGGTAGTGTGACCAACGGTCCCAATAAGAGGATTACGGCTCCTGACTATGGACTGCATGTCAGAAACGAAGGGTGGGCAGTACGAGCCAAGATTGACTACCCATGGGAGAAGTTCAACTTCGGAGGCGTTGGCATGTATGCAAGGGGTCCTGACACCCATGCGACTTCAGCCAGTGGCTTGCCAGGATCACTTACGAGTATAGGTACGCCAGCCAGAAGAAATTCAGGGTACATTGTTCCCCCTGGTTCAGAACAGGGACCGATCAACGGCGAATCGATGGTTGTCTACAGTATGGAGGGCGCGGCCACCGGAGGCTACGGCCTTGCTAACCGTGCTAACTACGCGGCGTTAAGCCCTGGCGGTTTCGGCGGAACCTGGTTTGCCAAGCTCTATGGCAGCGTCAAGGCAACGCCCTGGTGGAAAGTCACTTTCCAGGGACTTTATATCGGTGACACAACCAAGCATGGAAACACTCTCGGAAGCGCCTTTAAGTTTCCCCACGCATTTACAGTGGCACTCAGGGATGACAAAGACATCGGTTGGGAACTGAACCTGCTCAATGAATTTCAGATCTACAACAACCTCAGGTTCTTTGTCGGTGCTGGCTACCTGTTTGCTGGGGATGCCACGGATGTTGGAACAACGTTCGCCGGAGGTACTAACCGCAAAATCGCAAACCCCTGGGCACTCAGGACAAGGCTGATGTACACTTTCTAAACGAAGCCAAACTAAAAGGGCGGTCGTTTCTTTTGGCCGCCCTTTTTTTTGCCCGTCTTGCAGGTCGAAGGAACAATCCTGTCTCTTGATCTTGACATCTGCCTCAAAATTGGTAATATAACACTAAAATTTCAGCCTTTCCCTCAGCCTCTCCCGAGTAGAGAAAGGATGAGAAGGGGAAAAGAAGGAGTACTTATGATCCAAAATAAGAAATCGATGCTAACCATTTTTATTTTCTTGATAGCTTTTCTCTTCATCTTGAATTCCTGCTCTAGCCTTCCTCTCATCGGAACGAAGAAAAAAGAGAAGGAGGAAAAGACACCCGCGGGAAAGACCGTGACCGTCGAAGGAATGGAAACGATAAAAGGCGTGAATCCACCGAAGCAAGAGACCTCTGCTTCTAAGAAGCCCGCCGCGCCCGCGACACCATCAAAGAAAGAGACAGAGGCCAAGGTCGCCTCGGCTCCCCCGAGACCCCTTTACAGCCCCACCCTTCCGATCTTCCAGGTAGGCTTTAAGAAAAAGGTGGCCATCTTAGACCTTGAGAATAACACCACCTATAAAGAAGAAAAGATCGGAGAGGCGGTGGCTAAAAAGCTTTCTGATAAATTAGAGGCCACCCAGCGAGTGGTGACCCTGGATAAGACGGTTGTTTCACAAATGTTAAATCGGGAGGGTTTTAAATTCGAGAAACTTTCGGATCCAGCAACGATGAAACGCGCACATCAATCCTTAGGAATCCAGGCGTTCGCCCTGGGGACGGTGACGGACGTCAGCCTCCTTTCCTCTAAAGCCTCAGAAACATCGGATGAGGAAGTTGCTTTTGCCACATCGAAGGTGGAGATCCGTCTCATCGATGCCTCTACGGGAAACCTGCTCAAAACATTCATTGGAAGAAGCCCTATCTTTGGCACGAAAGAATCGGGAGAGTACAGCCGGGGAAAGGCGGTGCTCAAAGCAATTGACTTTGGATTGGATGACGTCTTGGACGGTTTTCTTCGGCAACTCGATCTCTTGGATTGGACCACCACCATCGCGAGGATCGACGGAGAGAATATTTATCTGAATGCGGGCAAACTATCGGGCGTCCGGATTGGAGATACCTTAGAGGTCTTTGAACCCGGAAAGGAAATTTTCAATCCCAATACGAATCTCTCCCTCGGATGGACCACCGGCAAGCTGAAGGGGGCTGTAAGAATCACCGACCTGTTTGGTGTGGATGCAGCCATCGCAAAATCCGTTCAGGGGAGCGGGTTCCGTTCCGACGATGTGTTAAGATCAACGGTGAGATAAACTCCGTTAGAAATGGCAGGGCTTTCTACGGGGTAAATATTGATCATAATAACCCACTCCAAAGAACAGGGTTTGGATCCTGTCTGTTTTCCATCTTATAAATACATCTCAGCTAACACAGCAAAGCCATGCGTCAATATTCCATCAAAATTTCCATTCCCATTGTGGAAACAAAATTGCTAACCGATAACCACTCTGGAACGGGGTGAACATTTATGAGGTGGAGTGTCTAAATGGCTAAAGTAAGTCGCTATACTACTGGGATGGTGGACCAGTATGTGAAGGCCGGATATTGGACCAGAGAATTAACTGTAGATTTCTGGGACCGCAATGCATCTCTTTACCCCGACGATGAGGCACTTGTTGACTCGCGAAATAGATTGACCTGGCTACAGGCAAAGCAACGAATTGACAGATTGGCCTTCGGTTTACTAGATTTAGGCTTTAAGAAGGACGACGTTCTCCTCATTCAGCTTTACAATAGCGTGGAACTTAACTTAATCCGCCTTGCCTGTGAAAAGGCTGGAATTTTACTGGCCATCGTTCCCTATACCTTCCGGCATACTGAATTAGAAAGTGTCCTGAAACAAGTTGAGGCTAAAGGAGCTTTTATCTCTTATGAATTCCGCGGCTTCAATTACTTTGAGATGTTTGAAGAAATTCGCCCGCGAGTGCAAGCGTTAAAATACATTTTTATGATTGGTGATGAGGTGCCCCATAAAGCCATTTCCGTCCAGAAAATGATGGATCAAGATGCCACAGTTCCTCGTAACGACTCCCCTGAAAAATTTAAATTTGACCCCTTTGAGTTTGAAGAGATTATGACCACGAGTGGCACTACCGGAGCTCCCAAATGCGTGGAATGGACGGGATGTGCTCGTCTCGCCCAGGCTCGCCAATATATCAAGAAGCTTAACCTTACTCGTAGAGATGTGATCGCTGCATTTAGCCCTTCCACCGGCGCTGCCACAGAGTGTTTAGTCTATCGCTGTCCTCCACAGGTAGCTGCTAAAACAATCATGATGGAGCGCTTCACCCCTGAAGGAGCATGCAAATTGATCGAGAGAGAAAGAATTACAATAGTCGGAATTGTCCCGACAATGATTGTCCGACTCCTTGAATACCCCGGTCTTCGAGAGCATGACCTCAACTCGTTGAGGATTTTAGTAAGTACAGCCAGCTTGCTCCCCTATCAGGTGGCGAAAGAGACAGAAGAAAAATTAGGCTGCTCTATCTGCCAAGGTTATGGATCTATCGATAGCGGTGCGGTAACCATGTGTGGAATCGATGAGCCTCAAGAGGCACGGTGGCAAACAGTGGGTAGGCCATTCCCTGGGGGAGAGGTAAAGCTCTTGGATGAAGAAGGCGCAGAAGTCCCGCTTGGAGAAGTAGGGATGGTGACGATAGCTGGGCCCACCTGTGTTGGAGGTTATTACAAGGATCCTGAAGCAACCAAACAGGCATGGCAAGGGGAAGGATTCAAAATGGGAGATCTGGGCGTATTTGACACCGAGGGGCGACTTAAGATCATCGGTCGACAACGCGACATCATCATCCGGGGGGGCCAAAACATCTACCCTAAGGAGGTGGAAGACCTACTCATCCAGCATGCGAAGATAACGGAGGTGGCTATTGTAAGGATGCCTGACCGGCAGATGGGAGAGAAGGCATGTGCCTACATTGTGCTTAAACCCCGGCAGAGACTTAACTTTGAGGAGATGGTTTCCTATTTAAGAGAGAAGCGTATCGCTCCATTTAAGATCCCGGAGAGACTTGTCATTCTACAAAGTCTTCCCCTGGTCCCTGGAGGGAATAAAGTTGATAAGCGCCGCCTTGAGCAGGAGATCGCACAAGAACTCAAGACCGAAGGTTCCATTTAGCTCTTTAAGAGAACGGCAAAATCTTTTATACAGGACGGGCTGAGAGAGGACAATATCGCTGACCCGATCTGAAAACACTTAAGAGGAGGATAAGAAATGGCTTTTAAGGATCTACGAGAATTTTTGACCAAATTGGAAGAGATTGGCCAACTCGTTCGATTGAAAACCGAATTGGAAGATGGATATGAAGTCTCAGCCCTGGGCTGGGAGCTCTCTGATCGGGGGGGCGGACCTGCGATCATGTTCAAGATTAAGGGCTACGACACACCGGTGGTTGCCAATGTTCAAGGAACGCTTCAACGCAATGCGATCGCTCTGGGACTTGAACCCGCCGATGCGATGGAGAAGAATTTTGTGATACTCCGCAATCATATGGCACAAGCTCTGGCAACAAAAGAGGCATGGATCGAACCTGAGATCGTAAAAAGCGGCCCCTGCCAAGAAGTCGTTTTGACAAACAACGAAGTCGATCTAAAGAAGTTGCCCATCCTCCAGTGGAACCCCATGGATGGAGGTCCTTACATAACGCTACCCAACGTGATTACGAGAGACCCTCTCAATCCAAAGTTTGGCCGAAATAATGGTATGTACAGGGCAATGATTCATGACGGGAAGACAACAGGGATCATGTGCTGTGCTACCCAAGATATAGGGATCCACATAGCCCGTGCACGTTCAGCCGGAAGGAGGACCATACCCGTCGCGATTGCCATCGGGCTGGATCCGATCATTAACATGGTTTCATGCACCAAAATGGAATCTTTTATGGACGACGAATTCGCCCTGGCAGGCGCGCTACGGGGTGAGGCGGTGGAGATGGTCAAATGCAAGACGGTTGATCTGGATGTCCCGGCCCATGCTGAGTTGGTCTTAGAGGGGAACCTGGACCTTGATCCCACCCATGCCAAGCTTGAGGGAAGTTTCGGGGAATGGATGGGTTATTTTGAAGAGCCCATGATGCTGCCTGTCTTTCGGGTCACGGCCATCACACACCGCAAGGACTGGATCTACCAGATGTGTACACTCGGCCATGAACGGAGCGACGGCGACTTATGGAAGATTCCTTTTCTCCAGGCTAATAATTATAACAACCTCAAACGTACCGTGATCGGTTTCCGCGATTATTATGCTCCGATCAGTTCGAGAGGTTACAAAGCGGTGGTACAAATAGAAAAACGTTATCCGGGTTGGGGTAAACAAGCCGTTCTCGCTTATCTCGGTTCGGGCCAAGGCATGGCAGCAGCCAACTATGTCGTGGTAGTAGACACCGATATCGACATTTACAACCAGGACATGGTGGACTGGGCAATTGCCACCCGAGTGGATCCAGCCAAAGATGTGCTCATCATTCCAGAGGTCGGAGTCTATCCATTAAACCCAGCTGCCTCTCGTCGGAGTGAATCGGATGTAACCGGATATACTGAGTTCGGATTTATCGGGAAGATGGGAATCGACGCCACAAAGAAGATGGTTCTGGAGAATCGCCGGCCTACAGGCATTCCTGTAAAACCGGATCCACAAGCCTTAGAGAAGGTTCGAAAAAAGTGGCGGAGTTACGGTCTTCAATAGTCCGCATCCCTTATGAAATGAACTCATCGGCGCTCCATGAGTGGAAGAGCTTAGAATCGTCCAAATTTGAAAGGAGGTGATTCCATCACAGGTTTTCAGTGGGTTGGGCAAATGGATGACCAAGGATGAGATGAAATGTTAGAAAAAATAAAAGAGGAGATAAAAAATGAGAAGGATCATGTCTTGTTCCATGACAGTGGCACTTTTGGTCGCCGTCGTAATGGGGTCCACGCAAATAGCAGGTGCAGCAGAAAAGTTTGAGATTCGCTGGGGAACAATAACTGCTGGGGGAGCCTGGCAGGTGATTGGTGCTGCCATGCTTGAAGACATTAAGAAAGCAAATCCAAACATTACCGGTTCCTGCATCCCGAGCACTACGACAGCCAACGCCCTCGGTGTTCATATGGACAAGTTTAACGTGGGCTTTTGCCTCACCGATACCATTGCTGATGCTTGGCGGGGAGAGGGATTTTTTAAAGAATCCGGAAAAATCCAGGATCTCCGCGCGGTGGCGGCGATTTATCCGCATGCAACACATCTTGTGGTGAGAGCGGATTCTGGAATTAATAAGATAGAGGATTTGCGTGGGAAGCGTATTAGTCCAGACGGGAGGGGGCTTTCTTGTGATTTGCAAACACAGCGATTGCTTGCATTACACAATATGTCCTACAACGATGTGAAGGTCCAGTTCTTAAGCTTCAGCGATGCTGCGGGGAATTTTATAGATCGTCACTTAGATGCTCTCACGTTTATTACCGTACCTTTTCCCTTTGCCCCAGTCATTAACGTGGCGACCCAAATGAATATAAAGCTTCTCTCTCTCTCCGATGAGGACATTGCCAAGTTGGTGAAGTTCCCGGGGGTGGCAAGATATACACTCCCAGCAGGACTATATAAGGGCATTGATTACCCCGTCCATGGTATTTGTGTATATTCCTTCGTTTTTGTTCGCAAAGATATGCCAGAAGATATTGCCTATGCGATGGTCAAAACAATTGCTGATAATCTCGACAACTATGGGGATGTCTTGGTCAGCATGAAATATGTTACCCATAAGGGACTGTGTGCGGACGTGGGCATTCCGTACCATCCCGGGGCAGAGAAGTATTTCCGCCAAAGAGGATGGCGGTAGTTCAGGATGGCCTTCGTTTTCTCGGATTGAGGTGAACGAAGGCTTTCAAAGGAAAGGCGCAGAGGAATGTCTTGGAAGGTTTTTTGGTATGATAGGCCGGTCTATCAAAAAGTAGGCGCAGTGGTGGCCGTCACACTGGCTATTTTCCACATTTACACAGCCCTCTTTGGAACTCTGGATGCCCTCATGCAGAGGGCGATTCACCTGGGGTTAGGTTTGATTCTGGCCTTTTTGGTTCATACGACGGGGAGATCTGCGAAGGGCCGAACCTTTGGGAAGCTTGATCTACTTTTGATTACAGCCGTAGCGGTGGTGATTGGCTACCTTTTTTATAACTACGAATGGATTACAGTGAATCGATTTACCCTGGTAAGCCCTGTCGCTTGGTATGAAAAGATTCTTGGCGTCATCACCATTCTATTAGTTTTAGAGGGGGCACGTCGGGTGATCAGCCCAGGACTGCTCTATGTGGGATTGGCTTTTCTAATCTACCCTCTCGTCGGTCCTTACCTGCCTGGTGTGTTACATTCAGCTCCCGTGGGTTGGACATCTGTGGTCGAATTCAATTATCTCTCCCTCGGCGGAATTTTTGGAATTCCATTGGGTGTCTCGGCAACTGAGATCGCCCTCTTCATCATTTTTGGGTCGGTCTTAATGCGGAGCGGCGGTTCCTTCCTGATCAGCAATATTGCGAGTGTTGTGGCAGGCCGTTACGTGGGAGGGCCCGCAAAGGTTGCTGTGGTGGCCAGTTCATTGATGGGAACGATCTCTGGGAGCGCTACAGCCAATGTGGCCACGGTTGGCAGTATCACCATCCCAATGATGAAAAAAGCAGGCTATCGTCCGAATTTTGCAGCCGCAGTGGAGGCAGTGGCTTCCTGCGGAGGTCAGATCATGCCTCCGGTGATGGGCGCTGCTGCCTTTGTCATGTCTTCCTTCAGCGGTATCCCTTATATTAAAATTTGTTACTACGCCGCCTTTCCAGCGATCCTTTACTATTTAAGTCTCTTTTTTACCGTCGACTTAGAGGCCCGACGTCTAAACCTAAGGGGTTTAAAACCTGAATTCACCATCGGAATAACACTCCGGGACTACGGCCACATGATCATCCCCATTGCTGTCCTTCTTTATTTCCTTGTGGGGGGTTATACACCCCGATTTGCAGGTGCTTTGGGCACGGTCGCCGCTCTGATCGTCTGTCAATTCCGAAAAACGACCCGACTGAATCTCTCTGCCATCCTCGCTGCCCTTGAGGACGGTTCAAAGGGGATGCTCATTGTCTGCATTTCGACCGCCACGGCAGGAATTATTTGTGGTACGGTTGACCTTACCGGGCTGGGGCAGAGGTTTAGTACCGTCTTTATGGATTTGACGGGCGGCAATTTACTGTTTGGTTTGTTTCTATGTATGATCATTGCCCTTCTACTCGGTCTGGGATTGCCGACCACGCCAGCATATATTATCCAGGTAGCCACTGTTATCCCGGCTTTAATTAAATTGGGACTGCCTCCCTACGCGGCACACCTCTTCGCTTTTTACTTTTCTTGTCTTGCCTTAATTACACCCCCCGATGCTTCTGCCGCCTATACCGCAGCCTCCCTTGCGGGAGCTGACGGCTGGCGAACGGGCTGGTTAGCCACCCGGATCGGGTTAGTGGCTTTTATCGTTCCTTTTATGTTTGCTTACGATCAGTCGCTTCTATTGGTAGGCAGTTTTTGGACAATTGTTGGCTCCGTATCGACCGCCTGTCTTGGCGTATGGTGTTTGGCGGTTGCCGGAGAGGGTCATTTCTTTCACCGTTTGGCGTGGTATGAACGATTTTTAGCAGGTATTGCAGCCCTCCTTTTGCTTTTCCCTTCTATCAAACTCGGTTTTATAGGAGGGGCAGCAATGGCTCTCCTCATACTCAGCCAGCTCCGAAGTCGTGCTCAATGGAAAACGGAAAAGACGTCATTGTGATAGGGGGAGGTTGCGCAGGGATCATTGCTGCTTTAGAGGCCGAGAAAAATGGCGCCAACGTCATGCTGATCGGCCGAGGGTCCATAGGAATCGGTACCAACTCCGCTCTGTCCAACGGCATTTTTGCCGGCCCCACACCTCAAACCACCCCTGAGCAATACATCCGGAAGACCTTACAGGCAGGAAAGGGATTAAATCGTGAATCCATGGTCAACTTGGTGACAAGAGAAGCTCCCCGGGCTTTTTCTCTTCTCCGTTCATGGGGATTTGAATTAGAAGAAATCACAGGCCGATATATTGTAAAGCCGTCACAACCGGATGTCATCCCGGGGTTAACGTTGATGAAGGGTTTGGCAGCCAAGGTAAAGGAATCGGATGGAATCAAATTGGTTAGAGACTTTTATATTACGGAGATTTTGAAAAATGAAGAGAGTGTATATGGCGTAAAGGGTTTTGACAAAACAGGAGAGGAACTCATCATTGATGCTCCGGCTCTTGTGTTAGCGACAGGCGGCGCTGGAGCCATCTACTCGAGGAACGACAATCAAAAGGGCATCTTGGGGCAAGGATATTACTTGGCCGCAAAAGCAGGGCTTGAGCTATGGGATATGGAATTCGTACAGTTTTTTCCCCTTGTGGTCGCCGAGCCAGGTCTTCCTTCAAAGGCTGTCTTCTCCCCCCACCCGAACGAGACGAGGCTGATCAATGAAGGAGGAGAGGATGTCCTTCAAAAATATGAAATGGGTGATTTAAACGAAGCGATAAAGACAAAGAGAGATGACCTCTCGGCTGCTCTATTTAAAGAGGGGTCCAAAGGGCCAGTCTATATCGATTATCGAAAAGTCCCTTCCTCTTCGTGGGAGAAACATCCCTTAAGTCTTTTAAAAAGAATCCATTTCGATTTGAGAAACAAACCTCTTTCTGTTTCCCCGGCCGCCCATTTCTTTATGGGAGGTGTGCAGATCAATGAAGAAGGCCGGACCTCCCTGCCTGGCCTTTTCGCCTGTGGAGAAGTCGTCTGGGGACTGCATGGCGCCAACAGAATGGCTGGGAATGCCTTGACAGAAACGGTTGTATTCGGAAGGATCGCCGGACAAAATGCAGCTCGATATGCACTGACTCATCCTCCATCTACCTCAAGTCCAAAAGGGTTAATCAATGACTTTTCGCGTCAACCGTCTTTATCAAAAGAAAGATTATCCAATATCCGAAAAAAGATCAGGGAGATTGCCTGGAAATGTGGAGGTGTGGTCAGATTGGAAGAAGGGATGAAGGAAGGGTTGGTTAAGGTCAAAGAGTTAGAAAGAGAATTGAAGGGCGTCCTTCCACGGACCATCGCTGAGAGAAAGTTAAAAGAGGATTTAATCAGCGCAACCTTTGTACTGAAGGCAGTGCTTACTGCCAGTCTCTCGAGGGATGAAAGCCGAGGGGCTTTCATCCGTGAAGATTTTCCCCACCCGGACGACCTGAAATGGCGTAAGAACTCATGCCTCGTTTATGATATTCAAAAGGACAATTTTTCCCCCAATCACTATGCTCCTAATGAAGAAGGGCTCCTTTAGCTGAGCATGCGGAGTATCGCCTCGGCTATCCCAAAAATCCACCGTGCGACTGATGGATACCAAACTAAATGAAGAGGGTTTCAAATGATCCTACGAAAACTTTTTGAGCCGATTGTCATCAAAGGTCTTTCTATTAAGAATAGGATTGTGATGCCTCCGATGCATATCAATCAAGGGAGTAGAGAGGATGGCATTACAGAGCAGGCTATGGATTTCTATGCTGCAAGAGCCAAAGGTGGATTCGGTATGATAGGAGTTGGGGTGATCGATACATACTTTGTCCCTGGTGCTTCCAGTCCTCATAGTTTCTTCCTGATGAATGACAGACATGTGAAAAACCACGGCAAAGTTGTCAAGGAGATAAAAAAATATGGGGCCGTTCCATACGCTCAGATTGGTGTGCGCCGTCTCTGGCCAGTCTCACAACTTCACTTTCTCCCTAAACTCTCCACGATTTCTGAGGAACAGATCCTGGAAATGGTCAACTCAGTCATTAAAACAGCGATTCGTGTGAGGGAGGCGGGTTATGATGCGGTCAGTCTGCTGGGAATAGGTGGTGGTGCGATAAGTATCTTCTTATCAAATGTGCTGAATGATAGAATAGATGAATGGGGCGGAAGTCTGGAGGGAAAATTGAGGTTCCCTGTTGAAATCATCAGGGGCATTAGAAAGGAACTCGGTGAGGATTATCCTGTCTTCTTCAGAATGCATGGTAGTGAATTTTTACCCGATGGTTATGATGTAGAAACAGAGAAAATGGTTGCTCATCATTTGGAGGCAGCGGGTGTGGATTTCTTCAATGTGAGCGGAGGCAGTCACGCAACCTCTGTACCTCAACTGACCCCGAATGTTCCTCGGGGAACTTATGCCTTTTTGGCGAGAGAGATTAAAAATTCGGTCTCCGTCCCCGTCTCTGCATCAAATCGGATAGGTCATCCCCTTGTGGCTGAAGATATTCTGAGAAAGGGGTGGGCAGATATGGTCAGCCTTGCTCGAGCCGCCTTGGCTGACCCTGATTGGCCAAGTAAAGCTAAAGAGGGTGACTTTGAAGATATTCGATTATGTATTGCCTGTAACGAGTGCTTAGATGCCGTAGTGGCGCGGGATGAACCGGTGTGCTGTCTGGTCAACCCAATAGTTGGCAGGCTATCTGAGGTAAAACCTCTCTCCCGGGCAAGCTCAAAAAAACGCGTTTTGGTCATCGGAGGAGGCTGTAGCGGACTCCAAGCCGCTCTCACATGCGCCGAAAGAGGTCATCAGGTCACCCTGATTGAAAAGGAGTCTTTCCTTGGCGGTAGATGGCGGCTGGCTTCAGCACCTCCTGGCCGCGAAGAACTATTCAACTTCTTATACTGGCTCTTCAAGCAGGTGAAAAAGGCCGGGGTTGACATTCGAATCGGAGTGAAATTCACACCAGAGTTGCTAAAGCAGTTATCCCCAGAGGCTATCATTGATTGCACAGGGAGCAAGCCAAAGATCCCTGATATTCCAGGCGTTGATTTACCCGATGTCCTCCTCGCCCAAGATGCAATAGATGGGATGGCTAAACTTGGTGAAAAGGTGTTGGTGATTGGAGGTGGAGGTGTAGCCATCGAGACAGCCTTATTCTTGGCAAAGAAGTGGTCTTCTCAGCCGGAGGCCGTCTCTTTTTTGGTGGACCATGGAGCTCTAAAAAGAGAGGCGGCTCTTTCTTTACTAAAAAAAGGCCATCAGGTGACTCTTGTGGTGCGATCGGATAGGATTGGTAAAGGCTTGGGTCCGGGAACGAAGTGGGTTTTAAAAAAGGAATTGAAATTGACAAACGTCCAAATAATATCGAATGCCCCAGTGAAAGAGATCAAGAAAAATGGGGTGATGATAGAAAAGGATGGTCTTGAGCAATTTATCCAGGCGGATACAGTCGTCCTGGCAACTGGCTTCGTTCCTGATACCTCCCTGTATGAAAGCATTAAAAATCTGGCACCAGAAGTATATATTGCCGGAACGGCTACGGTTGGCCATATGATTGAAGGTATAGGTAAGGCTTTTGAAGTGGCAATAAAGATATGATTCATCTTTGTGAAAAAATCGAGATCACGAATCAACCCTTCGACTCCCCGGTCTGAAGCCCGGGGTATGCTCAGGGTTGATACTGAGCGGCGCTCTTAACCCCGATTTGAAAATCGGGGTTTGGCGCCGTCGAACGTATCAAGTTCGGGATGACAAAACCGGGCTAACCATGTTTGTCATCCTGAATTGATTTCGGCATCTCCTCGAGAAGGGATGGGTTGGGTTATTGATTCACCCTGTTAGAAATGCTACCCATTCTGTCGGGGTTTAATGCCCTACTGGAATTTCTAACGCGGTTCACTCAATGATGTCAGAAACATTCTTCTTCAAGAGGTAGACGAAGGTGAGAATCGCCTCGGCATTCTTTTCAACCGCTTCAAATCCACGGCCCAATTCTTTTAGCCTTTTTGTTCTTTCTTCAATCGCCCTAATCTCTAAATCGATCGCCCTCAGGTCGTAGTCCATACTGTCCTCCTGTAGTCCCTTACTCAGCAATGGGTAGGGGAGGCTTCAGCCTCCCTGTTCCAAGGGCGACTAAAGTCGCCCCTACCCCCTAAAGTGTGGGACTACCCTCTTCTTACTTCTTCGTCAGATCCTTAAATCGACTCGATTTTAAGGTGTAGCGGGGAAGGCTCCCGGGTTTAACAATCTCCATCTCAAAGGTCAGGTTTGATCTGATCTTGAGTCTTTCTCTGATACGCGATCGAAGCTCCTTATATTGGTTTTCGCCGATCGAAGGGTCAAACTCAACTTTGAGTGTGAGAATAGGCATCACCTCTTCTTGAGTCAATAGGGTTTCAAACTCCACGACTTCCGGGAATTGTCCCCGGATCACCTCTCCCACGACGCTCGGGCTGAAAAAGACTCCTCGAATCTCCCCGTCACACCTGAAAAAGTTTTGGAAACCCTGCAAAAAAAAGAGAAGAAATAATAGGCGTAGATTCTTACAGGCCGAGGTCTGGAAATTCCCTCTTAATAGCATGGATTCTCTTATCTCACTTCTTTGGTGGTCACCTGGTAACAATCTTTGCTTTCACTCACCTCATAATAGATCGGTCTTTTGGCGAGAAATTCCGGGAAGGACGGTAAAAACTCCATCTCTGTATGTATCCGATGATCCTCCTTCCAAGAAGCCATCTTCACTCTTCCCGTGACGGCCCAGCCTGAGTCGGATATCTTTGCTCTAAAACCTAATTCGCTCCGAAGGATCTGGTTTTCGAGAAGGATGGCCGGGAAAAACAGAGGTCGTTCGAATTCAATGACGAACTCTTTATTGTCATGGACTAAGGAATAGGTGGAAACTCTCTTCACCTGCCGCCCCTTTTCGGCGGGGTGGACCCAGGCTTTTTGAACGATCATATTGCCCAGCCGCTTGACTTCAAAGAATCCCTCCGAATCTTTCTCCTTCTCAATACTGTAGGTCACCCGATTCCCGGCCACATCGTAAACCCAGCGCGCTCCCACCCAATTTTTTCCCCCGGGTTTGAACTCCAAAAGTTTTTCTTTCCTTTGTTCTGCACGAAAGATGATCCCGAAATTTGCGCCCTGAACGAAAGAAACATAATCCCGTCTGATCTTGAGCGGCTTCCCGTCTAACAAAACACCTGTTCTTTCGTTTCCGGCTACGGTTTTTTCCAAGTAGAGTACGGGAATGACTTCCATCGCATGATTGAAGGGATCTGTCACATCGTTCATTTCCTTTAAGGAACCGGCAGAAGAAAAGCTTGCTTCGATTTTTCCCATATCTGTTTCTGCGAAAAAGGAAACTCCTACCGTACCATCTTTTTCAATTTTCGAATGATACTTCATTGGAGCGTAACGGTAATCCCTCGATTTGGAACTCGTATCGAATTTGCGACGCATCTGAACAAGCTGCTCTTGATCCAGGTAATGGAGCTGATTTCCGTTCAGAAGACTGATCAAGAGTTGGACGCCTCCGGATGCCGTGGTCTGAAACTCCACCGCATCCCATTGTGGATGTTCAATCCGGATAAAGGTGTGCTCCACTCCCCCAGCGTAAAGGATGTTAAAAGGCACTTGCGGATTGAAAACTTGTTGGCAGACCCCCGTGCCTTGAGCTGCTACAAAGAGAATCAAAAAAAGTAGCATCCATGCACTCCTTTTCATCTCGACCTCCTCTGTTGCGCGATGAACATCAAACTATAAACGATAAACAATGAACGAAAGATTTTCGATCTCCAATTTTCGATTTTCGATTTCAAATCGGCAATCTAAAATCAAAAACAGTTTGTTTGTTCATGGTAGCAAACTGGCTTCCTAAGCATAACCTGAATACCCTGACTCACATCTTCTCTAACTCTCTCTTGATAAATCCGTTTGAAGGATTGATTTGGAGCCCTTTCCGCAAAGCCTCTTTGGCTTTCTCTTTATTTCCCTTCTTTATCAAAACTCTCCCCAGGTGATAATAGGCCATATCCAAATTTGGGTTGAGGCT
>Ga0315282_10007467_pt1 | contig 17933 bp, 25 predicted proteins | sample YL17G07_20_MG_FD_203693 | JGI IMG/M metagenome (GOLD analysis project Ga0315282, IMG submission 203693) | Sediment microbial communities from Yellowstone Lake, YNP, Wyoming, USA - YL17G07_20 | ecosystem: Environmental > Aquatic > Freshwater > Lake > Sediment | place: USA: Wyoming | collected... | reverse complement strand
TGAGTGAAATCTACCTGGACGGTGACCGTGTTCTGCGTCGCACCCCGGCCAGCGAGGCCAAATCTGCGACCCAAGACTGTAACCCATGTCCTGATAATAAAGTGTTACCCATGTCCCGTTCTTGACCCCCCCCGGTTCACCCGGGGTGGCCCTCCCGGAGGCACCCCCGGTGGTCCCCCCGGAGGCATCCCCGGTGGCCCTCCCCGAGGCACCCCGGGTGGCCCTCCCCGAGGCACTCCCGGTGGCCCTCCCCGAGGCACCCCGGGTGGCCCTCCCCGAGGCACTCCCGGTGGCCCTCCCGGAGGCATCCCCGGTGGCCCTCCCCGGGGCGCCCCCGGTGGCCCTCTCCGGGGCACTCCCGGTGGCCCTCCCGGAGGCATCCCCGGTGGCCCCCCCGGAGTGCATCCGGGGCCCGGTTCGCCTCGCCGCGCCGTGACTGCCGTCCGATTCTTTGCTTCGGGAATTGGTGGCCGTACCGTTCCGGCAGTTGTTGACTTCTCGCTCCGGCCCAATATCCTGACCACATATGGGAAACCCGCCCGACGCCCTGTGCTTCGCCTCGCTGAGGCGCGGGACATAACCGAATCCAGTCCGGCGGATTCGGATTTTGTCCCAAGCCGAACCTGCTTCGGACGCGACCGCAAGGTCTTCCTATCCGGCGACTACAGAGAAGAGCAACTCCGAGCCGAGTTCCTCAACCCCTTCTTCTCCGCGCTCGGCTGGGACATGGACAACAACTGCGAACCGGACAACTAGGAATTCAGAATGCAGAGACCAGAATGCAGAATCTCAGGTCATTCTGACTTCTGGTTTCTGACGTCTGACTTCTGCATTATCCGGTCCGTGAACAGAAAGGGCCTGTCCGAGTTCTCGGTCATGCCCGCAGACGTACTCGGCCAGGTCTACGAACAGTTCCTCGGCCTGTCTGCGTGCGGCCACGCACAGGAAGGCAAGGTCATCCGGCTCACAGCCGGCCATCAGGCCAAGGTCGAGGACAAGCCCGAAGTCAGGAAAGCCGGCGAACTGCGCCCCGCGCCCTTGACCTAGCAGCGAGAAGGGGTTATATTGACTCAGCAAACGCGAGGTGCGATTTGAAGACACTTGATGAAGTGGTCGAAGTGACAAAGGAACTACCTGAGGAGTTGCAGACCGAGGTCAGGGATTTTGCCAGATTCCTGAACGCGACACGGGCGCGTCCCAAGCAGAAGTACCTGCGCCAGACCTGGGCCGGTGCGCTGCGCGAGTATCGGGACCAGTACACCTCCCTGGAGCTCCAGAAGAAAGCGCTTGAGTGGTGGGGCGACTGATGTACTTGGTCGACACCAACGTCTGGCTGGAGAGCATCCTCGACCAGGAACGTGCTGAAGAAGTCCGGTCCTTCATGCGGCAGGTGGAAGGACATCTGCTGGCAATCACGGAGTTCTCGATTTACTCAGTGGGGGTCATTCTCAGCCGTCTAAAGAAACGTGAAGCCTGCGCCGACTTCCTCACGGATACGGTCGAGGACTCCCGGCTGCTGAGAATCCGTCTTGATACCTAGGACCTGCTGCGCGCGCTCGAAGTGTGCGAACGTTTTCGGCTCGACTTCGACGACGCCTACCAGTACGTCGCGGCCGAGAAGCACGACCTGACCCTGGTCAGCTTCGACTCCGACTTCGACCGAACCGAACGCGGTAGAAAGACGCCCGCGGACATACTCGGTGAACCGCCCGTTGCCCACGACAAACCGCCGACCAAGCGTGCCCGCCCTCGAAGCCGCAAGCCGTGAGCGCATTCCGCGCCCATGAATGCCGCAGGCCGTCAGCCGTTAGCCGAAAGCCGTCGGCGAGTTTCCGCGCGATGCAGTCCGAAGCCCTTTTGTCCTTGACGCGAGTGGAATTGTTTATTATGTCCCCGGAATTATCCCGCGCCTGCCGGACCCAACTGACGAAGTACCTCAATCTCCGAGTAGGCACGGCATGACCGGATGGTCGAGTTGGTCGAGCGGATGCGGCTGAGGGCTGACAGCCTGCGGCTTGCGGCCCCGGACAGGCCCGGCCCGGACATCTAACATGACCGCGTGAGGACCAGACCCCGCCCGGCCGCGACGCGCGGCTGGCTAATACCAGCCCTTGGAGGTCCCGGAGCCGCCCTTTTTCTTGAAGTAGTTCTCCCATTCGGCAACGTCAGCGGGCGACATCTCGGGTTTGTCCGTTGACGTTTGACGCCGCGTGCCGGACGCATCACGCCCCGCGCCGGACACGAGCTTCGCCGCGAAGGCAGCGGAGGAGATGGTCTTGGCGCCGAAGTCACGGACGTGGCAGATGATTGAGTTATCCGACGTGACCACGGTACAGGCCCGCGGGTGCTTCTCCCTGGCAATTGTCGCCTTGATGCACTGGTCTGCGTTCTGCGGGGCGCGCGAGTAGACCACCTCGACTCCGCCCGCAGCCGGTCTGCGCGGGCCCGCTTGTACGCCGCGGCCGTCAAAGACCACCGTGACCTTCACGCCCCTGGTCGCCTGATAGTTGGCAAGAAGGGCAATGAGCCGGTCCCGGACGTACTCAAGGTCGCTCTCAATGTGCCTCGCCAGTTCAGGCATCTGATGAACCAGATTGTAACCGTCGACGACGACGCGCGGCTGGGACACGGGTATAGTTAAGCACGAAATCCCGATGCGGTCAACAACGCGGTCCATGCGCCGCCCGGCGCTTGCAGGGCTGCCAAAGGGGTGTATACTGGACGCCACACAGAAATGATGCGTCCTGATGAGCTTGCCATGTGTTCCATCAACACCGATAGTAAGACCGACCGGCGCGGTCGCTAACGGCCGTGCCCGACGAAAGGACGCCGAAGAAGGGGTTTGCGGACTACTTCGGCGTGTCGGACAGTGCATTGCGCCTGAGCAGCGTGGGCCTGATGCTGGTCTTCTCGACGTTCATCGGCTTCGGCCTGGGCTGGCTGGTGGACAAGGTGCTCAAGACCCGGCCGGTCTTCACCATCCTTCTGCTGCTGCTCGGAATCGTTGCCGGGTTCGTCAACGTCTATCGCGCGGTTAAGGCTGAGGGAGACAAGGATTGTTCGTCAAAGGACTAGGCTTCGGCCTGCTGGCCGTTGGCGTGAACTTCGGTATGCTCTACTTCGGGGTTCGCTGGCTGATGCGCCGGCAGTCGGGCGCGGCGCGGTTCCTGACCGCCGTCTCCTACGTCATCCGGTATCTCGTGTTTGGGGCCCTGATACTGCTGTTTCTCAAGCTGAAGCTGGGCAGCATCTGGGGCCTCCTTGCGGGCGTATCTGCGGGCATCATCGCGTTTCTGGCCTGGCAGGGAGTCTATGCCGCACATCGGCGAAGCGATAGAGTACAGCCTTAAGGTCCCGACCCCGCTGCTGATGAGCTGGGTGACGGTTGTGGTGCTGGTCGTCTTGTCTGCGCTTGCCGTACGCCGGCTGGAGACTTCGCCCGCTGGTCTCCAGGCCGCCTTCGAGACGGTGTTTCAGTTCATCTTCGACCTGGTCGACTCGTCCATCGGCCCGGAGGGCAAGTCGTACTACCCGCTCTTTCTCGGGATGTTCTTGTACATCCTCGTGGGCAATCTGCTGGGCCTCGTCCCCGGTCTCTCCTCGCCCACTGCGAACCTGAACACGACAGTTGCCCTGGCCCTGGTCGTCTTCTTCAGTACCCACTTCTTCGGCATCAGGAAGCAGGGCTTTTTCCGCTATCTCGCCCACTTCGGGACCGGGGTGCCGGTCTGGCTCAAGCCGTTGATGTTCATCATCGAGTTCATCGGCGAGCTGGCAAGGCCCTTGTCCCTCTCGTTCCGTCTGTTCGGCAACATCATGGCCAAGGAGGTCCTCTTAGGAATCCTTGCCTTTCTGGTAGTTTTCCTGTATTCTGCCGGCGGCGTCGTGGATACGGCGATGACGGTCGTGCCGCTGCTCTTGCGCCCGCTCATCATTATGCTCGCCCTGCTGGTCGGCTTTATTCAGGCGTTCATCTTCACGCTGCTTTCGATTGTCTATGTCGGAGGCGCGATTAGAACACACAGTGAAAGGAGTCGATAGTATGAAGAGGACTATGCTGCCGGTTCTGCTTGCGACCGCTTCGGTCGCCCTGGCTCAGTCCGCGGACCGCTCTACCTGGTTCTTCCTCGGAACCGACACGATCGCGACGCTGGCGCTGGCGATTGCGGTCGTTGCCTGCGCACTGGCTCAGGGCAACGCCATCAGCAAGGCGGTCGAAGGCATCGCGCGCCAGCCCGAGGCCGCCGGCCGGATTCAGCCGCTGCTGCTCGTGGGCCTGGGGTTTATCGAATCCCTGACCATCTACGTGCTGGTGGTCGCGCTGATTCTCATCTTCGCGAACCCGGCCGCCTCATACTTCCTCAAGTAAGGATGCCGCTGACCACCGGGAGCAGGTTACGGCCGTGCCGGCTGCCGGCGACGCGGGGCGCTGCGTGACGCAACTGCCCGGAGGCGGGAACCCGGCTTTGCAGCCATGGTAAAGATTGACCCGGCCCTGCTCTTCGTCCAGATTGCGACGTTCCTGTTCGCAGTCCTGATTCTCTGGAAGTTCCTCTGGAAGCCGCTGGTCCGGTTCATGGAGAAGCGCGCCCGCGGCATCGAGCAGGATATGGCGAGCGCGAGGAGCAGCCGGGAACAGGCTGAGGAACTGGAAGCTCAGTTCAAGACGCGCCTCGCCGCGATTGACGAGGAAGCGAGAACCCTCCTGCGACGCGCGGCCGAAGAGAGCAAGCAGGTTCAGGACCAGATGCTCAAAGACGCGCAAGAGGAAGCCCGGCGCCTGATTCAGAACGCCAGCCGCCAGATTGAAACCGACAAGCGCCACGCCGTCCGCGAGCTGCGTGCCGAGACCGTCCGACTCGCCGTGCTGATCGCCGAGAAGGCGCTGAAGCAGTCGGTTGACCAGGAAATCCAGGAGCGGCTGGTCCGGGAGTTCGTCGAAGGGCTCAAGAATGACTGACGAGCTGACCCGAACCCTGGAGACGACCGAGCGCGACCTCAAGCGTCTGACCGCTATCGTTGAGTCCGAACCGCTGGTCCTGCTTTTTCTCGACCATCCGCTGATTGCCCTTGCCGAGAAAGAACGAGTCCTGGAGCGCGCGATTGAGAACGATCTGACTCGGCGACTGCTGCGCGTGCTCATCGCCCTGCGCAAGTCCCGGCGCATGCGCGACGTCTATGAGACCTTTGCCGACATCGTGCGGCGGGAACTGGCGATGGTCGAGGCCGAAGTCCGCGTGCCCCGGCCGCTCCGGCCTGAGGAGGAAGCGATTCTGCGCCGGGCGATTGAGGGATGGACCGGCCGGCGGGTGCGCCTGGACGTGAAGATCGACGATGGGGTAATCGGCGGAGTCCGGGTTCAGGTGAGCGGGCACGTGATTGACAACACCCTGAAGACCCGGCTCGAGAACATCAAGGAGAGTCTGTCGGCAGTATGACGAACATCAACCGGAGTCAGAGAGTACGAAGCGCGGGATCGAAGACAGCAGAACCCGGCCGGCGGTCGGCGGCATGAAGACCGACGAAGTCGTCCGACTGATACGGGAGCAGCTCGAGAACTACCAGTCCACGCTCAAGGTGGATGAGGTCGGGTATGTCCTCCAGATCGGGGACGGCATCGCGCGAATCTTCGGCCTGGACCAGGCCATGGTCGGCGAGCTGCTCGAGTTCCCGGAAAACGTGTACGGCATTGCTCTGAACCTGGACCGCGACTCGGTCGGCGCGGCGGTGCTCGGCGACTACAGCCGCATCCGGGAAAACGACCAGGTCAAACGCACCGGCCGGGTGTTCCAGGTACCGGTCGGCAACGGCCTGCTGGGCCGGATTGTCAATCCGCTCGGCCAGCCGCTCGACGACAAGGGCGCGGTCCGCTCCGACAAGTCCCGGCCGACCGAATCACCCGCCCCGGGCGTGGTAGACCGGCAGCCGGTCTTTCAGCCTATCCACACCGGCATCAAGGCGATTGACGCGATGATTCCCATCGGCCGGGGCCAGCGCGAACTCATCATCGGTGACCGCCAGACCGGCAAGACCGCCATCGCGATTGACTCGATCATCGCCCAGCGCGGCGACGACGTCATCTGCATCTACGTGGCCATCGGCCAGAAGCAGTCCGCGGTTGCGCGTACCATCGAGAAGCTGGCCGAGCTCGGTGCTCTCGACCACACGATCGTGGTCTCGGCCACGGCGAACGACCCGGCGCCGATGCAGTACATCGCGCCCTATGCCGGCTGCGCCATAGCCGAAGAGTTTGCCGAAGGAGGCCGGGATGTGCTCATCGTGTACGACGACCTGTCCAAGCATGCGGTCGCCTATCGGCAGCTCTCGCTGCTGCTGCGCCGGCCGCCCGGCCGTGAGGCCTATCCCGGCGACGTCTTCTATCTTCACTCGCGCCTGCTCGAGCGGGCGGCCAAGCTCTCGGACGCACGCGGCGCCGGCTCGGTCACGGCCCTGCCGATAATCGAAACCCAGGCCGGCGACATCTCGGCCTACATCCCGACCAACGTCATCTCGATTACCGACGGCCAGATTTACCTGGAAAGCGGCCTGTTCTATGCCGGTGTCCGGCCCGCAATCAACGTCGGGCTTTCGGTTTCGCGCGTGGGCGCCGCTGCCCAGCTTGTGGCAATGCGGAAGGTAGCAGGCCAGTTGCGGCTCGAGATGGCCCAGTACCGGGAGCTTTCGGCCTTTGCCCAGTTCGGCGCCGAGCTGGATGAGGGTTCGCGCCGACAACTGCTGCGCGGTGAGAAACTGGTCGAGGCCCTGAAACAGGACGAGTCCCGACCTTTGCCGGTGGACAAGGAAGCTCTCATCGTCTATGCCGGCGTCAACGGCCACTTGGATGACGTCCCGACCAGCCGTATCCGCGAGTTCGAGAAAGGACTCTACGACTACTACGACCGGAACTTCCCGCACCTCGCGCCAATCCTGAAAGAACCGAAGACCGGCGACCAGGCCCTGCCGGAGCTGGAAAAAGTCGTCACCGGGTTCAAGCGAGTCTTTCCAACTGATGCTGGGCACTAGAGAACTCAAACGCCGGATTCGCACCATCCACAACGTCGAGCGCGTGGTTGACGCGATGGAGAAAATCTCCGCGGCCCGGCTATCCCGGGAGAAGACCCGTGTGCTCGGCACCAGGCCGTACATCGAGGCGTTGGGCCGCGCGGTCCGGTATCTGGCCACAACCGACCGGCCACCCCATCCCCTGCTCCGGCCTAGTACGAACGATTCCAGCCTGCTCATCGTCATCGCCTCGGACAAAGGCCTGTGCGGCGCGTACAACTCCAGTATCATCCGCGCCGCGCAGGAGTTCGTGGCCGAGCACCGCCACCGCCGGCTTCATCTCATCACGTCGGGCCGCAGGCTGCGGAGGTTCCTGCCCCGGACCGGCGCCCAGGTTATCCGCGAGTCCATCCCCCATTCGGAGCCGCCGTTCGACACCTATGCCGACGAACTCGCCGGCACGGTCATTTCACTCTATCTCATGGAGCAGATCGGTCACGCGTACGTGCTCTACACCGAGTTCCGGTCGCTGGCAATGAACCGGCCCGTGCTCAAGCGTATCCTGCCGGTCGAGCCGACCCGCGAGAAGCTACCTTTGAACTACTACTATTTCTATGAGCCGTCTGCGGCCGACGTGCTGGACCGGCTTCTGCCCCAGTACGTCCGACTCTCCATCTGGGGCGCCTTTGCTGAAGCAACCGCGAGCGAACACGCGGCCCGGATGGTCATGATGGAACAGGCCTCGGTCAACGCCCGCGAGATGATCAGCGACCTGGTGCTCGAGGCCAACAAACTGCGCCAGGCCAATATCACCAGGGAACTCTCGGATATTGTCGGCACGGCCGAGGCGCTGACGCGCAAAGGCCGGAAGGGAGTGTACGCATGATGACCGGCAAGGTCGCCCAAGTCACCGGGCCGGTGGTTGACGTTGATTTCGAGCCCGGGGAACTGCCGCCACTGTACAGCGCGCTCACGGTCCGCGACACCGTCCTCGAAGTCATGGCCCACCAGGGCGAGGGGAGTGTGCGGGCCATCGCACTCGGGCCCACCGAAGGTCTTTCCCGCGGAATCGAAGTCTCAAGCACCGGCGAGAACGTGACCGTGCCGGTCGGACACGAGACTCTGGGCCGGATGATGAACGTCCTGGGCCAGCCGATCGACAACAAGGGTCCGATTGAGACCGCGCTCCGGTATCCGTTACACCGGCCTCCGCCCACACTGGTCGAGCAGGACGTCGAACTCCGCATCTTCGAAACCGGCATCAAGGCGATTGACCTGCTCGCGCCGTTCCCTCAGGGAGGCAAGGTCGGGTTCTTTGGCGGCGCCGGCGTGGGCAAGACCGTGGCTGTAATGGAACTCATCCGCCACATGGCCGCGGAACACGGCGGCATCTCGGTCTTTGCCGGGGTCGGCGAGCGCACCCGCGAGGGTAACGACTTGTATCTCCAGATGACCCGCTCCGGCGTGCTCGACAAGACAGTGCTGGTCTACGGCCAGATGAACGAGCCACCCGGCTCGCGCCTGCGGGTTGGCCTCGCGGCGGTCAGCCAGGCCGAGTACTTCCGTGACGTCGAAAAGCTCGACGTACTCCTGTTCATTGACAACATCTTCCGCTATGTGCTGGCGGGCAGCGAGGTCTCGACTCTGCTCGGTCGGATGCCTTCGGCGGTCGGATACCAGCCAACGCTCGCCACCGACATGGGTGAACTCGAGGAGCGCATCACCTCGACCCGCAGCGGGTCAATCACCTCAATCCAGGCCATCTACGTTCCGGCCGACGACCTGACTGACCCCGGTGTCGCCACCGTGTTCAGCCACCTCGACGCCTCGGTCGTGCTCTCGCGTGCGATCTCCGAACAGGGCATCTATCCGGCCGTTGACCCGCTCGAATCCAGCTCGACCATCCTTCAGCCTGCAATCGTCGGTCCCGAGCACCACCGCGTTGCCACCGGCGTGCAGAAGGTGCTCCAGCGCTACAAGGACCTGCAGGACATTATCGCCATACTCGGCGTCGAGGAGCTCTCCGACGACGACAAGCTCATCGTCGCCCGCGCCCGCAAAGTCCAGCGGTTCCTGTCCCAGCCTTTCTTCGTGGCCGAGGCCTTCACCGGCCGGAAGGGCGTCTACGTCCCGCTGGAGGAGACGACTCGCGGCTTCGACGAAATCATCTCGGGCAAGCACGACGGTCTGCCCGAGCAGGCCTTCTTCATGTGCGGGACGATTGACGACGCGATTGAGAGCGCGAAGCAGTACCGGACGACGTCCGATGAAAACGCTGCATCTTGAGCTGGCCACGCCCCGGAACCGGGTCTATCGGGGCGACGTTCGCATTGTCGTGATGCCGGCATGGGAGGGCGAGATGGGCGTCCTTCCCGGCCACGCGCCTTTTCTCGGCCTGCTCAACGCGGGCAAGGTCACAGTCCGGGTCCCGACCGCGCCCGCCAGCCCGGGCCCCCGCGTTCTCGCCTTCACCATCACCGGCGGGTTCGCCGAGGTCCTGCCCGACCGGGTCACTATCCTCGCGGACGAGGCGACGCCGGTCGGCTAGCTGCCGATCGTGCGCTGGGACTCGATCACGTTCTCCAGGAACCGCTGACCCGGCTGCCGGTAACTGCCCAGCACATGCTGGAACACGCTCTCGTAGAACGCCGCGTGCTCGCCGGAGCCGTCGGCAGAGGGCAGACTGAACTCGTCGTCCCAGCCCTTCAGCTTCACGGTATAGCCGGTCTCGGTCGGCCGCACCGCCATCTCAAACCTCACGGTCTGGGGGATGGCGTCCTTGCGCGACATGTCCTGCGTCTCACGCAGGCACAGCGCCATCGAAAAACGCCAGAGCCCGTCGTCATCCAGCCAGACCGCGCCGTCAGCCGTGCGCGTCTTGGTCGAACTGGCCTCGCGGTTGTGGGGCAGGAAGTAGAGCTGAAACGGCGGGCACCCGAGATGCGCTTCCATCCCGGCCAGCAACCCTGCGGCGAATGACACGGCGGCGGCACGCCGGGCAAGGAAATCCTTCTTGGCGGAAACGTAAGCCTGGCACAGTTCATCAAACTTGGACATGACGGACCTCCGGAGTTAGTGGCCGCTGGGCTCGGGGCGGTACGCGCGGGCGACCGGTGTGGCGGATGCTGCTTTGTACTACATAAAGACTAGCGCCGCAGGGCCGGAAGTCAAACCGCCGCAGGGCACATGCGCGGCGCCGGTTGCTAAGGAGGCGTCAGACGCTGCCGAAGGCCGTGAGTAGGGCCTGGGCGATTGTGGGAAGCTCGTCGCTGCGGATCGTGCGGAAGTCGAGGACGTACTCGTCGTGCTCTACCCGGCCGAAGACAGGCGGCCGGTTGAGCCGCATCCGGCGGGCGAGGTCGTCCACGGACATCGTCTTTGGACGAATGGCCGCGCACCGCGACTCAAGACTCTCAGTGGCGAGCGACCCGCCGCCGATTTCAGCCAGGCAGGGCCGCACGCGCATGTCTGCCTTGTCGGACAGTTGCTTCCGCACCTTGCGCGCGAGGCTCAGCGCCTCCCGCTGCATCTGGGCCGGCGGCTTCAGCAGCAACTGGAACAGGGCGTGTTCCTTCACGACCCGCTCTTCGTCGAGGAACATGAGGAGCGTCCGCTCAAGCACGGCATAGGTCAACTTGCCGCAGCGCAGCGCCCGGGTCAACGGGTGCTTCTTCATCGCCTCAATGTACTTCTTCCGGCCGACGATGACGCCGGCCTGGGTCCCGCCGATGAGCTTGTCCCCGGAGAAGCACACGACGTCGGCGCCCGCGGCAATCGACTCCTGCACCAGCGGCTCCTTGGGCAGACCGTACCTGGACAGGTCCACGAGCGCGCCCGAACCGAGGTCGTCCACGACCGGCAGGTTGAATTCGCGGCCCAGCGCCACGAGCTCCTCGAGGCTCACTTCCTTCGTGAACCCGGTAATCTTGTAGTTGGACGTATGCACCCTCAGCAGGATGGCCGTGTCCGGCGTAATCCCGCCGCGGTAGTCGCGCAGATGGGTCCGGTTGGTCGTGCCGACCTCGACCATCCGGCACCCGCTCTGAAGCATCACGTCCGGAATGCGGAACGCGCCTCCGATTTCTATGAGCTGGCCCCGTGAGACCACGACCTCCCTGCCCTTGGCCAGGGCGGAAAGGATGAGCATCGTGGCCGCGCAGTTGTTGTTCACGACCATCGCCGCCTCGGCGCCGGTCAACTCGCACAGGAGCGGTTCGACGTGCCGGTAGCGACTGCCGCGGCGGCCGGTCTCGACGTCAATTTCGAGGCAGGAGAAGTGTTCGCTGACGTCGCGCAACGCCTCCCGAGCGGCTTTGGAGAGCGGGACCCGACCCAGACCCGTATGCAGGATGACACCCAGGCCGTTGATTGCCCGCGTGAGCATCGGTCTCGTCTCGCGTTGCAGACGGCGGGTCAATTCCTCAATGCTGAACTCGACCAGAGAAGCGTCCGCGGCCAGCATTTTCTCCCGCACTTCATCAAGGTACGCGCGGATGGCGCGTACCGCCATGCGCCGGTGTAACTGCGCCAGCACCGGCGTCAGGCGCTCGTCCGACAGCAGCCTATCCACCGAGGGCAGGGACCGGAGTCCGGGCGTCCGACGTCCGGAGTCCGGGGCTGCCCCGGAACCCCCGTCCGGATTCCGGCCTCCCGAAGGGATTCCCGCGCTCGGAGCGCGGGCGTTCTTCTGGGGTTCGGTCAGGGCCATCGTCCGGCCGGTCAGCGGACCAGGGCTTCGCGCACGAACGCGGCCCGGCGTTCGTCGCGCCGCGCCGAGTCCATGGTCTCGCCCATCATAATCTGGAGATTCGCCGGCCTGACCAGTATCAGGAGCCGGCTCACCTCCGCCAGGTTGACTTCGTTCACGATGCCGAGCGCGACCCCGAGGCGAAGAGTGGCAATCAGGTTGATGGCTTCGTCGGAGGAGAGAATCCGCGCGCCCCTGAGTATCGCGAACGAACGGAACACCTTGTCCTCGAGTTCCGTGCGCAGCCGTTCCATCAGGTACTCGCGCGCCTTACGCTCGTATTCGACCACCTGCTTGCTGATGTCGGCAATCGTCTCGATAATCTCGTCCTCGGTCTGGCCCACGGTCTTCTGGTTGGAAATCTGGAAGAAGTTGCCCCGGGTTTCAGTGCCCTCGCCGTAGAGCCCGCGCACGGCCAGGCCGATGTGCAGGGCCCCGCGCAGCACCTTTTCGATTTCGCGGGTCAGCACCAAGGCCGGCAGGTGAACCAGCACCGACGCGCGCATGCCGGTGCCGACGTTCGACGGGCACGCGGTCAGGAAACCGAATTCAGGAGAAAAAGCGTACTGGAGCTGCCCCTCGAGCCGGTCGTCCAGGCCGGCTGCGGTGGCGAATGCGTCGGGAAACGCCAGCCCCGAAGCCAGAACCTGGAACCTCAGATGGTCCTCTTCGTTTATCATCAGGCTGACGGTTTCGTCCTGGCTCACGTAGAGCCCGCGTCGCGCCGGGGACGATACGAAATCGGGCGAGACCAGATGGCGCTCCAGGAGGAACTGGCCCTTGGTGTCCGCCAGTCCTTCGTCGTCGACGAATTTGCCCTGCTCCATGTAGCCGGAATCGGCCAGGGCCCAGCGCGCCACCTCTACTACGCGTTCCTGGTCACTGCGCCGCGCCTTGGGCAGGAACGGCACGTCCGCCAGGTTCCGCGCCAGCCGGATGCGGGTGGAAATCACGATGTCGGACTCCGGGCCTGATGCGGACAGCCACTTCCCGACGCCGTTACTTGCCAGCTTCATTGTCTCCGCTCTGGCGCAACTGGTCGCGCAGGGCCGCCGCCTTCTCGTAGTCCTCGTCCTTGACGGCCGAGGCCAGCGCGTCCTTCAGCCGCTCGGCGTTCATTCGCTCGTGCGCCTGCTTGCGTCCGCCCTTGGTGGACTTGCCCACGTGCTGGCCCGCGCCGTGGATGCGGCGTATGAGGGGAAGCAACTGGTCGTGGAAAGCGACGTAGCAGTCGGCGCAGCCGACCCGGCCCAGCCGTTTGAACTCGGCATAGGTCATGCCGCAGCGCCGGCAGACGATCTTCGCGTCGGCGTCCTCGACCCGCGCCTTCAGCTCGGCGAGGATTTCCGCGGCGCCGGATTTGCCCTTCTCGGCCTCGGACAGGCCGCGCTTGCGCGCGCACTCGGCGCAGATTGTGAGCTCGGTCATCTTGCCGTCCTTGTCCAGCTGGCTGACCTTCATCTTGGCCTCGGCCTTGCCGCAGAGGTCACACTGCTTCATCGTGCAGCCTCCCGTCCGCCAGGTGGTAACGACGCGTGGCCCGGTCGGCGACCGTCTGATTGTGCGTGACAACTACCGTGGTCATTTTCCTTTCATCGCTCAGTCGTGCCAGCAGGTCAATGAGGACCGCGGCCGAGGCCGCGTCCAGGTTGCCGGTCGGCTCGTCCGCCAGAATCACCACCGGGTTATTCACCAGCGCCCGCGCCACCGCCACTTTCGCCTTCTCGCCGCCGGACAGCTCGGCCGGCCGGTGATGCAAGCGCGACGTGAAACCGATGTCGGACAGCGCCGCCTCGGCCCGGCGCAGCGCCTCGGGCCGGCCGAGGCCCGCGACCAGAAGCGGCATCGCCGCGTTCTCCAGAACCGTGAACTCGGACAGCAGGTGGTGAAACTGAAACACGAACCCCACTTTCCGGTTTCGCAGCTCCGGCAACCGATACTCAGAATAGCTGAAAACGTCCAGTGAATCAAGGAATACCCGGCCTCGCGTCGGGCAGTCGAGCGCGCCCAGGATGTGCAGCAGCGTGGACTTGCCCGTGCCCGAAGGCCCGAGGATGGCAACGAGCTCTCCGCGCCGCACCGCCAGGTTCACCCCTCTCAGCACTTCCAGCCGTTCGGGCCCGGTCTCGAACACGCGCCAGACGTCCTCGGCGACGAGGACCGGAGACGGCCCTTCTTCACTCATAGCGTATCGCATCCAGCGGCACGAGTCTCGCCGCCTTGACCGCCGGGTACACGGTCGCGGCAAACGTAATGACGACCGCGGCCGCGCACACGATGGCGAAATCCTGCCACTGCATCTGTACCGGCAGGTTCTTGATGAAGTACACGTCGCCGGGCAGGGACACGAACCGGTACTTGTTCAGCGCCCACGACATGACGAACCCGAACACCGCGCCGGCCCCGGTGCCCACCAGGCCAATCAGGCCGCCCGCGAGGACGAATATCCGGGTCACGGTCTGGGGCTTCGCGCCCATCGCCTTCAGGATGCCGATTTCGCGGGTCTTGCGCATCACCATCATCGTGAGCATGCCGATGATGTTGAACGCCGCCACCAGCACGATGAGCACGAGCACGATAAAGGTCACGACCTTCTCGAGCCGCAGAGCCGTGAACAGATTCCGGTTCTGGGCAATCCAGTCGGTCGCCCGGAATGGGTACCCGAGCGAGCGAGTGATGCGCGAGGCAATCCGGCTCGACGCGTAGACGTCCCGCACCCGCACCTCATAGCCGGTGACCGAGTTCTCTATCCCCAGGAATTGCTGGATGTCCGCGAGCGACAGGTAGATGAAGCTGGAGTTGTACTCGTACATCCCGGAGTCGAAGATGCCGTTCACCCGGAAGTACTTCGTGCGGGGGATGAAGCCCAGGGGCGTGCTCGTGCCGCCGAACGGCGACGCCAGGTTCACCCGGTCCCCGACCGCCAGCCCGAGCACGCGCGCCAGCTCCACGCCGAGCACCACCCCGCTGGAATCGAACGAGAACCGCCCCTCAATCACGCTGCCGCCGATGTCGGTAATCTCCTTCTCATGATGGGGGTCGATGCCGCGAATGACCACGCCCTCGACGCCGTTCTCCGACCGCACCAGGGTCTTGGCATATACGAACGGCGCCACGCTGACCACGTCGGGCACGTCCTGAATCCGCGCCTGTATCGTGTCCTCCGGCCCGGTGTAAGGCATCGGCGCGTAGGAGAACCTGGCCACGACGATGTGCGGCGTCGCGCCGAGAATCCGGTCCCTGAGCTCCTTGTGGAAGCCGTTCTCGACCGACAGCACGATGACGATTGCGGCCACGCCCACGAACACCCCGCCGATGGCGATGGCGGTAATCCCCGAGAGCACCCGCCGGCCCCGGCCGCGCAGATACCGGCGGGCCATGAACAACTCAAACCGCATAGCACACCCCGGACAAGTCAGAAGTCAGAAGGCAGATACCAGAAGTCAGAGCTAGGACCTCGACTTCGCGGTCACGACCGACTTCACGACGATGCGTCTGACCTCTCCGTATCAGTCCCTTGCTGGCCTGAGCTGCGGAAACAGGATGACGTCGCGGATGGTCTGGCTGTTGGTAAGGAGCATGGCCAGCCGGTCGATGCCCAGGCCCAGCCCGCCGGTCGGCGGCATGCCGAACTCAAGCGCCTCGCAGTAGTCCTCATCCACCGTGGCGAACTCCTCCTTCTGCGCCACGCCCTCCTCAAACCGCTGCCGCTGCTCCAGCGGGTCGTTCAACTCCGAGAAAGCGTTGCCCAGCTCCATGCCGCAGACCACCGGCTCGAACCGCTCGACCAGTTCGGGGTTCTCCCGATGAGTCTTGGCCAGAGGCGTCGTCACCCTGGGGTGGTCCATCACGAACGTCGGGTCGATGATGTGGTCCTGGATAAGCTCGCTGAACAGCTTGTCCAGGAGCTTGGCCCGTGACATGCCCTTGGTCACCTGTACGTTGAACCGCGCCGCGACCTTCTCAAGCATCGCCACCGAGAGCTTCAGCGGGTCGGCCTCGATGCGCTCGGCCAGCGTATCAACGAACTTCATCCGCTGCCACTTCCCAAGGTCAACGATGTGGTCGCCGAACGGAATCTCGGTCTTACCGTGAAGCTCGAGCGCGAGGAACGCGAACATCTCCTCCACCAGCTTCATCACGTCGTTGTAGTCGGCATAGGCCCAGTACAGCTCCATCTGGGTGAACTCGGGATTGTGAGCCCTGTCCAGGCCCTCATTGCGGAAGTCCTTGCCGATTTCGAACACCTTATCCAGGCCGCCGACAATCAGCCGCTTCAGATACAGCTCGTCCGAGATGCGCAGGAACATCCGCTGCTCCAGGACGTCGTAGTTCGTCGTGAACGGCTCGGCCGCGGCCCCGCCGTAGAGGGGCTGGAGCACCGGCGTCTCGACCTCCGCAAACCCGCGCTGGTTCAGGAACTGCCGGATAAGACTCGTAATCCGCGTGCGCGTGAGCAGCACCTGGCGCGACTCCGGGTTCACGAGCAGGTCAACGTACCGCTGCCGGTACCGCGTCTCAACGTCCTTGAGCCCGTGGAACTTCTCGGGCAGCGGCCGCAGCGACTTCGACAAGAGCGTCAGCTCCTTCACGTTCACGGTAATCTCGCCGGTCTTCGTGCGGAACACCTCTCCCCGCGCCCCGACAAAATCACCCAGGTCCAGAAGGCCGAGCCGGCTGAACGCCTCATCGCCGAGCGTGTCTCTGCGCAGGTAAAGCTGAAGCTTGCCTGACTCATCCTGGATGTGCCCGAACTGGGTCTTGCCGTGCTCGCGCCGCGACATCAACCTGCCGGCGACGCTCACCTCTGGCGCGGGACATGACCCAATTCCGCCCGGGGAATTGGGATCGTGTCCCAAGCCGGCGAATTCGGCAATCACCTTCGCATTCGAATGCGTCCGGTCCCACCGGTAGGCGAACGGCGCGATGCCCTGCTCGCGCAGTCGGGCCAGCTTGCCCAGACGCACCTCACGGTCGTGGCCGCTCGTCGGCGTCTGCTGCTCCTCGGGCGGATTCTCACTCATCGGGCACAACTATAATTGTCTCGCAGCTAATGTCAACCGGGCTCCCGGGGCTGCCCCGGAATCCCCCGTCCGGATTCCGGCCTCCCGAAGGGATCCCCGCGCTCGGAGCGCGGGCTACGAATGAAAGCAAGGCGGCCCGCGTCCCTCCGGCCGCCAAATGCGCAGAGGAAGTCAAGAATCCATTACTATGTCCCCGGGACTTCCAGTGACGCTGCAGTGCGTCCACGGGACTTGCGACGGACGCGCCCTGAGTTCCCGCTTTCGGTCGCTGTCGGACTCAGCTCGGTCATGGCCGGATTCTAGGACTCGCGGGCGGGCGTGTCAAATGGGCATCCGCGCGTCAGGAATCGACCATTGCATCGCCGGGAATTCACGCGCGGCGCCTTGACTCAGCACCCGTCGCTGGTATCCTTGGCCCGTGACCGCACCCAAAGACTCCGGCTATCTGATACCGGTCGAACACCTTGACCGGGCGATTCTCATGGTTCGTGGTCAGCGAGTTATGCTCGACGCGGACCTGGCGGGCTGTTCGGAATGAGTACGCGGGCCCTGAACCAGGCCGTCAAGCGCAACCTCGACCGATTCCCGGCCGACTTTCTGTTCCGACTCAGCCCGGAGGAGAAAGCCGAGGTGGTCACAAATTGTGACCACCTCTCGGGCCTGAAGTTCTCCCGTCAACTGCCGTATGCCTTTACTGAACATGGCGCGGTCATGGCCGCGACGGTTCTGAACTCCAAACGGGCAGCCGAAGTCTCTGTATTTGTCGTCCGAGCATTCGTACGCATGCGCCAGTTGCTTGCCAGTCACCGCCAGTTGGCCCTGAAACTCGCCGAACTCGATCGTCGCGTGGCGGCCAACGAGACCTCGATAGGTTCGCTCGTCAGCGCCATCCGTCAACTCCTGCAGCCGCCTGAACCAAGGCGGAAACGTATTGGATTCGTCACCGACGACGACCGAGCCGGGAAGCCCGGCTCATCCTCCGACTTCATCGTCCGCGACCGGCCGGCCCGAAAGCACCGCGCCCGCTGACCGCTCATGGGACGAGTGACAGGACATCAAGGTCGGCTTGCGTGACAACACATCAAGGTCGGCTACACTGGCTTTTTGAGCAATGGAGGACGACGCATGATGAACAAAAAGGCGTGAGGAGCGGCGGCGCA